>Ga0075425_100003098_pt1 | contig 16820 bp, 9 predicted proteins | sample SoiMethybrSBSTD4_FD_75300 | JGI IMG/M metagenome (GOLD analysis project Ga0075425, IMG submission 75300) | Bulk soil microbial communities from a Populus tree surrounding site in Tennessee, USA - Soil MetaG P. TD hybrid SBSTD4 | ecosystem: Environmental > Terrestrial > Soil > Tree plantation... | reverse complement strand
CGCGAGGCCGCGCGCCTCAGCGGCATCAACACCAAGAACGTGGTGGCGGCCTGCCTCGCGATCTGCGCCGCTTCGGCCGGAGCGGCCGGCATGTTGAACACGGGCCGTCTCGGCAGTGCACAGAGCTACGGTCTCGACGACATGCTGCTCGACGGCGTCTCGGCGGTGGTTCTCGGGGGAACGTCGCTTTTCGGCGGCGAGGGTGGAATCAAGAACACGGTGATGGGTCTGCTCATCTTCGGCGTTCTCAACAACGGATTGAATCAGCTGCAGCTCGACATCTTCGTCCGCTTGTGGGTACGGGGCGTGATCCTCCTCGTCGCGCTCATCATCAACATCTATGCGCTCAAGATGCGCAACGCACCGTCGAACTAGAACCTATCCTCCTCGTACTCGTGCTCGTACTCGTGCACGTCCTCGTACTCGTGCTCGTGCTCGCGAACGAAAACGAAACCGGACAGGGGACGCGTGGCGCCAAACGGGGCTTTACGTGCGACACGTGCGCCAGAGTAAGGCGCGCCAGGGTAAGGGGCTCGAATGTCGATAGCGTTGGGTCGCTTGCTCGTGTGCGGTACACTGTTCTCTAATGAGCTACCTATTTGGAGACTCCACGGCCTCGCCATTTCGCATCAATTTCGTCGAATTCCTGCGTCTCGCAATGGGGTTCTCGGCCCACGTCCTTCGAGTGGAAAGACGCGTGCTGGCCGAGCGCTCGCGGCGCACGACGCTCGAGGGTGGCGTCGAGACCGAGCGGCGCCGGTTGCAGCAGCTCTTGGCGACGTTGACGGACGTCGTTCGACGAGAATCGGCCGGCGCGGCGCCCCGCGTATCGCGATGCGCCGAAGACATCGAGGAGAAGGCGCTGCAGCTGGTCCAGGCCGGCCTCCAAACCCTGACGGAGACGCTCGCCAAGGATCTCGCCGACGTCGAACAGAACATCAAGCTCGAGCGAACGAGCAGTCTCGAAGCTCTCGAAAAGGTGCTCCTCCAGTACGATCTGCCCGACGCGCAAAACACGCTGCACCTGCGGCTTTCGGACGGGCGCTATGGCGCGTGGCTGGAAAGCGCGACGCCGTACGGGCTCGAGACGGTGGTCGAGCTGACCATTCCGCCGGAGTCCGCGTTCCTCCACGACGCGCGCGTGGACAAGTTCGTCGACGGCCTCGAGCTGCGCGCCCCCGAAACCGCAGGATGGATCCGCAAGGGAAGCAAGATGACACCTCACAAGGTCGGCCGCTTCTACATCGTCGAGCTCGACGTGGGCGATGCAGAGACGTCGTTCAAGCTTCGGTCGTCTCCCGAACCGCACGCCGCGGGGTACGACATCGTCTTCCTGGAGGGTGAACCTCGGCCGCGCATGTCGAAGACCGGCAAGGACGTCGCGGACGCCGGCCCCTTCGAAATCGAAGAAAGCGACGTCGCGAACTTGTTCTCTTTGCGCGACAAGCTCACGGAAGCCGCACGGTCCCTCTCCTCGCGTCGTAAGACGCTCGTATCGGCACAGATCGCCGAGCAGCCCATTCAGGAGTCCGAAGCCATGCGGAACTTGATCGAAAGGTTGCTTTTGGTGCTGGCGCCACGGGTCCGCGACCTCGCGGCACATTCTCTGTCGCCGACCGAGCTCGTGTTGCGCCGGATGATCGGTGACGACCGCCGTGAGGAAATCTTCGTGAGCAAAGCAGAGCTTTTCGCAAAGTTCTCCGACCTCGACGAGGACGATCGCCGGCTCTTCGACGTTCTCGACCTAGGCGAGCCGGCGGGTGTCGGCGCCAGCGCGAGGCGATCGAAAGGCGTCAGCAATTCGACTCCGCCCCCCCCGGAAGGGGTCCTACAACCGCGAGCGTGAAGGGTCGCCGAGAAGACCCGAGGGCTCGTCGTCGAGAGGCGTCGTCGCCGGGGAGCTCTTTTTGGCACGTTTCCAATCGGCGAAAAATTCGAGCGCGACAATCATGTACAGACTGTCGAACGGAATTCGGTAGCGCGGCTCGCCCGTGGCGATCGCCGCCGAGACGATGAGACCGACGACCGGCGACAGAACGAGCGCCTCGGTCGAACCGAGGAAGCCCCTGAGGCCGCGGATCCTCAAGAGGTCGATGCACCGGACCGATGCGGGAAGGAGCATCAGCAAGACAAACGCGTAATTTGCCTGCGCGGCGCCGACCCAGTACCGGGTCGCCGACGAGGGCCAGGCAACGGACCCGAAGTAAAGATCGTAGATGTGCTCGCCGGTGAGCGTGATGGTCTGGATGGGGTGCTGTCTGATCCATCCGAGAGCGGTCTCGATGTTCTTCTTGCTGTCGGTAATGCCGAAGTCCATCTCCGGTCGCTCCGTGTAACCATGCTGCGCGGTCGACGGGCTTCCGAACATCCGTGTTTCCCCGGTCACCGGATCGTGCCAGGTCATCATGTTGAAGCGCCCGTAATGGCCCATCAGGAAGTCCGATGCAGCCTTGTTCGAACCGGGGCAGAACTTGCCATTGTTGGCAGTGGTGCAGCGGGCGCATTGCCAGACCACGAGCGGCAGGGATCCGATCGCCAATGCGGCGACGACGAGGGCTCGGCGTTTACGCGGAGGCCCATGCCAGAAGACGAAATAAACCAACAAGAAGCAAAGCAGCGCCGGCAACGCTAGCGCCTTCAGCGCCATCGCGACCGAGAAGACGAAACCGGCGAGCGCCCCGAGCAGCAACATCAGCCCGATCTTGCCTTGGCGCGACGCTACGAGCAGCAGCATGACCCAGAGTGGCATGGTCAGGATCATGTAAATTTCGGCGAGGAAATAGCCGCCATAATCGACGAAGGGGAAATAGAGGCTTGCCACGGCGAGAGCGGCTTTCCCGTTACCTTTGCCGAAGGCGAATCGCCCCAGACCGCCGATGACGAGGGGCGCGAGCGCGCAGACGACGAACTGCACGTAAACGGCCGTTTGCAGGCTCGGGTCGCGCGCATAGATCGAGGCAAGGAGCGTCGTCACGCCGGGCGGGTGGGTCACGTCCGAAATCGACAGATGGTATCCAGGATCGGCCAAGCGTTTGGCCAGGCCCACGTAGATCTCCATGTCCGAGTAGACGTGGTCTCGAGGATCGTGGTCTTTGACGACGTGAAACCACCTCCAGACGACCCCCACCGCGTAGATCGACCACGCGAGCGCGCTCGTCAGCCACGGGAAGCGCGCGACGAGCGCGTCGAACCGAGCAGACCACCTGGCGAGCACGTGGCCACCTCTAACACGGAAGCGTTCGACGAGCTTACTTCAATCGCCGAGCGACGGAAGCGATCGGGACTGTGCGTCCCTCGTCAATCGCACCGAGCCGCGAGATCTATCAGCCTCGATATTTGATACTGGGATTCGACTTGATGGCAGCCGGAATTTTGTCGACCGTCGCTGGGCCGTTGCGCCGGAGCAATCCGTCTTCAGCCGGCGCCGCCGCTCGAAACGCTCCCGAGTGGGACCGGCCCCGGTCATCGATGTAGCATCGAATCGCGTCGAGAGCTTTGGCGGGCAAGTTGACGAACTGGACGCCGAGCACGTGACCGGTCTCGACCCGAACGCGTCGTACGACGCCTTTCGAGTACACGCCCGAGGTGCCGGGAAATTTGATCAGCAACTCGACCTCGACGCCGACCATCTCTTTTCCGGCGGACGCCTCGAGCTGCACGCCGATCCCTCCCTCGCTGATATCCGTAGCGTGGCCGATTTCGAGCATCCCCGAGGCCACAACCTCTACTTTGATCGGTTCTCGCGTTGCCGGCCTGACTCGAAATGTGTCGCGTCGGTTGAAAGCCATTGCGTCAGCTATTTATCACGATACCAAGGCGCAGCCTTTTTTTCGCCGTAAGGCTCGCCCCTCGATTTCCTCACATCGGCCCTGGCTTTCGCGTACCGGCGGGCACCGAGACCCGCAGGCGGGCCGAAGGCCGCGCCGAGTGTAACGAAGAAGGCGCGGGGTCGGCGATGCCGCGCTTTCCCAAGACGAACCAACGCCGCCGTGGTGCAAAATTGTCGTCTATTCGAGCACTTGGCTCTCTTGCGCACCTTTGGGTGTTAAACGCGACTTCAGCCCAGGGCGTCGAGGCTGTGCTAGAGGACGATCCCACCCAGCCACGCCCGTAGGGCACCGTAATGGACCAGGTTCGCGAAGGAGACGTGCTCGACGGCAAGTATCGGGTCGAGCACGTGCTCGGCAGAGGCGGCATGGGAATGGTCGTCTCGGCTGTCCACCTGCATCTCGGCCAGCGCGTCGCGCTGAAGCTCCTCCTGCCCGAGGTTTGCTCGAACCCGGACGCCGTCGACCGTTTTCTGCGCGAGGCACGAGCCGCCGTGCAGATCCACAGCGAGCACGTCGCTCGCGTGAGCGACGTCGGCACGCTTCCCTCGGGCGCGCCGTACATGGTGATGGAGTTCCTCCAAGGGTCGGACCTCGGCGAGGTCTTGCGCACGCGCCGGACGCTGGGGGTCGGAGAAGCGGTCGATTACGTTTTGCAGGCGTGCGAGGCGATCGCAGAGGCGCACGAGCTCGGGATCGTCCACCGCGATTTGAAGCTCGCCAATCTGTTCTTGACGAAGCGGCCCGACAAATCCGCGTTCGTGAAGGTCCTCGATTTCGGCATCTCCAAGGCGATGGAGGGGAGCCTTCTCGCACAGTCGGCGAGCGCCACCGCATCGGCGGTGGTCATGGGGTCGCCTCAATACATGTCACCCGAACAGACGATGAGCGCGAAGGACGTCGACTTTCGCACGGACGTCTGGTCGCTCGGGATCATCCTGCACGAGATGCTGTCGGGCGAACCGGTCTTCTCCGGCGACTCGCCAACGGCGGTCCTCATCAAGATCTCGACGGTTCGCCCGACGCCGATCCGGATGATCCGCCCCGACGTACCGCCCGAGCTCGAAAAGGTGATCTTGAAGTGCCTCGAGAAGAAACGGGAGGATCGCTACCCGAACATCGCGGCCCTGGCTCGGGCCCTCCACCCTTTTGCCCCCGAGCACGCGCGCGTCTCGGTCGAACGTATCGGGCGCATCCAGGGTAGCGGGAGCGATCTCGCGTCTGGGCCGACCTGGTCGACCGGCTCGGCGGCGCCCGTCGACACCGGCAAAGCATGGGGTCACACGCAATCGTCGGCACGTCGTGGTCGCGCCGGCACCTTCGCGCTGATCGCGGTTCTCGGGGGCGGCCTCTTGGTGGCGGGCATCGTGCTCGCCACTCGCTCACCCGCAACGACGCCGTCGACGGGTGCAGGCTCGCCGTCGATAGCAGAACCAATCCAGCACGCGGCGGAAGACGACCCTGGGAAGTCCCCGGCGGGGGATCCGTCTCCGCCCGCGCCCAAAGGGGGCTTACCCGAAGCGCCCAGCCGCACGGCAGCCGAAGCGGCGTCTTCAGAATCGGCGGCTGCACCCACCAAGCCAATCGAACCCGTTCCTGACACGAGATCGGCGCAGGGGTCGATCGACCCGCGCGCCGCTCGACCCGCTGCGAGCGACCTCGCGTCCACCAAGACCAAGCTCCCGAGTGCGCCACCCCGGCACGTCGCGCGTCCAAAGGATCTCTTCGATGACCCGAAGTGATCGCCAGCGGCGACCTGCGCGGCCTGTCCATCTCGGAGCTCGCCTCGCCACGAGCACCGTTCTTCTCGCGGCATCGCTTGGCTCCCCGGTGCAGGCGCAATCGACGGGCGATCCGGCGGCCGCGCGCGCGCTGTTCGCAGAAGGGCGACAGCTCGCCGGCCAGCACAAATACGATCTGGCATGTCCCAAATTCGAAGAAAGTTTGCGACTCGAGTACGGCGTGGGCACCCTCTTCAATCTGGCGGATTGCTTCGAGCACATCGGCCGAACGGCGAGCGCGTGGGCGCGGTTTCTCGATGCGACGGCGGGGGCCAGGGCGGCTGGCCAAGCCGAACGCGAGCGTTTAGCGCACGAGCGCGCAGCTCAGCTCGAGCCGAAATTGTCGCGCCTTACGATCGACGTAAAAGCGCAGGACGCCGGGCTCGAAGTCAAGCGGGACGGCCAACCGGTGGGGCGCGCGGCATTCGGTACGGCGGTTCCCGTCGACCCTGGTCCGCACGCGATCGAGGCGGCGGCGCCGGGCAAGAAGGCGTGGACGACGCGGGTGCAAGTCGCGCCGAACGCTGCCAACGTCGCCGTCACCGTTCCACCTCTTCAGGACAATCCAACGGCGCCAAAGCCCCTGCCCGCCGCGCCGCCTCCTGCAGGCACTCCGTCCATCGCGGGTTTTGGATCCTCCGGTGCGACCGCCGGCTCGACGCCGCCGCCAACCGACACGAGCGAAAAGCCTACAGGAGGCGATTCTGGGGGCACCCAGAAAGCAATTGGGCTCGTCGTGGTCGGGGCAGGTGTCGTCGGTGTTGCGGTTGGTACGGCGTTCTTCCTTTCCTACAAGTCGAAGAACGACAGCGCCATCGGGATATGTGCGGGGGACGCTGCGAGCTCGTGCGACCCCGGCGACAAGAGCCACCACGATAGTCTGGTCGAGGACGCGAAGCGTGCGCGAACCGCAGGGTTCATCAGCGCTGGCATCGGAGGGGCCGCTCTTGCGACGGGAGCGATCCTTTTCTTCACGGCGCCCAGCGCGTCGAACGCCGGATTCACCGCAGCCCCACTCGTCGCCGAGGGGGTGGTCGGGGCTGTTCTTCGTCGCAATTGGTAGCCAACTTGGTTTCAACGCAACAATCGATCTTGATGCCTCTCTCCTTCGTCGCCCGCGCCGGCGCTCGATACGCTTGGCTCGTCATGACGGCTCTGATGTCCCTTGCCCTGGCGGGCTGTCCGACTGACGACCGCACGCTGACGGCCAGCGAAGACGCGAGCCGAGGCGGCGACAGCGGTGCACCCGACAGCGGCACGCCGGACGGCGACGCCTGCACCGACGAGGCATGCGGCTGCGGCGACGTGACGAGCGATCCGAAGAACTGCGGAGCGTGCGGGCACGATTGTACGGCGGTCCCGCGTATTGACTCGCCGGGAGACGTCAAATGCTCTGCATCGAAATGCGTCATCACCGGCTCCGCGTGCGCATCGGGTTACGCCGACTGCAACGGCGACCCCGCGGATGGCTGCGAGACCGACCTTAGCAAGCCGGAGCACTGCGGCTCTTGTGTGAAGACGTGCGCCGCCGACGCCCCGTTGTGCACGCCGAATGGGTGCAGCTCCACCTGCCCATCCACGGCACCCACCCAATGCGGCGCGAGCTGTGTCGATACGAACGCCGATCCTCTGCATTGCGGCAACTGTGTCACCGAGTGTCCACAACCCACATTTGGCGGCAACGCAACGTGTAATCAGAGAACCTGCGGCGTCGAGTGCCTGGCCAACTTCCACCAGTGTCCCGGTACCGCGCTGTGCGCGAGCGACCTCGACACGGCCCACTGCGGGGCGGCGTGCACCTCGTGTCAAGCTCCGCCCAATGGTGACCCCGTTTGCATGGTCAGCGGCACGTGCGGCTTCGCGTGCAGGACCGGATACCGGTTGTGCAACGGCGCCTGCGTCGACATCGCGAGGGACGTCAGGAATTGTGGGGCGTGCGGCCACGATTGCACGGCGCTTTCCCATATCGGATCGACGACGGGGATCACTTGCTCGACTGGCGCATGCGTCGTTCCCGCCGCTGCCTGCGCCACGGGCTTCGCCCACTGCACGGTGAATCCGGACGACGGCTGCGAGACCGACATCACCACGCCGACGCACTGCCGATCCTGCACGACCCAATGCCCCGCCGGAAACCCCGTCTGCACCGCGATCGGATGCGGCAACTCGTGCCCCGCGGCAACGCCGACGCTGTGCAACGGCAGCTGCACGAACCTCGATTCCGACGCCAATCACTGCGGCGACTGTGCCAACTCCTGCCCCCAGCCTGCAGGCGGCGGTAGCACGACCTGCGACCAGAGGGTTTGCACGCTCCATTGCCTCAATGGCTTTCACGCGTGCGGCACGACGCAATGCGCGAGCAACACCACCTATTGCAGCGGTTGCACCGTGTGCCCGCTACCCCCGCACGGCAACGGCACCCAGACTTGCGCCGCCAACGGTACCTGCGATGTCTCTTGCAACAGCGGGTACCACAAGTGTAGCGGCGATTGCGTGAACGACACCGACGCGTCGCAGTGCGGCGCGAGTTGCGTCATGTGCACCCCCGGTCAACGGTGTTACCAAAGTGCCTGCAGGACTCCCGTCTGCACGGGCGTCGCGTGCGGTGGGTCCGACGGCGCAGGAGGGTTCTGCACCGATACGAACGGCACGTGCCCCATGAGCCGTCACTGCGTCGGCAGCACGTGCGCGTGCGACATTCCACTCACATGCGGCGGGTCGACCGTGTGCGGAAGCTGGGATTTCGAGACGGGGACTGAAAACTGGACGATCGATCCGCTGGTCCCGCAGGGATCGGATGGCACGGCTCCTGTTTCTACGACCGCCCAGCACCACGGAGCGGGTACCCGTTCGCTTTCGATCGGAAGCAACGGTGACTATCTCGACGTCGGCGTCACGCTCTGCGGGGGCCAACCTTCCGACATGTCGACATTGCATTACGCTTCCGCGTGGCTTCTGATCGTGCCGGACGCCAACGCCCCTCCCTTGGTTCAAGATGCCGACATCACGTTCCACTGGTATTTCGGTACCACCTTTCAAGACTACCAGGAGACCGACATCAACAGGGTGCCGCTCGGCATCTGGACCCGAATCGTCGGCAACCTTTTCCTCCCCCGGGCGGACGTCATCCGCATCAACGTGGAGCTGCATGCAATTGGCAGCGGCCCGTGGCACGGAACGTTTTATCTCGACGAATTCCGGATGTCCTCCGTTCCACAATAGGCTCTCGCACGCGGGTCGTCGGAGACGATGATGGCGGTATGGACGTATCACGCAACTTGGACCGAGACCGGCCGATGGGACGTCATGCTTACCCGAGATAGAGTGCGGCACCTAATGATAGAGCTTCGGCTTTTCTTCGCGGTTGCCATCTGCGCATCGCTTGGCGTCGAGCTCACTGGTTGTGGTTGTTCGAGCTCGGGTGCGCAGCCGCCGGTGGACCGTGGCGACGCGGGCGCGGACGCGGCCGGCGATACGCTTCTCGACGGAGATGCGGGGGAGGCGGGACCACCAGCGTTTGCGTGCTCCGCGCCGCTCGATGGAACGACAGCGACCCTGTTCTACGACGCCGCGCGCTGTCTGTTCGAAGGGACCGACCCGCCGCAGAAGGGCGTCACTGCGGGAACGATCGACAGGGTGCGCGCCGCCATCGTGCGCGGTCGGGTGCTCGACGCATCGCAACAACCGCTGGCCGGAACGCACATCGCCATTCTCGGTCACCCCGAATACGGCACGACGACGAGCCGCAACGACGGGTGGTTCGATATGGCCGTCAACGGCGGCGGGCAGATAGCGGTTCGTTACGAAGCGCCCGGGCTTCTCGCCGCGCAGCGCCATCAGGTGGTGTCTCAAGGGTCGTTCGCCGTCTACCCCGACGTCGTCTTGATCGCGCCGGCGGCACCCATGGCGGTCAATATGTCGCAGGCCACGGCGCCGGTGGTGATCGAACAGGCGATGTCGCATGACGCAAGCGGCGACCGGCATCAAGTGCTCTTGTTCCCGCCAGGCACGAAGGCAACGCTCACGTTGCCCGACGGTACGACGCAGGTGCTTTCGACGTTCCACGTTCGGATCACCGAGTACACGGTCGGCGCGGCGGGGCCGTCGGCGATGCCGGCCGACCTTCCGCCGACGAGCGGCTACACGTACGCGAACGAGTTCTCGCTCGACGAAGCGCGGGCCGCGGGCGCGGTCGACGTGCAGTTCGATCCGCCGGTCGTCAGCTACGTCGAGAACTTTCTCCATTTTCCGGTGGGCACCGTGGTTCCGAGCGGGTTCTACGACGCTGTGCATGACATCTGGAAAGGGGGAGACAGCGGCGTCATCCTGTCGGTCGTTTCGCAGACGGATGGCGTCGCGGCGGTCGATGCCGACGGAGACGGCAAGGCCGACGACACGGCGGCACTGACGAAGGTCGGCATCGGGCCCGATGAGCTCGGCGTTCTCGGCAAACGGTATGGGCCGGGGCAGTCCGTTTGGCGCGTCCTTCTGACGCATTTTTCGGTGTGGGATTCGAATTGGGGCTTCGGTCCACCGAACGACGCGACGAACCCCTTCGCGAGCGTTTTCGGTCCAGGCTCCCTCGATTGCGCGAGCCAGGTCGGCGGATCGATCATCGGTTGCGAAGACCAGTCGCTCGGCGAAGCGATCCCGGTCGTGGGCACGCCGTACACGCTCCACTACCAGAGCCAGCGCATGCCTGGTCGTAGCGATGTGAACCGTCTCGACATTCAACTCTCCGGACCGGAGGTGCCGGCCAGCCTCAAACGAATCGAGCTCGACGTCAACGTCTTGGGGGCGACCTACCGGAAAACGTTCCCGCCCGCGCCCAACGCGAAAACCGTTTACGAATGGGATGGCAAAGACGGGTACGGCCGGACGTGGCAGGGCGAGCAGAGGGCGGTGGTGCGCGTGGGCTATGTCTACGACGGCTCCTACGAAGCGACGTTCCGCTTTGGTTACAGAAGCAACGGCACCGTCATCACCGGGGACAAGACGCGACTCGAGCTGACGATCTGGTCCGAATTCCGCGCGCTGGTCGGAACGCTTCAAGCCGGGCCGCTCGGGCTTGGCGGATGGTCGCTCGACGCGCAGCATCTGTACGACCCTCATGCGAAGGTTCTGTATTTCGGCGATGGCACGCGGCGGAGCGCGGACAAGATTGGAGGGGTTGTGGTTCCGTTTGCGGGAGGAGGAGACCCGGCCGCCGGATCCGGAGACGCTGGGCCCGCCACCAGCGGCGTCTTTTGCGAGGCCGACTACATCGTCGCGGCACCCGATGGGACGGTCTTCGTATCAGATTTCTTTGACAACAAGGTTCGCCGGATCTCGCCTGCAGGCATCATCACGACCTACGCAGGGACCGGCGCGGCCGGTTCCGCGGGCGACATGGGTCCTGCGATCGAAGCGCAGCTCAACTCGCCTGAGGGGCTGGCCCTGGCGCCGGACGGCACGCTGTACATCGCCGACAACGGCAATGGGCGAATTCGCGCGGTGGCGCCCAACGGCATCATCACGACGTATGCCGGCGGCGGGACGTTGTTCGACAATGAGATTCCAGCCACGACAGCGTTTCTCGCGCACCCGGTTCTCCTCGCCTTGGCACCGGATGGAACGCTCTATTTCACCGACGATGCAATTGTCGGTCTCCATGTTGTTACGCCCGACGGGATCCACACGCGTCTCGGCGTGACTTTCCCCGGGCTCGTCTACGGAATGGCCGTCAGCCAGACCAACGAGATTTACTTCGCGCTCGTCCATCCGATCCTGAACGGTTGGATCTCCAAGCTCGATAACCAGGGAACGCTGACCACGGTCCTCGGGGACGGCACGCTCGAAGGCGATCAGTTACCGGCCAAGGTTGCCGCCATCCACAATCCCAGGGCCGTCGCGATTGGTCCCGACGGAAGCATCTACTTCCGAGACAATCTGCCAGCGCGGATCCGTCGCGTCACCCCCGGGGGCTTCGTCGAGACCTTGGCCGGCGCTGATGTTCCCGCGGGCAACCCGCGGCAGATCCTACCGGCGCTCGCCACCAACCTGGGCCCGGGCCCGGGGATCGCGATCATGGCTCAGGGCGATGTCATCGAGAGCGAAGGCCGGATTGTACGTCGCATTCGCCCAGCCCTTCCAGGATTCACGGGAGCCGAGTTCGCCGTCGCTGCCGCCGACGCGAGCGTCATCTACATCTTCGATGACAAGGGCAAACACCTTCGCACGACCGACGCGCTCACGAACCTCGACCTGCTGAGCTTTACCTACGACAGCGCCGGACGTCTCAGCGGTATCGACGACCAAGATGGCAACAAGACCACCGTCACGCGCGATGCACAGGGCAACCCGGCGACCATCGTCGGACCCTATGGTCAGACCACGAAACTGACCATCGGCAGCGACGGGTACCTCGCGGCGATCACCAATCCGAACGGCGAAGCGACGCTGCTTACATACAAATCGGGCGGGCTCCTCGAGACCAAAGTCGACCCGCGCGATCCAGCCGACGTGCATCGATTTTCGTACGATGAGCTCGGGCGGCTCGACAGCGACACCGATCCAAGCGGCTACACGCAGACACTCTCGAGGACCGACGCGCCGGATGGTCACGCGGTGACGCGGAAATCGACGCTCGGTCGCACCAGCACCTACGCACTCGCGCTGACCGGGGCAAGCCTGAGTACGTTGACGCTTACCCGCGCAGATAGAACCGTGACGACCACGGCGCGGACGCCGCTTGGCGTGACGGCGGCAACCCCGACGGCTACCAGCAGCGTCACGTATGCGGCCGATCCACGTTTCGGAATGCAGTCGCCCGTTGCATCGCTGGACCTCGAAGAGAAGGGGGGGCCCAAGGCAAAGATCGCCACGACGCGCACCGTCGAGCTGAGCGATCCCGCGAACCCTTTCGGCGTGAAGAAGTTGACCGACACGACGTTGCTCAACGGCCGAACCTTCGTCACCGCGTGGGATGCTGCCACGCTGACCACCACGTACACGTCCCCCAGAAACCGGACCGCGATCCGCACGTTCGACGCGAAGAACCATCTCGTCAGCGCCAAGGATGGGGACCTGTTGCCGGTCACACGCGTCTACGATGCGCATGGCAGGGTGAAGACGATCACCCAGGACACGCGGTCGGTCTCGTTCGACTATGCTGACAACGGCTGGCTCGCGTCGTTCACCGATCCACTCGGACGCGTGACCAAGTTCTCGCAGGATGCTGCGGGGCGGATCACCGGGGCCACTCTCGCCGACGGGAGCGTCATCGGTCTTGCCTACGATCGAAACGGCAACCCGACTTCGCTCACGCCGCCGTCCAAGCCCGCGCACGCGATGAGCTACCTGCCCGGAGATCTGCTCGCGAAGTACAGCCCGCCGACGGCAGCGGGAAGCGGCGCGACCAGCACGGCTTATTCCTACGACACCGATCGGATGCTGTCGGAGCTCCTTCGGCCGGATCAGCTGAAGGTCAGCTACGCCCGTGACAACGCGGGAAGGCTTTCGGCGTTGACGGTAGCGACGGGCGTGGTCAGCTACGCATACAGCGATACCACCGGTCAGCTCGCGACCATTCGCGGGACTTCCGGCGAGAGCGTTGCTGTTGGCTACCAAGGCGATCTGCTCACCGACGAGACGTTCAGCGGCGTGGTCTCCGGCACCGTGCACCTGACGTACGACCAGCAGATGCAGATCGCGACCGAAGTGCTCAACGGCGGAGGCTCGCTGGCCTTCGAGTACGACACCGACGGCCTGTTGGACAAGGTGGGTGATCTCACGATCGGGCGAAGCGGCCAGACGGCCCTCATCACCAGCACCGCGCTGGGCGCCGTCACCGACGATTTCAAGTACAACGGCTTCGGCGAGCCCACCAGCTATTCGGCAGGCGCAGCCCTCCTCCTAGAAAACTATACTCGCGACGCCTTCGGGCGGATCTCCGGAAAGACGGAAACGGTACAAGGAACCGCGTACCTGTACGCGTACGCGTACGACACGCGAGGCCGCCTGACGGACGTCACCATCGACGGAGCATCGGCCTCGCACCACGAGTACGACGCCAACGGCAACCGCGTGGTGCTCACCACCTCGTCCGGAACGGTCAACGCCACCTACGACGCGCAAGATCGGATCCTTACGCAGGGCACGGCCGCGTACACCTACGGCGCGAACGGTGAGCTCGCAACGAAGACCGACGCGGGACAAGTCACGAGCTATACGTACGACGCCCTCGGGGCGCTCACCAAGGTCGTATTGCCGGGAGGTCGTACGATTGAGTACGTCTACGACGGGCTGCTCCGCCGTGTGGGCAAAAAGGTAGACGGGCAGCTCGTTCAGGGATTCCTCTACCACGATCAACTGCACCCCGTCGCCGAACTCGACGGTGCGGGCAATGTCGTCTCGCGATTCGTCTACGGAACCCGGCCCCAGGTGCCCGATTACCTGATCCGCGGCGGCATCAACTACCGCATCGTCAGCGATCACCTCGGCTCGGCGCGACTCGTGGTCAACACGATGTCGGGCGCAGTCGTTCAGAGAATCGACTACGACGCGTGGGGCAACGTCCTCGCCAATAGCGCGCCAGGATTTCAGCCCTTGGGCTTTGCCGGAGGGCTCTACGATGGCGATACCGGGCTCGTGCGCTTCGGTGCGCGCGACTACGACCCGGCCGTGGCTCGCTTCGTCCTCAAGGATCCATCTGGTCTCGCCGGCGGCTCGAACGTGTACGAGTACGCCGCCAACGATCCGGTCAACTACATCGATCCCAACGGCCACTTCGCCATCTTGGTCCCCATCCTCACCGGCGCTGCCGTGGGGGGCCTTCAGGGAGCCGCCTTCGGCATTGCCGGTTCCCTGGTCGCTCACGGTTGCATCGACTGGGGCGAAGTCGGACGTGACGCCTTGGTGGGTGCCGTCGGAGGCGCACTCGGTGGGGCGCTCAGCCTTGTCGGCCGCGCTGCCGCAGAGGAGACGTCCGTTGGTCTGAGCACCCTGCGGCAAACCTCTGCCGGAGAGCAATTCGTTCACTATGGTTATGTTGAGCAAGCGGCCAGCTTCGAGCAGGGGATACTCCCAGGAGGTTTTGGAACGACTGTCGAGGGCTTGTCAGGAGCAGAGGCGCAGTCCGGCTTGGCGTTGCCGCACGCCACGCCCCCGAATGCGATGTACACGGTCACACCACAGTCTGGAACGTGGATTCAGGTAAACCCAACAGCCGCAGGGGCATTCGGCCAATCGGGTGGTCTCCCCGAGGTGAAGTTCATCTACGGCACGGGACCAGGAACGGTATCCAGACCCGTGCGGATCCGATGAAGGATTCCTATGCTTACGAACCCCTTCAAGGCCGGTGATATTGTTGTCTACAAGCCGAGCTCAAGAGGGCGAGGCAAGTCGGTGATGACGGACTTGGCTAGGCTACGCCCGGGAGAAAGGTACAAGGTCACGCGGGTTGAGAAAGATACCTATCTCGTCTTGGAGGGGTTCGAGTCCAGCCCCACCGGGGGGCTCCACTGGACCGAATTTGAGCGATCCACTTGATGGACGGTCGTTGAGCAATCTCGCCTCCACTCCCCGGCCACGCGTCTGGAATGGGACTGCCCGGTGGAGCCGCGCCACAAGTCGACTGGATCATGGGCGGGACCCTTCGGGAAGGCGCCGCCGCGATCAGTAGATCGACTCCCAGGTTGGGTGTGAACGTCGAACGCCGCCTCCTCAACGTACCGCGCGCAGGTGACGCGCTCGCCGTTCTAAACTCGAGCCTGTCGCGAGACAGTGTGCTAAGCTTCTCTCCTGCGTGGCGCCGTGACGGCCGTGTCGTCGAAGGTTTTCGCGCATCCACCGGCCGCGGTGGTCCGTACGCCTGAAGTGTGTCCACGCCTCCCGGTGGTCCAGGCTCGTTTTGACCGCGGCATTTCCCCACGAGGCTTCATGACCCAACCCGCCAATGAGTCCCGCTCCCCGTCGCTATTTGCCCACAAGAATCGCAAGGATTGGGGAGTCGGAGTGCTGGCGTGGGAGGCGGACGGCAAACGCGGCTACCTGTTCGACAATGGAGAAGAACGGACGATGGCCAGCGGTTTCTTCGAGCTGATGCGGCGGATCGAGCACCCGAGTGCAGAAGAGAACGCTGCTTGCGACCGGTTGCAACGGATTCTGGCCAAACGAGCGAACGCCCGTGCTTCGGCACGACTCGGTGCGACCTTCGCGGGCCACGTCGAAAAATTTCGAGAGACGTATCCCGATGGTCTGCAGGACGCCAAATGGCTCATCGAGGTTCGAGGCGACGGCGCCGAGCGGCGCACGCCGCGACACCGCGATGCGATGGTTCGCGAGGCCAAGGAGCAGCTCTCCTCCGCGGCCCTCGATGCGCTGATCAGCAGTCAAAAACACGAACAAGTCTGGAACCTGGTCACGAGCGTTCTCGGCCGCACCGATCTCGTGCCGGCCGCTCAATTGAGGAAGCCGAAATCAGTCACCGGTGAGCAGCATCGAGGATTTGCCGTTGCCGCACGCGACTTGCTCTATGGAAAGACGCCGTACGAGGAGCGCTTCGAGCACTACATCGGCGTCTTGGCAGGCTTCTTTGGTGAGCCCGCACGCTGGGAAATCGCGACAGCTCTCTCAGCGCTCGTGCACCCCAAGGAACATGTCTGCGTCCATCCTGCGATTTTTCGCCAGCACCTCAAGGCGACTGGATCACGCGGCACCATTGCGGCTCGACCGAGTCACGCGGCCTATACGAGGCTCCTGGGGATCGCTCGCTTTGTAAGCTCCCAGCTCGTCGGACAGGGTGAAGCGCCGCGAGACTTGCTAGACGTGCACGATTTCATCCGGATCGCCCTCAAGCCCCCCGCATCGACTCGAGTTGCCAAGGCGACAGCCGGTCGTACGGCGCGGCCGCCTTCCGACGACGACGACACCGCCAGCAACGACGACGAATGAACGCCGAGGTGCCGAACATCACCGTCGATACGCGGCCCGTCCCTCCCTCGGCTCGCGCGAGTCTGCTGCGGAGACTTCCGAGAAACCATAGATAGATTCCTGCGCTCAATACGAACAGCATGCTCTGCCAGAGGATCGCTGCCCGGTGCTCGGCGACGAACGCCGCGACCGGTGTCGGATCGTTGTCGCTCGGCAAGCTTGCCGCCGCGCAGCAGGTAGTCGGGGTACCACGTCACAACGGCGTCGGCTTGGGCGCTACCTTGACGAAGACCTTCTTCTT
>Ga0075425_100003096_pt1 | contig 16826 bp, 9 predicted proteins | sample SoiMethybrSBSTD4_FD_75300 | JGI IMG/M metagenome (GOLD analysis project Ga0075425, IMG submission 75300) | Bulk soil microbial communities from a Populus tree surrounding site in Tennessee, USA - Soil MetaG P. TD hybrid SBSTD4 | ecosystem: Environmental > Terrestrial > Soil > Tree plantation... | reverse complement strand
GATCACAACGAGACAGCGTATCGAATGATGCCGCGGCAGGATTTTTTTATTTAATTTTGGAGCTGAAAAATTTCCACGAGTCCGATTCCGCTAAAACCGTTCGCACTGCTGAGATGAGTCGTGTACGCGCCGGGATTGAGCGTGATCAAAATGGCCGATTCGAGGTCGCACCCAGCTGGTGCCGCTGCTTGTCCCGGATTCGGTCGACATGGATCCATCCCCAGCGCCGCGATCTGCGCGGCAGTGCCGCAACTGAGCCCGCCGCAGTTCGGGGCGTCTTGCCAGTTGTTGTTCTGCGCAATCATGCTCTCTCCGGCAAAAAGTCTCAAAACCGGATCGGCCAGCGCGCCGGAAACAAAAAACGGCGCGCTCGACATAGACGGGCCGCGGCCTCGTATTAAAATCATCTTTGGCTGAGCGCCATCGATGATAAAACCGCCGATCATCACTCCCGCTCCCGATTCCGTACGAGCTCGAGTCGCGAGATTGACCAATTGAGAAGAATCGTCGTTATCCGCTTCAAAAACCTCGATCAACCCAACTCCGGCCGTATTATTCGCTCCACTCAGGTGGACGGTATATGCGCCAGGGTTGAGCGTGATCAAAATCGCGGATTCGAGGGCGCAACCCGTAGGTGCTGATGCTTGCCCAGGGTTCGGCTGACAAGGGTCCATGCCAGTCGCGATAATCTGCGCAGGCATACCGCAACTGAAGCCACCGCAGGTCGGGGCGTCTTGCCAATTGTTGCTTTCGGCAATGACGTTTTGGCCTGAGAACAGCCTCACAACGGGATCAGCGAGGACGCCGGGCACAAAAAAAGGTGCGGCGGACAGGGATGGACCTCGGCCGCGTATGAGGACCGTCTTCGGCGCAGTCCCATCGATGATCAAGCCGCCGATCACCACGCCGTCTCCCGTCTGCACAGATGCTCGTGTCGACAAGTTCACCAGCGGAGCCTCGCTCGGCACAAAGACGCTCGCGCGAGAAATGACATAGATTTTGCCTTGAGTAAACGACAGTACATAGAGCAACCCGTCAGGTCCGACCTTCAGGCCTGTGATTCCACCAAAACCTGTCCCGAAAATTACTTCTTGCAGTTCGTTTGAGTCATCCGCCACCAAGTCACCGAGCGCGGCGCTCTGAAACAGGAATCCCGTCCGCGTTGAGTTGGGCTTGAAGCGGTACAGATTGCCGTTATTGATATCGCCGACGAAAATATCGTTCGCGTATTGCGCTCCTAATTGTGTTGAATTCAGAAATGCGATCCCCGTCGGTCCAACGGGGCGAAACCAAGAAAACTTAGGATCGGCATAAGCTGAACCCGGAAACGCAACCAGGTCGCTGGTTCCTTCCGGATCCCGAATGACCGGACCCATAATGCGCTCCCAACCGCTGTTGAATCCGGGGCTGACTAGATTAATTTCGTCGTAGGCGTTGGGACCATTTTCGGTGTCCCATAAATCGCCGGTTACCGGATCAAAACCCAGGCCGAAGCTATTCCGGATACCGTACGCATAATACTCGGCCAATTGGGGTTGCGAGAAGAACGGGTTGTCATTCGGAGCACTACCGTCGTCGTTGATTCGGAAGATCACGCTCGTGTTGTCGGGACTGGGCCCGCCCACAAAATTTTGCAGTTGGCCATTACGGTTGAGATCGCCGATCACAACGTAGAGCTTTCCGTCGGGGCCAAAAATCATCGCGCCGCCGTCGTGATTGGGACCGGGACTCGCCGGCAGGTCGAGAATCAATTCCGGATTGACCAGCGCTGTGCCGTTCCAGGTATACCGATACAGCCGGTTGGCCAATGGAGAGCCGGATGTATCTGACCCAGCACTACTCTCGGTATAGTAAATGTAGATAAATGGCGTCGCTGGAAAATCAGGGTGCACTGCGATGCCAAGCAGTCCGCGTTCCGAAGCGTTATCGACGTTTACGTCTAAAACTGAGGGTGCCTGCAACACTCCATTTATGACGCGTCGGACCCGCCCGTCCGCTTTCTGCAGGACCAGTAAGTCATTGGCAGCGATGAACGCCATGGCGGTCGGCTGACTCAATCCAGCCACGAGTTCCGTCACTCTTACATTCGGATCGACTAACGTCTGAGCGGAACTGATCGAACTCAGTGACCATAACCAAACGGATATACAGAAAGAAATTTTCACATGCTGCTGACATCGATTCAGGCAGCTGACGTTCAGGAAGCTCGAAGCCAAGGCCTTTTAACTCGCGGGGGAAACGCCAGCGAAAATGAGGATCCGTCTAGGGTCAGATTAGGATTGTAAGCGGGGTCGTTTGCTAACAGATCACCCCACCGTCGCCTCATGTAATCGCATTCTCTTTGAAATCGCGATTGCTTCTCAGGGGTATCTTCATGACCACGGGTGGCGGATTCATGATGATAGAATTCGGCATAAGGTGTCCATAGATTTCTGTAACCTTTTTCCGCAATGCGTAAACACAAATCCACATCGTTAAAAGCAATCGGGAGCTCTGCTTCGTTAAAGCCACCGACTGCTTCGAATACCTCTCGACACACAACTAAACACGCCGCTGTGACTGCCGAAAGATTTTGACACAGCTGGCCGCGACATACTTGGCCGGCATAGCCGCGCGGTTGCTTATGATAACGATGCCCAGCCACGCCGGGGTTTCCATTTAACCCCAATGTCACTCCGGCATGCTGAATAGTATCGTTAGGATAATAAAGTATAGCTCCTACGGCTCCTATTTCGGGACGGACAGCATGACCCACCATCTCCTCGAGCCAGTCAGGCGTGATAACTTCAAGATCATTATTGATGAATCCGATAATCTCTCCACGGGCGTGCTGGACGGCAAAATTATTGAGCGCGGAAAAATTAAACGGGGCGTCATAGCGTAATAACCGGACTCCGCGTTCCCTTTCAAGCGTCGCGAAGTATTTCAAAGTAGCCGGATCCTTCGACTGATTGTCAACAATCATCAGCTCGAGATTTTTATAAGTCGTCTTATGAAAAATGCTCTCGATGCAGCGATGAAGTAACTCAAAACCATCTCGGGTTGGAATAATAAGGGTGACAAGTGGGCTCGCTGAGAGCGGGTACTTGATCCGCCAGTATTCGCTGGCGCCCGGGAGAACCGTGACCTTCTGTCCAACGCGATCAAAGTGAGACTCCAGTGTTCTCCGTTGCGCCGTGCTTGTGTACCTTTTTTCCGCCGCTCCACGGGCAGCCGATCCGCGAATCGCTCGCCAGTGGTACAGCATGTGCGGAATATGGCGAATACGGTCGGAACCGATCCGTTCGCTCACTCGCATTGCAAGATCCCAATCTTGGCTTCCCTCGTATCCCTCTCGGAAGCCGCCAAGCTCTCTTACAATGGCGGTACGATAAACGCCTAGATGGCTGATAAAATTTTGGCATAGGAAAAGATCTGGATTCCAATCTGGCTTAAAATAGGCGTCATAGCGACGGCCTTTCTCATCAATCTTGTCTTCATCACTGTAAATCAGATCAGCGTCTGGGCACCTGTTGAGTTCAGCCGCAACCATGTACAAAGCATGCTCCGACAGCTCGTCGTCGTGATCGAGGAGAGCAATAAACTCGCCGGTGGCGATTTCAAGCGCGCTGTTGGAAGCAGCCGCAATGTGACCATTAGCCCGGCGATATGTCACTCTGATCCGGGAGTCGGCGTTCTGGTATTCTTGTAAAATGTTTCTTACGTGAGGCTTGGATGAAGCATCGTCCGCAACACACAGCTCCCAGTTCGGATAAAGCTGCTTCCTGGCCGAATCGAGAGCCAACCTCAACCATTTTTCCGGGCTATTGTAAGTCGGCATGATTACAGAAATCACCGGCCTATAGGACAATGCTTCGATATGCTTTGTGATTGCCCCTCGGTCAGCGTCGCTCAAATTGTCGTATCTCTCTATCCACTCGAGGTATTCGTAACCCGCGTGGATTTTACTTGCGAGGCGTCGTTTTAGGCCACCGACACCCTCACGCGCCAGAACGCGAACTGCTCTCAGCAGCAATAAGGGTATATGGCGAGGACTTAAAATAGTCGTTGGTCCTTTGAATAGGGTGGGGAATTTGAGAACATCCTCAAACAGTTCATACAAACTTCGACGGCGAGCTTGGTCGATAGCCAGCTTTTTTGGTAAACGACCAAAGTTGAAGATCGGCCAAGGTCGAATTCGTCTGACGTGTCGCATTGGTCGGATAAAAAGAAGTTCGGCTTTAGTACCGCATGGAGCGCTTTGCACCGATCCGATTCGTCGAATCACTGCCAGCTCTGCTCGGCTCCTTTGCTTCTTTGCCATTTTTTATATTTGAAAAGCAGTACGAAGTCGTCGCGTTGGTTCGTCTAAGCCTCGAAATCCGTTCACTGAAAAACGGTCGTGACATCGCTTATGCCTCGAACTTACTCACCGCGGATACCAATAACGCAAAAAGACGGTCCATTTTGGTGATCCGGGTCCTCAAAACCGATCTTTAAATCTTGAAAATCGAAAAAACGTAAGCAAGCTAAAATATCATCACGCGACATCCAGTAACTATGAGATACACCACCTCCACAAAAACCTGTCCAGTTAAGCGCATCACCATAACTATATTTATAGACAGCGTGCTCGAATCCGTTGTGGTTTTTTTTCAGATGGGATGAAAATTTTTCCGCGACGCGAGCTTTGGTTTGAATAAACTTCTGATCATAATAATGAGTCCAAAGGATGATCTTCTTGCTCGTCTGCGATATCAACTGAATAAGTTCACAGGGATTTTGCATGTGGTAAAGCACGCCACTCGCGAGACAAACGTCGAAAGGCGCCTCGTTCTGTCGAAGGAAAGAGATGAAATCACCTAGCACAAAGCGCGAACGATTCAGACCAAGAATCTCTTTGACGACAAGGCACTTCAAATAGGCTCTTGTGTTAGCTTCGATGGCAAGGATAGATTCTGCGCCCAATGACTCGAGCATATAAGTATGACCAGCTTCGAGCGGTCCGAGCTCAAGAATTCGCTGACCATTAAAACCGCCCAATTGCTCAGCAGCCCACACAATTCGGGCGTCGTCAAACAGTGATATCGCTCCCGCTTCAAGATCTTTCCAACGACCCGGTAAGCGCGACGACCATTCACCTTTGAAAATATCGAGAGCATTCTGGTCCGTAGGAGCTATTTGAACATATTCGTCTAAGATATTATGTCCTTCCCGCACGTGCACTTGCGCATTCCTGTTGTTTTTAAATGCTAATAGCTCCCGTATCCGTCTCAGCTTAACAGCGAGTCTCTGCAGCATTTTTACCAAGGATTCTACAAGAACAAAATACGGAATCCCTTACGCACCTTGTAGCATCTGCGAGAAATTTGCCGATGATGTAAAGACCATTTACTCAAGCTCGAAATTCCGAGGCTCTTTCGCTTGCTCATACCAAACCGCAGTTCGTCCAATGGACACCGATGTCAAAACTCCCAGGACGGCAGCGTTAACGTGAGACTCCGCCATAATTTGGATTGCTGACGTCGAATTCTTGATTTGCAGAGCCCTACAACTTCGCGGGTCCCCAGAGATCTAAGAGTTTAGAAGTGTCTGAAGTTGGACAAGATCGCTATTCGGTGTTTAAAGTCGATCCAGCAGTCGAAATGAATTCATGCGTTGGCGTGCTCTCCCCAAAAAAGATTTCGCGAGCCTGAAGGGCAACGTGATTCTCCAACTCTGGCTGTTCAAAAAACCCTCATTAGCTTTATTAAGGTCCGCGATCTGGCGGTCACGCTGAGTGATCTGTTCAGTTAAGCTTTTAAGTTTTGCGTTTTTCTCAGCGATACCTTGTTCCGCTATGACGCTTTCCAGCCCAGCGACGCGTCGTTGCAGGAATTCGATGTAGCGCGAATGTTCCCTCAGCATATCACCTGCTGAAATTCCCAAGTTTGCATTTGCCGAAGCCAACAATCTCAATTTACGCGCTAGCAATTGCGTGACCGTGGTGTTTGGACCTGCACCGCTCCACGTTTGTGATGCGATTGTAGCGCTGAAAAGGTTGCATGCAGTTCGGTAAACCTCCTCTAGGCGGCGAGCCTGAGATCGCACGTCAAAATATTTTTCAGCGATAAGTCGCCCCGCTCGACCAATTCTGTTGGCTCGCTCAGGGTCGCTGAAAATTTCGATGCATTTTGCCGCAATCTCATCAGGCTCCCCAGTGCGCAAAATAACCGCGTCTAAACCATCTTGGAACAAGTTAGCGATATTTACATTCGGCAGAATCACCGGACGCGCCATCGCTAAAAATTCAGGAATTTTCCCAGGCAACCTGAGGTCCTCAAAAGCATCAATCTGCCCGGGTTGCACGAAAACATCCGCTAATGCCAATACATCCGGCAACTCACGTTTTGGCAATAGTCCTAGGTCATTGATGGCGGATGAAGCTTCACGCGGCAATTGCCCCAAAAAGTCTAGAGGAAAACGACCTGTGCGCAACAAGCGGCACGGACAGCCGTGCTGGTTGATCAGCCCCACTGCCCTGCATAAATTTTCTATAGCCGGTCGCGTGAATCCGTTCACACCACCATGATAGACGATGACCTTTTCATGCTCCGCAACACCATATTTCGTGCGCAATGAAAGATCAGGCGCTCTCGGCGTGAACAATTCGAGATCAACGCCGATCATCACTGTCTCGCAGTGCATCCAGGGCGGGACCTTAATTCTGAGTTTATCTTGTATAATCGCGACCGCATCTGCTAACCCAATAAAGCTATCATAGTAAAAAGGGTGTGCGAGTGCATCAGGTAAGAGATCGGAGATTTCTGCTTCTGTATGCCGAACCAAATTTGTTTCGTCAAAGCCTAAAACCCGCATGGAAACCCACAATTCGTTATCCTCTAAATAGACCACCAGGGGCGTTGGCTGCTTTGCCATGTACGCCGTTACGAAGCGCCGAACGACTTCGCGCGGTGTACAGGCGTGAATCACATCGGCCGGTCGGCCGTCCGGAAAAATGGAATCTAGTCCAGCCAGAACATCCGCGTACAGGATAGGGCGGAAACTTGGGTTCTCATGGTGAGACACGCTTTCGCGCCCGAATGGCACCGCCACGGCGCAATTATTCCCTGACCGGTGAAGCTCGCGAGCATAGAGGACTAATGGATCTGCGCTGTTGCTGGTGAAGTCACCATACAACACAAACAGAATGTTCATGCGAGTAACGGAGACTCAGTTTTTATCGGCCCGCCAGAGGCTTTCAAGTCTCTTGACCGCAGCCGCATAATCGATACAACGGCCCATGGGAATATAATGAATGGCGGGGTGAGCGCGAACAGTCTCAGGCAAGCAGCGCCAGAAATCGACTACCGTCACGGATTGTTTATTGCCGATGAAATCTTGCGGCTTAAGCGCTTTAAAAGCATCATCCGGAGTAGTCACCAGAACGCATTCAGCATCCTGTAAGCAGCTCGCAAGAGAATCCACCACCAACGCGTGGTACTGGAGCGCTACGCGCGCCTGTTGCGTGGCAAGGGGGTCGTAACCGAGAACTCGCAAACCTCGACCAGCCAGAGTGCGGCAAAGATAAATACCAGGAGACTCTTCGATTACATGCGATTGTGGCTTATAGGCCAAGCCGAGCACCGCCACCGTCGACCGATCGCGCAAGTAGGGCTCCAGTTTGTCCACGAATCGAGGTGAGATGGTGCGGTTATACTCATCGTTTTCCTGGAGGAGGCGAGTTGATGCTCCCACGTATTTGGCCACGAAGTCCAAAGCAACATTGTCGCGCGGGAAACAAGGGCCTCCATAGCCAAATCCTCCGGTCAGATAACGGCGGCCGATGCGTTTATCCATGCCGATGGCGTCACTCACGATATCGACGTCGCCGCCAGGAATCCGCTCGCAGAGATCGGCCAACATATTTGCATAGCTGATTTTTAAAGTAACGTAGCTATTGAGAGAAATCTTTGCCAGTTCGGCGTTCTCGATACTCATTCGTTTCGATGGGGCATGATTGAGAGCTACTCGTGCGTTGACGGACTCTAGCGCGGCGCCTGAACGCTCATCGAATTCCCCGATCAAGTAAAAATCAGGATTCAAGAAGTCCCGGATCACACTTCCTAGCGCAATGAACTCAGGACTGTAGCATAGGCCAAAATCTTGTCCGCATTTTTTGCCGGAAGCTTCCTCAAGAATGGGCAGTAACCCGTAGCGTGTGGAACCCGGGAGTACGGTGCTTGTGAGCGCCACAGTGTGGTAGCTACCACGCTTGGCCAACGCTTTGCCGATTGCTTCGAAAGCGTAGGCCGCATACTGAAGCGAAAATGCACCGCGTGCGTCACTTGGGGTTGGAACAATGACGAAGCTTAAATCACTATTCAGTATGGCATCCTCATGGCTGAGCGTTGCGCAAATCCGTCCTCGGTTTTTCCCGATGAGCTCATCCAGTCCAGTTTCCTGAGCAGGCGCGCGCCCTGCGTTCAATGCATCCACCGCTTTCTGCGAAACATCGACGCCAATGACGGTAAAACCTCGGCTCGCCAGGCACGCCGCCATGCTTCCACCCAGTTTGCCTAGACCGATGACTGCAATCTCTTTAATCACATCTGTTCCTTCAGGATTAAATCTTTCGTGAAATAAATTATTTGGAAAAGGCCAAAATCCCCGCATGAACGGCCACTGCAGCTCCAAGGGTTGCTACGCTGTTGGAGGCCAGGTATTCGGCCCACTCGTGAGGCGTCAGCCAGTCACCGACGTGTTCCTCGAGATCATCGGAGTCGCGAGCTTCCGTCGATCGACAATCGTGGGCGACAAAGATATGAGCACGCGCCTGACTTCGATTTCCGTCCACGCAATAGGAGCCCACCGGTTGCCAATGCGTCGATTCTAAACCGGCTTCTTCACGTAATTCACGCTGAGCCGCTTTGAGCGGATCCTCGCCTGGCTCGCGATAGCCCGCGGGGAGTCCGAGATTAATACCCCGTGGGCCGTGTTTATAGCGCCACAGCCCGAAGACCTTTCCATTCTGCCATGCGGCAATGAGAACGTAGTCACGCTGTTCGATCTGATAATAGTCGTCGATTTCGCGCCCATCTGGCAGCCGGATTTTCTCGCGCCACAATGCGAGCCACGGCTGGCAATCTAGCACGAGTTGGCGGCTGAGGACGCGCCAAGGGCTAAGGCGTACGGAAACATTGGTAAAACTCATAGCGGAAATAACGAGTTACTAGTTTTTACTAGGTTTGGTCAATTCTCCGTAGGCTTTCTGCCGAGACAATCTTAACTCAATCGAGAATTACGCAGACGTAACTGGGCTAGTTTATAGCTAGCTAGTTATTGGCAAAAACAATATCATGCGGCAACAATGACCGCCTCAGTAACCGCAAATCGACTCGGATGCTAATCAGTTAAGTCCCTTCTGGCTAAGCTGAATGAATTCCAAACCGGTCTCTATTGGCGGAGTCGATAATTAATTCTGCTCAGGCTCACATGGGAGCGCGACTAGGTTTCGGCTCTCATTATCAGGTAACGACGCCAGCGGGACCAACTCACCATCTACATCCGAAAATTCGTTTAGCATATATCCGTGCGCCGTTAGAAAACCTATAACCGCTTCAACACACGCCCCTTGCCGACGAAGCGTCTCCTCGAACACTTCGATCAGAATTCGTGGCCGAAAACGCATAATAGTCTGGACGGCTCCGGCGAGAACCTGATACTCGTGTCCTTCGACATCGATTTTAATCAGGTCCACGCGCTCGAGCCCTTGGCCAGCGACGAGCGCGTCCACAGTTTGCGTCGGAACACGTTCCTCTCGAAGCATCTCCACCGATTCATCGAAGAACTCGCCGAATGTGTTGTGGCCGGAATTCCACTCCGAGCCAATCTTGAGCATCGCTTCTCCAGAAGTACTGCTCGCCGCAATCTGTAAGCAGCGGACATTTCTTAAATCGTTGAGTGTTACATGAAAAGTGAGGCGCTGGAACTCGCGCGTGCTCGGCTCGAGAGCGACGATAACCCCTGACTCGCCGACGAGCTTGGAGGCGGTCAGCGTGTACATACCCATGTGAGCACCCACATCAATCACTACCATACCGTCGGTAAGCGTCTGACTCATCCAAGTCAGTTCGTTTGGCTCGAAATTTCCCGTGAGAAACAGAACGCGGGACAACTCGTTGCCAGGCCAGATCATGACGAGGAGATCACCTAACCATCTCATGAGCACAGGCTTCCTCAGTGATGACCAGAGATTCAACCGGTCTCGGAGTAACCCGTTCGATCCATTTTCAATGCCCCAATATGTGTGCCAACGCGGGATCGGGCGCAGAGTGGGCGGGGTCCCATAGACCTGACTCACAGCGTCTGACAACTTCGGCGGGCGCGCCTGAACGGCGTCCAAGTCTTTCCGCAACGCGTCGAGCCGGACCGCCATCGGTTGCAGGGCCTCTGCGATCGCCCGCTCAACGGCGGCAGTACGATCTTCGACTCGTTCCAGGACGTGCGAAATCCCCGCCTGAACAGCGGCGATCTGAACCTTTTGCTCCCGTCGGGATGATTCGAGATCATCCGTCAATCGAAGCGCCTTTGCGGCAATTCGATCAAGCCGGCTTGCTACAGCATCTAGTACTACCGAATTCGCATGCTCAGCTGCCGCGACAGCCTGTTGAAGGCTATCGACCTTAACCGTCAGATCTCGGTTACCCCGCACAAAAATGCGTTGCACCACCCGACCCAACCACCGCCTAGGCACACCCACAAGCATCCCGGGTTCCGAGATCCGGCTGCGCAGCCGTGGAATGTGATAGCGAAACGGTCGGGTGGCTCTCTCTTTTATTACGCGGAAATTCAGGGGATCCGCGAGAGTCGCTTGCACCAAGAGTCTAAAGGCCGTTAGCCAGTGCCGGGGTTTGCTAACTTCGAGATATTCGACCCCATGTATATAAGCGCTACTCATCGCTCGCCCGCGGAGCCTTTGAAGGTTCGGCGGCAATCCCCGGTCCGCAAAGAAACGCTTTGTTAGCCCAATCTTCGCGGGAATGACGAGCTCGGCCACACGACCGAGAGTTTCAGGTCGCATGCGGTCCATGCCAAGGCGAGTGGGGATCTTCTCGAAGGTGCCGCCCGCCCGAGCGATGCGCAGCCAGAGGTCGTGATCGTGACACCAGGCCGGATAGAGCCATCCGACCTTCTCGAGAATGCGCCGTCGCATGAAAGAGGCGGGCTGGTAAATAATGTGAAGACAGTGTCGGAGAGCGTGCTCGAGATCCCAGGCAGCAGGCACAAGATCGAACAGGAGCTGTCCTCGCTCGTCGATTAGGCCTGCTGTTCCAAAGACAACATCCACCTCCGGCTTTTGCTCAAAGACCTCCACCGCTGTACGAACAGCACCGGGCGCCCAAAGATCATCGGCATTCAACCAGGCGAGAATTTCCCCTTTGCTAAACTTCCAGCCCCGGTTGATAGCGTCGAATGCACCACGATCGGGCTCGGATAGCCAGCGAATACGATCGCTGTAGCGCTCAAGCAGGTCAATGGTACCGTCTGTTGAACCACCGTCTACAACGATGCATTCAACGTGCGAATAGTCTTGGGACAGAATGCTTTCGATTGCCTCCGGGAGGTAGCGCGCATCGTTCTTACACGGGACTACGACCGATACCCAGGTCTGCGGCTCCGGTCTCTTCCTGGCACCGGCGACTGATAGCAAGGCCGACACGGGCGCGGCATCCGAATTCGTCGAGGAACTGCCGGAGTCTTGCACGATCCGTGAAATCCCATGCACTGCGGTTTCGTCCGGAATAGTTGTCGGTAGAGGATGGTGTCCAGCCGGGGCGATCTTCAGAACGTTCCGTAGATTGGTGGGATCGGCAGCGAACGCTTGGAGACACAGCCTGAACCGAAGGCTTCTGCTCTCGGGCCGCCCGTACTGGAGGGTTTGGACGATCTTAAGATAGCAATTGCTGAGCGCTCGGTGCCGCAGGTTTTGAATCTCAAGCGGTACGCCGGGCAGCGCGAAAAACCGCCTGGTGACTTCCACCAGGCCCCGGATGAGGATTGCGGGCCTGTACTGAGTGTTTTCTCTCCGAACTCGCCGACATCCCAGGAGATGAGGAATGCGCTTGATCTTCCCACCGGCCAAGCTGATCCGTCGCCAGAAATCCCAATCGTAAAAACACGCAGGATAGAGCCAGCCAACCCGCTCCGCGATACTGCGTCGGATGAAGACAGCGGGTTGCTCAATCATCTGATGACAAGTCTCCACGGCATACGCGAGGTCCCAGTCTGGAGGTCGCCTTCTCTCCAGCTCCCTTCCTTCTGAGTCGACGGTCAGACAGTCACCATAGATAACGTCCGCGGTGGGATCAGCCTCGAAGGCTTCGACGGCTGCTGATATCGCACCCGGTGCCCAGCTGTCGTCAGCGTTGAGCCAAGCCAATATTTGTCCCCGGCTCGCCCGCCAGCCTCTGTTAATTGCATCAAACGCTCCTCGGTCAAACTGCCTGATTAGCGTGATGCGATCACCGTAGCTGGATAAAATATCTAGCGTCGCATCCGTGGAGCCGCCGTCGACCACCAAGCATTCAACATTCGCGTAATCCTGAGAGAGGATGCTGTCGAGGACACTGACCAAATACTCGGCGGCATTCTTCGTGGGCACCACTACCGAGACAACAGGTGCGCTTTCAGCGATGCAATTCCTGCGCGGGGAACGTGAGAGCAACAGCTCGCCCACGGTCTCCATCGTCCAGTTTTGCTGAGGAGCCATAGTTCCATCGTGCCGCACTCCATCAATCTCGACCCATTCACATAATCCAGGCGTTCGCTGCGTTCTGAGGATAGGACCGAACGTCCTGATGAAGCCGTCCGAGATAATTCGGTTCTTCGTCCAGCTTCGTTCCTTGGACTTCACCTTGAAGAAACGCACCCGAAGCTCATCCGAGTGCCTGCTCTCGTTCAGCTCACGGATTGGAATCCGTCCGTACCCACACAGCTCAAGCCGCGCCGTCAAATCCGTGTCCTCATAGCCCCAATCGAGGAGCGCGTCATTGAGGCCACCGATCCGTTGAAAGATGTCCCGGCTAACCAGCGTATGCAGCCCGTGACATTCGCATTCACAGTAAACACGGCGACGTGGTCCTTCCGCTTCTAGCCGTGCCCGTTCGAAAGAAGGGACACCCGTCTCTTCTCGCCAGCGCTTGTAGTGATCGTACTGTATATCGGAGCTGCTCTCGAACGCCGCCACGATCTCAGAAAGGTGGCGCTCGTCTCTGAATGTCATGCCCGTATCGAGAAAAAACAGCAGGTCGCTAAATGAGTAGCGCACCCCAATGTTGCCGGACGAAGAAGGATTAAAGAATGTCGGCCGGGGACAGCGAACTACGCGGAGGCGTGGACTCTTCGTGCTCTCGAGGAGAGCGGCGAGACCATCCTGAGAACAATGATCGACGATCACGACTTGGTAATCGGGGTACTCTTGGTGCAGAAAACTGGGGAGAGAGACACGCAGCTCGTCCGCCCGATCCATGACGCGGACAATAATCGCCACTGACTGGAGTCGTGGGGGTGAATTCGGAGTCACCATAATTTTTCGAAGCGGATCTGCTTGATGTCCGCCGATTGCAAAAGCCCGCTGCGGCTGCAGTTCCGGGCTAGTTTTGACGAGATGAGGATTCACCCAGGTCTGCACACCGTCAACGAACGTGATCTCACCCCACGGCGTTTGCTCTGTACTGCCCGAGGCATAGTCATTCAGATTGAACCAGCCGTCTCGCCAGAACAGGTCGCGAAGTCCCTGTTCGATGCTGCGGGAGTGAGTACCAATCTGCACCCGTTTCACCTTAGAGTTAAGATCGTCCATTCCAGTCCGCAGGATGGCGAGCTCTGCGCCCTGCACGTCGAGATGGATCAAATCGACCCGCTCACGTGTCTTCAGGATGTGCCCAAGAGTCACTGCCCGGACCTGGCGAGTGGCCACGTTTCCCATGCGGGTCGCTTCGCGCACGATTTCTTGTCCGTACCAGCCATCCGGGTCGCCTACGTAGAACTCGACGGTTCCCTCTTTCTCATCGACGGCGGCTTCAATCAGATGATGCTGCGCCGGATCGAGGCCATTATCGACAAAGTGTTGCCTCATCCATTCAAAGTGCGTGGGCTCGGCTTCAACCCCGATCAAGTTGATCCGAAGGTCAGGACGTCGTCGGTAGGCGGCCAAGTAGGCCCGGACCAGCCACTCGCCGTAGCCCGCGCCGAGCTCGACTATGGTCAACTCGTTCTCGGCAGCCATGACTGCCTCGAGTAGATCGATCCACAAGAAGTAATCGTCGTCGAACTCGGGATACGGGGCGTCGACGTAGTCATACGTCTGGAGTGTCAGCCCTCGGGAGGCAACCAGACCCGCAAAGAACGACGTCCGTGTAAGCCCGCCCAGAAAATCGGAGACTTGGAAACCTGACGGAACGGGCCCCCTGAAGCGCTCGAACTCGTTGAAGACCCGGTGGTGCGTGAACACTGACATCTCCTTCGCCATCGGCAGCTCTTGCGTCGCGCCCTCTATTCCGCGTTGGTACGTCACAGGGTGCTTGGCCGGTTCATGCCGAGCGACTCACGCACAGAGGTTTACTCCTCCTTGCCTAACCCGATCGATCGCTTGAGATGAAACCAAACGAGGCAGAACTTGCTATTTCTGTATAGGGGAATTTAAACACCATTTTTTCTTTGAAAGGAGCCACCCGCGGGCAGATAATCAATCGCCAAGGCAATGAAGAACCAACCGGCGAGCCCTTCTTTCGCTGCAACAAGCGGTTGCTCGAAGATCTCTAAAAGGATTGGAATGCCACACTAATTTTCTTTCGAGTATCGTATTTCTCTCTTTCAGTCAACAATTCCAAGATGCGGATGAGGATAATATCGACTACGCGATAGTGAAAATCTGGACAACCAGAAAGCGACGCAGCGAGAGTGATATCGTGACGCGTCGGGGGCTCGATGGGTTATGAGATGTGCATTCAAATACTGTGCTCGGCGGCACTTCCGTTGACGGCGTCGCCCGCCATTGATATCGTCGCGCCAGAGGTTTCTCTTACCGGGGTACTTCTGCTCGCGATCGTTTTCGTTTTACGAACTGAGATCCCACCCAGGTAACTTGTTTGCAAAATGTTCGATTGTTTGACGAAAGGCCACATAAATTGTGACTACGGGCTAATGATAGCGACAAGCGGCAAGCGACGCAGCGAGCGTGATATCGTGACGCGTCGGGGGCTCGATGGGTTACAAGATTGCCTTCCTGAATCCGTGGCGTAATTGCGCCGAGAATCAGGCGTTTAACTCACTTCGGATCGCGGCCGAACAGCTGGGTCATCTCCTGGTCCACTGCAGCAACTCCATGGAGATTGAAGAGCGCGATCCTGATTTTGTTTTGGCCACCGCTTCCACCCAGGCCAAACTGACCCAGCACCCGACCTTTGGCGTGATCCATGAGGGGCGGCAGCGCTTCCTACTCAACCGCCAGTACTTCACCAACCTGCTGACGTATGATGGGTATCTGACGATCTCCGACAGCATTCGACGCTTCCTGGAGAACGTCCTTGTCGGTGTTGGCCGCCAGTGCGAGATCGGTTCCTACTACAATGTACCGCATCGGGTGAAAATCTACGCACCGGTCCAAGAGCTGGCTTGCAACCGGCGCGTCAAAATCACGTACTTCGGCACTAACTGGGACAAGCGGCAATGGGACCTGTTTCAGCGACTGGACAGGGAAGGGTTGGTGGAAATCTACGGGCCACCGACGGCGTGGGGGCAGCTCAGCGGCGGGTCGTATCGAGGCGCGCTGCCGTTCGACGGTGAGGCACCACAGCGTACCTATGCACGCAACGGCGCTGGTCTTGTCCTCCTCTCGGAGCAGCATCTGCGCGACGACGTCATCTCGAACCGAGTTTTCGAGATTGCCTCGGTGGGCGCGGTCGCCGTGGCCTGTGACACGCCGTGGCTGCGCAAGCATTTTGGAGACTCTCTGTACTATTTCAATCAGCACGATACCTCAGGCCGAATCATTGAGCGGCTGCGCGAAATCCTGTTCGAGATTCAGAAGAATCCGGCTGCAGCCGCCGAGCGGGCACAACGCGCGAGAGAGATCTTCGAGAGCCAGTTCTCGGCCGAAGTGCTGCTCGACAGTGCGGTGCAGTATTTCGAGAGATGGAAACGGCCACGCACCGCACCTGACCGGCGGATCCATCCGGAGGTTTCGGTGATTGTCCGCTGCGGTGGCCGACCCCTCGGCGTGCTCGGCCGTGCGTTGACCAGCCTGCGAAATCAGACGTACGGACGGGTGACCGCCATCCTTGTCATGTGGCGGGACTTCGATGCGGCGGAGTTACAGCAGTTCGTTACCGGGGGGCTGATTGACATACGCGTGGTGAAGTGTCCTGGGGGAGACCGAAGCGCGACACTGAGCGCCGGCCTCCAGTCCATCCAAACTCCGTATTTCGCTATTCTCGACGACGACGATGCCTGGTTCCCAACTCACCTCGAACGGGTGTTTGAGGTGCATCGTAGTTCGCCTGATACCCGACTGGTGATCACCGGAGCTGTTCAGGAGACTAGTGCCGCGTTTTCGATTCTCGGGGGCGGCAAGGAGCGCCGGCGCGTGTATTGTTTTGGATATCCAACCAAGGCGTCTACTGCGTGGGAGATCATCAGCGCGTTTTCGCCCAATGGTTTTGTAGCTCAATCGGCGCTCCTCGATTTGCGACTGCTGGCTAACCCGAAAATGGCGACTGCCGAAGACTCCCAACTCGTGCTCGGCCTGGCCGCCAAGGCACCCCCGCGGTTTAACTACGCTGCCACCGCTATCCAGTATGAGTCGG
>Ga0075425_100003095_pt1 | contig 16826 bp, 18 predicted proteins | sample SoiMethybrSBSTD4_FD_75300 | JGI IMG/M metagenome (GOLD analysis project Ga0075425, IMG submission 75300) | Bulk soil microbial communities from a Populus tree surrounding site in Tennessee, USA - Soil MetaG P. TD hybrid SBSTD4 | ecosystem: Environmental > Terrestrial > Soil > Tree plantation... | reverse complement strand
GCTGTCCCCGACCGACTCAGTGCGGCTGTGGGCAAAGCTCGAGGATTACAACCCCACAGGTTCGATCAAGGACCGGGCCGTAATTCACATGATCAAGGTCGCGGAAGCGGACGGGACACTGCGACCAGGAGCAACGATCCTCGAACCCACCAGTGGCAATACCGGTATCTCACTTGCGATGGCGGCCAAGCTGGGCGGCTACCGGCTGATCTGCGTGATGCCGGAGAACACCTCAGCCGAACGCAAACAGATTCTCGCGGTCTGGGGTGCCGAAATTGTCGCCTCACCGGCCGCGGGCGGTTCCAATGAGGCCATCCGGATCGCCAAGCAACTCGCCGCCGAGCATCCCGACTGGGTCATGCTCTATCAATACGGGAATCCCGACAACACAGAGGCGCACTACCTGACGACCGGGCCGGAGATTCTGGAGGACCTCCCTGAGGTGACGCATGTGGTCGCCGGGCTCGGCACGACCGGAACCCTGATGGGTGTGGGTCGTTTCTTCGCAGAGAAGAAGCCGGACGTCAAGATCATCGCAGCCGAGCCACGCTACGGCGAGCTCGTCTACGGCTTGCGCAACCTCGAGGAGGGCTTCGTTCCCGAGCTTTACGACGCCTCCTTGGTCACGTCGCGGTTCTCGGTGGGCTCCCGCGATGCGGTCCGCCGCGTCCGCGAGCTGCTGGAGTGCGAGGGTATCTTCGCCGGGCTCTCCTCCGGCGCCATCGTGCACGCCGCATTGGCACAAGCGGCCAAGGCCGTTGCGGCAGGGGAGTCGGCCGACATTGTTCTGATCATCGCCGACGGTGGCTGGAAATACCTTTCGACCGGCGCCTACAGCGGCGACCTCGACGACAGCGAGGATTTCTTAGACACCCAGGTTTGGGCGTAAGCCCTTGTAGGCTGAGCGCTCGTGGAGGCTGATACAGAAGCTCCGATTGGCATCTTCGACTCGGGGTTCGGGGGACTGACGGTGGCTCGTGCGGTCATCGACCAGCTCCCTCACGAGGACATCGTCTACCTCGGTGATACGGCACGCTCTCCCTATGGTGAGCAGCCGATTGCCACTGTCCGTGAGTATGCGCTCGAGTGCCTTGATCACCTCGTCGAGCAGGGTGTCAAAATCTTGGTCATCGCGTGCAACTCGGGCAGCGCCGCCGTCCTCCGTGACGCCCGGGAGCGGTACTCCGTCCCGGTGGTGGAAGTGATCCTGCCCGCCGCCCGCCGGGCGGTCGCCGCCACCCGGTCCGGTCGGGTTGGCGTGATCTGCACCGAAGCGACCGCCACGTCACAGGCGTACGACGATGCCTTTGCCGCGGCACCGCACATCGAGCTTCACACCGCAGCGTGCCCGCGCTTCGTCTCGTTCGTCGAAGCTGGCATCACCGGTGGTCCCGAACTGCTGGCATGCGCGGAGGAATACCTGAAGCCCTTGCAGCAGGTTGACATCGACACATTGATCTTGGGATGTACCCACTATCCGCTGCTCACCGGCGTCATCTCCTACGTGTTGGGAGACAGCGTCAGCCTGGTATCCAGCGCCGAGGAGTGTGCCAAGGACGTCTACGCGGCGCTGACCCGCCGCGCCCTCACCCATGACCAACCACGAATGGCGACCTACCGATTCTTGACCACGGGCAGCCCTGAGGCTTTCGAGGGCGTCGGGCATCGACTCATGGGCGGTCTGGTCACCGGCGTCGAGCAGTTCGTCTGATCACGATGATGAAATTGACAATTGTCGGGTGCAGCGGCTCCATCTCAGGACCCAACTCACCAGCCTCCAGTTACCTGGTGCAAGCGCCGCACGAAGATCGCATCTTCTCTCTCCTGGTCGACTGCGGGCCGGGGGCTATGGGTGCGCTCTATCGCTACCTGGACCCGTGCGAGATCGATGCCATCGCATTGAGCCACCTCCATGCCGATCACTGTCTCGATCTCTGCGGCTACTACGTGGCGGCCCGCTACTCGCCGAATGCGCCCTGGCCGAGCCGCCCCGTGTATGCCCCCGCCAACGCCGCCTCGCGGCTTACTCGGGCGTACGAGGTAGCAGGGAACCACGGCGAGGTTGCTGAGCCGGGCGTTTCCATCGCCGAGCATTTCGACTGGCGCACCTGGCAGCCCACCCAGCGGATCGGGCCGTTCATTGTCCGCACGGTTCCCGTGGCCCATCCAGTGGAGGCATACGGCATCCGCGTGGAGGAGGACAGCTCAGGTGGCGGCAGCATGGTGTACTCAGGCGACACCGGGCCATCGGAGGACCTGGTGCAGCTTGCAGACCAGGTCGACCTGCTGCTGGTGGAGTCGGCCTTTCTCGACAACCCCGGCAATCCGGAAGGGATGCATCTTTCGGGCGCACAAGCTGCCGGGATAGGACAGGCTGCGCGGGTTCGGGCGGTAGTACTTACCCACATTCCACCCTGGCACGAACCAGAACGTGTCCTCGCCGAGGCAAAACCTCACTTTGACGGGCCTATTTCACTCGCAATTCCTGGAGCCTCCTGGGAGATCAGTCGTGCATAGGCACGGGTTTGATGGTGCTCGCGCATCGACGCCGGCAGCATAGGCTGAGCTCGTGACCTCTCGAGCCGATGGACGCAGCCATGATCAACTTCGAGAGGTTCGGTTTACTCGGCGATGGCTGACTCAGGCCGAGGGTTCGGTGTTGGTGGAGTTCGGTCAGACGCGGATACTGGTCGCTGCCAGCGTGACCGAGGGAGTTCCGCGTTGGCGCAAGGGCTCCGGGCTGGGCTGGGTGACCAGCGAGTACGCCATGCTTCCGCGGGCGACCAACACCCGTAACGACCGCGAATCCGTACGCGGCAGAATCGGCGGACGCACCCACGAGATCAGCCGGCTCATCGGGCGCAGCATGCGCGCGATCATCGACTACAAGGCACTTGGCGAGAACACCATCGTGCTCGACTGCGACGTACTGCAGGCCGATGGCGGCACCAGAACGGCCTCGATCACCGGCGCGTACGTCGCCCTGGCGGATGCGGTCAGCTGGCTCCGCGAACGAGATTTGCTGGCCGCCGAGCCGCTCATAGGATCGGTGGCAGCCGTCTCGGTCGGAGTGGTCGACGGGAGCCCGCTCCTAGACCTTTGCTACACGGAGGACTCGGCTGCCGACATCGATATGAACGTCGTGATGAGCGGGAGCGGCTCGTTCATCGAGGTTCAGGGAACGGCAGAGGGTACTCCGTTCGACCGGGAAGTGCTTGATCAACTTCTGGATTTCGGCGCCAAGGGGTGCGCGGAGCTGACTCAGCTGCAGCAGGCCGCACTTGCTTCCTCATGACGGCTGCTCCTCACGTTGTACTGGCGACGAGCAACGGCAAGAAGTTATCCGAGCTGCGCCGCATTGTGCTGGAAGAGGCCCCGCACATCACCGTCCTCGGGTTGGTCGATGTCCCTGCCTATCCCGAGCCGGCCGAGACCGAGCGGACTTTCGAAGGCAACGCCTTGCTCAAGGCCAGAGCCTGCGTTGCAGCCAGTGGCCGGCCCGCACTGGCCGACGACTCCGGTCTTGCGGTTGACGTACTCAATCAGATGCCCGGCGTCCGGTCTGCGCGCTGGGCCGGGCCTGGTGCCAGCGACGAGGAGAACAACGCGCTACTGCTGCGTCAGCTAGATGATGTCCCGCTAGCCGAGCGGACTGCTCGGTTCATCTGTGCGATGGCGTTGGTGCTGCCAGACGGCGCCGAGCACGTGCGACTCGGCGAGATGCGAGGTCGGTTGGCTGTCAGATCTGTGGGTCAGAATGGCTTCGGCTACGACCCGTTGTTCGTACCGGAGGGATACAGCATGACCAACGGCGAGCTTGAACCGGCAGTCAAGGACGCGATTAGCCATCGCGGACGGGCTGTTCGTGCCATCCTGCCTGTGCTGGTTGCGGAGCTGCGCCGGCTGGAGCCAGCTGCTCAGGAGGGATGAGTCCTTGAAGGCCTACCTTGACCTGCTCGATCACGTGCTCACGCGCGGCGTAGAAAAGAACGACCGAACCGGTACCGGCACGCTCAGCACTTTTGGCTACCAGATGCGTTTTAACCTGCTCGAGGGGTTTCCGCTACTGACCACCAAGAAGCTGCACACCCGGTCGATCATCGCCGAGCTGTTGTGGTTCATTCAGGGCTCGACGAATATCAAATGGCTTCACGAACAAGGGGTGACCATCTGGGACGAATGGGCAGATGCCGAGGGCGAATTGGGCCCCATTTATGGCTATCAGTGGCGATCCTGGCCGTCACCCAGCGGCGATCACATCGACCAGCTTGCCGGCGTCATCAGCTCTATCAAGTCGATTCCCGATTCCCGCAGGCACATCGTCAGCGCGTGGAATGTCGCAGATCTCCCGGAGATGGCGTTGCCACCTTGCCACACGCTGTTTCAGTTCTACGTGGCGCAAGGCCGACTGTCCTGCCAGCTTTACCAGCGTTCAGCCGACATCTTTCTCGGTGTCCCCTTCAATATCGCCTCGTACGCGCTGCTCACTCACATGGTCGCTCAGGTATGCGGCTTGGAGGTCGGCGACTTCGTACACACCCTCGGCGATGCACATCTGTATCTGAATCACCTGGACCAGGCCAGGCAGCAGCTAGGCCGGGAGCCACGGGCGCTGCCCGCACTGGTGCTGAACCCTCGCGTCAGCGCGATTGACGACTTCACTCTCGAGGACATCGTGATCGAGCGCTACGACCCCCATCCGGGCATCAGAGCGCCGATCGCAGTCTGATCATGCCCGAGATCATCGGGATCGCCGCCGTCGCGGCCAATGGTGTGATCGGTGCCGGAAACGACATACCGTGGCGGATTCCAGAGGACTGGAAGCGGTTCAAGGCAATGACCATGGGGAACGTGGTGATCATGGGCCGCAAGACCTACGACTCCATCGGCCGGCCACTACCGGGCCGGACGACATTCGTGATCACCCGAGATCGGATGTGGCGTGGCGACGGCGTACGTGCGGTGCCGGTCCTCGACGAGGCTCTTGACCAGGCGATGCAGCTCCATCCTCAGGCCATCTTCGTCGCCGGCGGCGGCGAGATCTACCGAGCTGCCTGGGATCGGCTCACCGGTCTGGAGATCACTGAAGTGGACCTGTGTCCCGATGGTGAGGTGACGTTTCCCGAGATCGATCCGGACGAGTGGATCGAGATCGACCGAGAACCCGGCGACGGCTACAGTTTCGTAAGCTATCGCCGCCGTTCGCCGCAAATCAATGAGCAAATCAATGACAGTGCCGAAGGAGGGACTCGAACCCTCACACCCGAAGGCACAGGAACCTAAATCCTGCGTGTCTACCAGTTCCACCACTCCGGCTCAATATTTGATTGCCTCGCTCGCCAAGCTCGCTCGGCGCGGTCCTATCCGACTTGTCAGAATCTCAGCACCAAATATGGTGCTCAGATTCTGACAAGTCGGCGGGGAGTCTACAGATGAAGGTCTCGTTTGAGCTTGTCGACGTGACCGGCGGCCTTCACGTTGTACTGAGCGACAGCGATCGTGCCATTCCCCTTCTGGTCGACATCAATCACGAACGTAGATCGGATTACTCCTTTGATCAGCTTTCCGTAGAGCAGTTTCTCTCCGTACGCGCCATAGGCATTGAGCGTCGACTTATCCAGGTCGGATAGGAGCGGGAAACCGACCGATTCTTTTTCGCGGAATTGGATGAGTTTTTCCTGAGCGTCCGGCGAGATGCCGATCACATGCAGACCGGCGGCGCCGAGCTCCTCCATCGCTGCACTGAAGTCGACGGCCTGTGTCGTGCATCCTGGCGTCATGGCAGCGGGATAAAAGTAAACGATCACACGCTGCCCGCGAAAGTCTGCGAGCGACACCTTTTCGCCGTCGGCGTCCGGCAGAGAGAAGGGGGGTGCTGCGTCGCCGTCGCTGAGCCGAATGGTCATGCAAAAGACCCTAGCGGTTGCCGCCAGAGCCTTTGGACAGCCGCCCCGTCCGTTGGCGGCGATGCTGCAATACGCTGTGATCTTGGGACGCCCCGGCCGGCGGTCGGCTGCGCTCAAACTGTCCAAGGGAGGCTATGTGTCCAGCAACTCGTCTCAGCCAACTCGTACGCCGTCCCAGATCGAAGCTGATCTGGGTGCCACGCGGGATCGGTTGGCTGCCTCGGTCCAGGCGCTGATCGACCAAGTCCATCCCAACAGGATCAAGCAGCGTCAGATCGCCAACGTGAAGAATTTCGCCAATACCGAACTGGAGAACGCCAAGTCCAAGATCTTCAATGCTCGTGGCGATCTTCGCACTGGCCGAATCGCGGTCATAGCGGCAGCCGTGGCGGGGGTGGTTGGATTCGTGCTGATCATCCGCGCGATCGTGCAACGCGGGAATAGTGACTGAGTGGTGACGGATCAGAACAGCGTCGAGCAGTCAGGCGGCCTGGATGAGGGTGCGCTGCCGATTCGGATGCTCCATGATCGAGTGCTGGTTTCGACCGACAACGAGCCAGGTGAGCGACGCAGTAGCGCTGGCATCTTGATCCCTGCGACTGTAGCCATTGGACGCCGGCTCTCCTGGGGCCACGTCGTTGCCGTCGGTACCAATGTGAGGACGGTCAAGCAGGGAGATCGTGTGCTGTTTGATCCAGAGGACCGAGCCGAGGTAGAGGTCCGAGGCAAGGACTACGTCCTACTCAGGGAACGTGATCTTCATGCCGTCGCATCCGAGAGACTGCAGGACGGGAAAACCGGCCTCTACTTGTGAGCCGCCATTCTCAAGAAGTCCCAATGTTCTGAGGGCTCTATAACAAATCTAAACGTAACGTGAGAGAAGTAGCGCTTTTATGTCAGATTGCCTCTAGTGTGTCGAGGTGGCACCAACGAATAGGTGCCTCTCTACAACGAAGTGAGGCTGTATGAGTTTCGTTCGTCCCGCGCGCCGCGTCCTCATCGCGGCCGCATCCATGAGTGCCCTGTTCGTAGCCGCGGCCTGTGGCGGTGGCGGCGGAGCGCCGAGTGGCGGTGGATCCTCGGCCGCCGCAGCTGATTTCTCCAAGCAAGGCGACATCGAAGTCTGGCACGGCAAAGACGTCAGCGGGAACTTCGCCAAGCAGATCAAGGCGTTCAACGACTCACATCCGAACGGCAAGGTCATCGACCACGAGCTGCCCGACAGCGCCGACCAGCAGCGCCAGCAGATGATCCAGAACACGCAGATCAAGAACCCCAAGATGGCGGTGTTGAGCGTCGACGTGGTCTGGACCGCGGAGTTCGCCGCAAAGGGCTACGTCGAGGCGCTGCCGCCCGATCAGTTCCCGACTACTGGGTTTATTCCCGCGACAGTCGACAGCGCGACCTACTTCAACAAGCTGTACGCCTACCCGGCCACATCAGACGGCGGCCTGCTGTACTACCGCAAAGACCTGCTCGACAAGTACGGCCTGAAGCCGCCGACATCCTTCGACGAGATGAAGGCCGCTTGCGACAAGATCCAGGCCGGAGAGAAAGACTCCAAGCTCGGATGCTTTGCTGGCCAATACAACAAGTACGAAGGCCTCACGGTGAACTTCGATGAGGCCGTGCACGGCGCCGGCGGTGTCATTGTCGACGACGCCGGCAAACCGAACGTCGCGACTCCCGAAGCTACGAAAGGGCTGCAAACGCTCACCGACTGGTTCAAGGACGGTCACATTCCGAAGGCCGCCATTACCTGGCAGGAGGAGCAGGGCCGGCAGGCGTTCCAGAAAGGCCAGCTGATCTTCCACCGCAACTGGGGCTACGTGTACAACCTGGCGTCGAAGAACGACGGCTCGTCCGACATCGTGGGCAAGTTTGACGTGGCGCCGCTCCCCGGCATCACGGGACCGGGTGTCTCCAGCCTGGGTGGTCACAACTACGCGATTGCAAAGAACGCGGAGAATAAGGGCACGGCGGTGGACTTCTTGAAGTTCATTTCCTCGAAGGAGCAGCAGAAGTCGAGCTCTCTCGCGACCTCGAACTCCCCCGTGCTGGAGGAGCTGTACTCGGACCCGGATCTGACCAAGAAGTTCCCGTTCATGCCGACCCAGCTGAAGTCGATCCAGGGCGCCAAGCCACGTCCGAAGGCCGTGGAATACGGTGACGTCACCCTGGCGATCCAGGATGCCGCCTATGGCGCACTCCAAGGTCAGACTCAACCCGATGCGGCCTTGCAAGCACTGCAGGCCAAGTTGCAGACTCTGATCAAGTAGTTGGTGTCCGCAAGGTTCTCGGCGCAGCCAAGTGCTGCGCCGAGAACTCAGCGCATTTCTCAAAGGAGGTAGCCGCATGGCCACAGCCACCGCGGAACCACAGAGCCTGCCGGCCACCGAGGGCGATGGTCATAAGCACAAGAAGAACGCGCTGAGCGATGGCCAGGGCCGGCTGGCCTGGATCCTGCTGGCGCCTACCCTGATCATCATTGCCGTAGTAGCCGGAATCCCGGTCATCTTGTCTTTTTGGGAGTCCCTCCACCAGACCAACGCCGGGGTGGATCCCAACACAGGCATGATCGCCGGTGGCGACAAGTTCGTCGGCCTGCAGAACTTCACCGACATCTTCACTGGCGCCAACCCGGTGACGGGTTCCTACGGCACCATCGACCGCTTCTGGAACGCCTTCCTCAATACCACCTTCATCACCATCGTGTGCGTGCTCTTGGAGACTGTTATTGGCGTGGCGATGGCCCTGATCATGGCAAAGGCATTCCGGGGACGTGGGATCGTACGGGCCGGCATCTTGGTGCCATGGGCGATCCCGACGATCGTTTCGGCGCTGATGTGGAAGCTCATCTTCGACTCATCCGGCGTGATGAACCGGATTCTCGGTACCCAGATTCTCTGGCTCGCCGATACCGGGGCTTCGTTCTGGGCGATCGTGATTGCTGATACCTGGAAGACCGCTCCGTTCATCGGGCTGCTGACCCTCGCCGGGCTGCAAACCATTCCGGCGGAGGTTTATGAGGCAGCCAAGGTCGACGGGGCAAGCACTTGGCAGCAGTTCGTCCGAATCACACTTCCGATGGTTAAACCGGCGCTGGTCGTGGCGGTTCTCTTCCGCACCCTCGACACGCTGCGCATGTTCGATCTGCCATACGGCATGATCGGCCCCGGCAAGTACCGGGTAGAGACACTGTCGGTCTTCGCGTACCAGGAGGCGGCGCAGACTCGATACGGTCCCGCAGCGGCGTACGCCATCATCCTATTCATCTACGTGCTTCTGGTGGCCTTCCTGTTCGTCAGGATCCTGGGTGCCGAAGTGATCGGCGACGCCGACGTCCAGAAGAAGAAGAAGAAAAAGAAAGGTGATGAGGAACCGGCGGGCCCGCCGGCGACAGCTCTGGAGATGGCAGGAGGTGCGCACTGATGTCCGCAACGACCGCTGATGTACGCGAAGAACACCTCAGCAAGGAGGAGATTGAGCAGCTCGCTCACCCGAAGCGACCTCTAAAGGCAAGGGTCGGGGTGGTCCTGTCCTACGTGGGAATGGCCCTCATTGTCCTGTACTGCATCATCCCCTTCTACTGGATGGTCGTCTCCTCGCTGCGACTCCCCACCGAAGGGCAGAGCACTGAGTTCATCCCGAGCCCGGTGTCGATCGATAACTACAAGGGCGTGTTCTCGGCACAGAACAACTTCGGCCGCTCACTGATCAACTCGGTCATCGTGGCCGGCACCACGACGATCCTCGTTCTGCTGTTCGGCATCATCGGAGCGTACGCCCTCGCTCGGTTGAGGTTCAGGGGCAAGGTACTAGTGCTCTGGCTGATCATGGCTTGCTCGATGTTCCCGCTGGTCGTGTTGCTGCCGCCGTTGCTGAAGATGTTTTCCTCGACGTCGCCATTCACCTGGTTCCCGTACTGGATTAACACCTATCAATCCGTCATCCTTCCTGGGCTGAGCTTCGGCCTCCCACTGGCGGTGTGGACTCTGACAGCCTTCTTCAAGCAGCTCCCGGTGGAGTTGGAGCAGGCGGCAATGGTCGATGGCTGCACGCCAGGAGTGGCCTTCCGGAAGGTGATCTTGCCGTTGGCAGCTCCGGGCGTGCTCACGACGGCGATCATCGTGTTCATCGGCGCCTGGAACGAATTCTTGCTAGCCCTGACCTTCCTGCAGGATAAGGATATCCAGACCGCCACCGTCGCAATCAGCAAGTTCACTGGTACGACCGGCTTCGACACGCCATACGGCACGATCATGGCGGCGGGTGTCGTCGTGACAGTTCCACTGCTCCTTGCGGTGCTGATCTTCCAGCGCCGCATCGTCGCCGGCCTCACAGCAGGTGGCGTCAAGTAGCAGCACCGAACAAACAGCTAACAGAACTGGCGCAGTCGCAACGCAGCGACTGCGCCAGATCTGGCTTCAGCCCGAGTCGTGCTGCTGGCAGGTGTTGCAGACCTCTGCCAGGAGTTGTCGAGCGCGAAGCAGGAAAGAGCAGCCCGCACGACTACATGAGTGCTCTATTCGCGGCGACTGACGGGCAGCCGGTGCGTAAGGAACCACCCTATGCCGAAGGATCCGGCGACTGCGAGCGCTGCAATGACTACGGCTTTGACTACGGCTGGCCACTCGAACGTGCGAGCGGCCACCTCCAGTCCAATCAATATCGGCGCCTGGAGCAGATAGGCCGCGTACGCGCTCCGCGCCACACGAGTCAGCCTGACTCTCCGAGAGGTCAGCCACCGCTGTGCCCACGCCAGCAGGAACACCGACCCGGCCACGACGAGCGTCGCCTCAGCCAGATCCAGGGCGAAAGCCTGCCAGTGCCAGCCGCCCAAGAACGGGACGTCATCTTGTTCAAAGTCCGAGAGATCAAACAGCGCAATTACCGCTACACCCGCGGCGAAGGCGGTGAGCACCGCAATCCCGCAACGCCGCGCGATACGAGTTGGCACCCGGTCAGTCCAGCCCTGACCGGCGATCAACGCGCCGAGCGCATAAAGGCCGATGCACTGCGGCCACTGCCATACGTGCAGATCGAAAACCTGTTGGCTGCGGGCGGGGAACCACAGCCGGACGACGAACGAGACCACCGCGATAGCGACGGCTGTCAGAAGGAGCGTCGTACCGCGGGCACGTACGCCGTGGCGCTGGCCACCCCATGTGATGAGCGCGTGGACCACCGACGCATAGAGCAAGATCTGAACGAACCACAACGGTCCGGAGTCGAGGAAGGGCTGCCGGTCCTCGAGCGCCTGCCAGAAGGAGATTTGATGACCGGCTGAGCGATACGCGACCCACATCACGAAGGGCCAGATCGTGAACGTGAATAGCAGCCACGGCACACCGAGCCGGAGTAGTCGCTGTCGGATGAAGGCTGCTGAACCGTGGCGAGCGATGCTTGCGGGAGCTAGAAGACCGCTGAGGAAGAAGAACGTTCCGATCACGAACAAGGCGGTTGGCCCAATGATGATTTCCAAGCCCAGCTCAACTCCGCGAGGGAGAGTCGTCTCGGCCACCTCGTCGTAGGGCCATCCTCCGAGCGCCGCATAGGCCAAGAACGCGTGCCCGGCAATGACCCACGCGACTAGAACTGCCTTGAGATTGTCGATGGGCACGATTCGACGAGCGTCGCGCAGCTGATCTGGTGGTGCCGACGATTCGACGGCCTGTGCCGAAGCGCGCGCAGCTGGCAAGGCTGGCACGTCGTCCAGTCTCCCGACAACTTGTTCACTAGGCATGATCTTGGAGCTCTCACTCCTTCGTGAAGCTTGGCTGAACGGTTTGCAGAGGGCTATAGCTACCGGCGCGGGTGCAGCTGATGTGAGATTTATCTGATCTCTGGGATCGTCAGCGCGTCGATCGATCAGCCCTAAATAACAGCGTAGGCCCACCAACCGAGCGCTGTTGAGCGGCAAGCGGGATTCATTTTCAGCTTCTTGCTGGAGCCATCTGAGCGAAAGTCCAGGCTCTGCGTTACGTGGCCTTTGACTAGGGCATTTGATGCGCCGCGGCGAGCGCTCGCGCCAACCTGTTTTGAGAGCGGCTAGCGTGCTGACGTGGACAGGGAGTCGATGCGGAGGCTGGTCTCGTCGGCACCGGTCGGCCGGCTGGCAACGGTACGGCGAGACGGACGCCCGCATCTCGTGCCCATCTGCTTTGTCGTCACAGATGAGGTTGTCTACTCCGCCGTCGACCACAAGCCCAAGCGACACCGACGCCTTCAGCGAGTCAGCAACATCCAGGCCACCGGGATTGCGAGCCTGCTGGTCGATGAGTACGACGAGGACTGGTCCCGACTCTGGTGGGTCCGACTCGATGGACGCGCTCGCCTTGTCGACAACAGCTCCGAGACCGAGCGGGCGATGCACGGGTTGAGCGACAAGTACTCGCAGTACCGCGACCAGCCACCCTCCGGCCCTGTTCTGGCCCTTGACGTTGAACGATGGGTGGGGTGGTCGGCGATGAGTGTGCATCAGTAGCGGAGCGGCGTGGCCTACCCTGGCATCCCCGGAGGCGCCTGCGCGGCACTCGAGGCCAATCCTTCAGCTACTTACCGCCCTGGTTGCGCGGGCGCAGTGTGTTCAGCGGTGCTGTCGGCCCAAGCAGGCATATTTACAGTTGCAGGACAATGCCAATAAAATACAGCCACTGGTCCACTCCTTGATCAGGCTTGCTTGATCAGGCTTCCTTGATCAGGTAGTGGTGCCGCCCACGAGCAGGAGTGGTTGCCCATGCCCGTGAATGGTGTACTCGAGTACCTGTGGTTTCGAGACAACGATCCGTGGTGGGCGACGCTCTTAAGAGCAGTGACACTGATTGCTCTCGTGGTTCTGTTCGCTTTCAAGGGCATGCACAAAGTGCCGTCGGGTAGCAAGGCCCTGCGGACACGCTTCAACAAAGTCGTCCATTACCGCCGCGATATCTATGACGGCCTCGGCTATACAACCCACCGCCGCGGTGATGCCAAAGTGGTTGGCCCCGGACTAGTTATCGGCATACCCTTCGTGCACAACGTGATGGTCGAATCGATAACTGAACAGTTCGAGCCGATGCCGCCGATGATCCGACTGCAGCCCTTGCGGGAATTTGCCTCCCAGATCAATTTCAGAGTCGTCGACCTGGAGAAGGCTTTGGTTGGTGTCGCCGACTACAAGGGCTTGCTCGTCAATAGTTGTGCCGCGGCGGTTCGGCGCCTCGTCTCGCAGACCGCCCTCAGCGACGATGACATCTCAGCGCGCGTACTGGCTGACGAATCGCTGCAGCAGCGCATGAGCAGCTTGGGCGTCAAACTGTTGGAGCTCAATGTGGCGAGCTCCAACCTGACCGAACCGGCTCAATTGGCTCACGCGTTCAAGCAGGAGGGGATCGTCCTTGACGGCAGCCCGGCCGCAGTACTAGCGGCGCGGACCCTCAACGGTGCGTCCGGCCAGGCAGCACTGATTGCGATCGACGACAACCCCGCTGCTTGACGCTTCACGAGATCCCTCTGGCCATTTCGAGCGGCCCTCACTGACCGCAAGCCGCTTGACCGAGCAAGGAACCTCCTCACCACCGGGTGCACGGAGGCAAGGCTCGCCACGGCTGTGGCAGCGTGTGATCGGTGACGGGTGGTCGTATGCTCGTCGCAACAAGGGTGGTTCCATCAAGGTGGCAAGCAAGAGCTGATGCGCAGGGCCCACTCAATAGAGTCGGGAATAAACATGCGCGATGGAACGTCCACAGCCGAGGATGCAAAATCGGCCGGCCATTCCCCGTTACGCCTGCGATTGGGCGTGTTTCTTGTCCTTCTGTGGTTAGTGCCGTTCTGGGCGTTGGGGCCCTATATCGCGCACCTACTCAGCGGGCTCAGCAATCCCCCATCAGTTGCCGCTGTCACGACGTCCATCGTCGCTGTGCAGACGATCATCGGGCTGCTCGGATTCTGGGTCGCCGGAACGGAAGTCAAGTCGATCATCAAGGGCTCGACCAAAAGGCATGCCATCGCGGCCATCTGGTCCATATTCCTTCACGGCGAGATCCGAGGTCACAGCGACCCTGGCGTTGATCCCGAAGAGGGACGGCCACCACAGGACGACGCCTAGCTACATCGCGAGACTACGAACTCGTGTGCCGACTGCGCCACCGGTCGCAGTCAGACTTTCTATGGCTGCTGAACCGAGCGGACTCCATGTTGATCCGATCGGGCCCGGATGCGTAGCTTGGCACCGGTGTCTGGCAGTTCGACAAAGGTCTGCCCAGGTGCCATCTTGAGCGGACTTCCGTCCTTGAGGGTGAGTTCGAACGGCTCTTGCACCTTCCCCTTGCGCCATCTGCCGGTCACGTAGCGGCCGCGGTTGAAGTAGTAGAACTTGCCTCGGGCCTTGATGATGTCGTGCAGCGGTTCGTCATGGCCGCCACCGCGGAAGATCTTGCCGTAATGCTGCTTGGCCTTGATCACAAGCACGTTGTCAGTCGCCACTCGACTGCCATCGGCCAGCACATGTGGACCCCAGGGCATGCTGCGCAGATAGCGCTTCGTCTTCTTGTCGTAGTCGTAGCTCATGAAGTAGCTGTCGCCCTTGTAGGGGATCATGATCGAGCGGCCGCGTTTGCCTTGCCTGGTGCTGACCTCTTCCCGGGTCGAGGCGAAGGGGAAGTAGGGCTGCGGCGGCCCCGAACGGAAGCGTTTGGTCTGCTGGGCCAGCGTCGCCGGATGGCAGATGACCGCCTTGTCGTAGTACTTGTCACCATTCAGGGTGTATACCCGGGATCGATCGATGCCGTAAGAGCCGGTGCGGAGGGTGTTCATGTACGACAGCAGGCCCTCGAGGTGGGCGCGATAGTGCTTAACGTAGTTGACCACCCAGGCCGCGGCGCCGGTGTTGCCGATGAGTGCGTGGATCGGACTGAGCAGCGGGATGTCCACGGGCCGGATGGAGCGCACTGGCGCGACGCTGTCTGCCATCCGGGAGTGAAAGACCGGAACGAGCCGTGTCCCGCTGTAGCCCGACAGGTCGCGGTAGCCCTCGAGTTCAACGAAGACAATGTCGGCCTTGTCGATGCCAGTCTGCGGATGCTCGCGGCGATTGTCGGGCACCTTGACCGCAACCGCCGCGTGCCGCGCATTGCGCTCGTCCTTCAGCAACTTGCCGGTGAGCGGCCAGCGGGGCCGCGCGTCGACCGAGGGTGCCGGGCCCGGAGTCACACTGGCTATCGGGCTGGGACTTGGTGGTTGTGGCGGTTGGCCGCTCGGCTGAACAGGGGGCTTCGAACAGGCGGCAAGCCCAACACCGGCGATGCCCAACAGGACCGCGCGACGGCTGATCTGGGCCATGGTGAAGTCCTCCCTCCCGCCGCTGCGGGGTGGTGTGCGGGAAGGCAGCTTTATCGTAGGGGCGCACGGGGATGGCGGAGGGTGAATCTGGGAAGCCGGCACAATGCCCAGTTGTCACGGTCTCGCAGAACGTTTCAGCAGATTGCGCCGTGCCTCGGCCTCGGTCAGAAACGCACGTGCACGTGCGTTTCCGCACGGGCTCGCGCGGCGCGCAAAGAGAGCTGGTGGTGATCAGCCGACTTGGCTGATCCGAGGGCCCGAGCCCATGTAGCTAGCATGGCCCGCGGGTCCGGTTGCACAGCCACCCAATGCGGAGCCCGGCTTAGGGATGTGAGTCGAATGGACGTTCGTCTTGTGACCGACGGTGAGGTCGAGGAGCGTGGCGTCGACGAGTTGCCGGAGCTGCTCAAGGGTGAGGACGGTTTCATATGGGTGGACATTCCCACCTGGAACGATGAGGCAGTACATGTGCTCTCGGAGGTGTTCCGGTTTCACCCGCTGGCCGTGAAGGACGCCAGGGAGCGTAACCGTGTCCCAAAGATGCACGCTTACCACGACCACGTGTTTGTCATCCTGCATGCGCCCGAACGAGGAAAGCACGGGCATGTGCACTACATCGAGTTGGACCAGTTCGTCGGTGTGCGCTACTTGGTGACGGTGCATGGACCCATCAATCCGGCTGTCCACCCAGACGTTGCCCTGCGGGAGACCCGCGCAGTGCTTGAGCGAATCCAAGCCGGCCGGCTGCAGCCGGTCACACCGTCGCAGCTTTCCCACGCCATCGTGACGGTGTTGACCCGCGAGCAGGAGGACTTCATCGAGACCTTGACCAAGGATGTGTGGCAGCTTGAACAGCGGCTAACCGGTGGGAACGTCGGCGATCCCGAGAAGTACCTCGACGAGCTGTTCCGTGCCCGCCACGGCCTTCTCGCCGTGCGCACTATGGGGGCCCAAAATGGCGCGATCTATCACAGCATGACCACCCTGACCGGCATCTCACCCGATGGCAGACAACTGGTGGCAGATAATGCACAGCAGTTTGACCGGGTCCGCAGCCTGGCCGACGGTGAGACCGAGTATCTCCACGGCGTGATCGAGTTCTACCAGACCGTCCTTAGTGTCAAGTCGACACTTCTCGGCCAGGCGCAAAACGAGAAGGTGCAACAGTTGACCGAGGCCAGCTATGCCCAGAACGAGGAAATCAAGAAGATCTCCGCCTGGGCCGCGATCTTCTTCGCCCCGACCTTGATCGGCACCGTCTACGGCATGAACTTCGACCACATGCCTGAGCTGCACTGGGTCATCGGATACCCTCTCGCGCTGCTCGCAATGGTGCTGTTGTCAGTCGGCCTCTACCGAATGTTCCGACGGCGCAAGTGGCTTTGAGGCTTGGGGATGCGGGCGGCGCTGCTTGCGGGGCGGCCGAGGGCCTGCGCCAGCCTGTCGGCCTGCCGGCGTGGCCTCTCCAGCGGCAGGGGAGGCCCAGTTGGTGGCTCAAATCCGGCAGGCGCTGGGCGCGGACCGGTTTGACCGGGGATTCGCCGCTGGCGTCCGGCTCAACCGCCGGCAGGCAATAGCGGCCGTCCGCGACCCGCGCAC
>Ga0075425_100003093_pt1 | contig 16829 bp, 14 predicted proteins | sample SoiMethybrSBSTD4_FD_75300 | JGI IMG/M metagenome (GOLD analysis project Ga0075425, IMG submission 75300) | Bulk soil microbial communities from a Populus tree surrounding site in Tennessee, USA - Soil MetaG P. TD hybrid SBSTD4 | ecosystem: Environmental > Terrestrial > Soil > Tree plantation... | reverse complement strand
CATGCCGCAGCCTGAAGGAGAGGTATTCGGCGCACGTCTCCGCGAGCTGCGCGAAGAACGCGGGATGACGCAGCGATCGCTCGCCGATCTCATGGGCGTGAAGCACCCCTACATCAGCGAGATGGAGCGAGGCATCAAGGTCCCGAGTCTTACGACGATCCTTCGGCTCACCGTCGCGCTGAAATGCGAGGTCACTGATTTGGTCGACGTGTTCAATCGTCGCGACCTGCGGAAGCTCATCCCGAAGCGCAAGTAAGCGGCGCGCGCGCTCCGGTCCTCGAACCGTCCGCGCGAGTGTTCCACGGGCTCCGGCAATGTTCCACGCGCGAAACGCGCGCCATTCACGAGTTGTTTTTCGAGTCGCAAGGTGAGTCGCAAGGTCGCGATTTTGGGCCGCTAAGTGCCTCGGAATCAGCGAGTTATCCCACCGCCTGTAGATCGTTTCGTCTCTAAATACCCTCGACCTCCGGCCTGTCACGCCGGAGGTCGCGGGTTCGAGCCCCGTCGGCCCCGCCAAACTAAGTTACTCACTGGCCGCCACTTTGGGCGGCTTTTTTGTTGTGACGCGAGCGCGAACCGCCTCAACGATCCGCAAGACATTCCGCACAAGGTGTTGGGGTTCAGGAGCCGCTGAAGTCGATAGATAACAAGGAATGTTCCACGCGCGAGCTCCGTCTCGACGAATGCGGTCGCACTGCAAGAGTTTCTACCGCAGCACTTCGACCAGCTCCGCGACCGGCCGCACTTCCCCCTCCGCTTCCGGCGTCAGAACGATCGGTCCGTAGTCGGGGTTCGCCGGTTGCAGACGGACCTCGGCGTGCCTCCATGTTCCGTCCGGCGCCGTCACGATGTCGCTCTCGTACCGTTTGACCGTATACGACCCGCCCGTCTCCGGATCGGAGATCGCTTGATGCTGAACGAGCAGAATGCGTCCTGATCGCGAACCGGCCGGCACAGGCCCGAACAGGCAGTAAGCGCCGTCCGGAATCACCGGCTCCATCGATTTCCCGACCACGCGGGCCACGAACATCCCCTCGCGAAGCTTCCGTGAGGTTCGCGGCGACACCCATTCCCGCACCCCGGCCGGATCGACCCTGCCGAACGCGCTCGCCGCCGCCTCGAGAGTCATCAGCGGAACCGCCGTTGTGTAGTCGTCGCTCGGATTCATCACGCGCGTGAAGGGGAGGAGATCCGACACCGCCGTCCCGCGCGGCAGCTCCTGATACGTGGCGCGAAACACTTCATCCTGCAACCATTTTCTGAACTGCGGGTTGTCGACGAACATCCGGAACAAGTCCGTGTGGTCGGACAGAAGATCATTCATCACCCGCTGCAATGCCGCGTCGTGCTCGATACGCGCGTTCTGACGATCCGACTGCCGGATGGCGTTCTGATACGCCGCATCCCTGGCGACCTTCTCCGGAATCTCTTCGGAAAGCACTTTCAGGATCTTGTCCTTGTCCTTCCAATCGATGTTGCCGTAGAGATCATTGAAGCTCTTGATGATGTTCGAGAGCCGGTCGAGCTCCGCCTCCGGCCTGCGTCCCGCGCCGCTCGTTGGAACCGGGCCGATCTCCGCGTCGGCGTCGGAAAGCTGGATGCGCATGGCCGCTTGCTTCTCGACGCGGTAGCTGTCCATGTCGATCGTCTCGAGAATGCCCTTCGACAGATCTTCTTCTTTCGGCGCGGGGAGCTTCGGCACGAGGAAGTTGAGGAAGATCGAGAGCTTCTCCCACTCCGCATTCGTATACGGCAGGATCGACGCGAGAAAGCCGTACGTACGCGTGAACGCCTTCGCTTTCCCTTTGAACTCGACCTGCCCGTCCTCGTCGAGTTGTTCTTTGTAGAGCGCTACGCAGGCGTCGAGAATCGGATCGAGCCGGTCGCGCGCTGCACCGCCGAGGTACAGGGCCACCAGATCATCGACCTGCGGATCCGCGTAGATCTGAGATCCATCGAGATCGCTCTTCAGGTCATGCAGCTTGTTCGGATCGGTCTCCTCGCTGAGGATCGTCGTGCGGTAGTAGTCGGCGAATGCGTCCGCGATCGTCTGCGCATCGTTCAGGAAATCGAGCACGAACACGTCGTGCTTGAGCGGATGCGCGCGATTGAGCCGGGAGAGCGTCTGCACGGCCTTGATCGACGACAGCGTCTTGTCGACGTACATCGTGTGCAGCAGCGGCTCGTCGTAGCCGGTCTGGAACTTGTCGGCGCAGATCAGAAAGCGGTACGGATCTTCCTGAATGCGGTCGGCGATGTCGCTCGACCGAAAGCCGTTCAGGGACCCCTCGGTCACCTTCACGCCGCCCCACTCGTGCTCACCCGAGAACGCAACGATCGCGCGATAAGGGCTCTTGCGCTCGACCAGGTAGTCGCGGAAGGCGTGGAAGTACTGGATCGCGCGCTCGATCCCGTTCGTCACCACCATCGCCCGCGCCTGCCCGCCGATCTTCCGCAGCGCGATGACCTGCTCGTGGAAGTGATCGGCCATGATCTCGGCCTTGAGGCGGATGGCGTGATCGTGGCTCTCGACATAGCGCCGCAGCTTCTTCTTTGCGCGCTTCGTGTCGAACTCCGGATCGTCCTCCGTCGTCTTCACGAGCTTGTAATAGCTGTTCACCGGCGTGTAGTACTTCAGCACGTCGAGGATGAAGCCCTCCTCGATGGCCTGCTTCATCGTGTAGCCGTGGAACGGCCGGTGCCGGACCTTGTCTCCCTCGGGATACGGCACGCCGAAGATCTCCAGCGTCTTGTTCTTCGGGGTGGCGGTGAAGGCGAAGTAGCTCGCGTTCGGCAGGAGCTTGCGCCCTTCCATGATCCGGTTGATCTGGTCCTCCACCGTCTCGTCCTCGTCCTCGGCGCCCGCCCCGGAGAGCGCCATGCTCACCGCTGCCGAGGCGCGGCCGCCCTGGCTGGAATGCGCCTCGTCGATCAGAAGCGCGAAACGGCGGCCGCGGTGCTCCGTCTCCTTCGCGATCTCGTCGAGGATGAACGGGAACTTCTGGACCGTCGTGATGATGATCTTCTTGCCCTCGGCGATGAATCTGCGCAGATCGCCCGAGCGCTCGGCGTGGGCGACCGTTGCCCCCACCTGCGCGAACTGCTTGATCGTGTCGCGGATCTGGCGGTCCAGAATCTTCCGGTCGGTGACGACGACGATGGAATCGAAAAGCGTCTTGTCCTCGCGCGTGAGCCCGATGAGCTGATGCGCGAGCCAGGCGATCGAGTTCGACTTGCCGCTGCCGGCGGAGTGCTGGATCAGATAGCGCCGGCCCGGGCCGTCCTCGCGCGCGGCGGCCAGGAGCTTCCGGACGACGTCGAGCTGGTGATAGCGAGGAAAGATCTGCTCGAGCTTCTTCTTCCCGGTCTTCTCATCCTTCTTCTCGACCAGTTGCGCGTAATTCTCGAGGATGTCGGTCAGTCCGGCCGGCGTGAGGATCTCCTTCCACAGATAGTCCGTCTTCATCCCATTCGGATTCGGCGGATTCCCCGCGCCGTCGTTCCAGCCGCGATTGAAGGGGAGGAACCACGAGCTCTTGCCTTTGAGGTGCGTACAGAAGCGGACCTCGTGATCGTCGACGGCAAAGTGCGCGATACAGCGGCCGAGCTGGAACAACAGCTCGTGCGCATCGCGGTCGCGTTTGTACTGTTCCTCGGCGTCGCCGGCGTTCTGTTTCGTGAGGCTGTTCTTCAGCTCGAACGTCGCCGCCGGAAGGCCGTTGACGAAGAGCGCCAGATCGAGCGCGAGCTGCGTCTCGTCCCGGCTGTAGCGAAGCTGGCGCGTGACGCTGAAGCGGTTCGCGGCGAACCGCTCCGCCGCTTTCGGATTCCCGGGTGACGGAGTGCCGTAGAAGAAGTCGACGTGCAGCGGCCCGTGCTTGATGCCCTTGCGCAAAACGTCGATCACGCCGCGCTTCGCGATCTCCCCCTGCAGCCGTGCGAGAAACTTCCGGCGCGCGGGCGAGTCGGCGGCGAGGTCGATAGACTCCGTGACCTTCGACTGCGTTGCCTCGAGAAATGCGGCGAGCTGCTTCAGGTCAACGGCATGCTCGCGGTCATAGTCCCTCGGATCGCCGGCAGTCCACGACGACTCGGTCGTCATGGAGTTGACGATCAACGACTCCAGCCCCGCCTCGCTCGTGTCGGTAGGCATTCCTCTTATTCGGCGCGGTCAGTCCTCGACCTCTACTGCCTCCAGTTCTGCATCGGACTCGTCGCCGGTTTCCTCTTCAGTGTCGCCGATTTCGGGGAATTCGTCAGCGGGTTCGTTGATCGGCAGACGGCGGGCGGCTTCGCGGACGTCGAGTTTGCCCATCACGACATCACTGAGCAACGTCATCCGGAACCCGTGGACTCGCTCGATCGTCCGCTCAAATCTGAGTTGCAGGTACCCTTCGCGCCGCACAAGCGCTGCTATTCGCTTCTGGGCATCCGAAGGCGGCACTGGGATTTTCTCCCTCATTAGACTGATGATGTTCAAGGGACGATTCCGACCCGCAGCGCCACGCGAGTGGACGTCCAGAAGCATCTGTCCATATGTGGTCTGGAGAAAGGACGACAGATACGCAATGTCCAGTGTGTCGGGGTTCCCACGCAAAACGTGATATCGGTGAGAGGCTACGCAATCCTTATCGACTTCGGACACAAGAGCAATTGCACCCTCCCACGCAAACTGGCCGCTCACAACCAAATCACCTTCTTCCAGCCAGAAGAAATCCGAATCGCCAAGCTCCGATCCTTTCGTGGCTCGTTTGTGAAACAAGCCACGTCCGCGACTGAATACGCCGATGGGCCTGTAGCGATCTTGGTCGCGGCGTTCTATCGGACGGAAAACCCTCACTGCCACGCGGGCGAGGCGGCACCACTCCCGGGCTGCCTCCACGGCCTCATTTGTCATCTTGTGTCGCTGCTCGTTCAGCAGCGAGATCAGCTTCTTCTTCGCGCGAACGTAGCGCGTGATCCGTTGATCCAGCGCACGAAGGAAGCGCACGATCAGCGCCTGCTCGCCGGGTGGAGGCACAGGCGATCGCACGTCTTTGAACTCGTCCCAGTACAGACGATTGCGGTCGGCCACGATTCCGCGCGAGTAGTTGTTCACCTCGCCCATGTACGCCGGTGTGCGGAACAGGTATTCGTAATATCGCGAGTCAGCCTCGGCGAACGGCCGGGCGACGACGTATGCAGGGCTCACCAGTCCATCGACCGGCGCGACGCCGACCGCGCCCTGCCACATCCGCATCATGTTGTAGGCGATGTCGCCGGCACGCGCGCGCTTGTACGCCGCGAGATCGCCCAGCGCCTGCTTTCGCGCGCCGGCCTCCCCATTCCGCACGCGCACGCCGGTGCGAAGCGACACTTCGAGCACGGGCAATTCAGGAAATCCCACTTCGCGGCGCTCCGCAAAGAGCCGGCCGTTGCGCGCCACCTCCCAATGCTCCGGAACCTCCCCGAGCCACGACGCGCCCGAGTCCTTGTACTTCGGGTACGGCTTCAGACCGTCAATCACGCCGCCCCCGTGCCGATGATCTCCGCCAGCAATCCCACGGTCTCGTTCTCCAGCGCGACGATGTCGGCGCGGATCTCTTCGAGTGTGCGCAGCGGCTGCGGCTTGTAAAAGTAGCGCGTGAAGCTGATCTCGTATCCCGTGCGGACGCTCTCCGGGTCGTACCAGGCGTCGGGCGCGTGCGGAAGGACCTCGCGGCGGAGGAATGCGTCGATGCATCCTTCTTCGAGGAGCGGCACCTGCTCGGTGTCGCGCAGTTCGCCGTCCGGCTCGTACTCGACGACCGCGCGCTTTCCTTCGATCGCCGTTTCAAAGCGCCCGCGCAGCGGATCGGGCTCGACACTCTTCTTATGGACCTTGCGGATGACCGGCGACGCGCTCTCATCGCGCGTCCCGCTTTCCTTCAGCGCCTTGATCTCCTTCGGCGTATACGCGCGTTCAGGATCGGCGCCGGCGATCCGCAGCGGACGCTCGACCGTGACCTTCCAGTAGCCGAAGGCGGCGTTCGGGAAGATCTTCGATTCCTCCGTTTCCTCGAACGTGACGAACGTGCGGCTGATGCGGTCGATGTCCTCCACCGACAGTTCACAGTTCTTCTTGCCGAGGTTCTTGCGCAACGGCTTGAACCAGCGCGTAGCGTCGATGAGCTGCACCTTCCCGCGGCGGTGCTCGGGCTTACGGTTCGTCAGCACCCAGATATACGTGGCGATGCCGGTGTTGTAGAACATGTTCAAGGGCAGCGCGACGATGGCCTCGAGCCAGTCGTTCTCGAGAATCCACCGCCGGATGTTGCTCTCTCCCTGCCCAGCGTCGCCCGTGAACAGCGACGATCCGTTGTGCACCTCGGCAATCCGGCTGCCGAGCTTCGTCGCGTGCTTCATCTTGCTCAGCAAGTTTGCCAGGAACAGCATCTGCCCGTCGCTCGTCCGCGTAAGGAGCGAGTACTCGGGATCGCCGGCGTGCTCGATGATCAGCCGCGGATCGCGGATACCGTCCTTGCCGCCCATCCGCTCCAGGTCGCTCTTCCAGCTCTTGCCGTACGGCGGATTGGAGAGCATGAAATCGAACTCCATCGCCCGGAAGGCATCGTTGGAGAGGGTGGAAAACTCCGGACCGCCGACGATGTTCTTCGCCTCCGTCCCTTCCCCTTTCAGCAGCAGGTCGGCTTTCGCGATCGCGTAGGTTTCGGCGTTGATCTCCTGCCCGTACAAGTGGGTCACGACGTTCTTTCCGTGAGCCTCGCCGAGTTGTTTGAGCGTTTCTTCCGCGACGGTGAGCATCCCTCCGGTCCCACATGCGCCGTCGTAGAGCAGATACGTCCCCGACTCGATGTCGTCGGCGATGGGAAGAAAAATCAGATTCGCCATCAGCCGCACGGCGTCGCGCGGTGTCCAGTGCTCGCCCGCCTCCTCGTTGTTCTCTTCGTTGAAGCGGCGAACGAGCTCCTCGAAGATCGTCCCCATGGCGTGGTTGTCGAGCCCCGGCAGTTTCACCGAGCCAGCGGCGGCGAGCACTGGGCGAGGGCTGAGATTGATGTCGGGCGAGAGCAGCTTGTCGATCAGCGTGCCGAGGGCATCGGCTTTCGATAAACGAGGGATTTGATTGCGGAACTCGAAGTTGTCGAGGATCTCCTGCACGTTCGTGGAGAAGCCGTCGAGATACGCCTCGAAGTCGGCGCGGAGCTGCTGCAGGCTGGACCGGTTCCGCAGATCGCGCAGCGTGAACTTCGACGTGTTGTAAAAAGCCTCGCCGGCAGCCTGCTGGAGTGGCCCGTCCTGATTCGTGATCTTCGCCGCGTCGAGCGACTCCTTCATCTTCAGCACGGCCTCTTTCGTCGGTTCGAGGACGGCATCGAGCCGGCGAAGGACGGTCATCGGGAGAATGACGTCGCGATACTTGCCGCGGACGTAGAGGTCACGCAGGACGTCGTCCGCGAGGCCCCATATGAAGTTGACGATCTTGTTGTGCTGTGCCGGATCCACGTCCAGAGCTCCGTGACGATGATGTGGGCCGCCTGGCGCGCCGCTCGAGTCCATCCGCTGGGCGGCGGGGCTGTCCGGACTCGGCGGCTCGAGAGTCGTGCGACCGTGGCGGCGGAGCGTAGCATCTCTGTCCACATTCAGGGAGTGACCTGCGCCGGCAAATACCTTCGTGATAGACGAGGCCAGTCTTCGCTTCCGGCATCGCGTGATGTCGCAGCCACCGACATACTTAGACCTTCCGCCGCGAACCGCGAAATTCAACAGCGCACTCATTAGCCAGTTGCAGCAAGCGATCTGCCTCGTGTCGCATAGCGCCGGCATCAACTCGGCCCGTGCGGTGGAGGACTTGCCGGCGGCGGCATGCGACGCCACGTTCCCGACAGCGATGGCCGTCGGCGGAATCCGAGCGGCATTCGTGTTGTCCTTACGCGGTTATACTGGGGTAAGGAGCCTGATCATGCCTACCTCCACACTGACGAGTAAAGGCCAAACCACCGTGCCGAAAGAGGTGCGCGAAGTCCTGGATCTCGAAGTAGGCGACAAGCTGACATGGGAGATCCGCGGCGGCCGGGTCGCGGTCACGACTGAGCGGCCATCGCTGCTCGACTTCGAAGGGTTTATCAAGAACAGTTCGGGCGATGTCGTCGCTGAGATCGCCGAAGCCCGCAAACGCCGAGGTCGAGTCTGAAGCGGCACGTCGTGGTTGACGCGAACGTCCTCGTTTCGTTCTTCGTTGAGCGAAACGAGAAACAACGGGTCGCCGGCAAAGCGCTGCTCCTGAGCGCTGAAGAAGGCGACATCGTTGCCGTGGTCCCGCAATTTGCCCTCTTCGAGATCGCCTACGTTCTCGATAGCTTCTACGAGGTTCCGCTGCCCAGGATCGCCGACGCAATCCGCGCGACTCTCGCCTATCCTGGCGTGATCGTCACCGACGATTGTTCGTGGTTACGTGTTCTCGACCAGTGGCCCGAGCCGCTCACCTCGATCACCGATGCCGCCATCGTCGCGGTCGCCCTCGCGAACAAGTACGACTCGGTGGCTACGTTCGACCAGAAGTTGAGGCGACGAATGAAGGCACTCGGCGTCGAATCCTACTTCTGACCCAACGTAGGAGGACCGCGTGCCGGAGGTCGCGGGTTCGAGCCCCGTCGGCCCCGCCAAACACCCGGCACACACGCCGAACGAACGCACGGAAAATCTTCAAATCGGCAAGTAAGCGATGCGGTTCACCCATTCTTCCGGCTTCGTCACCGCCCAGATGAGAATCAGTGCATCGGCAGCGTCACGAATGGCCAGGATCTGTGGAACAACGATCAGCCCAGGGCTCGAGCTCGTGCGGATGAAGTCTCCGAAATATCCGGGCATCGTCCTGTGGTCGTGAGTCACGAGAACCCGCCCATCGCGGGCCGCAAGCGCCAGAACCTCCGGATCATTTAGTCCGGCGAGACCAGCCGCCGGGGCAGTCCGGAAATCGATCTCCTGGTGATGCCGAACGACAGCACTGACGATGATCTGATTGAAGTCGGCATCTGCCTGAAATCGGATCGGCATCAGCGGGCGAGAGACGTCTGCTTCTTTGCGTCGGCGAGCTTCTGATAGAACATCGGGTCCGAGTCGCGCGCAGTCTCCCGCGCCGTGTCGAACTCGCGTCGCCGCTGCTCGAGGTATCGGTCGATCTCGTCCCGATGCGCGAGGTAGAAGGTGATTGCGCCGTAAACCTGTTCGAGTGTCAGGACCGGGAATGCCTGGGCGATACTCTCAGCAGATTCTCCAGAAACGAACGCATGGACGATCGAGTCCAGCGATACACGGCTGCCAGTGACCGCATAACCATCATCACGACGTTCGACATAGTCGCTGCTCATTAGATCGCTCCACTTTGATCTTGCTCCGCAGGAAAGCCGGAACGCAAGCCATAGGTTGGCCGCGCCGCTCTCCCCCGAGCGGCGTTCCCCTCACAAATATTGCCCGGCGTCGACGCGGAGAATCTGACCCGTCACGCGGCGCGCGGCCGGGCCGGCGAGAAAGACGACCGCGGCGGCGATGTCTTCCGGTTCGACGAGCTCGCCGAGGAGCGTTTCGTCGAGCGCCTGTTGTCGGACGGAATCGGGAAGCGATTCGGTCAGCGGCGTACGCACCCATCCCGGCTCGACGACATTCACGCGGATGCCGAAGCGGCCGGTCTCGCGGCTGACGCTCTTCGCGAAGCCGATCAAACCGGCCTTGCTCGCGGCGTACGCGGACGTTCCGAACTTGCCGCGCGATCCGTTGATCGAGCCGATCAGGATGACCCGTCCGCCTCCGCCGCTGCGCATCGCCGGAACGGCGTGACGGAGAAGAAGAAAGGCGCCGCGCAGATTCACCTGCTGGACGAGGTCCCAGTCCTCGACGGCGAGCTTCCAGACCACCGCATCGCGCGCGATGCCGGCGGCATGCACGACGATGTCGAGGCGCCCATGAAGCTCGAGCACTCGCGCGATGGCGCGCGCGACCGACGCGTCTTCGCGGACATCACACGCGACGTCCGCGGCCTGGAGATCGAGATTGACGACGGTCGCACCGGTCTCGCGCAACGCGGAGACGATCACCCGTCCGATCCCGCCCGAGCCGCCGGTCACGACCGCAACGCCCGTCACGCCACACTCCGGCGCGACAACTTCCCGTGGCGATACGCGGCCCAGAGTGCCGCCCCGAGCGCGCCCGCGTAAATCGCGCGCGGATCGGTGACGATCTCCAGCGCGATCTTCTCCTCGCGGACTTTGTCGCGCAGCGCCTGCGCCAGTCCGACGTCGGCGGAAAGACCGCCCGTGATGGCGACCCTCCCCTCCGCGCCGATCGCACGCAACAATTTCAGATAGCGTCCGGCCATCGAGAGATGAATGCCCTTGAGGATGTTCGCCGTCGTGATCCCCCGGCTGACCATGTTGATGACATCCGTCTCCGCGAGCACCGCGCAGATGCTGCTGACCATCTCCGGATCCGATGCGCTGCACGAAAGCGGACCGATGTCCTCGAGCGTGATGCCGAGATAGCGCGCGACGTTCTCGAGGAACTGTCCCGATCCCGACGCGCACTGACTGGTCATCCGATACGAAAGCACGCGGCTCTTTTCATCGAACTTCATCGCCCGCGCGTGTAGCGCGCCGATGTCGAGCGCCGCCCTCGCCTCGGGCATCAGGAACACAGCGCCGCGCGCGTGCGTGGTCATTCCGTAGAAGTGTCCGCGGCGGAAATCGACGAGATCCCCTTCCCCGGTGGTCGCGAGATAGGCGACGTCGTCGCGCTGCACGCCTGCGTCGGCGAGCGCCGACTCGTACGACTCCTCGATCACCTTGCGAAGATCGCGGCGGCGGATGCGATCCGTGCGCAGCGCGATCGGAGAGCCATCGGCGACGACGACGGTCTTCACGCTGCTCGAGCCGACGTCCATCCCGGCGGTGACGATCATGCCGCCCTCCGCGCGAACAGCGCCGCGCCGAGCGCACCGGTGTAGATCGACTCGGATGAGATGTTGAGCGTGCGCGGGCCGTAGTTCTCGCGAACGAGCTCGTCGATCGCGGACACCGCGGCCGGATTCCGCGCCACGCCCCCGGTGAACGTGAACTGATCGCTCACGCCACCCGATCGCGCCAGCAGCGACATCGCCCGAATCACGATCGCGCGATGCAAACCGGCGACGATGTCCTCGCGCTTCTCACCGAGCGAGAGGCGCTCGCGCAGCTCCGATCCCGCGAACACGGTGCAGGTGCTGTTGATCTTCACGCGTTGCCGGCTCTGCTGCGCGAGCGGCCCGAGCTCGTGCACGGCGAGATTCATCTCGTCGGCGATGTATCCGAGGTAGCGCCCGCAGCCTGCGGCGCATCGATCGTTCATCTGAAAGCTCGTGACCAGGCCCTCGGCATCCAGCTGGATGGCCTTCGTATCCTGGCCGCCGATGTCGAGCACCGTGCGCGTCCCGGGGAACATCGCGTGCGCGCCGAGACCATGACAGAGGATCTCGCTGCGGATCTGTTCCTTCGGAAACGGCAGCCGCTGGCGCCCGTAGCCCGTGCCGACGGTGCCTCGCTCGCGCAACTCGACGGAGCGCGCGGACTCCACGGCCGCGCGCAGCCGCGCATCGCCCGATGTTTCATCGAGGGCCGCGCCGACGTGCCGCTCGAACGCGTTGTCGACCGGCACGGCTTCGACCGAGAGAATCGCCGCGTCGAACACGCCGCACAACACGTCGAACGTGATGCCCTTCGGTTCGGCGATCGCTTCGGCGAGCTGCATGAAATCAGCGGCGGCAAGATCGCGAAAAAAATCGCTGCGCCGCGACGCGCCGCGCGCGAAGTGCCGTCGCGCGCGCTGCGCCATCTCCTCGCCGATCGCTTCGAGCCGCGCGCTCAGTTCGCGTGCGTGCGCGGCATGCTTCGGACCGCCGGCAATCATCGACATCGCCTCGCCGAGCCGGTCGAGCTGATCGAGATACTGGTGCAGCTTGAAATTGCGCTCCAGCTCCTCGACCGCGGCCGCGTCGGTGCTCCGCTCGACGAGCGTGAAGCGCGTCCGCACGAACGCCTCTTCGCGCACGATGTGCGCGGCAACGTCGTAGTTGCTGCGGCTGTTGGTGATGCCGCGGCCGATCACCTGGCCATCGCCGTCGAGCACGACCGCCTTGGTCGTGGTCGAGCCGAGGTCGATGCCGACGAAGACGTCGATCATGCGGCCTGTCCTCGCTTCTGATCGAGCATCTGCAGATAGCTTTCGATGCGGTTCCTGATGTTCGCGGCGGAGAAGTAGCGCGGGTCGACGAGATCGCTCTCGATGAATGCGCCAGGCACGCCGGTGCGCTCTTCGATGCGGCGCAGCATCATCAGTTGTCCGACGCTGAACGAGTTGCAGCTCTTGACGCTGTTGATGAGAAAACCGCCGGCGCTGTATTCGCGGATGTAGCGCTCGATCAGCTCGACGCGCGTGGGAAGACCGAGGTTCGTGTAGCAGCCGAGGCAGTAGTCGGCGAGCGTTTCGAGAGGGCGATCGGGATCGTGGCGGAAGCCGCGGTCGTAAAGGCCGCCGACTTTCGTGTAGGTGCTGGCGACGACGACCGCCTCCTCGTCGTAGAACATCTTCCAGAACTCGCGAAAGCTCGTCCAGTTCGGCGGACCTTCGACGACGAGGCGATATTTCTCGCGCGTCATCGGTCCTTCCGGCGTGATCGGACCGAGGCCGGCGTCGATCCGCTCCTGCACCTCGGCGCGCAATGCCGCGTAGTAATCGACCGCTTCCTGCGTGCCGCGAAATGCGCTGAAGATCGGGCCGATGTAATAGACGCCGCCGAAATATGCATCGATCGGCGACGGCGTCCGCTTCGCGCTTTCCAGCGTCCACACGAGATCATCCTCGGCGCGCGCCGACAGGCGGAGCATCTCGCGCAACCGATCCTCGTCGAACGCGCGGCCGCTGATCTGCTCGAGCTTCGGAATGACCTCCGTGCGCAACTGCTCGACCACGTAGTCCCGCTGATGCGGTTCGATCCGGCCGTTCGCCTGATACGGCACGTGCAGCATCGCCACGGGAACGTCGCCGTACTCCTCGCGCAGCAGCTCGAACCATTTCAGAAACGTGAAGCAGCCCGTGTACGACAGAAGCAGAAGATCGGGCCTGGGTAACTGCTTGCCGGTCGGACCGATGTTCCCCTTCTTCAGCATGCCGATGTCGCACTTCACGTACGTGCAGACGTCCTCGCTGTGCCCGTGCTTCTCCGCTTCGGCGATGTACTGGCCGGACAGTTTGCGCATGCCCGACTGCAGCGCGTTGATCTCCGGGAGCACCGGCAGGAGATCGAACGAGCGAACGAGCTCGTTGAGATTGCCGGGCACGAACGTGTAGACGACCTTCTTCCCCTCCTCCGGTGCGGTGGCAAGGCGGTCGTAGTGATCGGAGATCATCTGCTTCTGCAGAAGCATCGAGTCTTCCTTGCGGACGCTGCTCATGCTTCACTCCAGAGGCGAATCGAGTCGCTGAACGTGCCGGCCTGCTCGCGGATGACGGCGAACTGGCCCGTGTCCTCCGAATACTTGAACTCCGTATGCGGAATGCCTTTGCGCTCCAGTGCGGCGACGAGCATCGGCTGATCGAGCAGCGCGGGATCGCAGAAGCTCGGCGCGCAGAAGACGACGCCTTCCGCTTCGTTGCGCTCGACGGACTCGACGAGCGACTGCCCGCGATTCCCCTCGGGCGCGTAGCGCGACGCGCTCATCGCGCTGTGATGCAGATACGCGTCGACGAGATTGCCGAGAGGATCGCCGGTGGTCGCGACGTCTTCCTGCAGCCAGCGCAAGCCGATGAGAAAGTCGTCGTCGACGACGTAGCAGCCCGCGCGCTCGAGCGTCAGCACGAGGCCGTGCGGCGGCTGCTCGCAGAACATGCCCGAGAGCACGACGCGACTGCGATCCTGATCGCGCCGCTCGCCGTCGGATGGAGCGAGCTCGAGATACTCGCGAATCATCGCCGTGTGTTCTTCCGGCGGCAGGACGTTTCCCGCGCGCAGCAGCAGATACGACTCCGACATGGGAAAGATCCACGGACGGCCGCTGCGCGCGCGGTAGAGATCGCGGATCGCGCGGCGGTTCTCGTTGTAGACGGCGATGCTCGCGCGCAGCGCGTCGTCGGTGACCGTCGTGCCGGCCAGCTCTTCGAAATCGCGGCGCAGCGTTTCGAGCTCGCGCCGCCAGAACCGGCCGCCGACCGCCTCGTCGAAGTTCTGCGGCACGTCGACGTAGTGCACGTACTGATCGGGAAAGAGCATCGACCACATGCCGGAAAGGTTGCGGATGACGTCGCAGATCGACGGGAAGAGCATGCCGTCGAGCACATCGAGACGATGCGACAGGGCAAGCTCGATCGTGCTGCGCGGGATGCGGCAGATGTAGCTCTGGAAATAGGCGTCGCCGCGAATGATCTCCAGCGAAGGGCCTCCGCCGGTGATGCCGACCGGAAGCATGCCCGCCGCGTGAATCAGCTCGCGCGGCACGTACGTCGGCATGTGGCCGATCGCCTTGCGCCCCGACTCCTTCCAGCGTTTCACGCTGGTGAAATCGATGTCGTCCGACAACCACCGCGCGGCAGCGAGCAACTCGTCGAGTGTCACGGCTTCCTTTCGAGAAACGCGCGGATGCCGTCCACGGCATCAGCCTCCCGCATCAATTCATCGAGGTAGAGGCGATCGAGCTCCGGCAGGTCTTCATCGAGCGCGCGGATCACGCCGCGGCGCACGGCGCGCGCGGCGTAGCGCACGGCCGTCGGCGAACGCGGAAGGAATGCCTCGTCGAGAAACGCGTCGACGGACGATGCGAGCTGTCCCGGCGGCGCCGTACGCGCGACGAGTCCCTGCTGCATCGCACGCGCTCCGTTCCAGCTCAGCCCTGTCAGGATCATCGACGACGCGCCTGCGATGCCGATGCGAACCGGAAGCAGCGCCGACGCCGCGGGAGGAAACACGCCGAGCTTGATCTCCGGCGCGCCGAGCTGCGCATCCTTTTCGGCGACGATGAGATCGCACGCGAGCACGAGCTCGAATCCGCCGCCGAGGCACTGCCCTCGGACCGCGGCGATCGTCGGCGCGGGCGCGGCGGCAACGCGGCGCAGCAGCGCGCCGAGGCGTGCCAGCGCGCCCTCGATCTGCTCGGGAAGATGTTCTTCGACGCTCGCGCCGAAGCTGAAGTGCGGACCGTCCGCTTCGACCACGATCGCGCGAAGATCGCGGTGGCCGCCCAGCGATGCGAAGATCGCGTCGAGCTCCTCGACCATCGCGCGATCGAGGATGTTCGCTTTCGGCGCGCCGAGGATGACCCGGGCGATGCGGCCGTCGCGCGCAAACTCGAGGCGCGCTTTGGCCATCACACCAGCTCCGGAGTGCGCGTCCACGGCGCGATCTCCTCGATCAGCTCCTCGCTCCACTTCGCGCCTTCGGCGAGCCTCCGCCGCAGAAGGATGAAATCGACTTCGCGCTGCTGCTTCGTGCCCTGGTGGAACGCGCGGAACCCCGCGTTCGCCTCGGTCATCATGTTGAGCGACAGCCACGCGCGGTTCGTCTCCCGATTGCGATCCCAGTGCTCGAGCTTGTGCTTGCGCACGCTCTCGATCGTCTTGGTCAGGCAGTCGGGCATCGTGGAGACGAGCCTCGTCGCGAGCTCATCGACCGCGGAATCGAGCAGTGTGAGATCGATCGTGCCGCGCGCGATCAGCGCCTTCGCCGCGTCGCGCTCCGCTCCCGATTTCATCTCTCCGATGATCACTCGGCCGAACTCATCGATGACGCGATCGGTGACCACGAACGGATTCGCGACCCATGCGCCGTCGACGCGCAGCGCGGGAACGATCTGCGTCAATCCGCCGAGCCAGTAGAAGCGGTGCGCGCTCCAGCTCTGGCAGAGCGTGGCGCTCATCATCGCCCGCTCGATGCCGACGAACAGCGGGAGAAAATCGGTGCTGCCGCCGTCGGGCGCGGAGCCATGCTTCGGACCGGCCTGGCTGAACACGGCGAGATCGCTGGCGAGCGAAAAGTCGCACGCCATCCCGAGCTCCTGGCCGCCGCCGACGCGCATCCCGTTCACACGGCAGATGACCGGCTTGTCGCATTGCAGGATCGAGGTCACGGCGTCGTTGAAGAGCCGCATGTACTGGCGGTATTCGCCGGGCCGCCCCGCATAGACCTCGGCGTACTCGCGCGTGTTGCCGCCGGTGCAGAACGAGGTCGTTCCCGCGCCGGTGAGAACGACGGCGACGGCCGCTCGATCGTTGCTCGCCTCGCGCAGCGCGAGGATCAGCTCCTTGAGCATCGAGGTCGTGTAGCTGTTCAGCTCTTTCGGGTTGTCGAGCGTGATCCAGACGTTGTGCAGGCCGTCGATCGGAACGCCGGCGGTATCGAAAACAGCGCGGCGCGAAACGGCGAGATTCTTCGGCGCGAATCCGGCGACGAGGTTGTGATCGTTCATGCGGTGGCCTTCTCCATTTCTGCGATTGCACGGCGCCGCGGCGCGCCGCCCGGCGTGACGATGACGCGTCGCCGCAACTCGTGCCGCGACGCTGCCGCGAAGAGCTCGGGCAGTTCGGCGAGCGGACGAACGTCGACAAAAGGCTCGAGCTTCACGTGCCCGTCGAGGACGAGCGCGAGCGCCTTCGGATAGTTCGCGGGTGCGCAGCCCCAGTTGCCGCGCGCGGTCGCGTCGAGAGCCATGAGATTCGAAAGGCGAATCTCGATCTTGTCCGCCGTGTAGCCGACCACCGCGAGCTCGCTGCCGAAGTCGAGGAGATTGAACGCGGTCTGTTGTCCCGCGGTCGTGCCGCTCATCTCGAAGATC
>Ga0075425_100003092_pt1 | contig 16833 bp, 20 predicted proteins | sample SoiMethybrSBSTD4_FD_75300 | JGI IMG/M metagenome (GOLD analysis project Ga0075425, IMG submission 75300) | Bulk soil microbial communities from a Populus tree surrounding site in Tennessee, USA - Soil MetaG P. TD hybrid SBSTD4 | ecosystem: Environmental > Terrestrial > Soil > Tree plantation... | reverse complement strand
TACCTGTATCTCCGAGAGACACAGTAAATAATTTGCTAACGAAGGAAGCAGATTATGTGGAGGTTGTTACGAAACCTTCATTTTTCAGTTCCGTAGGACAATACTACCAAAATTTCGAGCCTGTCAACGATGAAAAGGTTATAGAGGTTATCAAAAAGAATAGGCATATGCATGCCTAGCTTGTCAATCAGCTCAATCAGCGCCTCCTTTTTAAGTAATACTGTCCTCATGGTTTCCGTACAATACGTGGATAAATAAAAATTTGTACTGTTTAACATTTTTAGCTGACTAGATTGGATGATATTTCCAATTTTTGCCCCAACAGCATTCCAGTGAAAGCAAAGTTGTTACTCATTATTGCATCGGTATATTTTGGAAAAGTAGACCCATCAATACAAGAACCATGCATGGGAAATACCATGTTGGGAGACAGATTAATGAGCCTCCTAGTCGTTTGTCTAACCGGTTCTTCACCAGCAAAGATTCCTGCACCTCTATAAAGGTTAATCATGCCCATTGATAGATCATCAGATATTACTGGCTTATTATCTCCTGGCTGTATAAACAGATCAGACGGGAAAAGTGACTTTGTTGTTTCTTCGAAAACCATCATGCTATCCCAATGGTGTACGTGTGGAGTCATAATAAACTTGAATCTCCTTTTTCCAGTCTTTAGAACTTCGTTGTCCCAAAATGATCAGAAACAACAAGTACAATTGATATACGCAACTATTATATCCCTATGAGCTAAAACAGATATATCGGTATTTAGAACCTTAACGTATGGAATTGAAATGAAATTATGTCCACACATGAAGACAAGATCAGCACTGCATCTTCTAGTTATCAGCGCCAAACGATATTGAGTCTGTACACTTCTGGAATCGATCGTGATGTGATAGCTCAGCAATTAGACATCGGCCTAGAAGAAATAGATAAGGTAATAGCAGAGGAGGAGCAAAAATCAAATAGAGAACGACAGCCGACAGATACAAGTAACTCATTTGACGTTTCTTCTATTGGCAATTCTTTTTATCTTGACGCCATAGTTAATATCGACCTAGCTATAGGAAATGCCCAAACCCGAATGTGGAAAGCGCTGAAATCAGGGGGTGTTCAGTTTGACATTTCAATGGACGAAACAGATAAAATATTGCGCAAGTTTTCTAGATCCAAAGTCACATTTGTAATATTGCATATAGATCTAGTTGGATCTACTCAACTGTCGATGACGTTACCTCTTGAAAGGCTCATAACCATAATTCAAACATTTATTCAGGAAATGTCAACGGTAATAGCACTGTATGGGGGATATGTTCTAAAGTACATAGGCGATGCGATTTTGGCGTTCTTCATCACGAATTCTGATGGCACCAGAGACGATAATCCACAGAAGCAGCAGCTATTTCTGCCCTGCGTAAATGCAATTAATTGTGCTAGATCTATGATTAAGGTTATTGAGAATGGTATTAATCCAATCCTAAATCAGTACGATTATCCTGAAATGAGCATACGGGTTGGAATAGACGTTGGTGAGACCGCATTAATTCAATACGGATGGGACATACACGCATTGGGTGGAAAGCAGATAATAAAGGAGCCGCATCATGATATTTTAGGTTACACTGTTAACGTTGCGGTAAAAATGACTAGCCTTGCTAAACCTAATGGTTTGGTCATAGGACAATCAGTTTATGATATACTCGATGAAAGGCAAAAATCTACTTTTGAGCTGCTTAAGTTAAATTCTACTTCATGGAATTACAGGAATGAAAAAACAGGCAGTATCTATCAAGTATATAATTTCAGGATTTCTGACAAACTGTAGCGCCTACATTAGCATGTTGCTTATCATTGCTCAGCTTTTTGTCCGAATTTGCTATCACTAGATCCTTGGTACTAAGTAATAAAAAATATAACTTCCGTTCGTGTTAGATATTTGTTTGGTAGATAATCATATGTTACCAATGTTAGGAATATAATATTGCATAAGACTATAAGCCTGTTGTATTGTGTGTACCCAGAATAAACAGGTCACAAGATGACGCCAGGTAAGAGAATAAAACCTCAAGTAACATCTGCAGTAGTCACCTTGAGCTTCACTTGGATCTCTAGTATCATGCAACTTACCATAGTTTGCTTCATAGCCTGCACAACACCCATGTGGAGCAATGACATTTGAGACTTTTCTAAGTACATCAGGGCCATCATTCTCAACAAGCATACATTTTCCACCGCCCGCGTTAATCCAATAAATGCGGTTGTAGCAGAAATATCCTTCGTGTAAGTTTGAGTCAGCAAATTTGACGTGCTCTACATAAGATGCTTTGAGCTTGGTGAATTTCTGAAACTTTGAGAGATTATCAATAGTCCCTACTTTTTCTTTGATCTTATCGGTAATTTTAGACATATTTTCCTATTTCACTCCTCTAGGTGATTCCTTTAAGATCAACGTGTTTCATCCTCGTTAGGATCCCATAGCGTACAAAGTCGACGCGGGGCTACAACGCCAGATTGGTTATTATATACATCAGATCCATTGCACAATGATTAGGCATGATAAAATAGATGCAATTGTAACAAAAGTAACCTGAATGAAGATCTGCATTCCTAAAGTGTTCAATTTCTAAATAACCAGATGCAGCCTTTGATAATTTTGGATATTGCTTATCAGTCGAGATATTGCTAGTATTACTCATTCCCCTAAACATGTTAGCGGGCTATATAATGACAATCATACTCATACATATGCTTCTAGTCATGGTCATATGACAGATTTTCAAAAATAACAGAGCGGCTGAGGAGTTTTTAAACATTCTGCTATTTGTATATTCCCTTGAATTGCTAAATAGTAGATATCGGTAAGCTCATCGTACGAGCTTCGCTATATTGAGGCAACAATGTGCGCTTTAGATGCTAGAACAAATGTTTTATGGACTTCTTGACCATGGCGACGTTAATGTTCAGCGATAAAAAATTATAATGGCATAGCCTTGCAACTTTTATGAAACACATATGCCAACTAAACGATATTCTTTCTGAACTTGACAACCATGATGGCTATTTCAGAGACTTTATAAATACCGAACATATTCAGGCCGGTATCTTGCGATTGCGTGTCAATGACATTGATGTGCAAGAACCACATCCGGTTGATGAAGTTTATTATGTTATTCAAGGTGATGGCATGATCGATTTAAATGGAAAGAATTATCCTATCAAAGAGGGAACATCGATATTTGTCCCAGCAGGTGCAGAACACCGATTCCATAGGAATTCTGAAGATCTCATCATCTTTTATGCTTTGGCAAGTAGTACCTAAAATATTTTTGTGAGGCAACCATATCTGTGTAGAACACGGCCAAAACTGCCCCAAACTTCTAGTACATTGATACCAATATTAGTAGAATTAGGAGAATCTCCTATACTAAAAAATAGTATTATCGAAAACAAACTATTACAATTGCTAATACAAATATAGTCATTTAATATATACTTGGCTTTCAAATTACCCTTCAGTGAGTACAAAAGAACGAACCTTTCTAAAGGAAATTTGTATGAGCGCACTCTATCTCGATAAAAGTGTGAAATTTGTTGGCGCTGTTGATAGTAATGGAAAATTGCTGGCTGGAGGATTTAATAAATACAAGTTCTTCGGGAATAATGATATTCTGACTATAAAATCAAGCTTTTTTTATTTTCATTATTTGATCCCAGCATTAAATCATCAACAGGTTATGAAATCTTCTAGCGAACCAATTCATAATAAAAATGTGTTTCTTTTTGATCTTGCTGATCTCGGGAATGCCGTATATCTCGCTGTAACTGCCTTGACAGAAAAAAAAGATAGGTACCTATGTGTTTACCTTGAATTATACCAATCATCCTCAGAAATTATAGCGCATGAAGAAATTATTTCGAAGATAAGCGATATCCTGTAGCCGAACTTGTTAACATTCACCATCTAGGAGTAAATATTAATTCTGAAAAGAAGTACCAATAGTCAAGTAAATACTTCAACTTCTGGAACAATGATATATATGCGACCAATCTAGAATACGCGGTTATATTTATCATGAAACGAGATTCTCATTCTGAGTTAGAGGGCATCTATATAATGAAAAACATAGCTGTAGTTGATAGGTGTAAAAATAATGAAAAGGCAGGTCACTTTGTCGCTAAATATCTCATAGAACACGAATATAATGTTATTCCCACTAATCCAACAATAACAGAGCTGCTGGGAAGAAGGAGATCGCAGGATGTCCCCGCCGTAATCTATGATACACATAAAAAGTCAAAGTAATCTGGATGCAATCAGGCATTTACAATGATAATGCAGAGCTAAAGGCGGAAGAACATGGTATAGATGTTATCCATAACCGTTGCATGATAGAGCAACAAATGAGATTGTTTCTCTGCGGAAGCAGAATGAAGTTCTGTTACACTTGATCGCATATCTCTTCGCTATGTGAGTGTGTGCGATCTTTTTATTTTTCGTAATGCAAAATCTTCAAAACGCGCTTTATCGTAAATATCAAATTCTACATTGTTGAAGAGATACTTACCTTTTAATTAGGAAGGTTAATAACATTGTAAAACTGCATCGAGGTTAAAAAATTATGTCAACTAAAATCAACACGCTCTCAAATCTTATGTGGGTTGAAAAATACAGACCTACAAACTTAGATCAGGTCATAAATCAAGCTGAAATAGTTAACGGGCTGAGCAATCTCATAAAGAACTCCTCAGAGATCCCACACCTGTTGTTCGCCGGATCTGCCGGAGTAGGTAAGACCACTACAGCTCTGTGCATTGCTAGGGAACTACTAGGACAGGATTGGCAATCAAATACTCTTGAATTAAACGCGTCTGATGAAAGAGGAATAAAAATGGTTCGTGAAAGGGTCAAAGAGTTTGCTGCGGTGATGAAACTTGCATCTAGCAATATGGATGATAAACCCTTTAGAATAATTATTCTAGACGAAGCCGATGAAATGACTGCCGAAGCTCAAACGGCATTGAGAAGAATCATAGAAGATAGTTCGAAAACTACACGGTTCATAATTATCTGTAATTATCTGTCTAAGATCATTGAACCAATTCAAAGTAGATGCGTTGTGTTTCACTTTACAAGATTAGCAAGGCAAGATGTCATCGCTTACCTAAAAATGATATGCGAAAAAGAGGGAGTACAGTATGAGCAACGCGCACTATCTCAAATTTACGATTCCACACTTGGGGATTTACGTCATTCAATTAATGTCCTTCAAGCTTCTGCAGGAATGGGATCCGTTTCTGTCAATAACGTGAATGCTTCAGTAGGCCTTTCTGGCAAGGCTAAGGTTGGAGAAATTATTAAATTAGCTCTTGCAGGCAAATTCAATGATGCTAGAATAAAATTGATGGAGCTAACAAGTGTTTATGGAATGTCTGAAACTGATTTCCTAAAATATGCCAATCAGGAATCATTCGATATGAAATTGGATAACTTAGATGAATTTGCATCTTTAATGGCGGAATACGACTATCGACTATCGATAGGTGCGCATCCCGAAATTCAATTATCGGCCTTGCTTGCACAATTAGGCAAGATAGGGATGAAAGGAAAGCAGAAGAAGGCCCCATAGTCAACGTGAGCTATTATTAATGAGCTATTATGTAGAAATCTTTTTTTGTGATTAAATTGGATCTGATATCATCGACGATCTACTGGTAAACTAAATGTAAATAGTACCACGTTTGAATTGGGTGTGATGTCAACCCATATCCTACCGCCGTATGCTTCAACAATGGTTTTCGCAATAAACAAACTTAATCCTAATCCTTGATAGGATTTGTACTCAAATTTAGTAAAAAGGCTTGGCAGGATTCCTACGTCCACGCCAGTTACGGCGAATTTTATGCCAATGTCAATTTTGTCATAGAAGTTTTTGATATTAACTGATATTGTTCCATCATCTTTTACTAGTTTTATAGAACTGTCCAATAAATTGTGGATAATTCCCTGTAACAAAACCTTATCTGCTTCGATTATGATATATTCTTCTTCTGGTTGAAACAGAATTTCGATTTTTCTGTTATTTGTACAGATCTCACTTCTAACAATGTGCTCTATGAAGCCGTGCATTTCAGCGATCAAATTAATTTGTTTTTTATTAAGTCTTAATGTTTTGCGCTCAATTCTAGCTATATTAAGTATCCCTTCCGTTAACATCTGAACTCTATTTGCATTTCGAAATACTGCCTGTATAGACTGTTTTTTGCTGGTAGGACGAGAATTTGTTTTATCAGTTTCAAGTTCCATTAGCAATAATTCTGAATATCCAAGTATGTTGTGTATAGGAGTCCTAATTTCATGAGCCGCTTTATTAACAAAGTCTGCATTTAAATTATCATGTTCTTTTGTCTTTTGATTGACTACACGTAATTCTTTATTTGAATGTGTCAGTTTTTTGGTCAACCCTGCGAACCTTTTATTGGTCAGTGCCAATCTTTTATTTGCTGATGCAAGCTCATTGTTTATTTCTGCAAGCTTATGATGGGATTCAAATAAGGCGTTATTTGTCTCATTTAGCTCTCTAGTCTTTAATTCAAGTTTCTCATTGGTTAGTGCAAGTGCGTCGCTAATCAATTTTAACTCCATAGCCTCCGATTCAAGATCTTCAGCCGACAAGAGGCTAGTCAATAGGCTAGGATCAGAAATAAGTACTATAAAAATTCTTATAGTAAAAAAAGAGTATGAATGGTGTAAATCTCATTCATACCGAGTTGATAAAACAAGGACATTTAATTATAATGTGCTTTAGCGGTGGTGCAAAAACATGCCACATTTTATAATAATAAATGAGCAATTATAATCATGAGCGGGATTTATTTAATATAAAATCCAGTTACAATTTGATAACTATTCCACACAGACTTTTTCGATGATACGGTTTCTTTTGCTCTGGATATTTCCCCGAATCCATAGTATTAATTTAATTATTGATAGAATGATTGAAACAAACACACTCGCTGTTATCCTCTTATCTACAAATCTTCGATTATTTTCGTTTTCTTCTTTCTGATATAACTGCCATCTCTTGTTTGCAAGTTTTGAACAATGTTGATTAGTAGACATATTGTTATTCATCTGTATATACCTTCCAAATATATGAATATATCCAAACGATTAGTTGATCATTAAGCTTACCATACATTCACAGATAATACATTAGTAGAATTTATTAAAAAGAAATAAGTTAACTTATTGTATTATTTACTGGTACTATTGCTGTTAGTAGTGTTACTGCTACTTGCTACATTCGACAAGTTTCTAAGAGAAGGAGGAGTTTGAAGCAATCTTGGATCTGTTATAATTGGCTTATAAGGTAAAGCGAATTGTTGTCTTAAATTTTTCTGTTGCTGAGCGAGGGTTTGATCAGAAAAAGATGGCCCCACATGGCCGAACCATATCCAGAGAAGAATTACAACAGCAAGGGACAAACCCATAACTAAGATTGATAATGCTACTCCATTAAGGTTGTTGTACCCATGAGGTTCCTGCCCTTTTTCATGATGTGCACACATATATTATGCCATCCAATAGATGATAAATTGCTTTTAAAAATTTTTGCATTCGACTGTGGAAGTCAATATTCTGACTTTGTACGGAGTCAAATAATTTTACTCCTTGTATGATACCAAATGCTAATGCAAATAGCAGCTAACATACTCAGGCGTAAAAATAAGTGCCTCATTACCAATAAAAGAACAGTACTTTGGTAGAAGCGAACCTGAATTAACATATTTTTCGGTTCCGGCTATTGTATAGGAAGGATTGGGTAGCGCATATTGCTTTTCATCTCCATCTAGATCAACTACAGTTGGAATATAGGACCTCGAGTTGACCGCTACCAACGTGCATGCTTTCTCCACTTTGATCTTCATATTCTGTCAACAAATACTGTCAATGGAGCAGTAGAATACGTAGCATCAGATGGAATTAATAATGGGATATACAGGACATCATTCTTGTTATAATAGCTAATACGGGCGCCATGATGACGCACAAAGGCATTTATAATATATTGCCATACGGAGTGTGTCAGTATTAGTTTACATTTCTCGGATATTCCAACACAGTTAGACTAATTGTTGGCCTGGCTAAGAAGGACATGAAAATTCAATAGACTTAATTATTTTTGGCTATTACCATGTATATTGCAATTTGTCTGGTAAAAAAATACATAATGATGAATATGCCACAAGAATCACGAAATACCAAGGTTCACTTATGGTTAACATATGTGATATAGAATTAATAGGAGCAAGATTACAGGAAGGGGAACTTTTAATCGATATAACAAAGGAATATTTTCAACAGGAAATAGTTGAAGCAGTTCAAGCTGAAGAACTCTTACGAACCTGCTCTATAGCCAATTTGGTTGGAGAAAGAATTGTGGGCCATGCTGTACAATTGAAGCTCGCAAAAGAACGAAGCATACGGAGAATTTCAGGTGTTCCATTTTTGATGATTTTCAAATTTCATCATAAATATTAATAACAGGGAAAGCATAAGGGCTGAATCATATACTATTGTTTGAAGAAATCGAAGAAAAGGATGTAACAACTCAACAACGAAAAGTGATGGACAGAGTAGATAGGAGATTATATAGACATGAGCATGAGAACAGGTTTCTTTTAAAGAGATCCGAAGACTACAGGGTAGTTGACGACGTATTTAACATCCCTACTCTAAAGGTTATCAATGAAATGATTAACCGTAACGTCTTGGGTTATATCAAAGGTCCCCTCGGATCAGGGAAGGAGTCAAAAGTCTACCTTGCCTTAGATAAGAATCGCCAAAATTTTCTATCAGTAAAAATATACCTTACCGTCAGTGCCGAGTTTAGAAAACGTCTTCAATATATAGCGGGTGATCCTCGTTTTTCCTCTAGCAAAAAAGGATCGCGAAACTTAATTTCTATTTGGGCCAAAAAGGAATTCAAGAATTTGCAAACTGCTTATGAAAACGGTATAAATGTCCCAGCTCCGCTAAAAGTACGCCAAAATGTTCTAGTGATGGAGTTTATAGGTGACGATGTTAGCGGAATCCCATGTCCTACCCTCCTAAATTCGAATTCCGTCACGTCTAATGACTATAACGAAATTATTGCACAGATATCAAATCTTTATCAAAAGGCTCAATTAGTACACGCAGATTTATCCGAATATAATATATTCAAGTGTCCCAAAGGGAGGATTATATTGTTTGATTTTGGTTCGTCAGTAAATATTAAACAGCCTAGTTCACGTCAATTTTTAACACGAGACATTGCCAATATTAATACCTTCTTCAGAAAGCGGGGTGTCAAAGTTTTAGGTGTGGAGTCAGCCGTTCACAAAATTACCGGTGAGAACAATTGAGTTTCCAACAGATAGTGAAGGTTCCGAGAGATCGCATAGGAGTAATCATTGGTAAGAATGGTAAAATAAAAGGAGAAATTCAGGACAAATGTAAGGTCTTAATTGAGATAGATAGTAAAACCGGTGATGCAATAATTTCTTCGCAGTCAGAACCAATGTCTACAAGAATGGAGCCCTTTAAGGCAGTAGAAGTGATCACAGCCATTTCCAAGGGATTTTCCCCTCGACGCGCGTACAGGCTAATTGATGGAGACGAGGATACGCTTCAGTTAATAGATCTAAGAGATTATGCAGGCAAGTCTTCAAATTCCATGGAGAGAATTAAAGGCCGAATAATAGGTGAAGAAGGCAAATCTAGAAGGACCATTGAGGATCTGACCGGCGCCTATATTTCAGTATACGGTCATAGTGTTGGACTAATAGGAAAGTCCGACCAGATCAAGATTGCTTCGGATGCAGTTACTATGCTTTCAAAAGGAAAGTCACACAAAAGTGTATACAGTATGCTGCAAGAGGGCAGAAGAAAGGCTAAAATGGATAGAATGCGACTATGGGAAGACAATAATTTTCCAGTTCCAAGCTGAATCTACGGGCATTTACTCTTTTCTCCGCCCCCCCATCTTCTAAATAAATTATGCTCAATTCCAAATTGATCCAGAATCTTTCCTACTATGTGCGTTATGAGGTCGTCAATTGACTTGGGCTTATGGTAAAATCCAGGCATTGCTGGCAACAATACTACTCCCGTCTGCGCTAGGTTTATCATATTTGCAAGATGTATTTTTGAGAGAGGTGTCTCTCTTGGAACAATTACGAGTCTCCTTGACTCTTTAATGCACACGCCTGCGGACCTTGATATTAGATTATCTTCATATCCATTTGCTACGCTTGAGAGTGTTTTCATGCTGCATGGAACTATGAGCATCCCATCAAATTTGAAAGAGCCGCTTGAGGTCGCAGCAGCCATATTATCGTTGTCGTAATAATTTGTTGCAAGCGATTTAACGTAGTCAAACGTTTTATCAGTTTCGATGCTAATATTTCTTTCACCCCATCGGCTAACAATTAAATGAGTTTCTATTTTCAAATTCTGAAGGGCTTCTAGCGTTTTGATGGCGTATATAACACCAGAGCCGCCTGTTATTGCTACTACTAACCGCATTAATTCAATAGCAATTTCCTCTCGTAGTTATTTAATATGCCGATATCTTTGACTCGAGAAGCATTTATTTATTTATTATCCTAGAACTTTAGACATGATTACAGTTTTTGGAACTATTGCCTTAGACACGACGCGCACACCATTTAGGACTCAAACAAAAATCATGGGAGGAGCGGCTACTTATGCATCGCTTTGTTCGAGTTTATTTACTCCTACTTCCATAGTTGGAATTGTAGGCTCTGACTTTCCAATCGAATATAGGAGTATTCTTGATTGTCGGGTGGATACAAAAGGAATAATTACTAGAGAAGGTGGCAAAACGTTCCATTATGATTCATCATTTGATTACGACCTTTACCACAGAATAGCAAACAAGACAGATTTAAATGTCATAGCAGGTTTCGAACCTGTAATACCCGATCAATACGTCGATTCTGAATATGTATACCTGGCTAACAACGACCCTATCCAGAATATTAAGATATTAGAGCATTTTTCAAATCCTGAGTTAATAGTATGTGATACTATAGAATATTGGATTGTCAATCAAAAGCAGGATATAATAAAAATGATGAGTAAAGTAGATGGTGTTGTGATTAATGATGAAGAGGCTAGACTATTGTGCAAGACAACTAACCTGATTAAATGTGCAAAGATGATAATGTCGTGGGGGCCCTGGTTTACCATAGTTAAGAAAGGAGAACACGGTTCACTATTAGTTAGTGGTGATATAGTGTTCCCTGCTCCTGCATATCCAATGGAAGATATCGTAGACCCGACAGGAGCAGGAGATTCATTTGCAGGTGGCTTTATGGGACACATAGCCAAGAATAATAACGTCAATATTAATACGATGAAGGAAGCCGTAATTTACGGAAATGTTATGGGTGCATTTGCAGTCGAAGGGTTTGGCGTCGAAAGGCTACTCGGTATTACTAAACAAGATGTTCAAAAGAGATACGAATCCTATCGTGACTTAGTTAAATTCTGATTCAGCGTACTAGAATAGGCTCTATATTATAGCAGCCAATTTTAGATTTTCCATTGGGCTATAGAAAGCTCTTTCAAAAAGCAGTGCAGTGTTTTAAATAGCACAGAAAAAACTAGATGTGATGTCATTATTTGCTAATCCAATGGCGGTTATAACCTGTACAAAATGAATACCTTACAGGTCGCACGTAATGTCGGTTTTACAATGTATATGCTCGAGGATCGTACAGAAATAAACTTATATCAGTAGAATATACGTAGCGAATTAAGAATGCTTTTGCATTGCAGATGATAGAATGCCTAACATTCAATAAATAGCAATGGTTGTGTATATCATGGACTACCAAAGATTATGTGAGCGAATCTTTGCTTTGCACGATGATATACGTTATGCAGGTATAGTGGATGATTCAGGATTGCTGATTGCTGGCGGAATGCGCAACGGAATTGATTCAATCGTAGATCAGAATAACGAAGAATTGTATCTGGCACAGACTGCGCTTCGCAAATCGATGAGACAGAGATTTGATGGAACAATGGGTAAATCAAGATTTGCTTATGTGGAACGCGAAAAGATTTCTATATTGACGCTTTACATGAATAAGAATACAGTCATTGTCACTATGGAGCCTAACGTTGATTCACATACGGCAGTAGATATCGCGCAAGATGCGCTAGAAATCTTAAATGACAATATAGAAACCGCCCATTAGAGGATCTATTAATTCGACTCTCAGTAGTTATCAGTTGTTTTTCGATCGCAAATGCCGTCTCCCACGACATTTGCACTGGGTGAGGTAAATTCTCAATTAGATTTACAGTGGCAAAAATTGTTATTTTTTTAAATTATGCATATTCTCGAGGTCCTTCTTAAATAGATCTAGTTCGGCTGGAACAGATATATCTATGAAATCCTTAAGGGATAGCGGCTTTCCAGTTTTTTCTGATATAGTTTCCTTCTTTTTATTCCACACCATAGAATTAAAGTCTACTATGATTCTTGTGTACCCACTCATCTGTGGATATTCGTGTTGCGATTTTGGCATTGGCTGTAAGTGGATACTTTTAGCGGAATATATCGTCGTCCATAATTCTTCTGTGATAAATGGGCATATAGGTGCCAGCAGCAACAAAATTGTTGTGAGACATTTATGCAATGCAAAGACAGCAGATGTCTGTCCAAGTTTGTCGCTATTATCATAAAATCTAGATTTTACCATTTCCATATAGTGCGATGCGAACAAATTCCATGTAAATTCTCTGATCGCATTTGCTGGAATAAAGAAGTTAAAGTTATCAAATCCCATTCTGCATTCGTCAACGAGTTTTGATAGTTCTGCCATAATCCATCTATCAGATGAAGCTAAATCACGGGGCGGCTCAGGCCTAATATCAAACGAAGAAATAAATCTAGCTATATTCCATAGTTTTGATAAAAATTTCTGTGCACCTGCAATCCTCTGTTCTGAGCATCTAAAATCATAACCTAGATTGCTTTCGCTTGCAGACCAGAATCTGAACGTGTCTGCTCCATATTGGTTAATAATTGGAAAAGGGTCAATCACGTTACCTTTGCTTTTGCTCATTTTTTCTCCCTTCTCGTCTATACCGAATCCCATAATCCAGACATGTGACCAAGGTTGCTGGCCTGTTAATTGAAAACACCGAAGCATAGTATAATGAAGCCAAGTTCTTACTATATCCTTTCCTTGTGGCCTCATTTGAGTAGGGTATGTGAAACTATTTAACTTTTGGTCCCTTTTATACTTTGTAATAAAGAGCGGGGTAATGCTAGAGTCCATCCAGGTATCAAATGTTCTATCTTCACCAATAAAGTCGGCTTTACCACATTTATTGCATCTCTCAAAGGGAGGGCTCTCTTTCCACGGACGATAGTATTTGCCCTGTTCTGGAAGATTTGGAGTCATACAGTTATTGCAATACCAAATAGGTATCTCTGTGCCGTAAAATCTTCTTCTTGAAATGGGCCAGTCGATCGCTATCGAGTCTAACCAACTAAGAAGAATTTGTCTATGCATTTTAGGATAGAATTTGATTTTGTTTGCCAAATCTCTCAAGCATGGAATATAATCCAGCTGTTTTAGATAAAAATCTTGTAAAGGAATTATTTCAACAGGAGTTTTGCTACGTTCACACAATGGAGTCCTATGCATTATATTTTCTTCCTTTTCCAAAATGCCAGCATTCCTTAAATCTTCGATTATTTTTGTTCTTGCTTGATTTATGCGTAAATTAGCGTAGGATCCAGCTTCGCATGTAGTTCTTCCATTTTCATTGATAGATACAATTTCTTTCAGTCCCAGCTCTCTGAAGATATGCACATCATTTTGGTCTCCGTAGCTGCATACCATCACCACGCCTGAACCAAACTCGGGTTTTGCTGTGTTATGCGGTACAATCTTAACTTCTCTATTAAATATAGGTATTACTGCAGATTTTCCGTGCAATTTCAAGTAGCGTTCGTCTTTTGGATTAACTATTAGGACCTGACATGCAAAAAGCAGTTCAGGTCGTGTCGAAGCAACTACTACACTACTTCCCGTACCTTTGATCTTAAAGCGCATATAAATCAGCTTTGTAGGAATAGCGTCGTACACGACTTCTTGATCCGCTATTGTGGTTCCACAGTCTGGACAATAGTTATTCGGTCTATTTGCCAAATATATTAGATTTCGGTTCCATAGCTCGATAAACGTACTCTGGGTTAAGGACCGAAATTCTTCCGAATCAGTACGATAATATTCCTTAAAGTTGGCACTCAGACCCATACGCTTCATTATAACTACCATCTCAGATTCCAAATCATTTAGAGCAACTCTGCAAAGGTCGAGAAACTTATCTCTGTTTGTTTGACGCATTCTAATTTTGTATTTTTTTTCAGTGTAGATCTCAACTGGCAAACCATTCCTGTCAATTCCCAAGGGAAACATTACGTTGTATCCCATCATCCGAGCAGTTCGAGCAATCATGTCTATTTGCACATAATGAGCTGCAGCTCCTATGTGCCAAGGCCTTCCAGATGGGTAGGGAGGAGGTGTGTCGATCACAAATGGGTTTTGATATTCTACAGAAAATTTGTAAATATCTTGCCGCTGCCATCTTTCTGAGATAATCTCTTCTATTTCATGATTCCAGGATTTAGCTACGATTTTAGGTTCCATTTTTTGTTTTCTCTACTAGCACATTTATACGGTTATTAACGTTCACATATAGCTTATTAGATAATTACGGTGTGATATTGAGCATACTAATAGTGCTATAGCATCATCATGTTTCTAAAGAGCAGTTAATATTGAAACAATAGCCATTTAAGAAAAGACAGGATCTTTTATACCCAAAGACCTAAATGCACCGAACCTCTGAGAACACGGATAACATTGTCCGCAATGTGTTTCTCCTTCATTGTAACAACTCCATGTCAATTCTAATGGTACTTCCATTTTGAGCGCAAGACTGATCACCTTTTGTCTGTCCAAATTCGACAATGGCAGCAATATTGTTGGTGTATTGCTGCCAATTACCGGATGTCCTTGTCTTAAAAGAGCATTTATCTTTTTGATATACCCTTTTGTTGCATCTTTGAAAAATTCAGCATCTTGACTATTATGTCCTCCTATGATCCATTTAATATCCAGAAGTTCTGCGTAATGTGCACATATCGAATAAAATATCATATTCCTCGCAGGAATGTATGATAGTAGCCTTAGATCGGACTGTTCTTGTAAAAGATTGCGTTTATAATAATCAGAGTATTCCTTAATAAAAGGAACGTTGACTTCCAGTAAGTTTGTAACAGCTGCTCTTCTTGCTAACTGAACTGTAGCCTTCTTTTCATTCTTAAGTCTTCCATAATAATTAAATGTAATGGCTGCAACTTCAGAAAATTTCTTTTTGGCCCAATAAAGACACGTAGATGAATCTACTCCACCAGAAAGCATGACAAGTGCTTTTTTTGATTTGCCCATTATCTAACCTAGTCTAATCTTTCTATCTTACTTCTGAGATGATGTGAGATCCTTTATTTACGCCTTCGTAAACATATACACCTAGCGCCTGTACATTTGGTGGCATTTTAGGAGCAAGCAGCTTTATTATCTCAGTTGATAGGGTTTCCACAGTAGCCTCCCCTCTAAGAAGAAAAGTTGTCATCTTGGGTAACTGGAGATCAAAATATCCTTTTGGCCCTTCGAACGCCACGTAATAATGTGTATCGTCTTCTTTCTTCAAGTACTTCTTGCTGATGAAGAATTTGTGATCAATTATACCCAATGTGTCTTTGATTATTCTCTTGGCTTCTCCAAAGTCTATAACCAGATTATCTTTCATTTCACCAATAATCTCAACCATGATAGTAGAGGTATGTCCATGTAGAATAGAGCATTTTTCTACAAGGGGGAGAATATGTGCATAATCAAAAGCAAGAGAAGGATCCTCTATGAATATAGAACCGGTCTGACTATCACCAAAATTGAAGAAGAATAATGATTCGAGTTCGTTAGTTCTACCTGCGAATCTTGAATGACCAAATGCAATAATTTTTAGATCAGGAACAGTGCTCTGCATATTCTTGAATTTATCGATGTCGGCATCAGAATCTATAATCTCTATATATAAATCGCCAACCTTAAAGTCAACCGTGATGTAATCACCATGCCTAATGTGAACTTTTACATCGTATTCATATTCATGTCCCAAATAAGACAGGAATTTTGAAACTGCATGCTCAGTTCTACTTCGCAGCAAATTGCCATGGCCATCAATATATCTAATATCTCTATCAAGCTCAAATCTTTCCATCTAAATGATTCTTCACCAAAAATTACAACAGATTTTACATATAAGCCATTTCTATATATACTATTGGAGTTTATATGGCTAACGCTCAAGGACTAAAATTTTATATACGATATAGTAATCGAAGTAAAATGCAGTTTATATATACATAGTGAAAGCCTGAATAGCACGCATGGCCTGATCGTTAGACAATGACTGCACCCGCAAAATGTGAACTCATCTGTGGACAGTATTTAACATACGCAATTGAAAAACTTACGATTTTTATATGCAGCAGAGTGTATGACAATTGATGCTATCTAGTTTAGAGAAAGCATTGTTTACTACAGTGGCAGAGTCTGCGGATACTGATTCCCCAGTAGCAGTTGCTTTCTCCGGCGGTCTAGATAGCACGCTACTAGCAAAAATTTGTAAGGATCTCGGGTTTGAAGTCACTCTATTGACTATAGGATTTT
>Ga0075425_100003091_pt1 | contig 16834 bp, 17 predicted proteins | sample SoiMethybrSBSTD4_FD_75300 | JGI IMG/M metagenome (GOLD analysis project Ga0075425, IMG submission 75300) | Bulk soil microbial communities from a Populus tree surrounding site in Tennessee, USA - Soil MetaG P. TD hybrid SBSTD4 | ecosystem: Environmental > Terrestrial > Soil > Tree plantation... | reverse complement strand
AGCTGCGCGTGTTTGTCGCCTCGAGTGCCTAGGCCGAAATGCCCGAGCCGAAATGCCTGAGCCGAAGTGGCTGGTCGCGACAACTCAGCAAAAACCTTGGCGTGGTGGGGAACCCAGGAGTGATGCTCCGGCTGAAGCGTTGAGGTTGGCGGTCGTCGGAGCCCTTGGTCGAAACCCCGACGACCTTGGCCCGAGAGAGTCAACGCCACAATGGGCCGCCGATAAGTTTGCTCAGTCGTGATGACAGGCGTGTGTCGTTGGCATTGGCCAATCGAAAGAATTGGCCCCGGGGGAGCATGGAGAACATCCCCCAAGGCCGCGGTGCGCTCAATGGTAGAATAAGGACGCGAGCGCGATGCTAGCCGACGATGAGGGCCCGCTGCAAAGCGCAAAGCTTTGGACCGTTGGACCGACTACGCTGGATGATGTTGAATTGATGCCTTGCCCGCAAAAAGAAAGCGTCCTGGAGAGAGACGGGAGAATGTCCCAAGGTCCGTCGGCTATGGGGCACACCAGCAGCGTCATGTACCCAATTTCATATTATGGGGCGTTCACAGGATGGATACTTGGTGGGCAGCGGAAAAAAAGCCCTGGATCAACTGGAAACCATGCAGACTTCCTCCAGGGGGGCAGACGCTCCGGCGATTTCCTCGTTGCAGCAAACGGAGAGATGACACGCCAACACAGATCAACAGCTTTGCGGCCGCAACGGCCTTAGCGTATCAGATGGCGGAGAACCAACCTCAAAACCTGAGTTGCAGGTCTGCGCCGTATGATCATACGGTTGACGAACAGGGAACGAGAGCCTCAATGCTCCCGTGGAAGGCCACGTGACAAACGTAAAGCTCCATCCGGATGCAGTTAGATCATGATTGAAGATGGTCGGCCCAGCGATGGGACTCGTTATGATTCCATCGGCTTGGGGTATTCACAATGCCGCAGAGAAGATCCGGTCTTATATGAGAAAATCATTGCTGCTTTGGGATCTTCCCAAACCGTCGTAAATGTCGGTGCAGGAGCGGGCTCCTACGAGCCTCGGGACCGAACCGTTCTTGCGGTCGAGCCCAGTGAGGTGATGGCTCGCCAAAGAAGTTGGGACAAACTACCCGCAATCAAAGCGACTGCGGACCGGCTCCCATTTCACGACAAGTCCGTGGATGCTTGTATGACGGTCTTGTCGCTGCACCATTGGAATCCTAATCAAATGGCCGGTGTGCATGAAATGCGAAGGATCGCCCGGGACAGGATCGTGATCGTGACCATCGATCCGCGGATTTCCGCTCAAATGTGGCTTATGGCCGACTATCTGCCTGAGGTCGCAGATCTCGATAATCGGATCTTTCCTTTGCCCGAAACGATCGGCGATTGGCTTGGCCCTGCGACCGAGATCGAAGTCATCCCGACCAGTCGAGATACGGTGGATTGGTCCTTGGTGTCTTTCTGGGCTCATCCGGAACGAGTGTTGAATCCGGCAGCCCGAGGTGCAACATCTGCTTTCGCAAGGCAATCCCGTACAGTTGTCGATCGCGTGGTTTCCCACGTGGCGCGGGACCTAAACAGCGGTCTTTGGGATGAGAAGCACGGCTACCTTCGCGGCCTCAACGAGTATGATGCGGGAATGAGAATGATTACAACGCGATTGCGGCCACCGCGTTCCCAGAGTAGGTAGCCATAGCCAGCAAGAGCTTTCAAAGCTGGCTCCCAGTGAGACCAATGGCAGGGATCTCCATCGCAATTCCATCTTTTTGTTTTGCATTGGGGTATAGCTCCTGCCGGCAGTGATGGAGCGCATCTTCGCCTAGTCGCAGGTTCAACGCGGCATTGCCGCCGGCGCGGATCAATGCTGGCCGCGATCGACAAAGGCGAGCAGCGCGCGCTAATCCTAATCTTTGGGCGCCGTTCGTGGCTGGGCCCGTTAGTCGATCGAGCTTGATGGATGGAGCGCAATGGCTATGCGACGCCCGCACATTGTATTCATCGATGGCCTACCGGGGTCGGGAAAAAGCATGGCCGCAATGGAAATCCGGCGTCGGTTCATGGGCAGTCAGGTATTTCTTGAGAGTCAAGCGGATCATCCGTTGTTGGTGGGCGTGCCAGACGAGCATGGAGCCGCGTTCGCAAATATCCACGAAACCCACTCGGCAGAAACCTTTTCGGTCATGGCGCTCCAAAAGCTTGACGGCTTCATGAATACGACGAACCCAGGCGTTCAGTACGTGTTTGAGAGCCATCCCATGCAAAGCACGGTGCGTGTGCTTTTGCAGTTGGATGCGCCTGAAGCGACGATCATGAAGTTCTGGTTCAATCTGCAGGATCGACTCGAGCTGGCGGAACCTCGTTTGCTGTACTTCCACGAGAATGACCCTCGCGAGGCGCTCAAGGACATCATTCGCAAGCGAGGGTCAACTTGGGAGAATTACATGGTGGAAGCGTTCAGCCGCTATCCTTGGACGAAGGCGCGCAATCTTTCGGGACCCGACGCACTCTTTGCGGTGATTGAGGAGTATGCGACGTTGATGGATCGGTTAGCCGCATCGTGGCGGTTTCCGCTGCTGAGGCTCGCGGCGCGGCCGCAGAACTACCAGCAACGAACAAATGCGCTGATTGAATGGGTTGGCAAATCCGGCTAAAGACCGCAGGTCCGCTCGCCTACCCGAGGAGTGGTTGTGATTGCCATAGCACTTTCAGCCAATTCGCCGGTCATCAGAGATCTTTCCGATACACGATGAACCCCGAGCGTCCTGCAATGGTGTCATATAGCCGTTGCGCGATAACGTTGGGCTCGTGTGTTTGCCAATACACACGCGTCGATCCTTCAGACTTCGCGCGTTGATAGACGGCGTTGATCAATCCTCGACCGACGCCTTTTCCTCTCGCCTCCTTGCTAGTGAAGAGATCTTGCAGATAGCAAGTTGGCCCAAGCATTGTTGTGCTGCGATGAAAAACGTAATGCACTAGACCAACAAGCGCTCCAGCAGCTTCGGCAACAAGGCAATGAACCGGTTCGTAATCATCGCAGAATCGAGCCCAAGTTGCCCTGGTTACTTCCATAGGCAGGGCGTTGGGACCAACCCGCTTGTAGAAGGCATTGTAACCATCCCACAACACCAGCCACTGGTCGTAGTCCGAAGGTCCGACATCGCGGATTTTGATCGCGTCGGTCACTTTTGCTTTCCCAAAAATCCCGAGTTTCCGGATGTGTCGTAATTGGCTTGCCGAGGTTGTCAATGGCTAGGCCAACCGCAACCGTCCCATCCAAGTAATGCGGCGACAAGGGCTTGCTCAACCACGCCAAGTCTACAGACACAGCCGTCGCAGACGCGTGACGAACCGCTGCGAACAAGCACCGCAAGTGTCGTTGAGCGGCGAGTGAAGGTTCCATGCTGGTGACGGAGCGGACTGAAACGACAAAGCATGCACCCCAGATCAGCTGGATCAGCATCCCTGACTATCGTCGCTGGACATCGCCACTAGGCCCAAAGTCTCTCAGAAAGCTACCAAAACTCCTCGGTGCGCTTGAGAGATTTCCAAGCGGGCTTGGCCGCCGCCCAGACGTGGCGTGCCTCCGCTTCGTGCCGGCCCACGATGTAGCCGGCGGCTCTCGCAGGCTCGGTGGCTGCCCCCGCCAGAGCATACAGCCGCGGAGCCATATTCACGTCATTGAGATAACCGAACACGTCCTGCAGGGTCTCGAGCTGTTTGACAAATGCATGTGCATTTTGCCGGCCGAAGGCGGGCGCGAAGAACTCAGCTTGGTAGCGCAACCGCTTCAGCGTCTTGCGCATCGCGTGCCGCTCCTCCGGGTTGAGACGCCAGCCTATCGCCAAGTTTTCGTGCCTTCCTCCAGGTCTTGGCGAGCATCGTACGCGCATGCTTCTTGACGCTACGGTCTAGTGCCCGATTTTCCTCCAGTGTGCGTGGCCACAACGCGAGGTAAAGCTGAAACTTCGTCCAAGCCGGTCCAGTAAGTTCGCGCCGCACTGCCGCGTTGGCCCGCCGCCCGTGAGCGCAAAAAACCTCGGCAGCCGCGCATGACACGCAAGCGACGAGCCGCTTCGCCCGAATACCAGCGGGTGCGTTGATTAAGGACGCTGGACCGAACGGCTTCGCGGTTGTTGGAGCAATCCTCGTGGGGGATGCAGCGACGTGACGGCTGCGATACGATTGGAGGGATCAAGGCGACCGCAGTGTGCGCCTAGCGCGTCAGACGTTCGATGTCATGGGCGATAAGCGTCGGGTCTGATTTTCCCGCCAACGCCGCTGGCGTTCGCAGCGCTGCATTCGCGTGCCGGAAAAGCCAACCGCTGCAGATCGATACGGCGGCGACGAGGTACACGGGCCAGAGCGCTGCAACGGCCTGTCCTCCCGTCCAATCGGGGTGTTTGATCCGTCGGTAGAGGCAGGCGCCCAGCAGTATCAGAGAACCGGCCGCCACACCCCATGCCCGCACGAGGTAAAGCGGGTGACGCTCTTGGTCTTGAGTCGTTCTGACTGTCATGCGCTTGAGCAGGTCGAGATAGCCGCGCATTCTCCCCTCCTCTCCCAATACTGGCGGCAAGCTTGCGCTATCCGCATGAAACATCCATGACAGATGCAGTCCCGGAGCATCGAAAGGCCCGTCTACGCCGGCCGCTACGGGCGCATGGGGTCGCCGCCCCAATTGAGCAGGCGCCCCGCGGGTACCCGCGAGCCATGAGCTCGCGCTTTTCCCGCAAACCCAGTTTGGCAACGCTGACTTGGACGCGCCGACACCGCCGACTGGGAAAACCTCGGCAACGCCTCGCGCCGTTGCTCACGACACGAGCCGGTTGTTCAGGGTGAAGCTGGCTTCAAGTGCGCCGTCACGGTGTCGTCGCACGTTCCCGCTAATTCCAAATCGGGTGGTCGGCGCACAACCGGTCTGGGGACCGCCGCAATCCCGAGCAATGTCAAAAATTCCATGACGGTCCCACGACGCATTCTGGAATGAGCTATCCCATTCAAGCCCACGCTGAGCGACCGAGGTGCGACGAAGCCCGTGATCGCTCTGTGCGAGAGGCGAGTGGAGCACGACGTGCCGTTCTAATCTTGATTGCAGCAACGCTCGTCGGCCGCATGCTGTTCGGGTTCTGCCTCGGGCTTGGCATTGACGAGAGCTATACGGTTGCAACCGGAAGGCATCCGCAACTCAGCACCTTCGACCACCCGCCAGCAGCGTGGTGGCTGGCCTGGGGTGCCGGCCGACTGTTCGCGACCGAGAGCGCGCTGGTGTTGCGTCTTCCCTTCATCTTGCTGTTCGCGGTGACGACCTGGCTGACGTATCGTCTCACCGCCTTCCTGTTCGATGAGCGGGCCGGTTTCTGGGCGGCGGCGACCCTAAATCTCGCGCCCGTCATCGCGTGGACGAGCGGCACGTGGATTGTCCCAGACGGGCCGCTGAACGCAGCCCTGATGGCTGCGACCTATGCCACCGCGAAGGCGGTTTTCGGGCCACGCCGAACCGCTTGGCTCTGGTGGGTAGCAGCGGGCGGCTGCGGTGGCCTGTCGCTGCTATCGAAGTTCCACGGCATATTCCTGTTTACGGGGGTCGCGCTCTTCCTGCTGACATGCCGTGCGCATCGCCGATGGCTTCTGACGCCCTGGCCCTACGTGGCCGCGGTTGTGGCAGCGCTCGTGTTCCTGCCCGTGGTCGTGTGGAACGAGCAGCACGGATGGGTTTCCTTCGCCTTCCAGGGAAGTCGAGCACGGTTGCAAGCCATCAGTATGCTGGGGCCGCTCTCAGCGCTTGGAGGACAAGCCCTCTACCTATTGCCGTGGGTGTGGCTGCCGCTGGTGGCCTGCTTCGCCAAGGCGATTGCTCAAGGGCCGGCCGATGATCGCGGCTGGCTGGTGACATGCCTGGCGATTGGACCGATCCTCGGCTTTACCGCCATTGCCGTCATGGGCGGTCGCGTGCTGCCGCATTGGTCGGCTCCGGGCTATCTCATGCTCTTCCCACTGCTGGGCGCCGAGCTGGCTCGACGCCTGGAAGACCGCGACCGCGTTGCCCAGGGTTGGTTAATCGTGACGGCAGGATCGCTTGCAAGTGTGCTCGCTTTCGTCATTCTCATGAGCCAGCTCCCTTGGCCTACGATCGTGGGGCCGGGTGGAAAAGCTGTCCCCAATCCGTTCTTGGAAAGCCTCGACTGGAAGGACCTCAAGACCGAGATCGAGGCCCGCGGCTTAGCGAACAAGCCGAACCTGATCGTTGCGGCGGCTCGCTGGCACGAGGCAGGGAAGATCGACTACGCACTCGGCGGCCAGTTGCCTGTTCTTTGCCTCTGTCGCGATCCACGTGGGTACGGGGTATTGACCCAACCCAGGGCGCACCTCGGCGACACGGCGCTCATCATTGGCCGCAACTTGCCACCCGAGCGTGTCGCGAGCACTTACGGTGCATATTTCGAAAACATAGAGCAGATGCAATCGATTGCCATCACCCACGCTGGAGCGCTGGCCTTTGAGCTGTCGGTATACTTAGGCCACGGGCTTCGTGCACCGAACGAGACGCCGAGCCTGCTCGATCCGTTTTTGCTCGAGCAGCGCTAGTGCTTCCGCTCACCCGTAGTCGGCGAGAAATGAGCGGTTCGGATCCTCCAGATGACTTCGACCAAACATTGCGCGATAGATGAGCCCGGCCGTCATGGCCATGAAAACGCCAGCAAAAATGACGTCGCTGAGGAAGTGTGCTCCCTGCGCTACGCGCACGAAGCCAGCGGCAATACCGCACACTGTCCCAGCTACCAAAAGGGTCGTCGTCCACTGCGGGACGATCAATCCCAGGGCGTAGAATGGCATGAAGATCGCTGCCGCTTCGCCGCTGACAAAGGAACAGTTGTTGGCGCACTGATCGGTAGGGATTATGGGCGGGGTGAACGTCTTGGCGCCCCCAAACTCGACAACCTGCTTGGGCCGTGCGCGGCCCCAATGATCCTTCAACACGACGTTTGCGAGGACCCCGGGTCCCATGCCCAAACATATTGCCAAAAATAGCCATTGCTTATCGTCAAGACTGAGCCATCTGCGCGTCCGGTTGCGTGTCAAGACCAACCCGGCGAGCGAGATAGCGACGGACAGATAGAAGGCGCCCGTGAACGAGCCTCGCAACGCCTGGACCCACTGAAGCGACTGGCCGGAAAAGGTACCGCTGCGGACATGAAATGCGCCACTGATACTGAGGTCGATCTTGGGAAACCAAAGAAAGACCATTGTTGCCAGTAACCCGAACGCGCAAGCGTAGAACCACAGGCTAGCCGGCCAGGTTCTGCCAAAAGCTGACATGTATGCATGCCCCCGATTTGCCAACGGCGGTAAGTTTGAGCATGCCCTTTGACAGCGCGATGCATGTTCCATGTCAGTTCGATGACCAACCTGCGCGCACGTGTTGGGGTTCACCGGGGTGCAACGCGCGGCGTGCTGCCATCGCGCCCCATGATGGGCAAGGGGTCCGTTAGAGCAGGTGTGGCGGAGTGTCCATTCCACACAGCGGGCTGCCCATCACTTGTCGAGGGAAGCGGATTGGTGCGAGGATTGACGGGGCGGAACGAGCACCGTTTCGCCGCGCCATGTACGACGGCGAGTTTGCCACCTGATACCGCGCAACACATCGCCCGCCGCTGTAAGTAGGGCAACAGCGAGGCGACCTATCGGCGATTGACCGAAAAGTGCGTTTAAGGTGTCGGCGCGATCCGCATACCGATACCCACGTTGCCGATACTTTCAAAAGAAATTCTTCGGGGGTGGCGCCGGTCACCTCATCCCGGCACTTGCCTACGTGAGCGCGTTGGCCCTGCCCTGTGAACGCGGCGCCATCGCTAGTTGAGACTGAACCAGTTACGTTGCTTGAAGAAGTTCGATGCCCAGCCTCCTTCGTGCCTGGAAGTGGGCTGCCAATGCCTCCTCACAGCTCGCTGCGGCGCACGTGCCTGCATAGCCGAGCCGGCAGGTTTGGCTGGCGCGATGTCGCCGGGATGCACGCCCTCTTGACCCGCTGCTTCGCCGGCCACGACCGTCTTCACGGTCCACGCGCCTTGCCCAGAGGCAGCGGTGAGCTTCGTTCTGCCGGATCGTGCCAGCAGAGCGTTGGGGGTGCATTGTTGTGCGTGGCTGAGGCTCTGGCCTGACGGGCATGGGACGCCGCAGACCTTCTCCGAATGGCCCTGGACGAGCGCCAGCAAGATGCTGTCGGGCTTATCGGTCGGCAGCTTGGCATTGACCCGATCAGCGAAGGCGATCATGGCCTCGCGCGTAGACCTGGTCCACCCACCATTGAGGTGACCCGCATAACACCCGACACGCTTTAGCTCTCTCTGGAGCTCGCGTGTGATGGCCTCCGAACTGCTCGGGACGCGTGGTTGACCAAAGGAAACGGAACGTCCCACTGGGTGCTCCACCACGGTGATTACAGTGGGCTCAAGGATTGGCAGCGACTTGCCGGACGGCGGGTTGGACAGATCACCGTCGTGCTGGGCTTGCTTGCGCGGGCCAGCTACGTCCAGGGCCGTCTGCGACGGCAGCATGGATGCTGCGATGATAATGCTTAACATGTAGAGAACGATGCGGCCGGCAGCGCTCATGCTCGGAGCCTCCGCTGTGCCTGGGAGGGTGATTTTGATGCGGCCAAGCCCATGGCGACATCAGTGGCCACCCTGATGTTGCGCCCGTGTCTTCCTGCAGTTTTTTGCGCGGCGGGTGCGTGGGCACTCGCTCGACCGGCTGTCAGCCCAGGGGTGCGAGGCAGCTTTCTATACGGGACGCTGTTTTCGAGATTTGCGCAGCGATGAGCATTTTTCCGGTCGCCAAGGTCGAACCGACGCGGGAGGCAGCGATCGAGCGACACGTGGCGACAGGACGGCAGAGGGTCAGGGTCCATCAGCCAAGTCTGCCCCTCCCGGCCAAGGCGAGGTCGATCCCGAGACCAGGGCGACTGCGGCCTCAGCAGTGAGCTGCGCCGCTATTTGAAGGAGATCGCCACAATGGAGTGCGAGGCCACTCGGCCTCCTATGGCTTCTGGTGAGATGTGCTTTGTTTTGCCGATGGTGGCGTAGATGTGGATGACCTCGGTGCGGAGCCAAGCGCGCGGCACCCAGGTCCAGTGGCCAGTCTTGAGCCAGCTGCAGTCTTGAGAATGTTTCACGCTGGCTGCAGGATTACCCCCCGATCCATCAACCCTCAACGGCCAAGTTCAAGCCGAGCTGACCGTGTAAAACGATTGACATTGGGGGAGGTCGGTGGGCACCGCGGCTTGCTAAAAATGGCAACTGTGCACGGTGCGGCGCCAAGGTGTAGGTCAGAGGGCGTAAAGCATTCGGTCTCGCCAAAGGGAGAGTTTTGCAGCTCAAGGGAGAGAGAGCGATGGAGCTTGTCAGCTGGCTGTGGTGGTTGCTCTCCTATGTGGCAGTTGGGTTTTTTCGTTTGCTTTGGTTCCTATTGAGCGGCTGGGTGTCGACCCTTCTGCAGATCGCCTTGTTGATCGGGGTGGTTTACTTCCTCAAGTATGGCTGGCGAAGGGCCCCGTTCGAAATCTGGCGCCATAGCAAGTCTTTCGGCCGCTTCTTTTGGGCGTGGCTGCGAGCTCGCGAACCCGAAAACTCTGTGCAGGCGTCAGAAGGCGCTCTGAAGGTCGTCAGGATCAAAGAATTTGGGGACATCAACATCTCTACGCTTCTTTCCCTATTGATGCTGGCCGGCCTGATCGGTGCAGCAAAACTATAATTGCTTGACCGATCTGCCGTGCGCGCCCCGCTCAAGGGGAGCGCCTGCGACAACGCCTGGCGGCAACGCAACAGTTGCGCGTCGCTGGCATCGTGCTGGTGGGGGGCCTCGGCGTTCGCCGAAATGAGGATGTTCCGCCGACTTCCCCGTGCGGCCCGCTAATTGCGCCGCCCAAACAGCGAAAGCAGCATGATGAACATGTTGATGAAGTCGAGGTAAAGACTGAGAGCCCCCATGATCGCCGCCTTTGAAGCGGCAGTCGCGTCGCCGAGCACCTCGTAATAGACGTTTTTGATGCGCTGGGTATCGTACGCAGTCAGGCCCGCAAACACGAGGACACCAATCGTGGAAAGGGCAAACTGCAACGAATTGGACCGCAGCCAAAGATTGACGAGGCTTGCCAGCACAATGCCGATCACGCCCATGATTAAGAAAGTACCCCAGGCAGAGAGATCTCTCCGGGTCGTGTAGCCGTACATGCTGAGCGCCGCGAACGCGGCGGCCGTGACAAAGAACACCCGCGTGATGGACTCGCCCGTGTACAGCAGAAAGATGGACGACAGAGACAGACCCATCACCGCGGAGAACAGCCAGAAGCAAAACTGTGCAGCACCCACGCTCATTTTGCCGATGCGAACCGACAGAAACATCACGGAAGCGAGCGGAGCGAGCATCACGATCCACTTGAGCGGTGAGCCATAGAGCAGCTGCCCGAAGGCGGTGAGAGCAAAGCCGCCCACGTCGGCGCTGCGCACGACGGCAGCCGAGTACGTGAGATAGGCGACGATACCTGTCAGCAGGATCCCACAGCTCATGTAGTTGTAAACGCGGAGCATGTATGCGCGCAGACCTTCGTCCACGGCACCTGCGGTTCGGGCCGAACTTTGAATGGATGCACTTTCGAATTGGGACATCTAACTCATCTCCTTCTTCCTTTAACCACGTTTCCCCAATTCGAAGCTCTTTGCCAATCGGTTCTAACCCTTAGTTCATTATCAGCTCTTCACGAGGCTTTGCCGGCCGATGGAACTGCCGCCGATAATTGGTGCGGTGCAAACCATCGGGAAAGCTTCGGGTCCGGCGCCAACGCTAATCTCGGCCTTAGTCGGCGTTGTCAGTGCCCCTTCGCGTCAAAAAACGATTCAACAGAATGCGGCACGTTGCCCCAGTTATCGCTTTTGGCGATCGCGCGTGGCGCAGATTACGAAAACGTATTGAAACGGCAATGCGCTTGTCAGGTGTGGTGCCTCATATGAGCCCTCAAGGAGCCGACGCGAGAGGCGTCACACAACCTGATGACCATCGGAGTCCATATGAGCAAGATCCACGCAGAGGCGAATTTGCCCGGCGATACAAATGATGCTGCCAGGTCTGCGGTTCATTCGAGGTTCAAACGACGCTTGCTCGCTGGGGTGGCGACAATTGCCTTGCTGGCGGCGGGCTCGGCCTACACGATCGGTGCTTACTCAGCCGATGGCCATTTGAATGCGTCGCCTTTTGGAGCAAGTTCGGCCGCACGCGTGCCTGCAAATCAGATCGCGTTGCCTGGGTTCGCTGACCTCGTAACCGCCGTCAGGCCAGCCGTCGTCTCCGTCCGCGTGAAAGCCGAAGCTGCTGCCCACCAAACTGCAGATAGCGACGATGGAAGCCCGCTTGAGCCCTTTGAAAAGTTTTTCAAGGAATTCCGCGGCCCCAATGGTCAGAGAATGGCACCGGATCAAGAGGGTCGCCGCCAATTCGTCAGGGGCCAGGGTTCCGGCTTCTTCATCAGCCCAGATGGCTACATTGTTACCAACAACCACGTCGTCGACCATGCCGTTAAGGTCGAGATAATCGCAGATTCCGGTGCCACTTTCGACGCAAAGGTTATCGGGACCGATGCCAAGAGCGACCTGGCGCTCATTAAGGTGGATGGCCACACAGATTTCCCGTTCGTCAAGTTGGCTGAAGCACCGCCCAAGATCGGCGAGTGGGTGGTGGCGATGGGCAACCCCTTCGGGCTTGGCGGTACCGTCACCGCCGGTATCGTCTCCGCGCAAGGTCGTGATATTGGATCGAGCCCTTACGACGACTACATCCAGATCGACGCGCCTGTGAACCGCGGCAATTCGGGTGGGCCGACCTTCAACCTGAAAGGCGAGGTGATCGGCGTCAATACCGCCATCTATTCCCCGACGGGTGGTTCGGTGGGAATCGCCTTCGATGTCCCTGCTTCGACCGTGGCGAGTGTAATCCCACAGCTGCAAAAGAACGGTGAGGTATCCCGCGGTTGGCTGGGAGTTCAAATTCAACAGGTGACCGGCGAAATCGCCGAAAGCCTTAGCCTCAAGACACCGACGGGTGCACTGATTGCCGAACCACAGGCCGACGGTCCGGCCGCGAAGGCGGGGCTCAAGTCCGGCGATGTGATCACGAGCATCGACGCGACCGAGGTCAAGGACCCGCGGGATCTCGCACGCAGGATCGCAGCGTTGGGTCCTGAGAAAACCGTGCGACTGGGAATCATCCGTGACGGCCAAGAGCGGACCATCAGCGTAACGCTCGGCCAGCTCCCAGACGAGAAGGTGCGCAGAGCCTCCTCCTCGGAGGATCGCGGCGGCCAAAAGCTGAGCTCGCTGGGCTTGACGGTCGCTCCAGCAGCTCAAGTCGAGGGCACTGGAGCGAAGGGTTTGGCCATCGTCAGTGTCGACCCCCACGGCAAAGCGGCCGAACTTGGTTTCCAGCAAGGCGACATCATTCTCAAGGCAGGAAGTAGAGCTGTCTCTAATCCAGGAGACCTAGCGGACGCCATGTCAGAGGCAGCCGCAGCTGGACGCAAGAACACGCTCGTCATGGTCAAGCGCGACCAGGCCCAGCATTACGTGGCAGTTCCGGTCGTCAACAGCTAGCCACAGCTGGGTCAACCATCGGGAAGCGCGACAATGCATCGCGCGGAGGTTGTCTATCAGCCTCCGCGCCTGCGTGGTTCCCAGCTTGAGCAGACTGACAATTCGAACGTGGCGCTCTTGTCGAACGATCCCGCGCACAATTCGGAAATTGGCCCAAGTTGTGTCCGGTCTTGCCAGCGCAGGCTTCGCATAGGCCAAAGCGGCACGCCACATTCTCGAACCCGTCGTCTCTTCCATAGCGGGGATGCCACAGGTTTCCCAACGCACCATCGCATCCGCATGGCGGACAGGCTGGAGTAAATGCTGTGCGCGGTTGGGGCCCCACCCTCACTCAAGTCACCCAGCTTTCTCTGCCCTATTTTCGTTCCGAGGACAGGTGGGCCGCTCGCGGCCTCCTTGGCGCCATCCTCTTCATTGAATTGGCACAGGTCGGCATCGCCCTTCTGCTCAATTCGTGGAACGCTCGCTTCTACGATGCTCTCCAGCACAAGAATGCCGCCGCGTTCGGGTACGAGCTCTTGGTGTTCTGTGCATTGGCGGGGTTGTTCATTCTGCTGGCCGTCTACCAACTTTATTTAAGCCAGGGGCTGCAAATTCGATGGCGGCAGTGGATGACCAATCGGCTACTTGGCGCTTGGCTGCAGAATTCCACGCCATACCGCATGCAGCTTTCAGGCGATTGTGTCGACAACCCCGACCAACGGATCGCTGAGGATATCAAACTATTCGTCTCCAGCACCCTGTCTCTTGGCACAGGCTTGCTCGGTGCCGTGGTAACTCTTAGTTCCTTCATTGTGATACTGTGGGGCCTCTCCAATGCTGCTCCACTCACGCTGTTCGGCCATGCGCTCGCTATCCCGGGCTATCTGGTTTGGGCAGCAATCCTTTATGCGGTGGCAGGGACATTCATTACGCACTTGATCGGCAGACCACTGATTGGCCTCGGCATTGAGCAGCAGCGCCGCGAAGCGGATTTCCGTGCCGGACTCCTGCGCGTTCGCGAGAACGCGGAGCAAATCGCACTTCTGAGGGGCGAGTCTGCCGAGCGCGGAAGGCTCATGGTTCGCTTCGCGAAGCTCAAGCAGAACTGGACAGCGATCATGGTCCGCCAGAAACGGCTGACCTTCTTTACGTCAGGATACAGTCAGGCGCAGGTCATCGCTCCAATCTTGGCGGCCAGCCCCGCCTACTTCGCAGGCGCAATTAGCCTTGGCGGGCTGATGCAGACGGCATCGGCCTTCGGGCGGGTGGAGGGGGCTCTTTCATTCGTCGTAAAGGCCTATCCTCAGCTCGCCGAGTGGAAATCGGTCATGGAACGTCTCGACGGCTTCGAGCGAAACGTCGCGAACGCGGCTTGCGCAGGTCAATCACTCGAAGTTGTCGAATGCGACGCCCAGGGCTCAATCAGTGCAATGGCGCTCGATTTGAAGAAACCGGATGGCTCGTTACTGTTACAGATCGAGGAACTCAATCTCATCGCCGGGAAAGCTACACTGGTGACTGGACGATCGGGTACGGGTAAGTCGACCTTGATGCGCCTGTTGGCCGGCATCTGGCCACACGCCGAAGGTCGAGTCGAGATACCCTCCCGAGCGCGATTGCTTGTTCTACCCCAACGGCCCTACCTGCCTGAGGGGTTGCTGCGTGACGCAATTACCTTTCCACGCGTGTTGCCAATCGGCGACAACGCGCGCATCGCCACATTGCTCGAGGAGCTAGGTCTTTCTCGGCTCGCTCGCCGTCTCGACGAAGAAGCCCATTGGCAGCAAGAGCTATCGCTCGGCGAACAGCAAAGCTTGATGGTGGTTCGATCTATTCTCTTTGAGCCAGACTGGTTGCTTCTTGATGAGGCCACAGCTTCACTCGACGAACCCGCCGAGCATATGGTCTATAGATTGCTGCGTGAGCGATTGCCCCGCACGACGATCGTTTCTGTCGGTCACAGATCGACGCTCCAAGCGCTGCATGATCGCAGCATCGATATTGGCCAAGCGCGCAAGGCTGTACGCAGTGCGAAGCTGATCGATGCGGAGAAGTGGGCTGTCCGAAGCCAGCTCCATTGAAATGCGCCGAACACGCCCAAGGTGCCCCCAATTTGCAGGTCGGTGCAGCTTCGCGTTCCCAGCGCATCGCCTATTGGCCAAATGCGGGTAGCCTCTTCGAGCTCTCCCAATCAGCCACGACTGCAGAAACGTCGCCCATTGACCGCGGTGTGCACGAACCAATGGGAAGCAAATCGCTTCCCCAGAAAGACCGCACACAATCCCGCAAAGGCCCGCAACGGCTCAAATACACCAGCTAAGTGTTAACCCCGATTTCAGGCATCACCCCCGTCAGTAAGATCAACCTCAGCCGCGCACGACTGTGGGCGCCGAGGGAAGCGATCTCCAAGGCGGACGCACGGGGTGCGGCTGCAAATGCCGTCGTCACTTAGGGTGTCGTGCTGCTCAGGGTTTACTGCCAATCTCAACAACCTCCTGCCGAAGAGCCCGCCGCCAGACACTCAGCCCGAAAATGAAGCTAATGGAGCGTTCCAATGAGTGATTTGGTCGTCGTCGAATTCCCCTCCGAGGCAAAGGCGGAAGAGGTCAGGCAGAAATTGCTCGATATGCAAAAGGACTACCTGATCGAGCTTGGCGATGCCGTGATCGCCGTCAAGCAGCCGAACGGCCGGGTCAAGCTCAATCAATTGGTCCACCCCACGGCCATTGGTGCAACCACCGGCACTTTGTGGGGCGCGTTGATCGGCTTGATCTTCTTGATGCCGATCGTTGGCGCAGCGGTCGGCGCCGCGTCTGGCGCTATTGGTGGCGCTTTGACTGACGTTGGGATCAATGACCGCTTTATGAAGGACGTAGCGGCGAGCTTACAGTCCGGAAATGCTGCCCTATTTCTCTTGATCCGCAAAGTTACCCCAGACAAGGTTCTCGAGGAGCTTAAGGGCATTGGCGGGAAGGTGCTGCGTACATCGTTTGACCACACCAAGGAAGAAGCCTTGCGCAAGGCACTTGCTTCTGCTGCAGAAACACAGCAGGGCGTCAGCAACGCGGCTTAGTCGCGCGCAATACTGTTTGCGGCGGCTCTGATCGGCGCCTCGGCCGCAGGTCCTCAACCTCGGCCGAGTGCAGTTGCCCATTGCCGCGCCAGCCGCCGACGCCAGCCGCCGACCAGGCCTTGAGCGCTGGCGAAGCTGGAGGCCGAGGCGAAGCTCGAGCTTGCGGCGCAAACATGACGTCTCCGGTAACTCGATGCCGTGCGTGGGCAAGACATTGTGACTGAGGACCCAATCCTCTTGCGTTAGGGCTGAACAGTGTTCTCTGTCGCCCCTTAGGCCTAAATTCGAATAACCAATGCGATCGAGACCCGATTGGGTTTAGATTGATCCTGCGTACGCAAACCCCTAGCCGCATGATGTGCGGTCATGGACCTTGCCTTCGTCATTGATGCGTTGGGCGAAAGCGCCTTATTCGGCCCGTTACCCGAGAACGAGCGGGCTGCAATTGCGACCCGCATGAGGCCCGTTGATTTCGAGGCGGACCAAGTCGTCTTTTCGCGCGGCGACGCGGGACGCCAGATCTACCTCGTGCTCGCTGGGCGAATTCGCCTGTCGGTGCTCACGACAGACGGGCGTGAGCTGGCTTTCGCGCACGCCGGTCCGAGCGACATCTTCGGGGAGATCGCGGCCCTCGACGGTGGCGAGCGGACCGCTGACGCGACGGCAATCTCCCGTGTTCAGGCTGCGATCTTGCCACAACAAACGCTGCTGGAGTTCATTGAAAGCAATCCCAGGTTAGCGGCAGCTACCATCAGTTTCCTCTGCTTTCGCCTGCGCGAGACCGACCTCAGGCTCGAAGCCATCGCTTTGCACCGCATCGAGGTACGCTTGGCTAGGCTGTTTTTGTCGGCGCTCCAGGCAGTATCGCCCCCCGTGGTCGGATCGAGAATTCCCCTAGCGCTAGGGGTGTCGCAGAATGAGCTGAGCTTGCTGATAGGCGCAAGCCGCTCCAAGACCAATAAGGGTCTTAAGTTCCTTGAGGATATGCAAGCAATCACGCGCGAGGGCACAAATTTGAGGTGCGACACCCGGATCCTGCAAAACATCGCCGGCAATGATTGAAACTCGAGCGGCAGGGTCGCAAACCTCCCGTTGCCACGGACGCTCACGACGCGTCGCGGTAGCGGAAATATTCATGATCGCCCGCAGGCCGCGTGGA
>Ga0075425_100003090_pt1 | contig 16835 bp, 19 predicted proteins | sample SoiMethybrSBSTD4_FD_75300 | JGI IMG/M metagenome (GOLD analysis project Ga0075425, IMG submission 75300) | Bulk soil microbial communities from a Populus tree surrounding site in Tennessee, USA - Soil MetaG P. TD hybrid SBSTD4 | ecosystem: Environmental > Terrestrial > Soil > Tree plantation... | reverse complement strand
GCATTGGACGAGGACGCCGGATCGGTAGCATCGGCTTCGATGAGCAGGCTCGGTTGGGCACCGCGCACCAGGTCACGACCGAAATTCGCGGGAATTTCGACGACAAATGATACCTTGCCCTCGGCCAGCAGGCGCCGCGCGGCTGGAGGCGAATTCGTTGCCAGACGGATGTCGTAATAGCCGGAGTTCTGCAGCGCGGCGACGATCGAATCTGCGAAGACGCCCGGATCGGAAATCGCCACGGCCGCAGGCAGATGCTTGGGGTCGGCGTTGATGGCGAAACCGAACAGCAAGAGCTGCATGATCGGCACGCCGACAATCAAGCCAAAGGTCAGCCGGTCGCGGCGCAGCTGAATGAGCTCCTTCACGAGGAGCGCATAGATACGCGTGAACGAGAAGCGCCGTCCGTTCATGGCGCATGGTCCTCGGTCTTTGCCTGCAACTGAATGAAGACATCCTCGAGGCTGGCCGGCGCCTCGTGAATCGTAAGACCCGCCCTTCCGCGAAAGGCCGTCATCGCTTGCTCGAGCGCTCTGTGGTCCGTGCCGCTGACGTGAAGGGCGGTGCCAAAAAAGGCGACAAATTCGACGCCCGGCTTGCCGCGCAGCTCTTGCTCCAAACTGCGCGCGCCTTCGCCTTCGACGATGAACGTGAAGAGCCCGGAGCGTGCCACGACTTCAGCGACGGTGCCGCGTGCCACGATGGTGCCGAGATTGATATAGACGATGCGGTCGCAGCGTTCGGCCTCGTCCATATAATGTGTGCTGACGAGGACGGTCAGACCTTCGCTGCTCAGGCGGTGGATCTCATCCCAGAAATCCCTCCTCGCCTTGGGATCGACACCCGCCGTCGGTTCGTCGAGCAGGAGGAGCTTGGGCGAATGGAGCATGCAAGCAGCGAGAGCGAGACGCTGCTTCCAGCCGCCTGAAAGATCGCTGGCGAGCTGGTCCTGGCGTTGCGTGAGTCCGAGGCGTTCGATGGCAGCCGCCGCGACTTCGCGCGGTTGGGGCAGTTCGTAGACACGAGCGACGAAATCGAGATTTTCGCGAATCGACAAATCCTCCCAGAAGCTGAACTTCTGGGTCATGTAGCCGACTTCGCGCTTTATCTGTTCCGGTTGGGTGCGGAAATCGTAGCCGAGACACTTACCCTCGCCAGCGTCAGGATGCAGCAAGCCGCAGAGCATGCGGATGGTCGTGGTCTTGCCCGAGCCGTTCGGACCGAGAAAACCCCACACCTCACCCGCGGGCACAGAGATATCGATCGCGTTGACAGCCGTCTTCTTTCCGAACCGCTTGGTCAGGCCATGCACGTCGATGGCGAGCGCGCCCATCAGAGCGGCCGGACCTGCACCGGCTGGCCGGGATTGAGCTTCAGCCCACCAGGGGCGCGCGCCTCGATCTTGAACACCAGCTTCTCGCGGCTGCCTTTGGAGAAGATGACGGGCGGAGTGAATTCTTCCTGTTGCGCGATGAACGCGATCGTCGCCGTCAGTCCCTGCTGGCAGCCATCGCAACTGATCGAGACGCGCTGACCAAGCTTGATCCTGGCAAACTCGCTTTCGGGCACGAAGAAGCGGACATAGACATTCTGCGGCGGCAGGATCGACACCACCGGCGTCATCGCCGGCGCATATTCGCCGGTGCGAAAATAGACGTCCTCGACCCGGCCCGTTGTCTTGGACACAACGTCGCGTTCGGAAAGCTGATAGCGCGCATTGGCGAGCGTGGCACGGGCCTGCATTTCCTGCGCGTTGATTTGCGCCACACGGGCTACCGCCTGATCATAGTTCGACTTGGCGATGTCGTAGTTTTGTTTGGTCCCGGCATTGGCGCGCAGCAATCCCGATTGCCGCACCAATTCCTTTTGCGTGAGCGCGAGATTGGCCTCGGCTTCGCGCATCTGTCCCTCGGCCATAGAGATCGCCGCCTCGGCCTGGTCACGCGCCGCTGTCTGGCTGGTGTCGTCAAGCGCGAACAGGATATCGCCGACTTTGACCGCGTCGCCGCGCCTGACACGCATATGCGCGACCCATCCGGCTTGCGGCGCTGCGATGAATGCGTTGTCGCCTTCGGCGTAGCCAAGCCAGGCATCATCCTCCTTGCTGCAGGCACAGATCATCAGTGTGCAGGCAAGCAGTGTGACTTTCTTCATGGCACCGCTCCATCGGCGGCCAGGCCGCGGAAGAGCACGTCCAGATGCGTATCGATGAGGCCCTTGTAGTCGTAAGGCTCGGCATCGAGATGGCCGAAGGTCGCGCGCCAGATGGCACCGAGCAGAATGGGCGCCACAAAGAGTCGCGCCACGTGATGCGCCGGGAGTGGACGAAACTCGCCTTGTGCGATGCCGCGTTCGATCAGCGACATCAGAAGCTGCAAGCCCCGTTCGATGATCTCGAAGCGGTAGAATTCCGCTAGCCATGGAAAATTGCTGCTCTCACCGATGACGATTTTCGGCAGAACAACTCGCTCGCCTTCGACCAAGAGTTGCGTGACGCGCGTCGAAACCATTTTGAGCAGAAGGCGTGCTGAACCTTCCTGGCTTTGGGCAGCCGCCGTGACGGTGGCAATGGTGGTGCCGACAGATTCGCGCACAAGCGACTTGAAGACCGCTTCCTTGTTCTCGAAATAAAGGTAGATCGTCCCCTTGGTGACGCCAGCTTCCTTGGCGATGTCGTCCATGCGGGCGGCGGCGAAGCCTTTTTGCGCGAAGACTTTGAGAGCGGCGTCGAGGATTTCGGCGGGCCTTTCTTGCTTGCGCCTCGTCCAGCGTACTTCGGTGGGGAGCGATGCCGTCTTCATCGGTCCAATTAAATAACTGACTGTTCAGTTATCAAGTTAATTTTCCAGGCTGAATGCCGCAGTCGCCAAGTGTGGTATGTTGGTCACGGAGGGAGGCAGGAGAAGCACTATGAATTTCAATCGTATAGCTATGGTTTCGGCATTTCTGGCACTCACCGCCTGCACCTCACCCACCCCCTATGTGGCGGCCAGCCCCGACCATCCCCAGGGCTACTCCGACCAGAGATTGGCGGACAATCGGATCCGCGTGAGCTTCCGGGGAAACGCCGCAACACTGCGCGAACAGGTCGAGGATTATCTGTTGCTGCGCGCCGCAGAAGCGACGCACGAGGCCGGATATGCTTGGTTCGCGTTCGACACGCGCGACACGGAAGCGAAGACGACCTACTACACCGATTTCGTCGGCTGGCCCGGCTGGCACAGACGCTTTGGCTGGTATCATCACAGTTGGGCGTTCGATCCGCTCGGTAGAGTGGAGACGACCATTCCGACGACTCGCTACGAGGCCTATGCCGAAATCATTCTTCTGACGCCGCAGCAGGCCAAAGGCGATTCGCATGCGCTGCGCGCCGACGATGTCATCGCTCGGCTTGGTCCCCTGGCGGCTCGCTCTACGGCACGTTAGGCCGTCTCAGGCTCAGCCATACACATGCTCCGTCCCGGCGAACCGATAGGACGTCGAACGACTCCTGCGTACACATATGCGGGATGTCGACCGCTGCCAGCGGATCATCGGCGACGACGTCGAACAGGGTCCCGGCAGCGGCGCGCAACAATGCCCGTTTTGCCAACAAGGCGGGCAACGGGCACTTCAGGCCGCGCAGATCGAGCACTTCCGCTGATGCGCCGGGATCGCTATCCATAACGATCTATCTTAAGGATTTCGGCGCACACGCCCATGGGATTGTTCGACGCCGTCGCGCGCGAATACACATATATCTCCGCCATCTCGCGCACGCTGATCGGCATGCGCGATGTGAGGCCGGAGAGCCCCCACACGATCGTCGACATCGTCGAGGCACAAGCGCGCGCCACACCTGACGCCATTGCGTTCTACTATCGCGATGCGACCATGAGCTATGCGGCGCTAAACACCGCAGCAGATCGCATCGCCCATTGGGCGCGAACGAACGGCATCGCACGCGGCGAAGCCGTCGCTCTTCTGATGGAGAACCGGCCGGACTATGTCGTCGCCTGGCTCGGGCTGCTCAAGGCCGGCGCAGTGGCGGCGCTCATCAACATCAATCTGCGCGGGTCGGCGTTGGCCCATTCCATCGCCATTTCGGGTGCGCGCCACGTCATCGTCGGCCATGAACTGGCAGACGCCTATCGCGAGGCTCCTTTGGAAACCGAGCCGCGCCCGACCGGTTGGTGTGACGGCGGCGCCAGCACCGGACTGCAGGATCTGGATTTTGCGTTAGGGTCTGTGCCGGCTCTTCCCGCCGAGCGCGCTTGGCGCGAGGGCATCCTGTGCAAGGACCGGGCGTTCTACATCTACACGTCGGGCACCACGGGCCTGCCCAAGGCGTCGAATTTCACCCACTTGCGGCTCCTCTACATGATGCACGGCTTTGCCGGCGGTCTGAACGCCAAGGCCACCGACCGCATGTACAACGTCCTGCCGCTCTATCACTCCGCCGGCGGCGTCTGCGCGCTGGGGCCGGCCTTGCTCACCGGCGGCTCCGTCATTCTCAAGCGGAAATTCTCCGTGCACGAGTTCTGGGACGACGTGCATCGCTACGAGGCGACGCTCTTTCAATATATCGGCGAACTCTGCCGCTACCTGTTGAATGCGCCGACCGCGAGGTTCGAGCATGACCACAAGCTGCGCGCCATCACCGGCAACGGCTTGCGGCCCGAGATCTGGACGCTCTTCCAGCAGCGCTTCGCCATTCCCCGCATCATCGAGTTCTATGGCGCCACGGAAGGCAATGTCTCGATGCTCAATTATGACGGCAAGGTCGGCGCCGTCGGGCGCATACCCCCTTATATGCGCCGGCTGATGAAGACGCGGATTGTCAAATTCGATATCGAACGCGAACGACCTGTGCGGGGGTCCGACGGCCGCTGCATCGAATGCGCCGCGAACGAAGTCGGCGAAGTCATCGGCGAGATCAGCGCCGAACCTGGCAGGAGCTTCGAGGGCTACACGACGAAAGCCGACTCCGATAAAAAAGTCTTGCACGACGTGTTCGAAGCCGGCGACAGCTGGTTTCGCACCGGCGACCTCATGCGGCGCGACCAGCAAGGCTATTTCTACTTCATCGATCGCATCGGCGACACTTTCCGTTGGAAAGGCGAGAACGTCGCGACCAGCGAAGTCGCCGAGGCGCTCAGCGTCATCGCCGGCATCAAGGAGTCGACGGTCTATGGTGTCGTCGTGCCCGCAACGGACGGTCGTGCCGGCATGGCGGCATTGGTGACGACGCCCAACTTCGATATCAGCAAGCTTGCCGCAGTACTTTCCACCACGCTTCCCGCCTATGCGCGGCCGGTCTTCATTCGCCTTTTGCCGGAAATCGAAGTCACCGGCACTTTCAAGCAACGTAAGGTCGACCTGGTGAACGCCGGTTTCGACCCGAGCCAGATCCGCGCTCCGATCTACTGGCTCGATCCCGAGACGGCGCGCTATGAGCCGCTGTCGCCCGACGTCTACGCCGCGATCCTGGCGGGAAAGGTCAAGCTCTAGGCGAAGCGCACGTCCTGGGCCGGAACGACCGAGCCGAAGTCGTGGCTGATTTGGTTTTGCAACGCCACGATATCCTTGGCCTTGGCGATACGCGTGTCGCCGGTGGAATGAGCGTCGGAGACCAGCGTGATCTTGTAGTCGCGTTCGTAAGCGCCGCGAATCGCCGAATTGACGCAGAATTCGGACTGCATGCCGGTGATCACGAGATGATCGATGCCGCGCGCCTTGAGCTTCGCATCGAAATCAGTGCCGTGAAAGGCGCTGGACTTGTGTTTCACCGTCACATCGTCACCGGCTTTGGGCGCGATGGCGTCGTGAAACGGATAGCCGGGCAGGCCGGGTTTGAGCGGATGTTGAGGCTCGTCCACATTATGATGCTGCACATACATCACGGGCGCGCCGGCGGCGCGTGCCTTGGTGATCAAGGAAGCGATCCGCTCCAGCACGCCCTTGTCGTCATAAGGCGGATCGGGATGCGCCCACATGCCCTTCTGCACATCGATGACGACAAGCGCCTTGCTCATTCGACAAACTCCTTGACTGGCGTCCACCTGGCCGAGCGACGCGCCGTACGCCCTTCCACATCCTCGCCGCCGAAGTCCTTGGCGACCGCGATGATGTCATAGCGCGGCGGCGGCTTGAAGGTGTTGGCGTTGACGGTGACGAAACTCTTGCCATCCTCAGTCATCAAAGCGCCGACGAACACGCCGCAGGCGCGACAGATCAGAAAGTCCGCCGTCTTCAGGCCGAAGCGATAACGCTGAAGCTTCGTCGTGTCGCGAACGCGGATGTTGACCGTACCGTTCGGATCGCTGGTCGTGCGCGCGCCATGTGCGCGACAAAAGCTGCACTGGCAGGCGCGCAAGCCCAAGGCTTCGGCGCTCTGGCTCGCGTCAAAGACGTAGCTGATATTGCCGCAGTGGCACGCGCCGTCGATCCGATGTCTCGCCATAAGGCGAAGATAGCGCAAAACGAAACGGGGAGATGTCAGCAATGCGCATGACACCTCCCCGAAAGTGGATGAGCCGGCCTACTCGGCGGCCTTCGGCGTCTTCTTGGCCTGTTCTTCCTGATGCTTGGCGATCGTCTGCATGGCGGCGGTCATGGCGGCGCCGATGAAGCGCTCCTTGTTGTTGCGCGCCCAGTCGAAGGCTTCCGCCCGCGCCGTGTTGGCATTGTTGATCACCGGGGTGACATGGCGCTGCCACAACTCGTAGGACTTCTTGGTGTTTTCGAAGTTGGCCCAATTGTGCGCCAGCTGCAGGAAGACGCCGAACTCGCCCTGCTTGGCCTGCAGGCGGCGGATTTGCGCGATGGCATCGTCGGGCGTTCCGACGACGATCTGTCCGCTCTTGGTCAGATCCTCCAGCGTCATCTGCTCCATGCCTTCACGGCCGGCGACAGCGCTGATGCCGCTGAAATAGTTGCGCCACTTCTCAAGGCCGAACTCGACATTCTTGTAGGCTTCGGCGCGCGTCTCGGCGATGTGCACCGGACCGACGAGGCGCAGCTTCTCGGGATTCATCTTGCGTCCGTTCTCGGCCGCGACTTCGTTGGCGATTTTCCAGTTGATGCCGAGCGCGTCGTAGCCGCCTTCCTGCGTTGCCGCCACGCACAGCATGCCGAAGCCGTGCTTGCCGGCGAGCTTGCCGCCCGATGGCGTCACCGAGGAGGCGACCGCGATTTCGGGATGTGGCCAGGTGAAGGGTCTGAGCTGGCATGTCGCGTCGACGAGGGTGAACCACTCCGACTTCTGCGTCACGCGTTCGCCGGCGAACAGCTTCAGGATCACATCGATCGATTCGACCATGCGATCGCGCTGCGTCGACGGATCGATGCCCATCGCGAACGCGTCGGACGGCAGAAGACCCGGACCGACGCCGAGCATGAAGCGACCCTTGGTCTGGTGGTCGAGCTGAATGACACGGTTCGCCGTCATCAGCGGATTGTGGTAGGGCAGCGAAATCACGCCCGAGCCCAGCATGATGCGCTTGGTGCGTTCGGCCGCGGCGGCAACGAACACTTCGGGGCTGGCGATGATCTCGTAGCCGGCGGAATGGTGTTCGCCGATCCAGGCCTCGTCATAGCCGAGCCGGTCGAGATGCTCGATCAACTCAAGATCGCGCTGCAGGCACAGTGTCGGGTCCTCGTCGACCGGATGAAAGGGCGCAAGGAAAATGCCGTTGCGCAGTTTGATCGCCATGAACAGTCTCCTGATTTTGTGGAATAGCGGTTGAGCCTTATCGCATATCGTCCGGGCCGAGGAAAATGCGCGCCTAAAGCCCTGGCGGCGCCTTGAACCCGCCCAGACCTTCCTCTACGGCGGCCGCGAAATCGAACAGACGGTCCTCGCTGTTCCAAGGGCCGACGATTTGCACGCCGACTGGCATGCCTTTCGCCGTCTGACCGGCCTGTACGGCGAGAGCCGGCGCGTGCAGCGCCGTCGCCGGCGAAATCCAGTTGAGGATGTTGGGATAAGGCGTCGGCTTGCCGTCGAGATCGAGGATGCGGTCCTGGAAGCTCGGCTCCTGCTGATGCGGAAATGCCGTCACCAGCGAGATCGGCATCACGATGGCATCGTAGCGTTCGAAGAAGCGCGCAAGCTTGTCCTTGTGCGCCTGCTGCTTGACGTTCGCCGCCAGGATTTCGCGATGACTTGCGGTCGCGCGCAGACGATAGCTCGCTGCTGCCGCATCCGGGCCGCCCTCGGTGACGATTTCCCTGTCGCGGGCGCGCGTCGCTTCCCAACTCTCCAACATCGGCCGCGGCAAGCCGGCCGCGATGATCGCCGTCAGGATGTCGAGGTAGAACGCCATCAGTTCAGCGCCGTCGATATCGGGCTTGGCATGCGCGACGCGTGCGCCCGCTTTTTCGAGTGCTTGTCCCGCCCGTTCGGTGCCGTCGCGCACATCGCGCGCCAGCGGCCAGCTCGGTTCCTCGTTCCAGATCGCCACGCGCGCACCCTTGATGTCGCGACGCGCCTGCTGCGGCGTGCCCTTGAGTACGCTCCACAGCAATTTGAGATCGCCGACACTGCGCGCCATCGGACCGAAGACGCCGAGATCGCCTTCCGCGTATTGGTCGGGTGGCGGCGGCACGTGACCGCGGCCACTCAGCGCGCCCCATGTCGGCTTCAGCGACGTGACACCACAGAAATTCGCCGGATGACGTAGCGAGCCGCCGATGTCGGAACCAATCTCGAGCGGCGTCACACCGGTGGCGAGCGCCGCCGCTGCGCCGCCGGAGGAACCGCCCGGCACGCGCGTCACGTCATACGGATTGTTGGTCGTGCCGTAGATGGCGTTGTAGCTCTGGATATCGCTCAGCATGAAGGGCACGTTGGTCTTGCCCCAGATGACTGCGCCCGCCGACCGCGCGGCCGCGACGACGGTTGCGTCGGCACAACTCTTCGCGCGGTCCTTGAACACGGGGTTGCCGGCGACGGCCGGCATGTTCTCGACGTCGAAGCCGTCCTTGATTGTCATGGGCAGTCCGGCTAGCACGCCGAGCGTCGTACCCTTGGCACGCGCCTCGTCGATCGCCGCCGCATCCTTTTTTGCACGCGGAATGTCGGTTTCGATCACGGCGTTGATCGCCTTGGCGACCTTGTCGTTGCGCGCAAGATGCAGATCGAGCAGCTCGCGAGCCGAGACTTTCTTGGCGTTCAGGTCGGCGATCATCTCCCGTGCCGTCGCGTAAACGCCGGTCATTTCCCACCCCATTTTCTTCTTCGCCACCGATGACATAGGCTTGCGCCCAGCCTGTCCAGAGAAAAGCGAGGAATCGCCATGCGTGCCGCAGTGTTCAAGGAAATGTCCAAGCCGCTCGTCATCGAGACGGTGCCCGATCCGAAAGCGGGCGCGCATGACATCATCCTGAAAGTGAAGAACTGCGGCATCTGCGGCTCGGATCTGCACATGACGGAGCCGACGTCGGCCATGCCGCTCGCGCTCGGGTCCATCATGGGCCACGAATTTGCCGGCGAAGTGATCGATGTCGGCAACGCCGTCAAACACCTGTGGAAGGCCGGCGACAGGGTCGCCGGTTTTCCGGTCATCTGCTGCGGCGACCATACGCCCTGCATCAATTTCGGCCTGCGCGGTACCTGCACGAAGATGCTGAGCGTCGGACTTGGGGCATCGCCGGGTGCCTATGCCGAGTATGTCCGCATCGGCGCCGGCAGCGGATACAAGCTTCCGGCGAATGTTTCGTTCCAGGAAGGCGCGATGGTCGAACCGCTCGCGGTCGGCCTGCACGCGGTCGACATGGCCAAGATGCCGCGCGGCGCGACCGTGCTCATCATCGGTGCAGGACCTGTCGGACTCGCGACCATGCTGTGGGCCAAGTTTCTCGGTGCACGCCATGTCATCGTCAGCGAGAAGGCGGAGGTCCGCCGCCAGATGGCGGCCAAGTTCGGTGCCACCGATGCCATCGATCCTGGGCAACCGCTGGTACCACAGGTGCAGAAGATCGCCGGCAAGGCGCCGGATGTCATCTTCGAATGCGTCGGCGTGCCGGGGCTTCTCAACACCGCAATGCTGGAAGCGCCGCGCGGCTGCCGGATCGTCGTCGCCGGTGTCTGTCAGCAGCCGGACACGATTTTGCCGCTGATGGGAATCGTCAAGGAGCTCGAAATCCAGTTCGTGCTCGGTTACCGCCCGGACGATTTCGACTATGTCATCGCCATGATCGCCAGCGACCGGGTCGATGTTGCCCACATGGTCACCGACATAGTCGACCTCAACGCTCTGCCCGCCGCCTTCGAGGCGCTGCGCAAGCCGTCGCACCAGTGCAAGGTGATGCTGGAAAACTGAGCCGGTGCATTATATCGATGCGATAGGTCGGGACGTTGCGTCGCAGTGCGGCGCAAGGGCCAACTGCTACAAGCCCGGCGCGATTCGCCGGGCGGGGAATCGCGAATCCCCTAGGAGAGCGATAGCCGGCCGCGAGGTTGCGCGGTCTGTCGGACACGAGCATGGAAAAGAAGACCGACATTCGCCAAGCGCTGACGAGTGAGAAGCTGAAGAGCGTCTTCAACACCTGGGACGCGTTGCGCGCCGGACGCATCGGGCCGAAGCGAGACGAGATTACGCCCGCGCCGCTTAAGGGCGTCCTTGCGTCCACCTTCATCATCGACGTCGTCGACGGTGGGCAGGATTTTCGCTTTCGCTTCGCCGGCGACCGCATCATCCAGTTCATGGGGCGCCGTTTTGCCGGCATGCTCCTCTCGGAACTGACCGGAACCAACTTCTTCGACAATATGCGCGCGATGTACTCGGGTTGCGTTGCTTCGAAGGGGCCAATTACCAGCGGCGTTCGCCAGGCGACTTACCCCGGCAAGGAGTTTCTAGAGATTGAAGCCATGGTGCTTCCTCTGAGCGAAGACGGCGCCAACGTCACGCACTTGTTCGGCGCGTTCGATAGCTGGCAACTCGGCACCCATTCCGCGAAAAGTTAACGCGCAAGGAGGGTGGTGCAATGCCGGCCCACTACGACTACCTCACCTTTGCTCTGGAGCGCGGCCGCCAGGCGTGGACATCATTTACCGATCATCTGCGCAATGTGGCGGTGCCGGCGATCGCAGCTACCGGCGGCGAGGTTCTTGGCCTTTTTCAAGGACAACTTGGTTTTGCCTCGAACGAGGCGGTGGTGCTGTTGCGCTTCAAGTCGGCGGCACGCGATCGCTTGCGCGAACTCGACCGCGCGCCCGGCGTCGTCAGCATGCATCCCGAGATCCTGACTCCGACGGTGCGGCCTAAGGACGACGCCGTCCTGACGACGGGAGGCATTATCGTGCATCGCTGGTTCAGCGTCGACGCCGACTCGGTAGCGGATTTCCTCTCACTATCGAACCGCGCCTGGACCGATTTCGAAGGCAGTTATGCCACTGAAATTTTCGGCCTCTTCACCGCCGAACGCACCGCGCAGGACGTGCGCGACGGCGCAGGCCGGCTCTTGCTCCTTACCTACTATGCCAGCCATGGCGTTTGGGAAGAGTCCCGCCAGCAAACGCGCGACCCCAACGGCCTCTTTGCGCAACGCCATGCCCTGACCCGTTCGACCATTGGGCGCAGCTCGCTGCTCGTTCCGCTGCGCAAACCATAGGCATTTGAGTCCAAAAGGGATTTTTCAGCGACGGCGGTTTTCATGACGTTGTCGTCAACTAAGCCTTGCGCGAAAGGGTTCGGAACACTTAGATGCACGCCTCATCAAGGGAGGTACGGCGCATGTCCGTCGACGGCAAGTGGAATATCACCATCAATTCACCCATGGGCCCGCAGAAGGCGACGCTCGATCTCAAGGCCAGTGGCAGCGCCCTCACCGGCACGCAGGGCGGTCAACAGGGTTCCATGGAAATTGCCAACGGCAAGGCAGACGGCAACAACGTCTCCTGGTCGATTTCGATCACCTCGCCGATGCCGATGACGCTGGAGCATTCCGGCACGGTCGACGGCGACAAGATTTCCGGCAATGTGAAGGCTGGCGCATTCGGCTCGTTTCCGTTCTCCGGTACGCGCGCCTAGATCATTGCGAACAAAGTCCAAAGGGCGGCTTCAGGGCCGCCCTTTTTCTTTGCGTGCACGATGCGCTAGATGAGCCCTTCCCGGCGCGAGGCGGCGTTTTTGAAGATCCCGATTCACCGCGAAGGCGTCCCCTTCATCGCCATCTTCGTTGCGGTGAATGCGGGACTGTTGTGGCTCTCTGCCATTCTCGGAGCGCTGTTCCTGCCGCTGACGCTCTGGTGCCTCGCCTTCTTCCGCGATCCGGAGCGCACGCCGCCACCCGGCGAGAATCTGATAGTCAGTCCCGCCGACGGCGTGCTGCTTCCCATCGTCGAGTCGACGCCTCCGGAGGAACTCGAACTCGGCAGTGGGCCGCGCAAGCGGCTCTCGATCTTCATGAACGTCTTCGATGTGCATGTGAATCGCGTGCCGATCAGTGGCGAAATCATCGCGCTGTCCTATCGGCCCGGACGTTTCTTCAACGCCTCGTTCGACAAGGCGAGTGTGCACAATGAGCGGATGGCGGCGCGACTTCGGCCAAGTGGCAGCCTTGATCCTGCAGCCGATCTTGCCGTGGTGCAGATCGCCGGATTGATCGCACGGCGCATCGTTTGCGACCTCAAGGTTGGCGACCGCGTCACAGGGGGAGCCAGATACGGCATGATCCGCTTCGGCAGCCGGCTGGACGTCTATTTGCCTCAATCGGCCCGGATCGTGATAAAAGAAGGTTCCGTGACAAAGGCCGGCGTAACGGTTCTGGCGGAACTGCAAGGTTAGATACGCCATTGACTCATCGCAGAATTGACCCGCGCCGCATGGCCGAACGGCTGGAAGAGCTTTCTGTCGGCCGCGTTGTGCCCAGCGTGCTGACGCTCTTTGGTCTATGCAGCGGGATCACCGCCATCCGCTTTGCCCTCGATGCCAATTGGCCGGCTGCCGTGGCGGCCATCATCTTCGCGATGCTGTTCGACATGCTGGACGGGCGCGCGGCGCGCTTTCTCGGCGCCGATACGCGCTTTGGCGCGCAACTGGATTCGCTGGCCGATCTGGTCTCGTTCGGCGTCGCACCCGGCCTCCTCGTCTTCATGTGGAGTCTCTCGCGCATGGGTAACGCCGGCTGGATCGCGGCGCTGATCTTTTGCGCCTGCAGCGCCATTCGCCTGGCGCGCTTCAATGTGCAGAGCGTGCGTGACGAAGGTTCGTCGCCCGCCAATCCCTATTTCACCGGGCTGCCGACGCCGGCCGCAGCGGGTTTGCTGCTCTTGCCCATGCTCTTGAGTTTTCAGCTGGGCGGCGAAGTGTTTCGCGACCCGGTGTTCAGCGGCGCCATGATCGCAGTCGCCTCAAGTCTGATGGTCAGCCAGTTGCCGACGCCGTCAATCAAGTACATGCGCCCGGCCCGCCAGCATCGCTTGATCGTGTGGGGCTTCGTCGGCCTTCTCGCCGGCTTCATGATCACCTGGCCATGGATCACGCTCACCATCGGCATGGTGATCTATCTGACGTCCATCCCGTTCGGCATCGCGCTGCAGGCGCGTCAGAAGGCCCGCTCGCGCCACTGAGATCGAACGTCACGACGTCTGCTTAAGCACCTCGTCGAGCTTGATGCCCTGCTTCTGCAGCATCGCCACTAACATGTCGTTCTGGCGTTCGAGATGATTGAGGATCGTCTCGATTTCCGCCTCGGCCTTGATGTTCACGTCGAGATCGTGTTCGGCGCGCGCCTCGGATTGCCGTCCCTGGATATTCTGACCGATCATCAGAAGCGGCATCAAAAGGATCTGGATCATGTTCGAGATGAACAGCCAGAACACAAACCCCATCGGCGGGTCGAATTGCAGCCGGGGCGGCGCGAGAAAATTCCAACCCAGCCAGAACACGGTCCAGCCAAGAATCAGCAAGAAGAACGCCATCGTTCCGACATGTTCGGTGATCCACACCGCCAGCTTCTCGAGTTGACCCATCTCGGCCTTGATCTCGGCATAGGTGTTGCGGAGCGGATGGTTGCGGCGAATCTCGGCAAGCCGTTCAAGGGACAAGTGCGCCATGGGACACCTCTCGTCGAATCGATGGCGACATGCATATCGCCGCGAATTGGCGAAGTGCAACCGAGACGAGACGACCGCTTCGATGGGCTAGACGAAATAGGCCGCCGCAAAGAGCGCAGCACCGACGGCGCCGAAGCTGAGCGCTGTGAACCAAAGCCAGTGGCGGCGCGTGATGATCGCGACGGTCGACATCGCAATCGCGATCTCGAACAGTGTTGCCGCCCCGGTCAGCCAGTGATGGCGTTCTTCGTGCCCGGCGCTCAACGCTAACAGCCGACTGCGCTCGGCTTCCTGGGCTCGCGCGTTCTTGCGGATCACATCCTGTTTGACGATGTTTTCCTGGACCAGCTTGCGATAGCGTTCCGCATTGGGCCCGCCGCCATCGGCCGCTATGCCATAGATGTGCTTCTTCAGGCTGTCTGCCTGATACTCCCCCCACGCATCGGTCGCCTTGTCCTGCTCCAGGACCGCCTCGCTGGTGAAATTCAGTGCGCGGCCACCCTCGACCGTCTCGAGGCTGCCCGAAACCGCCGCCAGCACGGCCAACACCGCGACCGAGATCGCGATGCGCGAGATAAATACGTCGCCGGAATGCGCTGCGTGTCTCGCATGCTCGCTATGCTCGTGCGCCTGTAATGCGGAGTCGTGCGACATGTCGGGCGCGACCGCTCAGGCGCCGCCGCGCAAAAAACGCTCGGCGATCGCGGCATGCAGCGCGATGCCGTTCGCCATCGCCGCCTCATCCATCATCATGCGATTGGAATGGCAGGCATGGGCGTGATGGTGCGAGACGCCTTCCGGCGCAACGCCCAGGAACACCATGCAGCCGGGCATGCGTTGCAACACGAAGGAAAAGTCTTCCGCCCCCATGATCGGCGCCGGCATTTTCAGAAAACCCTTCTCGCCCAAAAGGTCCCGCACCACATTCTGCGCGAAGCCGACGAATTTTTCGTCGTTGATCGTCACCGGATAGCCCGGCGTGAGCGTGACGCTCGCCTCGATGCCGTGCGCATGGGCGATGCCCATCGCAATGCGCTCGATGCCTTCACGCGCCTGCGCCCGGCTCTTCTCGGAAAAGCTGCGCAGCGTGCCGAGGAGGCGCGCTTTCTCGGGAATGACGTTTCCCGTGGTTCCGGCCGTGATCTTGGTGATCGACAGCACAACGGGATCGAACGCCTCGATCCGTCGGGTGACCAAACTCTGCAGCGCCGTCACGATCTCGCAGGCCACCGGTATCGGATCGAGCGTGTAATGGGGCTGCGAAGCATGGCCGCCCTTGCCGACCACCTCGATGTCGATCGTATCCGTTGCCGCCATCAGCGGTCCTGGACGCGACGCGATGACGCCGGTCGGAATATTGGGCGAAATGTGAATGGCGAATGCAGCCGAAGGCGCGGGCGCCTGGTCGAGCATGCCCTCCTCGATCACAAAGCGCGCGCCGGCAAAACCTTCCTCGCCGGTCTGGAAGAGAAATTTGACATTGCCGTTCAGCTTGTCGCGATGACGGTGCAGCAGATGCACCGCGCCCGCCAACATGGCGGTGTGCGAGTCATGGCCGCAGGCATGCATGCGGTTCTCGTGCTGCGATTTGAATTCGACGTCGGTGTCCTCGGGCATGGGCAGCGCATCCATGTCGCCGCGGAGCAGAATGGTCGGCCCCTGCTGCGCGCCGCGCAACGTCACAACCATGCTGGAGGTTGTCTTGCCTTCCGCGATCTCGACGTCGAGTCCGGCGAGCGCCTCGCGCGCGCGACGCGTCGTCTCGGGCAAATGCAGCCCCAGCTCGGGGAATTTGTGCAACTCGCGCCTGAGTCCGACCACCATCGGCATGAGGTCCTTGGCACCCTCGTGCCAAAGCGTCAGATCGTCAGCCGGCTTATCCATGTCGCACCTTGTTTCCTGAGCTAGAGAACGACCTCGATGAGACGGGGCCCTTTCTGACGGATTGCGGATTCGTACTGGCTTTCGAAGTCGCGAATGTTCGTGGCGCGTGACGCCTCGACGCCCATGCCGCTGGCGAGCTTGACCCAGTCGAGTTCGGGATTGTGCAGGTCCAGCATCGAGAGCGCCTTGGGGCCGGGATTCAGCGCGCCGACGCGCGCCAGTTCGATGTTCAGAATCGCATAGGAGCGGTTGGCAAAGATCACCGTCGTGACGTCGAGCTTCTCGCGTGCCTGCGTCCACAACGCCTGCAGTGTGTACATCGCGCCACCATCGCCGTGCACGCAGACGACTTTGCGGCCCTTGGCCGCCACCGCCGCGCCGGTCGCAACCGGCAATCCCTGACCGATCGAGCCACCCGTCAGACCGAGTTGATCGTGTGGCGCCGCCGTCATGGTGGCGAGCGCGGTGCCGGCGCCCGATGTTGCCGCTTCGTCGGAGAGGATCGTGCCTTCCGGCAGATGGCGCGCGATGACCTGACCGATCGTGTACTGGTCGAACTTGTCGGCGATGGACTCCGGCTTCTTGAAATCGGCGATGTTCGTCGCCTGCTTCGGCGCGCCGAGGGCTTCGGCGAGCGCTTCCAGCGCCTGCGTTCCATCTTCATGCGCGTGCGCGAGATAGTGCACCTTCGTGTTCGGCTGAAGACCGTAACTCGGCTTGCCGGGATAGGCGAAGAACGACACCGGCGGCTTGCTGCCGACCAGAATGAGTTGCTCGGTATCCTGGAAGAACTCGACGATCTGTTCGGCGAAGTACGGCACGCGGTCGACACGAACACGGCCTGCACCGCGCTGCAGCCGTGCGATGAACGTATCGCACGCGATACGCGCGCCCGACTTTGCCGCGATGC
>Ga0075425_100003089_pt1 | contig 16837 bp, 11 predicted proteins | sample SoiMethybrSBSTD4_FD_75300 | JGI IMG/M metagenome (GOLD analysis project Ga0075425, IMG submission 75300) | Bulk soil microbial communities from a Populus tree surrounding site in Tennessee, USA - Soil MetaG P. TD hybrid SBSTD4 | ecosystem: Environmental > Terrestrial > Soil > Tree plantation... | reverse complement strand
CAGCAGAGTAAATCGCTCCCGGTCCGTCGACTCGAGCGACGCGCCGTGCTCGAGCAGAAACTGAGAGAGCTCGGGCATGGCCCGCTTGGCCGTATCGTTCAACACGCCTCCCGAGCTGGCTCCGACATTCGTATTCAGAGTTCCGTTGGGACGCAGCGCGTTGGCCGGTGCGCCTCGCTCCACGAGCAGCCGCGCGCACGCTTCACATCGCGCGGTAATGGCCGCCGAGAGCGCGGCGCCCGTTCGGTCACCGGGAGGCACGCCGAGGCTGAGGAGGTATTGGATGGCTTCGAGATCGCCCGTCCCGGCGGCAAGCGTCATCAGCCGGTCCTCGAGCTCGGCTCCCTTGTTCACGAGAAGTTTCAAGACGGGAGTCGATCCGAACGTCGTGAGGGCGACGCTCATCGGTGTCGCGCCGCGCTTGCCCTTGACTCTCACCTCGGCGTCCGCCTCCAGCAGCAGTCGCGTCTTGGCGAGGCTGGTCGCGGCGTACATCAATGCCGTGGAATCCAGAGCGTTCTTCATGTTGACGCCGGCGCCCCTGTCGATCAGGAGCTTCATCATTCTCACGTCGGACTCGATGACCGAATGCATCAGGGCCGTCGTGCCATCATGGTCCACGGTGTTCACGTTCCCACCGGCCTCGATCAATTTCCGGACCTGCGAGTGATCGCCGTTCCGGATGGCCGCCAGCAGATCGGCCGGACCGGCAGCGAACGACGCCGTGCCGGACGCGATGAGGATCATCAGGACGAGATTCCGCATGTCGGCTCTCCCTATCGCACCTTCACGTACGCCGCGCAGCATGCCGCGATTGATCGAGTTACGTTCGGTGGCGGTCCCGGCGCGGTGCGGCACCGCGTCGGAACCGCGACGATGGCCACCCCGAAAGCGCTAGGTGGTTGCCACTGCGCCGAGGAACTTCACCAGTTCCGCGTTCACTTCGTCGGCGTGCGTCCAGGTGACGCAGTGCGGACCTCCGTTGATCACGACCAGACGAGCCCCGCGCACGAGCTTCGCGGTCCGCGCGCCGGCGGCTTCGAGCGGCACGATCCGATCGGCGTCGCCGTGAATGACCAGCGTCGGCACATCGATGCGGGCGACATCCTGCCGGAAGTCCTCGTGCCAGGTCGGCACGCAGGCGACGCTCGCCGTCGCCGACGCGCCTGCCGCGATGTTCCAGCTGGCGCGCACGACTTCCTCGCTGACGCGCTGAACGTCGGTGTTGAAGAAATTCTTGAAGAAACCGGTGAAGAACGCGTAGCGATCCGCGGCGACGGCTTTCTTGATGCCCTCGAAGACGCTCGCGTCGACACCCTCGGGGTTGTCGGCGGTCTTCAGCAGGAAGGGCGGAACGCCCCCGATGATCACGGCACTGCGTGCGCCGCTCGAGCCGTATCGCCCAAAGAAGCGCGCGATCTCGCCGCCGCCCATCGAGAATCCCACGAGCGTGAAGTCCTGCAGCGCGAGATGGGCCAGCAGCTTGCGCAGGTCTTCGGCGAAGGTATCGTAGTTGTAGCCGTCGGTCGGCTGGCTCGACCTGCCGAACCCCCTGCGGTCGTAGGTGATGACGCGATGGCCCGCGTTCAACAGCGCCGGCACCTGCTTCTCCCAGGACGCTCCGCTCAACGGGTACCCATGGATCAAGACAACCGGTTTCCCCGAACCGTGATCCTCGTAGTACAGCGCGATGTCGGCCGAGTTCTCTTTTCCCACTGTGACGAATGGCATGGCTGTTCTCCTTGATATCCGAAGATGCGCCCGCGTTACCGTAGCACCCGGTCATCCTAAGCCCGATCTCTTACCGCTCGCCCCAGAAAAGAATGGTCAGCGAAGCAGCGATTCCGGCGGATGTTTCGGGCTCGTCCGAGGCCGGACATCAGCGGCGAGGTGCCGCGGCAGGCGGCTCTTGACAAAGTACACCGAGAGCGCAAACAGTGGCGCCGCGCTGCGTAGTGACTATGGGGGGCAGCCCGCCGCATGCTCAGGAGGTCAGGCGATGGCAACTCAAGTCGAAACGACTCGGCAGGTTTTCGAACACCATCTCGGCGCTCTTGGCGCAGGCGACCTTGACGCCGTCCTCAGCGATTACGCAGGCGACTCCATCCTGATCGCGCCCGACGGCGCACTCAAGGGCAGGCAAGCGATTCGCGGGTTCTTCGAAGGCGTTCTTGCCTCTCTGTTCAAGCCCGGGACTTACGAATTCGCGATCGACACGCTGCACGTCGCTGACGATGTTGCCTACGTTGTGTGGCACGCGAACTGCGCGTCGGCGGATATCGTATTTGCCACGGATACATTCCTGATCAGGAATGGCAAGATTGCGGTCCAGACGTTCGCGGCAAAAGTCGAACCGAAGAAGTAGCACTCCGCAGGCATCGTCGGCCAATGTGATCCATCGCCTGTTACGAGCGCGTTGCCGAACCCGGACTCGTTGGGCGATCCTCAGCGCATGCTGACTCTGGGAACGTCGACAAGAGTCCTTCTGTGTGCGACGGTGATCGACGCGCGTACCGGTTGCGGCAGCTGACCCGATTCGGACACGCCGCTTCGCCCGACGCATCGGCGGCCAGTTCCCCAACACCAGGGTAGGCTACCTTGTGTTCGCCGGCCGAAATCGCGCCAAATATGCCTCACGTCGTGGCGATATGCGCGCGGCCGCCGAATTTGGAGCCAATGCGGTGACGATCCGGCTTAGCGGTCATGTGCAATCCGGCAAGGGCGACGCTTCGCGATGGTTAGCGCTCTTCAACACCGAGTACTCACACAAGACAGGGATGCCCATTTTTCCAGGGTCGCTCAACGTGGCGCTCGATGCCCCGTTCGACTGGTTTGCGCCCGTGATCAGCGGACGCACCATCTGGTTTGGGCGGGAGAAGTATGGAGGCGAGCGCGATATCCTCTTACTCCCATGCGTGCTCGCCAATTTGAACGCGGACGAGCGATGTTGTGGACGCCGACCACTGCGGCACGTTATCGACCCGATCCGTGGGTTGTCGAGGTCATTGCAGGCGTGAACTTGCGCGCGACCTACGATTTATCCGACGGTGACGGTGTCGAGATCTTGGTCGTGAGTGATGGATCGCTGCGCATCGAATCCGAAGCGTAGGCAGCTCGTTTGGCGCGCACAGCGTCGTTGCGCACGAACCGCGAAGCGGTCTCTGAAAGACGAGATCTTGCCCGACCCGCCGGCGACTGAGGAATCGTCCAACGCGATCTCAAGCCGGCCAACATCGTCGCAAGCGCCGACTACCCAGGTCCAAAGCGCTACAGCGACTGGCCCTCATCGATCCGATAGTGCGGCGGGCGCGCACGCTCAAGTGCGGACCGCGCCGGCGCCGGTGAGACCGAATCGCGATCAGCGCTGTGCCGGCTCGAACGACAGCGTGCGGCTGAAAAACGGCATCACGTGCTCCTGGAAGCGGACGGCGACGTCGCTCGTGTGCGTGCCCGGGTAAATGTCGAAAGTGTTCGCGATGCCGTACCAATCGAGCACGTCGTGCAACTTCCCGGCGTCGACGCGCAATCCGTCCTGATCGCCGACGTCCATGGCGATGGCGCGATAGCGGCGCAGGCCGGGGATGTACTGATCGATGAACGCCAGCGGTGCGTTGGCGGCCCACTTCGCAAGGACCGCCTGCTGGTTGTCGCCGAGCGGCAGATCGAGGTAGAGCAGCGGATTCTTCGGGTTCGGCGACCAGGCAGCCGCCGACGCCAGCTGCGCGCGTAGGCCGAAGGGCAGTTTCGCCGAGTCAGCCGGCGTCTTGACGGCGGCCAGCGCCTCTTCGTTGGCCGCTGCGGTGGCAGTCGCGGCGCCGCGCCCGCCACCGCTACGGGGCGACAGGCAGCACGGGCTCATGATGTACAGGCTTCCGAACACGTCGGCGTGCTTCATGCCGATGCGAGTCGCGCCGTAACCGCCCATGGAATGGCCGACGAGGCCGCGGCTCTCCCGGCGGGCGATGGTTCGATAGTGCGCGTCGACGTACGACACGACGTCGCGCACGATGTAGTTCTCGAAATCGCCCGTCGTCACCGAACTGGAGTACATCGACCCGTTGTGGACCGTTTTCGAGTCCGGCACGACGACGATCATCTCGTGCGCGCCCTTCGCAAACGCCCCTTCAATCGTCTGCGGCACGTGGATCTCCTGGGTCCACTGCTCCGCGCCAATCGAGTAACCATGCAGCGCGTAGACGACTGGATAGCGGCGCGTGCGGCTCTGGTTGTAGGACGGCGGCAAGAAGACGATCGCGGGGCGATCGACGGCGTCGCCTTCCAGATTGCCTTCGAGCGCCTGACCGTGAATCGTGATGCGCTCGACGATGGCAGAACGCGCGCCAGCGACGACATCCGGTACGTTCGTCTTCACTTGGGCGACGGCCGCCGCGATGGGGGCGCTCGTCGTCAGCGACAGCGCCAGAACCGCCGCGCGGCGTTCCAATCTCGGACGGTGCACCACGGCGTTGTCCTCCTAAAGACCGTTGCGCCTCAAATCATCGCCGACGAGCGTAATGGCGGCACCGCGCGCGGTCGCATCGAAGGTCCGACGCGCGTTGCCACGGCGCACACGCAGCGGCCGTCCGAGCAAGGAACGAATGGTCGCGCGCTCGAGCGTGCCGTGCTTCCACGCCAGGTCGACCTCGAACCCGCCCCGCGCCCTCAGGCCGGTGACTCGACCGTCGGGCCAGACGGCGGGAAGCGCCGGCAACAAACGAATCTCGCCCTCGTCACATTGCAGCAGCATCTCCGCGATGGCGGACGTGCCGCCAAAGTTGCCGTCGATTTGAAACGGCGGGTGGGCGTCGAACATGTTGGGATAGGTGCGCTCGGGCCCGAGCAGGAACTTCAGGATGTCGTAGGCGCGGTCGCCATCGGCCAGCCTCGCCCAGAGGTTGATCCGCCAGGCAGTGGCCCAGCCGGTTGCCTGATCGCCGCGAATCTCGAGAGAGCGTCTCACCGCCGCTGCCAGCGCGGGCGTGCGGCGCACGTCGATGTCGTGCCCGGGAAAGAGCCCGAACAGATGCGACACGTGCCGGTGGTGGATCTCGGGCGCTTGCGTGTCCCAGTCCTCGAGCCACTCCTGCAGTTGGCCGGCGCTGCCGATTTGCAGCGGCGCCAGCCTGGCGCGAGTCGCGCTCCACTTCTGCTGCAGCTCGGCGTCGGTGCCGAGCGTCCGCGCCGCCTCGATCGCGTTGCCAAACAGCTCTCGCAGGATCTCCTCGTCCATCGTCGGGCCTGGCGTCAGCGAGGTGCCGAACGGATGTGCGTTCTCGGGCGACAGCGACGGCGAGGTGACGACCCACCGATGCGTCGGCTCCTCGACGAGCGTGTCGAGGAAGAACTGCGCCGCGCCTTTGAGCAGTGGGTAGATCCGCTGCAGTTGCTCCCGGTCCCCTGTGTATTCGTAGCGATCCCACAGCGACAGCGTGAGCCACGCCCCTCCGGTCGGCCACATTCCCCACTGCGGTCCGTCGATCGGTCCGGTGGCGCGCCAGAGATCCGTATTGTGATGCGCGACCCATCCTCGGGCGCCGTACATCTCCAGCGCCGTTCGCGCACCCGTCACCGACAAATCAGACACCAGCGCCGTCAACGGATCCATCGTCTCGGCCAGATTCGTCGAGAGCGCCGGCCAGTAATTCATCTGGGTGTTGATATTGATGGTGTACTTGCTGCCCCAGGGCGGCGACATGCTTTCGTTCCAGAGGCCCTGCAAGTTCGCCGGCTGCGAACCCGCGCGCGAGCTGGCGATGAGCAGGTAGCGGCCGTACTGGAAATACAGCGCGGCGAGACCCGGATCGCCTCCGTCGCCGAACGCGCGCACGCGCTCGTCAGTCGGCAGGGACCTGGATGATCCGAGGTCGAGCGTGACGCGATTGAACAACTGCTGGTAATCGCGGACATGCGCAACGCGCAGCGTGTCGATGTTCTTGTGCGAGGCGGGGTTGAGCGCGGACGCGACACGTGCGGCGGGATCACCGCTCACGTCTTCAAAGGTGCGGTAGCTGGTTGCCGCCGCAATCAGCAGGGTGACGGCGTCGGCGTCACGAACGATCACGGCATCGCCACTGGCGCGGCGTGTTCCGCCTTCCGGGCGCACGCGGACGCGCGCCTCGAACCGCAAGGCGCCTGTCATCGGACGGCCGTCCGCGGTCGCTCCGGCGCCGTCTCCGTTGACGCCACGCATCACCAGGTCGCCGTCCACGGTCGCGTCGACGGTCGCGCGCTGAGGCGTCTGCATGCGCGCCTCGAATGAGATCCGTCCCGGACGGCTGGCGGTGAGCCGCACGACGATCACCTGGTCGGTTGCGCTCGCGAACACCTCGCGCGAGAAGGTGACGCCGCCGCTGTTGTAGGACACGTGCGCCGTTGCGGTCGCAAGGTCGAGATCGCGACGGTAGTTCTCCACCGAGTCGATCTGTGGAAACGTCAGCGCAAGATCGCCCACCGTCTCGTATGGCATCTGGGCGAGCGGCTTCGACATCACCTTGGCTTCGACGAGCTTTGCCGCTTCAGGAAACATGCGCGCGGCGAGCAGACGCCTGACCTCCGGTAACGCGTCCTTCGCTTCGGGGTTCACCGGATCGTACGGCCGCCCCGCCCACAGAGTGTCCTCGTTCAGCTGCAGCCGCTCGTGCACGACGCCGCCGAAGATCATCGCACCGAGACGGCCGTTGCCTACCGGCAGCGCGCGCACCCACTCGGCGGTCCCGGTCTGGCGGCTTTCTCGCGGCGCGTCCAGCGGCAGCAGCGGATGATCGGAGGCTGGCGCGCGATACCACAGAGTGAGCGCCGACGGAGGTGGCGCGGCTTCGCCGATCAACCGCGATGAGGCCTGCGGTTGCGTCGCCGCACCGACGACACCCACCGCAAGAGCTGCCGCGAGACATGCGGCCGCGCTGTGCGACGGCATCCGTGCCGTTCTCATCTGGCGCCTCTCAACACGTCGACGACAGCGTCGAACGCCGGCTTGGGCCGACGCTGGCGATCCCAGCGCATCGGATAGTTCATGCGTCCGCGGCTCAGCCAAGAATCCGCAGGCACTCAGTCCCCAGAAGTCGCGAGCCATCACCATGTTAAAACAGGCGATCGGTTCCGAGGGGCCGGCGCCGTTTATCTACTGTGGCGACGTCGGCCCGTGACCATCGTCGCGCCACGCGCCAACGATGATTTTGCGCATTCCGCTGCGGCCGGTCGAAAACAACGCCGCATGCCACGCGAACAGCCGCTCATCGCTCAGTGGCTCCGCGTAATTCTGCGTGGCGTCGAACATCATCTCCAACAACGCCCTCGACGTCGCGCTCCCCCGCAACCATGCCCGCGGTCTCGATGCCGAGCCGACGGGCAATTGATGAGCGCGTCTGTGCTGCGTGCAGGTGCCGGATGCCATAGGAGAAGATAAAGCGAATATGATAAGCGATGCGCTGCATCGACGCGGCGGTCGCGTAATCAGATCACTGGTTGTGGCAAATGGTGCTGGGCAGTTCCGAGCCGCTCTCGCAACTGGAGGTGCTCGTGGTCGACTGCCAAGCCACGGCCGCCGCGCCGCGAGGGCAACTCCTTGAAATCGGCTGGGCCCAAGTCCGTAATACAGTCACGCACCCGCATGCGTGCCTGATCGCGCTTCCCGATGGCGAGAAGATTCCGCCGGCCGTTTCGCGGATCACGGGCATCTCCGAGCACATGATGCGGGCCGCTGTCGACGGGCAGCTCGCCTGGCGCGCGCTGTGCCATCAAGCCGCGAGTCTCACGCAGCAGCCCGCGCCGACGGTCATCCATTTCGCTCGATTCGAGCAGCCGTTCCTTCGCACGTTGGGCGCCGGCCTCTTCCCGCTCGACGTGGTCTGTACGCGTGACATTGCCAGGCGCCTCCTGCCCAATCTGCCTCGCTGCAGCCTGCGCGCGCTCGCTGGATACTTCGGTCGCGCGGTTGGCGCGCTGCGGCGCAGCGCCGACCACGTCGAAGCGACGGCGTTCGTCTGGCAAGCACTGGTCCGCCTGCTCGAGACGACGGGCGTGTCCACGTGGAGCGCGCTCCACGACTGGCTCGCCGCACCCGTCGAGTCGACCCGGTGTCGAAGGCGCCTGTGGCCGATGCCGCGCGACGTGCGGCTTTCACTCCCGCATGCGCCTGGCATTTATCGCATGCTTCGAATAGACGGCAGCGTGCTGTATGTCGGCAAGGCGGCGTCGCTCCACCACCGCGTCAACAGCTACTTTCGGAAGCAGAACGGTGTGCCCGAGCGATTGCTCGAGATGCTGTCGCAGGCACGCGCGATCTCGTTCGACGTCACAGGGAGTCCGCTCGAGGCCGCGCTCCTCGAGCCGGACGAAATCAAGCGGCGCCGACCGCCGTACAACGTCGCCCTCACGATTCACGACCGGGCGTTGTGGTTCACGTCGCCAGATCTGAGTGCGCGTATCCCAGAGCCGTCGCCACACTGCCCGCTCGGCCCATTTGCGTCGCCCGAGACGCTCGATCAATTCGTGGCGCTCGCTCGGGGAGACCGCGCGGCGCTGACGTCCGGTCCATGGGGCCCGGATGCGGGCACGTTCAAAGCCGGTTACGAGCGGTTGTGCGCGACCCATCGTGAACTGTCGTGCGTCGATCGCTCACCGCATGCGGAGCTGCTGCGGCTGGGCACGCGGCTGTGGCGCGAAGGTCGGCGAGACCGCGAGAGTGATGAAGACGATGCCAACGACACGCGTCGTGGTGTGACGGTTTGGACGCCGGAGTTCGTGCACGTTTCATTGGAGTGGCTCGCCTTGCGAGCGGCGCTCGCCCGGCGCCGCGCGATCTGGTTGACGCGGTTGGCCGATTCGAGTGTGGTGTGGCGCGAGCCTGGCGACAGTTGTGCGCGGCTCATCGTGATCGAGCATGGTGACATCGCGTTGAGCGCGGCCATCGACGCAAGCGCATCGCCACCGATTCCACCAGGCTGCCGCCGTCTGGCGGCCGAACGTCGAGCGACGTTCACCGTCGCCTCCTTCGATCGCTTGCGGGTATTGACGACGGAGCTGAAGCGCCTGATTGCGGCTGGCGCTCCAGTGGCGCTGCGTCTGGGCGTTGGACCGGCACTCGACGAGTCGCGACTCGCGTCTGCACTGTGGTGGGTGTGATGACGGACAGGCTCTCGCCGGCCACCATTCTCCACGCGGACCTCGACGCGTTTTATGCGTCGGTCGAGCAGCTGCTCGACCCTCGCCTGCGCGGCAAGCCGATTGCGGTCGGCGGCGGCGTCGTGCTCGCGGCCTCCTACGAAGCGCGGCCCTTCGGTGTACGAAGCGGCATGCCTGGACGGCGCGCGCGGCAACTCTGTCCCGCCCTCGTGTTTGTCGGCGGACATTTCAACGAATACCAACGGCTCGGCGACGCCGCGATCGGAATCCTGAGCGATTTCACGCCTGCCATCGAGCGCATCTCCATCGACGAGGCCTTCGCCGACGTTGCGGGGTGCACACATCTCTTCGGTTCGCCGGCAGAGATCGCAAGGACAGTTCGGGCCCGTGTGCGCGCCGAGCTTGGCTTGCCGATGTCCATCGGCGTGGCGCGTACCAAGCACATGGCGAAGATCGCATCGCAGGTCGCCAAGCCGGATGGACTGGTCGTCGTCGATCCAGAGACTGAACTCGAGTTCCTTCACGGCCTGCCCGTCGCACTGATGTGGGGCGTGGGCCCTGCCACCGAGGCGCGGCTCGCGAAGATCGGCGTCACCACCATTGGTCAGTTGGCGGAGAGCTCTCCCAAGTCCGTGGAGCGACTGCTCGGACACGCGGTGGGAACAAAGTTGACGGCACTTGCGTGGAACCGCGATCCGCGGCAAATCCAGACGCGCCGGCGCGCGCGTTCTGCCGGCGCACAATCGGCGCTCGGACGACGGCCTGCGATCGAGCGCGTCTTCAAACCGACGCTCCATCATCTCGCCGACCGCATCGGCGCGCGGCTCCGCGCCAAATCACTGACAGGCCGGACGATCACGGTCCGCGTGCGCTTCGCCGATTTGCGCTCGGTCACGCGCTCGCTCACGCTGTCAGCACCGATTTCTGCAACGAGGGCTCTCGCTGAGATCGCCGAGGGCCTGGTGCGCGGCGTCCTTGCGGATCACCGCAACGAGAAGACGATCTCGTTGCTGGCGATGGCCGTCTCGAATCTCGACGCGCATGCAATCGTGCAACTCGAGCTGCCGCTCGGGCTTGCCGACGAAGGACGTCGTCCTGGCACGAAGAAAGGCGTGGCGCGATCGCGCGCAGACCGCGCCATCGATGCGATCCGCAAGCGCTTCGGCGGACACGCTGTGGATTATGGGTTAGCCGTGCGGGGTGTACGCTCCGTCCCCGACGAGTTCCGACGCCTTGCTGAAAGAGAGCTGTGAAGATCGCAGCAATCGGAAAACGCGTAGACCACGGAGGCATGCGGTCGGGCGCCGATCAGAATCGCCACAGCAGCTCCGCGTAGCCGAGATGTCCGTGATTGCCCGAGGGATAGATGGACTGAATCGCCGCCATTCCGGCAGCGCGTCCGTAATACAAGCCGACGGCGAAGTGACTTGTCACCGCGTAATCGCCGCTGACGTCGTACAGCATCGCGAGACCCGATTGCCCGCTCGAGGGTCGGCCGGTGTAGCCAAAGGTTCCGGGTTGAAACGCGCCGCCGCCCGAGTACCAGAGATCGTTCGCGTCCGCGAGCCGTAGCGCGTGAACGTCCGCCCGCGCTGCGAGCCTCTTCGAAGGCCGGACGATCAGCTCGCCGAACGTGTCGCGGCTGTTCATCATGTTGAAAAACGGCAGCCTCGCGTAGACGCGCGGCGTCGGCAGCACCTGGAAGAACGTGCCGTGAGCACTGTCGCTCGGGTCGCGATCGCCTGACGCATAGTCGTAGCCCACACGTATCCAGGGTTGCAGCCGACCGAGCGCCGCCGGCTGCCAGCCGGCCTCCACCGCGAGCGCGCCGGCTCGGTGCGAGAGCGTTCCCCAGACGCCAGCCTGCGCGGCGCCCCAGACCAGAACGTCGAGCGCTCCGGCGTCGGTCGGCATGACCTGCAGGTACTCACCGCCGTAGGTGCCGATCGCGATCGATCTGGTGTCGGCGCTTCGGAGGGCCAACGAGCGGTTGTCGCTCTTCACGACGCCGTCGCGGTAGTCGTCGTATCCAAGCCCGAAGACTCTCCACTCGGCCGGATGCCGGTCGCCGCCAAGCTGGCCCGTCAGTGCGCCGTACAAGACGGTGACGTCCAGTTCGGGCCACCCGTTGACTTGAAAAACACCCTGCGTGGGCCGTCCGATGACGCCCGTGAGATTCAGGCCCGCGCGGGTGAGACCGTATTGCACGCCGTCGAGGCTCCGACCGACGTCGGAGAAGCCGAAGTTTCCGAGCAGCCGTTGGGTGACGCGATCGCGCTTGAGAGATGCGAGCGTGGCGTTCTTCGGCGTCAGTTCCGTGCCGTCGTTGAATTCGAATCGGCCGACCTTCAGGGTTTGCCCCATGATGCCGCCGAGGCTGTTCCAGCGGACAAACCCTTGTTTGAGAAACAACGCCGCCGTGTTTGGCGTGTTGCTGTTGGCGGCGAAATAGGTGGCTCCGAGTCCCAGCTGTCCCTGCGGCGTCGCGGCGACCGCCGTCGTCGGGAGATTGAGGATGAGCGGCAACGCGGCCTCGACCTGCCAATCGTAGGTCGGTTGCGATTTCGCGAGCGCGATGCGGACCAGCGTCGCCGCGTAGGTGTAGTCGCCATTCGCCGTGTCGCCGAACCAATCCCATGAGTAACTCCGGGCGCGAATCGAGCCGGAGACTGTGACCCCGCTGGGCGCAACGGCCTGGCTCGCCGCCGTTTGAGCACGGAGCGCAGGTGTTCGCGTGGCGAGCAGGGCGAACGCCCATGCGACGATCCAACGGAGTGGCTCGGTCGACAACGATTGCATCTATCGAACACTCCTGTCATTGATGTCGTGATCCACGCGCGAGCGCCGTTGCGTCACAACATCCTGGGAGACCGCCGCCGCCTCGTTCACGAGCAACCCCATATTGGGTCGACTCGACTCGAGATCCGGCGTGATGCCGTGGGTGCGCAGCGCTTCCGTCGTCGTCGGTCCGATCGAGGCGACACACATGCGCTCGCGCGCGCGCGTCAACGAGTCGACGAGGCCGAGCTCCGCGGCAACCTGAAAGAGATGCGTCACTTGCACTGCGGAGGTCAGCAACATCACGTCGATCTGGCCCGCGGCCGCGGCCATCACCGCGTCCCGCAGCGGTTGAATGTCGGACGGCAACGCCCACTCGTACACGAGGAGCCGCAGCGCGATGGCGCCGCGCTCGCGTAAGCCTTCGAGAAGGCCGTCCGACGGCACGCCGTATTCCTGAATCGCGACCGACCGATCGCGAAGCGGAATGCCGTCTTCGTCCAGCCGTTGCAGAATCTCGCGCCACGTGTAAGGCGGCGCGACCTGTCGAGCCACGGCAACGCCAAGCTCCCGCAGCGCGGCCAGCGGCTTCGGCCCCCGTGCGATGACGATCGTCTCGTTGAGGGCGTCAGCGAATGCCGATGGTGAAAGGACGTCGTCCAAAGCACGTCCGAGCATGCGCGCGCCGCTGCCGGTCAGGAAGACGACGACGGAGACGTCGCGGCGCCGCAAGCGATCGGCGAACTGATGCAGTACGTCGTTCGGGCCACGCGCGCGCTCATGCACCGACTGAACGACCAGCGGCACCGCTCCGTGCGTACGAATGATCCGCCGCATGTCGTCGCTTCGGCGGCTCTCGAGCGCCAGAACCCGATATCCGGCGAACCCGTCAGAAGCCATTCCAGGCGACGGATCGGTGTGACACCGGCATGGGCGCAGATCGTTGTGTCACGCCGCCCGACGCTCCTCCGCCACGTCGGCCGCGTCCGCCGGGTAGCAGACCGCCAGCGCCGCCCCGGTCAACACGGCGCCGCCGACGATGTTGCCGAGCGTCACCGGAATCTGGTTCCAGATCCACCAGCTCGCTACCGACACCGGCGCGCCGAGCGCCATCCCCGCCGGGATGACGAACATGTTCACGATCGAGTGTTCGTAGCCGTGCGCGAAGAAGGTCGCGATGGGCAGCCACATCGCCACAATCTTGCCGATGGTCGAACGGGAGACGAGCGCGAGCACCGCACCGATGGTGACCATCCAGTTGCAGAGAATCGCCTTGACGATCGCGGTGCTCCACCCGCTTACGCCGAGCGCCGCATACGCGGTTGTCTTCGCCACGGCAATCTTGCGCAGTTGATCGGCCACGGGACCACCCGCAGACGTCCCGAAGCCGGTGATCGCTGCCGCAAAGAGCGCGGCATACGCGAGACTGCCGAGGAGGTTGCCGGCGTACACCCACGTCCAATTCCGCAGGAGCGTTCGCCGATCGATGTCGCGCGACAGCAGCGCGGTCGTCATGACGGCAAAGTTGCCGGTCGCCAGCTCGAGACCGAGCAGCACGAGCATCACGAACCCGACCGGGAAGCAGATTGCCGCGACCAGCGACGGCAGGCCCTGCGCGAGGATCGTCATCACCAGCGAGGTCGCGTAGGCCAGCAGGCCGCCGGCCAATGCCCCTCTAAGCAGCATCTGCGCCGGTGGCAGGGTCGCCTTCTGGCGCGCGATCTGTCGGACCGCTGCGACTGTCTCCCGTGCGGTGAGATGATCCATGCTCGAAGATCCTTTCTTGAGTGATCGGCTCCTGATCGATTGGCACGATCCGCTCGCGCTCGGCGATCAGGCGTTCGACGACCCCGGGCAATTCGGTGCAGGGTACCGTCTCGAGGATCTGTTCGCCGGCGTTCGCGTTCGGTCCCGTGCGGCCACGCACGTACACGGCGACTGCATCGACCGCTACGCCGTCGATCGTCGCGCGATGACCGCGGAACCCGATATCGGCCGCCTGATGATTGCCGCAGCCAGCCTGACATCCCGACCAGTGCATCGTCAGCGGGGCGCCGCCCGCGCCGAGCCGCGCCTCGAGTGTTTTAGCCAGGGCGAGCGCGGGTCCCTTGGTGTCGATCAGCGCGAGATTGCAGAAGTCGGTGCCGATGCACGTGACCAGTCCGCGCACGAACGGCGACGCGGCCACCGGCATTCTCGCGAGCAGTCCTTCCCGAAGGATCCGCGGAACCGCGCTGATGGCGACGTCCGGCACGATCACGTTCTGCGCCGTCGTCAGGCGCAGGTTCCCGCTCCCGTAGTGGTCCGCGAGGCGCGCCATCTCGCGCAGGTCGTCCGGCGTCACGCGTCCGGTCGGCACACACAGGCCGACAGAGACGCGGTCGAAATCCTGTTGGCGGCAGATGCCTAGGTGGTCCGCGTGACGCCACGACCGGGCGTCACGGCCGGCGAACGGGAGCTCCCGGCCCATCCGTTCGGTCAACACGGCCCGCAGCCGCCGGAGTCCCCATTCTTCGATCAGAAAGGCGAAGCGACACCGGCCGCGGGCTTCGCGTGGTCCATGGTCACGATAGATCCTGATCAATTCGGTGACGACCTCGGCCGCGCCCGAGGGGCCAATGAAGACATCGAGCGGCGAGGCGATCGTGAAGCCGCCCGAGCCCATCTTGCCGCCGACGAGCACGTTGAAGCCGAGGCGTTCGCCCGAGGCCGCCGGCACGAGCGCGATGTCCTGCGACTCCGCATGCGTGCAGTTATCCAGACAGCCCGTGATCGTCACGTTCAGTTTTCGCGGCAGATTCGTGAATTCGGGATTGCCGTCGCGGCCGACGAGCCTTCGATCCACGTCGAGGACGATCGGCGACGCATCGAGCAACTCGCTGCGCGTCAGGCCGGCGAGCGGACAGCCGTTGATGTTGCGGACGTTGTCCATGCCGGTCTGCAGACTGTGAAGGTCGACACCGCGCAGACGCTCGAAGATCTCCGGGACGCTCTCGAGCGTGAACCCCCGCAGCTCGACTTGCTGACGCGTCGTGAGATCGAGGATACAGTTGCCGAAGCGTTCGGACAGTTCGGCGATGGCGACAAACTGCGCGCTCGTCGCGAAGCCGTTCGGCATCCGAATGCGCAGCATGAACTTGCCGGGCGTGCGCACTCGCGCGAAGACGCCAATCCATTTGAGGAGATCCTTCTCGGCCTTCGTCAGCGCCGAGGCGCCACGCGCGATCATCGACGGAAGATCTTCGCGGACGCGGAGCGGATCGCCGTTCTTGGACGCCTTTGCCGTCTCCACCGCGTTGGCGTGACGCATGCGACGCGCTGAGCAAGCGTCGTTCCACGGCCCGAGAGAAACTCTCGTTCTATTTCTTTGGAATTTCCGCGCGGGCGAGAGCCGCGTCCTACATCTTTGTCGCCATAACAGGAAAAGCGACAAGGTTGTCGATTTCAAGGACGCGGCAGGGCGCCGTCGAGCGGTGCAACAGACAATTTCGTCTCCTTCGTCGCCACGTTTCGACACGAATGTAGGGTCGCGGGATTCGGAAGCGATGGTGTCGCGCGAAGCCATGCATCAAGGGGACTCGCATGGACGTCGCGACAGTGGTTGGGTTGTCGCCGCCGGTGAAACGGTTGAGACGGTTTACAACGGCATCAACCCACAACACGCCGGGTCATGTCAATCGGCCGTGAAAATGGCGATACCCGTTCATTCGTTGAGCGAGCTAGGATCCGGTGGGCGGAGCGCCCGGGAGCGTACCTCACGATGAATCCGATTCTTTGCCGATCGCTGCGGCGCCGGATGGCGCTCGCAACCATCTGCACCGTGCCGCTTGTGTGGCTGCTCACCGCGAGCGCCGGTCAGACCAGTGGCGCGCCGGCCGATTTGCTCATCGTCAACGGCAGGATCTATCCTGCCGACGGCACGGGACGCTTCTTCGACGCCGTGGCGGTTGCCGCCGGCAAAGTGATCCGCATCGGGTCGACTCGCGAGATCGACGATCTGCGCGGTGCATCGACGAACGTCATCGATGCCCACGGCCGGGCTGTTCTGCCCGGCTTCAACGATTCGCACGTGCACTTCCTCTCGGGCGGGCTCGGCCTGAGCCAAGTCGATCTCGCCGGACTCGCGACGCTGGCGGATGTGCAAGGCAAAATCCGATCATTCGCCATCGAGCACGAATCCGCATCCTGGGTTCTGGGCCGCGGATGGCTGTACTCGCCGTTTCCTGGCGGCCTGCCCACCCGCGCGCAGCTCGACGCGGCCGTCGCAGATCGCCCGGCGGCGATGACCTGCTACGACGGCCATAGTCTGTGGGTCAATTCTCGGGCGCTGGCGGCGGCTGGCATCACAAAGGACACGCCTGATCCGAAAAACGGTGTGATCGTGAAAGACCCGAAGACTGGCGAGCCGACCGGCGTCTTGAAGGAGTCGGCGCAGTCGCTCGTTCGACGGGTGCTGCCGCAGGCGTCGCGCAACGACCAGCTCGCAGCGGTCCGCGCGGCAGTCGCAGAAGCGCTCAAGCTCGGACTGACCAGCGTGCAGAACGCGAGCGGCACACCTGAAGAACTGGAGATCTTCGACCAGGCGCGCCGTGCGGGCGATCTGAAGGTGCGCTATTACTCGACGTTGTCGATCCAACCGGGATTCACGCAGGCCGAGGCCGATCGGTACGACGAGGTGTGGCGCCGTTACGGAGACGATCCCGTACTGAAGACCGGAGCGGTCAAAGTCGTTCTCGACGGAGTGATCGAGAGCGGCACGGCCGCGATGCTCGACCCGTATACGAACTCCACGTCGGCGGGCGCTCCCAATTACACGCGCGACGATCTCGAACGCATCGTCACGATGATGGATGCGCGCGGATGGCAGATCTGGATCCACGCGATCGGCGATCGGGCAATCCGGATGGCGCTCGACGCATTCGAGCACGCCGCGGCG
>Ga0075425_100003086_pt1 | contig 16846 bp, 13 predicted proteins | sample SoiMethybrSBSTD4_FD_75300 | JGI IMG/M metagenome (GOLD analysis project Ga0075425, IMG submission 75300) | Bulk soil microbial communities from a Populus tree surrounding site in Tennessee, USA - Soil MetaG P. TD hybrid SBSTD4 | ecosystem: Environmental > Terrestrial > Soil > Tree plantation... | reverse complement strand
TACATGCTTACGCTCTTTCTTATCGAGCCAGGCAAGCTCGTCGAAGTCGGCGACTTCGCCGGCGATTTGTACCTCGATCGCGGATGGATCGAATCGCGTGATTCGCCGCACGCCACTCTTGCCGGCAAGGATGGCTTGGGCAAAAGCTTGATTGCCGACTCCATTCGGGCTGACCACGCCCATTCCGGTAATGACGCAACGCCGTTTCATCGCATATTCACAGCTGAAATGCTGTGATCTCTATTGTCCAAAAATCTGTGGAAATTCTTGTCAAGCCCCTGTAACAACCCTTTTTCCCAGAAACCTATGATTCTATTCAGAAAATAAACCTCCAAACCTTGTCACAATTGCCCTGCCAAAAATGCTAGCTTAGAAATAGGGGGCATTCTTCAGTCCAACCCCAGTTCCTTCGCCAAAGTTTTCCATTTGCTGTCGACAGACTGCCTAGTTTTTTCGTCCATGACGATTTCGTCGGGCCAAGGGCGAGCGAAACCTTCTGTGCTCCACTTGCGGGTCGCGTCAATTCCCATTTTGGAACCGTAGTTAGGAAGCCGCGATGCGTGGTCGAGCGAGTCCACAGGGCCCAGCGTGAACTGGATGTCCCGCTCGGGATCGATGTGGTTCAACACCTTGAGCGTGATTTCACCCAGATCCTGCACGTTGACATCTTCATCGACGACGATGATGCATTTCGTAAACATCGCTTGACCGAGTGACCAGATCGCATTCATCACTTTGCGGGCCTGGCCTGGGTAAGACTTGCGAATCGAAACGATCATCAGATTGTGAAACACGCCTTCGATGGGCAGGTTGATGTCTACCAGTTCGGGGATGGTCAGCTTCATTAGCGGCAAGAATATCCGCTCGACGGCCTTGCCCATGTAAGCGTCTTCCTGCGGCGGCTTACCGACGATGGTGGTCGCATAGATCGGATTCTGCCGGTGGGTGACGCAGGTCAGGTGAAACACGGGATACAAATCTTCCAGCGAATAGAACCCGGTGTGATCGCCAAACGGCCCCTCGGTTCGCAGTTCGTCAAGATTGACGTAGCCTTCGAGCACAATTTCTGACGCGGCAGGCACTTCGAGATCGACGGTTTCGCATTTGACCAGCTCGACGGGCTTGTGCCGCAGGAAGCCGGCGATCAGGTATTCCTCGACGTCAGGCGGAGCGGGAACGATGGCAGAAAAAGTGATTGCGGGATCGGTGCCGATGGCGACCGCGACATCCATCTTGCCGGAAGGAAGATCACCTTGGGCGAGTACTGAACCGCCGGAAGTGCGGGCCATGAGATCGACGCCAGCGCGGGCGAGGACGCCCGCCCCCCCCAATTCATTTTGTGGGGGCACGGGCGTACCCGCCCGTGCAGCTCGCCTAAGCATTTCCCGATAATGTTCCGCCCCGATCTTTTGCCGCTGCCAGTGCATGCCGGTGGTCCGCCCATCGAACACCTGCATTCGATACATGCCGACGTTGCGCTTGCCGGTTTTTGGGTCTCGGGTAACCACGCAGGGCAGGGTAATGAATCGGCCGGCATCTTGGGGCCAACACTTCAAGACGGGTAAGGAGTTCAAGTCGAAATTGTCGTGCCGAACGACTTCCTTGCAAGGTCCGGTTGGAACCGTCCTAGGAAAAAACTTGCCCATTTCGGCCAACATGGGGAGCATTTTGACTTTGTCGAGGAAGCCTTGAGGAGATTTCACGTCCATGAACTGACGGATTCGATCAGCGACTTCATCGAGAGACTCGACCTCAAGCGCCATACGCATCCGCCGCTCGGAGCCGAACTGATTGATGAGGATCGGCGTCTCGTGTCCCTTGGGGTTTTCAAACAGAAGAGCCGGGCCGCCGCGTGTGGCGCGGGCGCCTCCGTCCGCGCTGCTTTTTGAAACTCTGTCTGTGATCTCCGCAATCTCAAGAACCGGATCAATTTCGGTCTTGATTCGCCTGAGTTCACCGGCTCGCTCGAGCGCTGCAATCCAGTCGCGAAGATCGTTGTAAGCCAATCCGTCTCCCTGAATTCCAGGCGTCAGGCTTCAGGCGCCAGGCGTTAACCCAAAGTATCGCTTTCTAGTGATCCGACGCATGGCGCCCGGGCAATGGACGCCTCTGGTCCCAGAAGCCTGAAGCCTCGTACCTGGAGCCTGAAGCCTGAAGCCTGATTGAAACGCTCGATTATAAAGGAGGAATGTGTGTCTACCAACGCTGCGTCCGCAATTGCCCTGGTTCGTCCGCCACACGGTCTCGATGAAATCATTGCCACCTTCGGCGATATCTATGGATTCATTGACTCCGATCACACGCTTAATCCACGATGGCAGGTCGAGTCCCTCGAACGCGTCCCATTGCCGTTCGCGCTTCCACTCTCGTGGGATCTTTCCCGATTGGTGACTCAGTTCACCTGCCACAAGTTACTAGTGCCGGTGCTTGCCCGCGTATTGGCAGACATTCGAGATGCTGGTCGGCAGTCGAAGCTGACCAGTTTCGGCGGTTGCTTTTCATTTCGTCCGCAGCGTGCCGGCATCAAACTGTCCACTCATGCGTCGGGTATCGCCATTGACCTGAATCCCGAAACCAACCAGCAGGGAACCGTGGGAAATATGGACTCCCGCATTGTCGGGATTTTTCGGCAGGCGGGTTTTGAATGGGGAGGAACCTGGGAGGGAAGGCGTCGCGATCCGATGCACTTCCAGTTCTGCACTGCATATTGAACAGAGACCCTTCACCACAGGGACACAGGGGCACAGAGAAAACCTGAATCAGGCTTCCCTGTGGCTCTGGGACCCGGTGGTGAACCTTAAGCTGCAGCCTTTGCGAACGATTCCAATTGCCTCAAGTGATTCATGTCGTGCCCGGCGCTGATCTCCATCAGCGTCCTGAATGTCTCTTGCCCCCGCTCGGGGTGCTGGCACGTTTTTGCAAGCTGCTCGGGTGTGAGTCCACGAATCAGCGTAAGGTTCCAATTGCGCAGCGCCATAAACGTGGCAAGGGCCTGGTCGGCGCCGTAGGCCTGGTAATTGTTGGCCCACAGGTCCTGATCAAACGGCTGAACGGTGTGATTCTCAAGTGCGAGCGTCTGACGATATCGAAAGCCGAAGGCGAGATCGCAATCCGCCAGATGAGTGATGATCTGCCGCGGACTCCACTTTCCCGGAGCGACCGGCTGATTGATCCTCGAGGCGCCGATAGCCGTAGACAACTCGGCCAAGCGGCGAGCGGTCGTGGAAAGTACAGCCATAGGATCCTCGTCACCGAGGTAGGCAGCATAAGGAGTGTTTGGATTGGGCATGAGACCAAAGTAGCAGAATCAGGCTTCAAGAGTCAGCTTCGGGCATCAGGGTTTAAGGGACTACGCTTCAGGAGGGGCATCAAGCCTTGGGAATGCGTTTCCTGTTGACACTAGTGCGGAGGATGTTTCTTGACCTGGAGCCTGATGCCTGATGCCTGAGGTAAGATGTTCCTCGCACAATCAAAGGAGTCCCATGGCAGAACCCACCTATGAAGAACTGAAAGCTCGCCTCGCTGAACTCGAGAAGGGAACACGGCGCACCGGCAGCCTGGATTTTCGCATCGGTGAAAAGGGCGGCGTGAGCGTGTACGGGCTTGGACGCTTCCCAGTCACGCTCTATTACGAGCAATGGATCCGCTTGCTCGATGCTTCCGACAAGCTGCGCGAGTTCCTCGAAGAGAACAAGTCGAAACTGAAGCTGAAAGGGCAATGATCGTCGCCGCGGTTTAGTCGGAGCGACCAAAGCCTTTAACCTCAGAGATCGCAGAGAATCCCGCCGAGTTCGCAGAGAAAACTCTAGATCCGCTTCTCTGCGATCTCTGCGGTTAGAGCTTTTTCGTGACTTCTAAAACAGCGCTAATTGCTCGCTAGTCGAGCTCGATGCAGCCTTCGTCCAACGCTCCTCTTTAAATTCGAATTTAGCTCGCAACCGGACAATCAGGTCGGAGATTCTTTTCCGGTAAGGCACAGGCAGGAAAGCGCGGTCCTTAAAACGTTTCTCATATTCCGGCACCAGCTTGGGAAAATATTGTTTCAGGAATGGGAGAAAGACCGATGCCGAGCACGGCTTTAGAAACAGCGGATTCGCGTAGATGTAGGTTGCCTTTGCCTCAGCCGCTGCCTTCACTACCGCTTCGAGTTGCCGCGGTGCGTCTGTGATTCCGGGCAACACCGGAGCGCATATCACTCCCGCGCGAATACCCGCGTCCCGCAACTTGCGTAACGCTTCCAGGCGCAGGTCAGGACGCGGCGCTCTCGGTTCCAGAATTCTCGCGAGTTCAGCGTCCGCGGTTGTGACCGTGAAGTTCACTGTAAGGCGATTTTGTCGCGAAATCTCCTTCAGTACATCGATGTCGCGAACGATCATCACGGACTTGGTCGCGATCCCGAGGTCGAATCCAGCGTGGCGGGCAAATTCCTGCAAAATGGCCCGCGTGATCTCGAACTTTTTCTCGATTGGCTGATACGGGTCGGTCGCAGTGCCAAGGGCGATTTCTTCCCCCGGTTTTACCTTTCGGAGCTCCTGACGCAGCAGGTCCGCGGCATGCTGCTTGGCATAGATCTTGCGTTCGAACTCCACATTATCGTGAATCTCCATGAACTCGTGGGTGTAGCGCGCATAGCAGTACTTGCAGGCGAATTCACAACCGCGATAAGGGTTGATCGTCCAGGTAAACGGCATTTGCCGTTTGCTGACGCAGCGGTTCAGAAGCGAACGCACCGGCAGGGTGAAGTATTCCACTTCGTGTCCGTGGCGGACATTCTCGCCGTGCGCCGCCAGTCGCGCAATTCCGACCAGGCGGGGGCCGGAATCAGGAAGCAGGGAAAGAGGCTGAGGCATATATTCGCCTTTTGTTCGCCATTATACACCCTGCCTGAAGGTTTTTGATCAGGACGGGCTACCCGGCCGCAGCCGCCTTGTGACCGACCACCACCGCCTCTTCCATCTGGCGGAAAAGGTCGCCGATTGCTCCGGGACTATGGGACATGAATAGCGTGTTGCTCTTGTCCTGAGCCCCAATCTCTTTCATGGTGTCGAGATACTGCGTAACTAAAACCAGCATCATCACATCTTTCGGCGACGTGCCCTCGACCGCGGCAGAAAACGCTTCGACGGACTGTTTGAGTCCTTCGATAATCGCCTTCCGCTGATTGGCTATGCCCTGGCCCTGCAGGGCTTTGCTTTCGGCTTCGGCCTCAGCTTGCTTTACTTTCAGTATCTTTTCCGTTTCGCCCCGTGCGCTCGCGGCAACTTGTTCGCGCTGCGCCGCGTTGATTTCATTCATCGCAGCTTTCACTTTTTCGTCCGGCTGAATGTCCGTGACCAGCGCCTGGTCTATGGCGTAGCCGTAAGTCTGCATCACGTCATCCAGGCCTTCTTTGATCGCGACCGCAATGTCTGATTGCTGCAGAAAGGCATCGTCCAGGTTCATCTTCGGTACATGGCCGAGAATTACATTGAAGACATACGAGGAGATCTGCTGCTTCGGGTTTGCCAATTTGTAAAAGGCCTCATATACCTTCTCGGGAATAACGTGATATTGAACGGAGACAGGAATTTTTACGAACACGTTGTCTTTGGTTTTCGTCTCGACGTCTAACGCGAGTTGCTGCACCCGCAAATCAATCCGGCCGGCAATCTGATCCAACCACGGCAGTTTGAAATTCATTCCCGCCTTGGCAACGCGCAGAAACTTGCCCATGCGTTGAATGACCACAGCTTCGGCCGTTCTCACCTGAAAAAAGCCGCTGAGAATTGTGCCCAGCAGAAATATTCCGACGATTCCGTAAAAGATGAACAGAAAGGTCTGGGAAGCATCCATCGCGAAGTCTCCTCTGCTCTGTGGACTGGCTAGAGAGCGGAATGCGAGGAATGATAGCTGTTTCGACCTGTACGCACAATTGGATTCTTAGGCCCTCAGCCGCACCCATTCCCGTGCGATGGCCCAGTCTTCCTGAGCCTGAATCACCAGTACCCGCACCTTCGAAGCGGTAGCTGAGATCTCCGCGTCGGGTTTCAGGGAAGAATTCTTGACGGCGTCCATCTGAATTCCGAGAAACCCGAGTTTCTCGCAGGCAGCAGCGCGGACCTCAGGGGAGTTCTCTCCGATTCCCGCAGTAAACACAAGCGCGTCCAAGCCGCCAAGTGAAACTGCCATGGCTCCGATTTCCTTCGTTAGACGATGAATGAAAATGTCAAATGCCAGCTGTGCGCGATCGTTGCCTGCGCGCATTGCGGCAACGATGTCCCGCATGTCGCTGGAGAGGCCAGAAATGCCAAGCAGCCCGGATTCGTGGTTCAGCGTCTTATCAACGAATTCAGGTCTGGCCAGATCTCTCGGGTTACGGCTCTGGTCCCACAGATCTCCTCTGAGCAGCTGGACGAGAATTCCAGGGTCAATCGAACCCGACCGCGTTCCCATCATTAACCCTTCGAGAGGCGTGAAGCCCATCGTGGTATCGATGCTTTTGCCGCCGTCAATTGCACAAACCGAGCAGCCGTTGCCGAGATGGCAAGAAATGATCTTCAACGTCGCGACATCGCCTTTTAGCATGCGCAGGGCACGGTGTGCGCAGTATTCGTGATTGATTCCATGGAACCCAAAACGGCGGATGCCCTGCTCGTACCAACTATAAGGTCCGGGATAGACGTGGGCCTTGGGTGCAAGCGTGCGATGAAAACCGGTATCGAAAACCGCGATTTGTGGAACGGTGGGGAACAGTTTCTCGGCGAGCTCAATGCCCTCCAGACCGGCTTGGTTGTGCAGCGGTGCGATGGCGCGCACAGCTTCGATTTCCCGCTTTACCTCGGGCGTGATGCGGACGGGCTCGGCGAGCTTCGCGCCGCCGTGGACGATTCGATGGCCAACGATCCCGACCTCGCTTGCAGAATTCAGAGCTGCAGTTTCGCCGTTCCAGAGATTCTCCAGCATCGCCGCAACGGATGCGCGACGAACTCCCGCCTTCTCCTGGCGGCGGATTTCCTGACCTGAGTGATTGCGGAGATGTAGTTCTTCTCTCTCGCCATCCCACTGCAGCTTGCCTTCCCAAAGAGGCGGCACGGGATCGTAGCCGGAATCCGTCCTGAGCTCAAACAGAGCGCTCTTTTGACTGCTGGAGCCGGAATTGAGGACCAGAATTTTCATGCGCAAGAGCAAGCCGTCAGCCATCAGCCCTCATGAATCAAACTCAGAGGACCACCAAGGTGAGTGAAGAGTCATTCAGGCTCTCGCTAGTGAGCTTTTCCTGACGGCTGATGGCTGACGGCTTCCTCACCCTTCCCACTTCCAATCGCGAATCTCCGGCAAGTCTTCGCCGTGAACGCGGATGTACTCGTTATGCTCAACCAGTTTGTTGCGGAGGTGCTGCTTGAAGTGCCCACCAACTCGCTGCAGCTTGGGTACACGGTCCACTGCATCGCTCGCGAGATGGAAGCGGTCGAGATCGTTGAGCACGGTCATATCGAACGGCGTCGTGGTTGTACCTTCTTCCTTGTAACCGCGCACATGAAGATTGTCGTGATTGTGCCGGCGATAGGTGAGCCGGTGAATCAGCCAGGGATAGCCGTGATAGGCGAAGATTACCGGTTTATCCGTAGTGAAAAGGGAATCGAAATCATGGTCTGACAATCCATGGGGATGCTCGGTATTCGGCTGGATCGTCATCAGATCGACAATGTTAATGACTCGAATCTTCAGATCCGGAAAATGCTTTCTCAGCAGATCGACGGCTGCTAAAGTCTCTAGCGTTGGAATATCACCCGCACACGCCATCACCACATCGGGCTGGGTATTGTTGTCCGTACTGGCCCAATCCCAGATGCCGATTCCATTGGTGCAGTGCTCGATTGCCGATGCCATGTCGAGCCACTGCAACTCGGGCTGCTTGCCTGCCACGATCACGTTGACGTAATGCCGGCTGCGCAGGCAGTGATCTGCGACTGACAGGAGGCAATTGGCGTCAGGAGGCAGATAAACGCGTACGACATCCGCTTTCTTGTTCACCACATGATCAATAAAGCCGGGATCCTGATGCGTAAATCCATTGTGATCTTGGCGCCACACGTGAGAGGTCAACAAATAGTTGAGGGAGGCGATGGGTCTACGCCATTCGATATCGCGGGTTACTTTCAACCACTTCGCGTGCTGATTAAACATCGAATCCACGATGTGGATGAAAGCCTCATAGCAGGAGAAAAATCCATGCCGCCCGGTGAGCAGATATCCCTCCAGCCAACCCTGGCACATGTGCTCGCTCAGCATTTCGAGGACGCGACCGTCGCGTGACAGATTCTCATCCACCGGAAGGATCGGCTCCATCCACTCTTTGCCGCTCACTTCGTAGAGGGCTTCCAGCCGATTCGAAGCGTTCTCATCCGGACCGAAGACGCGGAAGTTTTTTGATTCCATGTTGAGCTTCATCACGTCCCGCAGAAATCCGCCCAGCACACGCGTCGACTCGGCAAACTTCTTTCCCGGTTGGTCCACTTTGACCGCATACTTTCGAAAGTCAGGCATGACCAGATCGTGGAGCAGCAATCCGCCATTGGCATGCGGATTGGCGCTCATGCGGCGATTGCCTGTAGGCGGCAACTCTGCGAGCTCACGAATTAGTTTGCCGTGCTCATCAAAAAGCTCTTCCGGACGATAACTTCGCATCCAGTCTTCGAGGATTTTCAGGTGCTCAGGTTTGTGTTGCGGGTCTGCAACCGGCACTTGATGCGCGCGCCAGGTCCCCTCCACTGGCTTTCCGTCGACCACCTTGGGTCCGGTCCAACCCTTCGGACTACGAAGAACGATCATCGGCCATTCGGGCAAGATCGTCTTGTTGTTTTGGCGTGCGTCATTTTGAATACCGTGAATTTCCTCCACGATGTGGTCCATGGTCGCGGCCATCAGCTGATGCATCTGCTCGGGCTCGTGCCCTTCCAGGAAGTACGGCTTCCATCCGTACCCGGTGAAAAGCTTGGTGAGCTCGTCATCGTCCATGCGTCCGAGAATGGTTGGATTAGCGATCTTGTATCCGTTCAAATGAAGAATCGGCAGCACCGCGCCATCGCGGACGGGATTTAGAAATTTGTTGATGTGCCAACTGGTGGCGAGCGGTCCGGTTTCGGCCTCACCGTCGCCCACGACGCAGGAAACGAGCAAGTCTGGATTGTCGAACGCCGCCCCAGATGCGTGGCTCAGCGAATATCCGAGCTCGCCGCCTTCGTGAATCGAGCCGGGCGTCTCAGGCGCGGCGTGGCTGGGAATTCCGCCGGGAAAAGAGAATTGCCTGAAAAGCTTCCGCAAGCCCTCTCCATTCTCCTGAATGTTTGTGTACAGCTCGCTGTAGGTGCCTTCCAAATATGCATTGGCGACCATGCCGGGCCCCCCGTGTCCAGGACCGCAAATGTAGATCGCATTCAGGTCATATTTCTTTATTACGCGATTCAGGTGTACATAAATGAAATTCAGACCCGGAGTGGTGCCCCAATGTCCGAGCAGCCGCGGCTTGATGTGCTCAAGCTTCAGCGGTTCGCGCAGCAGAGGATTGGCATACAGATAGATTTGTCCGACAGAAAGATAGTTTGCAGCGCGCCAGTAGGCGTGGATCTTAGAAAGTTCGTCTTGAGATAGGGGCAGATGAGAAATGCCAGGCAGGGAATTCAAAGTGGTCATGGCTGCACCTCATTACAATGATGACGCAACAGGCAGCCGGTTGTCTCGGATGGGGAAAATTAAAAGTTGGTTAACGATAGATCTGGTTTTCTCTGCGTCCTCGTGGGGAATTCAGCGTTCTCCGCGGTTAAGGCTTTTGGAAGCTTTTTGAAAAGCTCTCAACCGCAGAGTTCGCAGAGAATTACGCAGAGTTCGCCGAGAAAACCGGGTATTTACTTCTTCGGCGTTAGATCGCAGGCCTCGTGCATGCGGTTCAGGTCCAGCCCAGCCGGCGAGAATTCCGCAATCTTTGGCCCATCTGGCGTGCGGAATTCGATGCGGAACAAATGCGCACCGATCAGCTCGCGAGTTGTGCCCTTATCCATTGAGAGAAAATGCCCGTTCACCCAGTTCCACGCGTGATCGCTATGGTCGTGGTCGGCACGGACGCGGACACGCATTTGCGGCTGCCCCCAAAAACCAGGCCAGTCGGGACGTGAGAGCGGCACATTGGGACGAAAATCAGCCAGCTTGAGCTTGCCATCCGTGCAGTAGAGAATAACGCGGGCCTGCTCGTCTCGATCTCCGGTGTTAGCCGCAGGAAGCTCGAAGCGCACGCGTTTGGCCGCGGTCATCGGATCTTCAGCGCGGTACTCGGTCCAGTTCCCGCCTGCGCTGGTGCCGGCATCGTATCGGTCCTGGTCAGGATCCCCTTCAGAGCGTGGGCGGCCTTGAGCACTCAGCATGATGGCGGACAAAATTACAAAAACACCTGCTGCACTGAGGACGCGAGTGAATGTCTTCTGACAACCTCTGCTCATGGCGAGGGGCACGGGGTTTATTCACCTCATTTTGATGTGACTACAACTCTATTGCCTAACAACCCACCGTTACTGCTAAAGTTGCGCGCTCCAGCGCGTTCCTTTTCGGGAAAGTACATCTGGAAATCCCATATCAGGCAGTAACGAACCTTCGTTTCTTTGCTTTCTTTCCGCGTCCAGCGAACCCCCGGCGATGATGGCATTTGGGCCGCGGCTCAGCCGTCACGGCCTCCAGGAGGATGTTTGGAAATGCGCCTATCTACCGCTTGTCTTGCCCGGGTTCGCCAAGGAATCACAGCCATTTTGGCTTTCAGTCTGCTGCTCGCGATTGCCGCGTGCGGCTCGGGATCAAGCGGTCGCACAACCGCAGCAGTTCATAGCAACAAGGCACTACTCGGACAGAAGCGCGCAAGATCTGACAAAGACCGCGCACCGGGGTTCGTCGTCGTCCGGCGTTGCTACAATCAATAACGGAATTAGTGGAGGAGGGTTAACTACTGGCAAAGGCGTCGGTTCGACGACGATTACCACCACGTTCCAAGGAGTGAGCGACTCAACAACACTGACTGTGAACTGAACGGCCTTCCCCGACGGGAGCCCCCATTTTTCATTTTTGAGAGGTGGGGCGTTCTGGCTTTACACCCAGCCTCCATCAATCACGAAGTTCTGCCCGGTGATGGCCGAACTGTCATCGGAAGCGAGAAACAGCGCCAAGCGCGCAACATCTTCCGGTACCAGCTCCCGCTTCAGGCTTTGCCGCTGCATGACTTCGGCGAGATACTCCGGAGTCATCCACAGCCGGCGTTGGCGCTCGGTCATAATCGCGCCCGGGGAAATGCAGTTCACGCGAATGGTTTCCGGCCCCAACTCTTTCGCCAAGGTGCGTGTGAGTCCAACAATGCCTGCCTTGGCAGTCACATAGACCGGTAACCCGGTGGACGGAATCATCCACGCGATCGAGCTCATGTTGATGATCGACCCCCCGCCCGCTTTCTTCATCCCTGGCACCACGGCTTGAGTGACGAAGAAAACATGCCGCAAGTTGACCGCGATGCGTTCGTCCCAATACTCGGGGGTGACTTCGGCGAACTTGTGCCGATCGTCACGCGCGGCGTTGTTTACGAGTACTCGAATAGGCCCAAGCCTCTCTTCAATCTCGGTAACTGTGCTCTGCAGCATGCCGGTGTCCGTGAGATCGCAATGCAGGCACAAGGGTGCATGAGGCGTTAGGTCCATCTTCAGCTTGGCGGCACTGTCGTCATCAACGTCAGCCAGCGCGACTTTCCCTCCCTGGAGGGTGAACTGCTCGACCATCGAGGCGCCTATTCCGGACGCGCCACCGGTGATCAGCACGACTCGGTCACGCAGGTTGGGATATTGGGTGATGCTGGGGATGTCAGGCATGAGTCGCCAGTATGTTACCGCGAGGGCGTCGAAAGACGGAAGGAGACGCCGTAGCGACTCTCAGCAACTTGAGAACGGACATGTAAAGAATCGCGCCAGCGGCGGAGTTGCCGCCGCTGGCGATGTTTGCCTCTGGGCCATCGCTCCCCCGACCGAGGACCATCGGCACACAAAAAGCTCGAGGTGCACCGGACTAACAACCATGCTGTCCACAGGTTTTGTCAGCATTTCCGGCTACAACATGGAAAGCGTGGTTCGCAGGAAAACTCCGCCACTCAGTTGTTGGATTTTCAGAACTGGCTTGGAACTAGGCTGGGATGCCAGGGTTGTTGTTGGGTCATACAGTGGATCGCGCCGAACCCCCAGATCAGGTCTCCGCAGTAGATAGGCACGATATCGCGGTTGGGGAAGATATCGACAAAAATGTCGAGCGCCACGCGGTCATTGGGATCGTTGAAGACCGGCACCAGCACCGCGCTATTTGCGACGTAAAAGTTTGCGTAGCTCGCTGGAAGCCGGCGGCTTTCAAAATAAACCGGGGCTGGCATGGGAAGATCAATCGTCGCGAGTGGCTTGCCATCTTCGGTGGTCGCGTCGCGCAGGCGGCGAATATTTTCGCGGAGCGCTTCGTAGTTCTCGCTCTTGGGATCGGCGTCGACGCAGGTGACGACAGTGTCTGGAGAAACGAAGCGTGTGATGTCGTCCACGTGTCCGTGAGTGTCGTCGCCGACAATTCCTGATCCCAGCCAGATTACATTCCTAGCGCCCAGATATTGCGCGAAGACCTTCTCGTAGTCGCGTTTCTTCATTCCCGGATTGCGCTGCTGCACTGTGCTGACAAGACACTCCTCGGTCGTGATCAGGGTGCCTTGTCCATTCACTTCAATCGAGCCACCTTCGAGCACCACACGACTCTTGCCGAACGTCGGCCGGGTTTCCTGTGCGCCGGCAGCGTCGGCCATCAAGTTGCCGATTTTCTCGTCGTGCTGCCAGTTGGGATATTTGGCCCAGGCGTTGAAGCGCCATTTGATGGCCGAAAGACTCTGCGATTGCCCCACCCCTGTCGCGGTTTTTGCGACCGGGTGTGGATTTTGAACTTGAAGTCTGGTCGGGTTTGGCGGCGAGCTCTCGCGGACAAGAGTGTCCGCGCCACATGGGAACACAAACGCGCACCCCGAATCCCGTGTCCACACTCGATTTGTCCGCCACCGATGAAACCGCACGTTCTCATTCAGAGCATGAGCACGATTCAGCGTCTTCCGCGCGACTCTCTCCGCCGTCGCATCCTTGACGATCAGTTCGACCCGCTCATGCCGGCTCAGGTATCGAACAATCTCCGCATAGACCCACGGAATGGGCTCAAATTTTCCCGGCCAGTCCAGCTTGTAATGAGGCCACGCCAGCCACGTGGCCGCGTGCGGCTCCCACTCGGCCGGCATGCGGAATTGAAGTTGGGCTGGATTGGGCGAGGGCATGGATCAATCGATCAATCTGCTCGTGATCGGTGCATAAGCATCGATCCGACGATCACGCAGGAAGGGCCAGTTACGCCGGATATCTTCGAGGGCGCGCAGATCAACATCTCCGATCAGAATTTCTTCTTTGTCGTGCGATGCAAGGGCGATGAGCCGCCCAAACGGATCGGCCAAAAACGAGCCGCCCCAAAATTCCAGTCCTTTGCCGGAAGCCTTGTTCCCGCGCACATCGCCTTCTTCGAATCCTACGCGATTGACGGCCGCTACATAGACTCCATTTGCGATGGCATGCGCGCGCTGAATGGTCTGCCAGGCATCGTACTGTGCCTGACCAAATTGTTCCTTCTCTTCCGGATGCCAGCCGATCGCAGTCGGATAAAACAGCACCTGCGCTCCTTGCAATGCCGTGAGCCGCGCGCCTTCCGGATACCATTGGTCCCAACAAACCAGTGTGCCCACGCGCCCGACTTGCGTATCGAAGGCTTTAAAGCCGAGATCGCCAGGGGTGAAATAGAACTTCTCGTAATAAAGCGGATCGTCGGGAATGTGCATCTTGCGATAAATTCCGCGCAGGCTGCCATCGCTGTCGATCATCACCGCAGTGTTGTGATACACACCTGGCGCGCGCTTCTCGAATAGCGATGCGATCAGAACGACCTTTAGCTGGTTCGCGAGTTCAGAAAGTCTGGCGGTCGTAGGTCCTGGAATGGGCTCTGCTAAATCGAACAACGCGGCATCTTCGCGCTGACAGAAATACTGCGTCTGAAAGAGTTCCGGCAAACAAATGATCTGGGCGCCTTGTGCCGCGGCCTGATGCACACGGTCAATCGCGCGCTGCAGGTTCCTGTCCGGATCCGGCGTCGCCGACATCTGCACCAAGCCCACGCGAAACTTGTCTGGCAAAATTCCTCCTCGCGGAAGGGAATAGCATAACAACAGCTTCGAGTTACTCGCTACTAGCAGGCTCTCCTCTTATTCTTATTCACTTTGAAAGGCACAGCCGCAAGCCTGAATCACCGCGAACGACGAACGACCAACGACGAACGACGGTTTGCCAACTAGCTAGAAGCTGGCAGCTTCAGCTAAAGTAATCCTTCGCATTCACATCGAGGGCCCTATGAAGCACGACAATCACGACGGTGCGGGTATCGAACGCAAATTGCACAGTCCCATTGAGGACCGCTTAATTCCGCTGGAGCCGCTCGATCCCACCAAGATTCGTTCGATTGACGACCTTGTCCGCGCGATGGCCAAGACGGCGTTCACTGGCCGCCAGCTGGGAGAGGCTGCCGACGTACTCGAAGCCATGGCGCGAGACGAAGATTGCTTCGTCGTGATGACTCTCGCCGGCGCGATGACCGTTGCCAAGCAGGGCCTGATCATCGCCGAGCTGATCGATCGCGGGATCGTGAACGCCATCGTTTCAACTGGCGCGCTCATGGCACATGGCCTGGTTGAAGCGACCGGGCGCTCGCATTTCCGCTACAACCCAGATGTTCCCGACACGGAGCTCTATGAGCAGGGCTACAACCGCGTCTACGACACGCTCGAGCCGGAACAAAACCTGGACGACGTCGAGCACGTCATGTCGGAGGTACTCGAGAACTGGGACCACGCCGATGTGCTGTGCTCGTACAAGCTGAACAACAAAATCGGCGAGTTTCTGGCAAGGCGATCAAAAGAGCAGCGCGGAATTTTGAAGTCGGCTTACGACCAGGGCGTGCCGGTCTTCGTACCTGCATTCACTGATTCAGAGTTAGGACTCGATGTCGCGCTTCACAACCGCATGCGCGAAGGCTCAGGCCGACACAAGGTTCGATTCGATCCATTCGAGGATTTGGAGCACTTTGCCTCAACTCTGGTACGCCAAAAGCGCCTGGGGATTTTCACGATTGGCGGGGGTGTGCCGCGCAACTGGTCGCAGCAGTTCGGGCCATTCATCGAGCTGCGCCACCGCCGCTTGGGAGAAAATCTGCCGCTGAAGCGCTATCACTACGGCGTGCGCATTTGCCCGGAGCCGGTTTATTGGGGTGGATTGTCGGGCAGCCCCTACAGCGAAGCAATCTCCTGGGGCAAGTTCGTGCCACCTGCGGAAGGCGGCCGCTTTGGCGAAGTGTTCGTGGATGCGACAGTCGGTTTGCCATTGATTGTCGCGGCAGTCCTGGAACGGCTAGGGAACGGCAAGCGATCCGCGAAAAAGAAAGAAAAAGCTACGGGACGACGTTAGCCTTCCGCGCATTTCTGGGTATTTGGGATGAAGGGTTACCTTCGTCCCATCCCTTTCTCTACCTGATCTACAGAGCGTCATCACGATAAACTGACGCGACTTCCCCAACGATTGAACAGCTTTCACTGAGGACCCATGCTGATTCCCATCCGGCACGAGAATATGTCAGCCCGGCGATGGCCGGTGGTGACATTCACGTTGATTGCCATCAACCTCATCGTCTTTTTGGCAACTTTACAGACCCTTCAGGATGACATCAAACATGTCGGCGAGGTACGGCTGCACATCGTTCTTCTGGCGGCTGCCCATCCGGAACTGAATACCTCTCCAGAGGTCCAGCAGGTTATCCGCACCGTCAAGGACCAATACCCGAAAGACTGGTCAGAGCTATCAGACCGGAACCGCCGGCCGGTCGACGCCTGGGACCGGCAAATGCTCGAGAACGACGATGAAGATTCGCTGCAAGGCGAAATGAACTCTCTTTCAGTCCAAATGCAGCAAGCGAATGAGAATTCGATCGCGGAAAAGTACGCTTTCATTCCGGCTCATCCCCGCGTCATCTCGTACCTCACGGCAAACTTCCTGCACGGCGGCTGGATGCATTTGATCGGCAATATGTGGTTCTTGTGGCTGGCGGGATTTGTCCTCGAAGATTTGTGGGGCCGCTGGCTCTATACAGGGTTCTATGTGATCGCTGGAGTGGCGGCCATGCAGTTCGACGCGTGGCTGAATGCCGGCAGCACAGTGCCGACATTGGGCGCCTCAGGAGCTGTTGCCGCATTGATGGGCGCATTCCTCGTGCGCTTTCCGAAAATGAAGATCGAAATGCTCTGGTGGATCTTCCTTCGCCCCCGCAGGTTCAAGGCCGCAGCCTACTGGCTGTTGCCTGCGTGGCTGGCAATGGAGATCTTCTACGGCTCACTCTTCGGCCAGTCGACTGGTGTGGCGCACTGGGCGCACGTCGGCGGTTTTGTTTTCGGAGCGCTGGCCGGCTTAGCCCTACGCTATTCAGGCCTCGAGCAGAAAGCGAACAAGAAAATTGAGGCAGACCTGACGCTGCAGAGCGACGCCGAAATCCAACAAGCTAGCCATCTGATCGACAAAGTCGAACTCACAGCTGCTGAAGAGATCCTGAACGACTATCTCTCGCGCAACCCCAATTCGGTAGACGCATGCAATCTTCTCGGCATCATTCACAGAAAGAAAAATGACGCGGTCGCAACCGCAGAGATTCTCGGACGTCTCTGCGCAATTCACCTCAAGGCCGG
>Ga0075425_100003085_pt1 | contig 16849 bp, 11 predicted proteins | sample SoiMethybrSBSTD4_FD_75300 | JGI IMG/M metagenome (GOLD analysis project Ga0075425, IMG submission 75300) | Bulk soil microbial communities from a Populus tree surrounding site in Tennessee, USA - Soil MetaG P. TD hybrid SBSTD4 | ecosystem: Environmental > Terrestrial > Soil > Tree plantation... | reverse complement strand
AATCGCGTACACCGGCATCTGATTGAAACTGGAGTCGCTGATCCCTCAGACTTTTTGACTCCGCGGCCCGCTTCCGATCAAGACATTCTGCTGGTGCATACGCCCGCTTATGTGAACAAGCTGAAGACAGGCACGCTTTCTGCGCGTGAAGAGTTGCAGCTGGAAGTTCCCTATTCGCCGGAATTGGTACGCGCATTCTGGCTCGCAGCCGGAGGATCGATCCTCGCCTCCGAGCGCGCACTTAAGGATGGCGTAGCAGTCAATATCGGTGGGGGATTTCACCACGCGTTTCCCGATCATGGTGAGGGCTTTTGCATGATTCACGACGTAGCGGTCGCCATCCGGCGCATGCAGCGTGACAACAAGATTCACACCGCAATGACTGTCGACTGTGACGTGCACCAGGGCAACGGAACAGCTGCAATTTTTGCTGGAACTCGCACGGTCAGCGAGCCGCTTCCCTCGACCGGGCCCGCCATTGCGGGACATCGGCCACTTATGCGGGGAGCACACGCGGGCGACGTGTTCACGATTTCGCTGCACCAGGAAAATAATTATCCCGCGTCGAAGCCGCCGTCCTCGATTGATGTTGACCTGCCGGACGGAATCACCGATGACGACTATCTTGCCTGGCTGGACAATGCATTGAGCTCCGGGCTGCGTCAGTTCCAGCCGGATTTGATCTGCTACATCGCCGGCGCCGACCCTTATTGCGAAGATCAACTCGGCGGATTGGGGCTAAGTATTGAAGGATTGAAGCGCCGCGATGAACTGGTTTTCCGCGTGGCGAAGACGCGTGGCATTCCAGTCATGGTGAGCTATGCCGGCGGCTACGCCCGGCGCGTAGAAGATACGGTTGCAATCCACTGCAATACGGTGATCGCCGCAGGGGAGGTTTTCGGTTCTGCAGCCACGAGCACGTAGTCTCGCAATTTCGCGGAAATAGTAAATCCCTCGCAAAATGCAAGTGAGTGTTGACGCGGGAAGGGCACGAGTTTCACTCGTGCCGAAAGTCAGCATTCAGCTCACGTCGGCACGGCTCAAGCCGTGCCCTCCCACGCGAGCCACCTGGGACGCAGACGATTATCGTTGCCCTTGGAGCACCCGCTCTTTCGGATTCGGCAACGAACTCGCTCCGGCGAGCACGCGCGCGTCTCTTCCATGAAAGAAGAGGAGATGCACCAGAAACATCACCACCAGCACAGCGCCAAAGGTGCAGACGATGGTCGCGCCCGTAGGCAGATCGAGCGACACTGAAAAATAAACGCCGAGCGCAGAAACCAGAGTTCCCATGATCCAGCCAATGGCCAACCGCCGCCCAACCCGGTCAGCGAACAACATCGCACCCACCGAGGGAACGATCAGATAGCAGAACACCAGCAAGACTCCAGCAATCGCCACCGATGAAGTGACCACAAAGCCGAAGGATGCGTAGAACAGAAAATCCCAGAAACGAATGCTGATTCCCTGCGCCTCGGCCTGCTCGGGATTAGTGGAAATGAGGAGAAACCGACGGCGGAAGATGTAGTGAAACAAGCCGATCACGCCGTACAGGATCGCGGTCTTCAGCACTTCATGCCGCGAGACCGCGAGGATGTTGCCTACCAGCATGTCCTTCAGGTGTTCGGTTTCGCCGGTGGCTTTGCTCATGGCGAGGATGGCCGCTGCCGAAGCCACCGCGTACGCAATTCCGATGAACGCTTCCTGGGGAATGTGGCCGCGCCGGGTACGCGCAAAGGCAAAAATCGCAGCCCCCACAAAAGTGAACCCCAGGCTGAGCCAGTAAGCGCCGGTTCCGTGCGGATCCATGCCGATCAGAATCGCGGTTGTCGCGCCCAGGGCCGCAATCTGCGCCAATGCCAGGTCGACGAAAATCACCCCGCGCTCGACCACATGCACGCCAAGATACGCATGTATGCCGGTGAGAATGAGGCTGGCCACGAACGGCCAAATCAAGAATTGCAGAATTTCCATTTCGCTCCTTGCTTACTGTACGGACTGAATCGCCTTGGTGATCAATGCAATATCGTAGTCGAAAAGCTCAAAATAGGTCGTGACCTGCTTCTCGCCACCGACCGACGGCAGGTACACAACGACTTTTCCACCTGTCGCCGCACCGATGCTGTTCGGTGTCTTCAGATCGAAATACGGTTCGACCAGCACCAGCTTGCAGTTTTCGCGCTTCATAAGCCCAATCAGTTCGATGGTGTGGCTGGGCGTCGGCGGAATTCCCGGCCGGGGCTCGACGTATCCGATCACTTCCAGATGAAAATGTTTGGCGAAGTTCGGAAATGAATTGTGGTAGGTGACCAGCTTTCGCCCGCGATATGGAGCCATTTCACCATCCCACTTCTGCTCGGCAGCGGTGAGGCGCTTATCAAAATCCTGAAAGCGCTGCTGGAAGTACGCATTATCTGCCGGATCGAGTTCCCCGAGCTTCTGAGCAAAACCGCGGGCAATCCGCCGGCCGTTATTCGGATCAAGCCAGTAGTGCGGGTTTCCCAGCGGGTGCACGTCTCCCATAGCACGAGTTACTACGCCGGTTGGAATTTCGAGGATCTCGGCAAATTGCGAGGCGTCGAGATAACCCGGCGCGCTAACCTGAATACGGGGGTTCCCACTCTGTGTGATCAACGGTGGCAGCCAGCCAATTTCAAGCTGCAGTCCAACCACAATCAGCAGATCAGCCTGCCGCAGCTTGAGCAGGAAACTGGGCTTGGGCTCGACAAAGTGCGGATCTTGATACCCCTTAGCCAAAGACTCGACGTTGATGTGATCGCCGCCAACTTCCTGAACCAGCGCGGCCATATCCGTGGTCGCGGTAATTACGTTGAGCTTCTTCGCTTCTGCGCCTGCCGGGAGAAATACCAGAGCGACGGCACAAAGAGCCACACCAAAACCCTTAAACATCAGCTTCATTTGTCCCCCTTAGAATGGATGCGCTCCGTGCGCGCCGAGTGAGAAGATCAGCTGCATAAAAAGTTCATTGCTGTCGCGATTCTCGGCATAGTGGGTAAAACGATATTCGCCGCGTACCTGGCTGAACTCGCTTGGCCAGTAGGTCAGAGTGGCCGCCAGTCCGTGGTCCCTCAGGTTGGCAAACTGACTGCGATCCGAGCGGTCAAAGCGCAGTCCGGTGAACCAGCGCCGGCCGAACTGATAATCGGCAGAGCTATAAAAACCAAATGAGCGCTGCTCACTCGGAAGCTGTTGGCGTTGACTCCATATCAGCTCGGTTCTTCCCACAAAGGAATGGTAAATGGAGCGGCGTAGCGGCTTCCAACGCACGGTGGCATCCGCGCCGTAGAGTTGCGTAATGAAATCTCCACGCAGGGCGGCGGTCCCGTCGTTATGTCCGCGCGCATAGGAAAAGCCCAGGTCCAGATTCGTGGATTCTGTAATGTCCCGATAGGCCCTCAAATGCTCGACCGTGCTCACATCGCCACGCTGCACGTGCTGGAACACATCGTCGGAGTCTCCGCGAAACACCTGACCCGTAGCTTCGAGGAAAATCCCTTTCGGCGCAGGCAGAATGCGTTCGAGCGAGAATCCTGCGTCATCAATTCCGTCTTCTCCACCAACAAGATTGGTGGTCACGAGTGGACGGTCCACCCAGGGCAGCACGTGGTTGTGCATCGTGTTCACTTTGCCAAAGGCCGAACGCATTTTGCCGACCTTGGCTACAAATCCGGCCGGGAGCGACGTAAATGTGATGTAACCCTCCTCCAGATTTACTCCTTCCTCTCCGAAGGAGATGAAGAAGTCACCGCGCGCGTAGGGATCGATGATCGCCTGCAAGCCAATCTCGGACTCGTGCATTTCCAGAGAGGGGAAGGGTTGCAGAGTCGCCAGTGGCGGCGGAGTGTTTCCTACGGCAGCGCCGATGAAGTCTCCAATGACGCTGATATCTGGATTCAAGGCTTTGGAGGCAGCGGAAGCCCCGCCGTAAACTGGCAGCTGTCCTCCGACTGCCGCGACGGCTTCGGTTGGCGCCTCATTCGGCGATGGCTGGGCCGGCACGGTGGCGACCGGGGTTTGCGCGCCGGGTTGAGTCCCCGCCGCATTCTGGGCAGCTTCCGGTTGCGGCGGACCTGCTTGCGGGTTTGTTGAAGACGGCGGTTGCTGCGGTGCGGCCTGGGCGCTTTCCATGGTCCGCAGCTTGCCTTCAAGTGCAATCACCCGGTCTTCAAGATCGCGAATGCGCTGCTCCATGGCCGATGTATTTTGCCGGTCTGCCGGGGCGGTCGCTTGCTGCCCCAGAACAGGAATGCAAAACAACATCGCTGTCGCGCTAGCCATAATCATTTTCTTCTTCATGTTGAAAATTCCTCCATTGAGCCGACAACTCATCGCAGCGACCGTACAGGCCTGCCACGACAAGGCGACTCAGAAAATCAGAAACTAAAACCTAATTGGCTGGTGGCGATGACCGGACTGAGTGGAGTACTAAACCGCCGGCGGAGGACGAATGAACTGAGACGAAACCAGAAGAAGCGAATGAGAGCTTGCGGGCGCGGCCTCGGAAATTACCGAGGGCACAAGAATCGGACTCTGCTGGCCCGAAATGACCGGCACCACTCCGGAGTGCGCCAGCGCACAAACCGAGCACGCCCGGTCGGAGGTCCCTGGTCCCGCGGTATGGAAATGGACTGCGGCAATGAAACCGGTTAGAAAAATCAGGCAGATACAAAGCACCGCGGCAGCGCGAAACACGCTCGCCCGAGTGCGGAGGTGGAGGCTAAGTTCCATTCGGGAGCTTTAACTACATACGATGCTAATACATCGCCCCTTGTTGTGCACGGTTACCAAAGCGTTACGCGAAGATTCAGCCCCTTCCAGACCTCATCTGGTCCGCAAGCGCAGAAATACTACCGCGCCAAACGGGTGCGACCCGTAGCTGGCGCTCAACGCCGCCGGAACTCCATAGGCGGTTAGTTGTCCGCCCAGCGCAGTTGAGATGTGGCTGGTGTGCCCGAGTTCGCGATCGTATCCGAATGTATATGCCTGGACGCGGGTGAAGTAACGCTCGACAAAACCAGCAGGCAACGGCCCCGTTTGCGACAGGAGTTCATTGGTGCGGTCAACATTTTCAATCCGGGTCCAAACCGTGTTGCTGTTTAAAAACCGCAGCGTCGATTCCAGCAGGTAAGCGTTCCCCACATTGCCGTCTTCGAGGCTCTGGTTGCGTCCCCAAAGAATCATGGACGTCCAATTACCGGCATGAATTGGCCGGTTGTATGTCAGCGACGCCGTCATTCGTCGAACGGTTTCGTTGGGAAACAGAGCTTCAGGGCCAGCCAGTTGGCCAACTGAATACTGCATGCTCCAGTTCTGTCCGGGATTGAAGGTGACCCGCGTGGACCATGAATCGATTCGTCCGGCGTCGATGTCCCAGCGGTCTTCATCCGGTTCTTGACCGTGAAAGCCTGACGCCTCCAGTCTGATGTTCTTGTACGCGATGCCTGCGGTGATCACATCATTAGCTATGTGAGTGGAGTCTTCGAGGTGATGTCCGAGCGGAGCCAGTGGGTCCTCCGCTGCCGATGCTCGATGCGGATAGCCCGCAGGTCCAAGCCCTGGGCTTCCGACTGGAGCAACGTAAATAGATAGCAGCGTATTTTCACGAAGCTTGTAGTCGTACAGGGCGGCGACTTCCATGAAGAAATCATGGGGGTGCTGCCCATCGACAATCGGTTTCCCGAACGCGGTTTCTCCCTGCTGAAAAAGTTCGGGATAGCGCCGGCGCGAAACCGTTGCCGGTTCCAGGCTTAGCATGGTTCGAAAAGTGAGAGTTCCACTGCGTCCGAATTTTCTCTGCGCCATGGGCATGACCCAGTTGGTCGAAAAGAATTTGTCCGCGCCTCGGGCGCCGCTCTGCTGAATATCATTCAGGAATGCTGCGCCGTGGATCATCAGCATCCACTTGCCCCTTTGCCACATGGGCATCTCGAAGCGCGTCGAGTTCGGCAGCGCATCCGTACCGGAACTTGCGTGTTGTTCCAGACCGCCGATAAAGGACTCGCTCGCTTTGTTCATGCTGTCAGATGGCATCCCGCTCATGTCAGTCATATCGCCGCTAGTCATATCGGTGGCGGTGTGCTGAGCAAGAGAAACCGTGCAGAAAACCGCTACTGCCAAACCAACCAGAAACAGTCTGGTCACAGATCACCCCACATTCAAGAAAATGGGTATGCAGACTGAGCCCATATACGACTCAGTGCAAGAAAACACAGATGAGCTGTGGGTTAAACGCGTAACGGTGAACGGATAGGGTCAGAGACAGCGATCGAAATATCCGGGCGATTCATGACTGGAAGGAAATCAACGCACAACCAGCGTACGCTTCCCGCGAGCAATGCTGCCGATGAATGAGAGAAAACCGCAACTTCCTTCGGAAGGGCTCGGTTATGCCCGATAGTGCAGCATTGGTGTTTGTCTGATTTCGGCACCGGAGCGTGATGTCCGCTCGCGTGACATTGTCCAGGATGGTCAGTCACCAAAAGCAAGGGCGATGCGGAAGCAGCTATGGTACAGAGAAGAAAAACTGTGAGTACTTTGTGTCGCATCGTTCCCCAAGTAGTGTGATGCAATCATAAACCAATCGGTAACTAGCTCGTGGAATCCTGAAGCACCGAGGTTTGTAAAGGGGTTCGAGCTGATTGCGAAAATAAGAACGCCGCCCTGGAGGCGGCGTTTGTTGCCGGCAAGAAACCCAAGTTTAGTGACGCCCACCGTGAGTGTTACCACCGTGGCTTCCGCCACCGCCGCCGGATGAGACGTGGCCGCCACCGCCTCCGCCGGATGAGACATGGCCTCCGCCGCCGCCTCCACCGCTAGACCGGCCGCCGCCGCCAAACCCTCCAGACGGTCTGCCGCCGAAGCCGCCGCCGGCACGCGGCGCACTGTATGAAGGTGCCCTGCCTCCGCCGCCTCCATACGATGGATCTGCCGAACGCGATCCGCCATAGGACGGCATTGACCGACTGTAAGCCGGCCCGCTATACGAGGGCGCTGAACGTCCGTAAGTAGGAGCCGGGCTTCCGTAAGAACCGCGGTTAGATGGCATTGGTCTGCTGGAAGCGCCACCATAATTTGGCGCGGGTCTGTAACTCGGAGCAGGCCGGTTGTCGGCCTGGTACGAGGGTGAAGGCCGAGGCGCGCTTGCGCGCTGACCACCCGCGGTCGGGAAGCTTCCGCGATCCCTCGCCGAAGAGTATCCCTGCGGTGCCGACGAATTCGGACGCGGAACTGTCATTTCGCTGCGTGGCCCGTTTCCATTTGCCCGCGGAGCAGGTGCGCTGCGCCCGCCGCCGCTCGGCATCGTACTGCGAGGCGAGGCCATCGGCGCTCCGCCACGCGCCATGCCCGGAGTTGAGGGAGGTGGCGCTGACTGCGGACGCATCTGCGGAGCTGTTGAACGCGCGCTCATGTCAGGGCGCGCGCCACTCATTGGAGCCCGCGCTGTTCCTATGCCTCCTGCCGTTGGTGGCCGAGGAACCGAGCGTGATCCCAAGCCACCCGGCCCGGACGGTGTGCGAATACCGCTGCCTGGATTCGGCGACGCTCCCCGTTGCGGCATACGCGCAACGTTTTCAGGAGTGCGCACTCCATTTTGATTTGGTTGCGAAATGCTTCTATTCGCACCTATCTGCGGCCGTTCGATGTTGCCGCGGCCAGTCATTGGGGTTCGACCCACTCCGGCGACGCCGTTGCGGTTCACTGTCGCAGGAGTAATGTGGCTCATTACAGGACGCGAAAAACTTCGCGCTGGTGCTGCGGATGCTCGTCCTGCGCCGCCGGCAATCGTTGCACGAGTGGGCCTGACCTGAGGCACACGCACAGAGGCGGTTCCTACCCGGCTCAGCTGGTTCGGAGCAACTCGCACCGAATTCCGCGATACCGGCAGCGAATTCACCAGCGTGTTGCGCGAAGCCGCAGTGAATCCGTTCGGCGCGTGCATGTTCGCATAACGAATTTGCGAACCGCTGTGAGGACCGTATGGACCTCCCACCGGCCTGCCACCCCTTCCGCCATGATTGTTGATGTAGTTGTTGTTGTAAATATTGTTGATGGTGGTGATGTTCGTGATCCGCGTATTGCTGATGTTCACGTTGCGGAAATAACCGCGACTCACTCCGTACCACGGGATGAACGGTTCACCGAATCCAAGTGGGCACCAGCCAAAGCCTCCACCGAATCCGAAGCCGAAGTTCACACCCCAGCTTGGGCCGCCAAACCATGCGACTAAAGCGGGCGCGTAGTACGGACGCACCCAAATCGGTCCCGGAGCCCAACCCCAGTATCCGCTCGCATATACCCATCGGCCATAGTGGAATGGAGCGTATCCCCAAGGCTCGGCTTCGACCCATGTCCAGCCCCAGGGCGATTCCCATATCCAGCGGCCGTTGTAATAAGGAGACCACCCGGGAGCCACAGCCGGCGTCCACACCGCGCCGTAATCCGGAGTCTCTTTCCAGGTCCCGTATTCATCGAGATCTTCGTAGCCAACCACGTCGGGAGAAACGTAGCGAGCAGAGGCCGAATGATCGCCGCGCTCGTCACGTGAACGCGCCCACTCATCGAAAGCATCAAGCCGCGGCGCCCCATGGATATCGTTGGTCATTGAGGTGCCGTTGGTGAATCTCGCTTGCTGGTTGGCGCGAATGCGCACGGACGGCCCACTGCCGGTGGACTCGCCTTCGCCGCGCCATACTGTGATCACAGTTTTGTCGGCGTCAGAATCTACATCGAAGCGGTAGTCTCCCGGCTTCTGCACGGTGAACGCCTGGTTCGGCGTGTCCACTTCATAGACTTCGTTGTCATACAACCGGCGCACGTGCAAGTTCAGTGCGCCCTGGTGCAGTTGCAACTGCACGGCGTTCTGGCTGACATTGGTCAAGGTCAGGCTGGTTTCGGAGTCGATACGCGCCAGGCCGGTGCCAACGTTGATTTCGGCGCGAGAGTTCTTGTCCGCCCAAATATTGTCCGAATCGGTCAGCGGACGGTTCAGTTCGCCGGTCACCCAATCGCCAGTTCCCTGCGGCTGCACCGAGACCGAGCCATTCATGTATTGAAGGCGTGCGGCTCGCGCGGGCGGGTCGGTTTCAGGCCGCTGAGTAGTGCTCCGACCGTCGTAATCCGAGTTCGCATCAGCCTGCGGACTTGAGGGCTGCTGGTCATAATTCGGGGCGGAGTCCGGGGCCGGCTGCGCAACTTCGTTGTCCGACTGAGGATCGTAGGGCTGATCATCTTGCGCCCTGAGCACAGGAGCCGACATCAGCGCCAGAAGACTGGCAACGCTTAGGAAACGGGAAAAAACTCTCATAAACCCTCCTTCGGGAAACAGCTCCCGAAGCGCTCCGTCCTGCACCGGACGGGGTGGCAGCCCAATTGGCTGTCGTAAGCATAAACCCTGCCTTGTAGAAAGAGTTGCGGCGGACGTGTAGGGCGAAAATAGGGCGAAGGCGGGCCGATTGTTTCCCAGCCCTGCAAGCAAGATGTCGGGAGCTTCCCTATTTCGGCGTCATTGGGAGAGTCTTTTTAGGGTTGGGCGGGGAACATGATTCCCCAGAAGTTGTTCAACGAATCGTCTTCCTGAAACTCCACCCCGTAAGTAAAAACTCCTCCAGCTTCGCTCACCTGCGTGACCACGCGGGCCGAAGCTTGCGTGCGACGTCCGTTTTGTATCACCACGGTTGAACCGATCTGTAGTTCCCGATTGAGCTGAACCGCAGCCCCGTACCGGTTCAGGTTCGTTGCCTTAGCGGACAGAGTGAAGGAGCACTTCTGGCGGTCTTCGCCTGATAAGCCAATCTTGGCGTTAAGTGGCATGCGAGTGCTTCGTCGCTTGAGTTGCTGAATCCGATTAAGAGCAGGTGTCATTTCGGTCTTTCCTGGCCCTGTGATTTAGATGGTTTTGAAGACGGTATCGAAGGGTCCGACACACGACAATTTACTGAGGTCACCCTCGAGAGGTGACTGTTGTGACGTCCCTTTGTTCTACGACTTCCGCGCGGAGTGGCTAGATGAAAAGGACGGCTACACGCGTTGGCGGGAGGTCCGAAACGCCACTTTTTATCCGTTTATTTGCCATCAGTCGGGCGGGAATAAGGGATGAAATAAGAGGGATTTGACCGCGCGATTGACGCGGAAATCGGGTCGGTTCCGAGGATATATTGAACAGTCCGAGGGTTGAACGGCGGACGGTCCACCGACGAAACTAAAATTTTGCTCTGCCCTTCCCGAACGTCCTTATCATCCCTTGCCGAGGCGGACCACAACGCGCTTCAAAGCCGCCCTCTGATCTTCTGGGGAAGCGAGACAGGGGGCGGCTTCTATTTTCCTTCCCGCCTTGGTCGGTTCCAATAGGCCGGCTTGAACGATGAGCAAGCCATAGGAAGCACCTGCACAGCTACTCTGGTAGTGTTTTTAGGGAGCCTTGGCCATCTAGCCAGTTCATGAAAGTGTGTAGCCGTCCATTGGTAAACGGGTACACGCGTGTTGGCGGGAGCCCCGAAACCCATCAGCAGTTTTCCGCTGGTCGACAGCGAGCAGGTAAACTAAGCTGAGAACGCAATCCGCCGCGGAGGGATGCGTGAGCGGTTGAAACGGGTGGTCTTGAAAACCACTGTACGGGAAACCGTACCGGGGGTTCGAATCCCTCTCCCTCCGCCATTGTGGAGTGCTCGGGACGAGAGCACAGTCTGTATACTCACCTCCCAGAACATGCCCAATCGTGTCACGGTTGAAATCTGCGTCGACTCAATTGAATCGGCTTTGGCTGCTGACCGAGGCGGGGCTGACCGCATCGAGCTGTGCAGCAATCTTGCCGAGGGAGGGGTCACGCCCAGCGCGGGATTGATTGCAACCGTGCTGAGCAAAGTGTCGCTGGCGGTGTTTGTGATGATTCGCCCACGCGGCGGCGATTTCTGCTACTCCGCCGACGAATTCAAGGCCATGCAGCAGGACGTCGCGACCGCGAAACAGCTGGGCGCCGACGGAGTGGTGTTTGGACTCCTCAATGAAGACGGACGGGTGGATGTTGCGCGCACCCATCAACTGGTCGAGATCGCCCGGCCGCTGAAGATAACCTTTCATCGAGCCTTCGATGTGGCGCGCGATCTTAATGAGGCAATCGAGGAACTTGTCCGCGCGGGTGTGGACCGAGTGTTGACCTCGGGCGGTGAGCTGAGTGCTAGTCTCGGAAGGATAAAAGTCGCTGAATTAAACCGCGCCGCGAAAGATCGAATAATTGTGATGGCTGGTGCTGGAATTACGGAACAGAATGTCCGTGAGCTGCTGGTTGAAACAGGGGTGCGGGAAATTCATGCCAGCCTGAGAACGCCCGTGTCCAGCCCAATGCGCTACCGCAATGAAAAGGTTTCTTTTGGCGGGGCCGGCAGTCGCGACTACGAGCGTTTCATTGTTCTTGAGGAGCGGGTGCGGGCTCTTCGCGAGGCTGCGTCACAAACTGAAGATTGAACCTTGCGGCGTTCAAGTGGAGGGCAACTCGTGCCATCGCAGCTTCAATCAATTCCCAAATGCTGTTCGCTGGCTAGAACGGCCAATTCCAGCCGGCTGGAAACGCCCAGCTTTGCATAAATATTGCTGAGGTGCCGCTTGACGGTTTCCTCGCTGATAGCCAGTTTGCTGGCAATTTCGCGATTGCTGTTCCCCTCTTTGATTGCGGAAATAATTTCGACTTCGCGGGTGGTGAGTCCAAAGCCGCTCGTCGAAGGCTGACCCGTGCGCGCCCATGCGGTCACCGCCTCGCTGCCCACCCAAAACTGGCCCTCACAGACCGCACGAATGCTCTTGAGCAGCAGCTCCGGCGGCGAGGCTTTCAGAACAATGCCGCGCGCACCAAGTTGTAGCGCGCTGGTCACCGCGAACGGTTGAATGGCCGCCGTGAGCAGAATGGTGCGGACTGCGACTTCCTGGTGCGCCAGCTCACGCAGCACTTCCATACCTGGAACACGAGGCATGGCGAGATCCAACAAAAGGACATCGGGCTTGAGTTCGTTTGCCAGTGCGATCGCCTCTTTGCCATCCGAAGCTTCGCCGATGATGCGAAAATCTTCCTGGGTCGCCAGCAGGCGGCGCAGGCCGTCGCGAAAAATCGCGTGGTCGTCGGCAATCACGATACGAATTGCTCGGTTATCCATAATCAGGCAATGCTTGCGCGGGCAAAGTCGGGAATCTTAATCTCCAGTCGAGCTCCCTGCCCCGCTTTAGAAATAATCGTAAGCTCCCCTTCAATGGCGCGGACCCGCTGCTTTATGACCAGGGGGCCGCGGCGGCTTTCCTCGAGCTCCAGGTGCGAGAGCCGGCCGCTGAATTCGAAACCGCGACCATCGTCTTCTACGATCAGCATCCATCCTCCACGCTGACGCGCCAGACGCACCAGAACGTTTTGTGCCGCGCTGTGCCGGCGCACGTTAGCGAGCGCCTCACGCAAGATGCCGGCAATCTCGCGGCAGGTTGCCGGCGGCAGGCTCACTTGCGCCACATCACAAACGAACTGAGCGCCGATTCCGGTGTCCTGACGATAACGCGTGACCATGCCCGCGAGGAAGTCCACTAAATGACGCGGATCGAAATCCAAGGGCTCGAGTTGATGTATGAGATGGCGAACGTTTGCGGCTTCATTCTGAACCAACTCCTGCACCTCGAGCAGCTCCTGCTCCCGTTCGGCAAGAGGAATCGCCGACCTGGTACGCAGGGCATACAGCCGAAAGGCGATGGCATGCAGCGATTGCACAACGCCATCATGCAACTCACGCGATACGCGCGCACGTTCCACGGCCGCTGCCCGCGATCGCAAACGGCGCAGCAGATAGACGTTGTAGACGGACGGCGCCACCAGATTAGCAAGGTCTTGCAGAAAGCGCAGTTGGGTTTCAGGACGGCCGCCCAACACAGGGTCGAACATTAATACTCGGGCCGAAACCTCCGGTGCAATCGCGATCGCGCACGCCAGAAGCACCTCGAAGGGATGCTCATCCACGAACCGGGCCGCGAGATAACATACTTGATCGCGAGTTCGCGTTCCATTCTTGTCCAAAGTCATCGAACTGGCGATGTTCTGATTGCGCCAGGCCGCGCCTGCGGAATCCTCTCCCATCACGCACAAATATTCCTGCTGCTCACTATCATCGAGTTGGCGCCACGTGAAGACTACGGTCCCGGTGGTGGCCGACAGTTCGGCGCGCCACAACATGACCACCTGTCCTTCACTCTCGCGGGTAATGATGAGCAGTTCGCGGCTGCCAAAAAGATGCAGCAATTCCCGCATCACTGTCTGCACAGTTCCTTTGAGTCCGGCTTCGATTCGCACTCGGGATGAGATTCGCGAAACACTCAGCGCTTCAGCCGCACGCCGTTTCTCCGACTCGGAAATGTATCCGATCAAAAACGAAAAAATGACGAGGTAAACCGAGCGCATTATGAAATTGGTTGGTGATTGCTGGCCTACGATATCGGCCAGCGGAGTTCGCGCACGGGCGATTGCGTCGACCGCCATGGTGCCGATAACCGCGACTGTGGTCATGGCGGTTTCGCGCATGCCCCAACGAAATGCCGCCGCCAATAAGGCAAAAATGAAATATAGGAGGAAGGGACTGCCCGGGCCGCTGCCGAACAGGCTGATGACCGCGGGCCAAATGATATCGGCAGTGTGAGCCAACAAAGGGAAGCTGGAGGAGATTTCGCTCCTGAAGTGCAACACCACCAGCAGCCCGATGGAGTGCGCAAGATAAAGGCAGAGAAAACCCTCAGCTAGATCGTAGGGAAACGCCTGTGAAGGATCTAACCAGAGCAGCAGTAGAGAACTGACCGCCAGCACTACTCGCACCGAGGCCAGCACGCGCTCGGTACCAAGAAGGCCGCTGCGACTGCGGGGCAACGCCAGCCTGCCGGTGACCAGGTCCAATACTGAGGGCATCGCCAGCATCGCGCCGATTATAGCCCGAATATGCCACGGGCTAGTAACTGTTCATTGCCGTTGTGTGCGGTGATGTGCTGAGACAGTTTCTCGAGCAGGCTGTGGCGAAGCTGCGCTCCGAATGGAGGGTTGTGTGGTGCGAACCTTGGTTGCTAAGGCACATCGGATACGCCATAAGTTGTAGCCGGTCTGCAACTTTTGCGGAATTGACTGCGCTGTCGCTATCAGCATATGTTGCGAATGCACACTGTCGGTGCGGCATGCTTTTTTTATTGGCAAGGCGCTCCGCAGCGCTGCTCCTTCGTCGCAGGGCTGGCCTACACGTCTCCGGCCAGCCCCGCTTTTTTCGCTTAAACCCCACTTTTTCGCGCCCTTTCGCAACCTCAACCTGGCGATTTATCTTGCTACAACCAAAGTTGTAGATGAATTGCAACTTTCTGGTGATTGACCCTCCGCACCTTTGGTCGTACCTTCTCTGAGCACGTTGTTGGCTCGCAACACCAGCCATCCACGAGAAAGAACAGGATTCTTCCTCGGTCAGACGCCACTCTGACCAAGGAACGCCACTATGCGTCGAAGCCTTCCCCCACTGCGTTGCAGAACGCTAGGATCAGCTGCGGCGCAGCACTGTTTGCCCCCTGGTACTTTTGACCGTTTATCTGCAGCTGATAGTTTTGACAGTTCCAGCCAGAGTAGCTGTCGGATACTTTCTGACGCACCCAGAGTTCGTGGGTGCGTAGATAGTCAAAACGGTAAGCAAGAATTTTCCGCGGTCAAACGCCACTCTGACCAAGGAGCGCCACTATGCGTCGAAGCCTTCCCCCACTGCGCACTTCGTCTCACTCCGCAGAAATTTGGCGTCGACGTGGCAGGCTACTCGAACCTGGGTTCGGCCTGTCCGCAGTTTCATCGGGAGCCAGCAGTTTCCGGACTACACCTTCGGACACCAGCGGGCTCGACCAACGCCCATCAGGGAGTTTCGCTTTATGAGATGGCATCCAGGAGACGTGATGACCAGCTCGAGCGCGGCCCCGCAACCCCATTTCTGAGGAGGAATAAACAATGAATTGTCGAACAAATTGTAGTAAGACGTTTGTGTTAGTACTGCTCGCGCTGGCCATTCTGTCCGTGCCGGCATTCGCCGCGGACACTTGCTTGCAGAATGAATACAACCTTTCGCAAGGCCTGACTGCGACCGGGACGATCGGGAGCAGTAAGGTAAATTGCACGGCCAATGACGTAAGGATCGCTCAGGTTACGAACATCAGGGATCCTAAAACCGGGCAAACAATCACAACGTGTATCGAGGGAGCGACCTTCAACTTCCTCGCGGATTTCGAAATCCTTACGACCTCGAGTCAGGCACGCGAGAACATCGGCCTGTACATTGCGACGAACAGCACGACCCAGGCGTTAACCGGCGCCTGCGTGGATAACATCATTGCTCCGCCACACGACTCTAACGGAGCTCCTTGCACCCCCGGTACCTTCGGTTGCTTCGGTTCCGACAACTACCACGAAACCGATACCACGCCAGACAACTGCGGTGACACCAGCAGCAACGACTTCAGCCCGGGCGCAACCGGTTTCGGTGCGGGGGCAGAGAAGGTCACTCTTGAAATTGATAACTTCAGCTGCACGGCTCCGAAGGGTTCGACCACATTGGTATTGCCGAATTGCACCAGCTGGCAGATACCGGGCGGCACGCTTCAGTGCGTGACGTCGGCACCAACATATCCGTATCCCTTCAATGGTTCCGGCGGAACGCCAACCGCGGTACCGGGGACTAAGTCGAAGTGCAACTGCGGTATTATCAGCATCCCAGTCACGCCGGTGACACCAACGGTCATTGTGCAAAAGGCCTGCACCACTACACAGACCCCAGGATCGGGGCCAGGGCCTGTATTCACCCAGAACCCCACTAACCAATCGCCCACCGCCTGCAACGCGGGCAATGGGACGACGACGGAGACTGAAGCCGCGACCTACACTGTTGCCATCACCAACACCACTGGCACGAGCGCCATTACGGTTGATCAGATTTGCGACAGTGCTTTTGGCAACATCTTCACAGTTGCCGGATTCAGCGGCCTTGCTTGCCCGGCCGGGAGCAGCAGCCAGACCATAAGCAACAACACCTGCGGAGCGATGGATATTCCTGCCACCGGTGCTACCACTGCAACGTGCAGCTTCACAGCATCCGCACAACCCGAGCTTACAACGGTGACGGACACCGTGAGCGTAGTGGGCCATGCGGACATTAACCCGAGCAAGACCTTCGGCCCGAGCACGTCTAACAGCGTCGCTGTTACGTCCACCGAGGTGCCCAGCACAGCGACGGTAACCAAGGGGTTTGTTGCAACCGAAGCTGGCTGCGCAACCGTGAGGTACCAAGTGGATGTGAAGAACACGAGTACACTGGACGAGACTGAGACCCTGTCGGCGCTAAACGACAGCCCGTACGGGGATCTCACGAAGTGCACCAACATCGGTTGCCTGAATAATTCAGGCGCCAACGGAACCTTCCAGATTCTCGGAACAACTTGCGGCCAGCCAGCTGCCGGTGGTCTCGGGACGCTTTCAGGGTCTCCTGGAGCAGGCGCACTGGGAACGATAAACACCGGCGCCACCTACAGCTGCCAGTTTGATGGGCAGTTCTGCAGCGCGCTGGATAACGGCAAATGTATCTCGAATTCCGACAAAGCATCGGCCACTCTAAAGGGTGATGAATCTACTGACGTGGCGTTCACACAGGGCGGTAATACACTCACAGTGAAAGAGTGCTTTACTGCAGACGTGACGTCGGTACCGTAACCTAACCATTAGCCGGGGTCGCCCGTTCAGCGAGCGACCCAAGCTCAACTAACTCTTGATTGAAGGGCCGGTCGAACCTGACCGGCCCGTTTT
>Ga0075425_100003084_pt1 | contig 16851 bp, 12 predicted proteins | sample SoiMethybrSBSTD4_FD_75300 | JGI IMG/M metagenome (GOLD analysis project Ga0075425, IMG submission 75300) | Bulk soil microbial communities from a Populus tree surrounding site in Tennessee, USA - Soil MetaG P. TD hybrid SBSTD4 | ecosystem: Environmental > Terrestrial > Soil > Tree plantation... | reverse complement strand
GCGCCGAAGGTGTTGTCCGGCTGCTGGACGAAGGCGTCCTTCCACGTGACGCCGTTGTTGGTCGATTTCCAGATGCCGCCGCTCGCGGCGCCGACGTAGAGCACGGCGGGATTCTTCGGATCGATCTGCAAGTCATGGATGCGTCCGCCGGTGGCCGCGGGGCCGATGCCGCGGAAATGCAAATCATCGAACGGCCCGCGGGGCGGCTTCGCGGCCGAGGGCAGCTGCATCGACCGGGGAGCCGACGGAAACGCGATCGCCGCGGTGAGGAGGATGAGTGCGGTGTAGCGCATGGCCGCGTAGTGTACTCGCCGCCACGGAGCTTTTAACCACCGAATCTGCGCTCAACGCCTCGTTTCAAAGACTGATTTCGCGAGCATCACATGAACGCCCTTCGTGGCGTCCACGACCTGCGTGACGCGAAGGTCCGCGGCCAGCGAGCAGAGCATGTACGCTTCGTCGCGCGTCAGGCCGCGTTCCGCGACGAGGAAGTCGACCATCTCCCGCGTCGCGATCCTGGCCGCTTCGTCGAGATCCGGATCGAGCCCCATCGCGATGTAGTGCGTCGGCGTCTCCGCGCGCGGCCAGCGCAGACGCGCGCCTTTCCGCACGCGCAGCTCGAATGTGCCGCGCAGAGACGTCTCCAGCGCGGTACCGGTCACTTCGCCGTCGCCCATCAGAGCGTGGCCGTCACCGATCGAGAGCAGCGCGCCGGGAACATGAACCGGCAGGTACAAGGTCGTGCCGGGGATGAGCTCCTTGTTATCGAGATTCCCGCCGTGATAGCCGGGCGGCCGGCTCGAAATGCGGCCGACGAGCGGAGGCGGCGCGACGCCGATGGATCCGAAGAACGGCGCGAGCGGCAGTGTGACGCCCGGCTTGAACTCGACGCGGTTCGCGCCCGCGCGCCAGCGCAGGAGCCGCAGCCCGGCGTACGGATACGCATCGGGCAGCGTGCCGCCGCCGGGACTGAACGCGTTGACGCCGAAGTCGTGCAGGAACTCGATTGCGCCGATGCCGATTTCCAGCGTGTCGCCCGGTTCCGCTCCTTCCACGAATATCGGCCCCGTCATCGGATGCGCGCCGGGACCGCGTTCGGTCACCTGACGCTCCACCGTCTTCAGCGACTCCGGGATCTCGGCTTCGGTCGCACCCGCGAGCCGCAGCCGCTGCAGTCCGCCGGCCACCATCGTTTCCACGCGGACGCGATCGCCCGATGCTAAGCGCAGCACCGGTTTGAGCGCGGCGTCGTAATACCCCCAGTGAACGTTCTCCGGACGGAGCGGCAGTTCGTGGACGCGCGGGCTCTGTGCGACGGCGACCGCCGCGCCGAACCACGCCAGACCGAAAATCATGACTGTTCGCATCAGGTTCCCCGTAGCCCCCGCTGACAGCGCCATGAAGACGCGGTCGATTCTATAATCTCGCATGCCTATCCGCCGCATTTCGCCCATCGTCACGGTCATCGCCCTGCTGTGGACCGCCATGCTGACCGCCCGGCAGCCGCAGCCACCCGCACAGCCCGGACCGCTTGACCGACTGGTCGACCGGCTCGTCCTCGATTCGGCCACCGTGACGCTCGGCGACGTCAGCGCCGACGGCAGATGGATCGTCGCGACGACGGGATCGCTCCGCGGCCGCATCGGGATCGACAACTCGCGCTTCGGCGATCCGACGTACAACGCGCCGTCGCTGGTGGACGTCTCGATCGTCGACACCACGACGGGCGCGACGCAGAAGCTGTTCGCGGACAAACGACAGGTGCGCGGCTTCAAGTGGTCGCCGGACGGCAGCCGGCTCGCGTTCTTCGCTCTCGACAAGGGCGTGTTCGTGCCGACGGTGTGGGAGCGCTCGTCGGGCGCGACGAAGGCGATCGCGGTGCCGCCGGGCAAGGAAGCCGCGGACAACTCCGATCTCGAGTGGTCCAGAGACGGCAGCGACGTGCTGTTCGCCGTGCGCGGCTCGAGCTGGCGTGCCGACGCGAAGAAGAAGTTCGATGCCGAAACAAACGCGACGGTCATCGTCCACTCGTCGACGGAGCCGTTCCTCGCGTGGGACGACCTGCGGCGCATGTCCGCGATCCGATCGCTCGTCTCGTACGACGTGAAGAGCGGACGCTACGAGAACGTCATCGCCGAGACGCGCATCAGCGGCTACACGCTGACCGAGGACGAAGCGGCGATCAGCTATTCGGAAGACATCACGAAGAAGACGGACTACGACGTCATCTTCGGCGTCGACAACGAGCTGAAGGCGATGTCGCTGAAGTTCGTCAACACGCCGGTCACCAGGACGCTGCTCAAGTCGACCAAGGGACTGACGATCACGTGGGCCCGCGACGGGCGCACGTTCGCCTATTCAAAGGACGGCAAAGTCTTCCTGGGATCGATCGACGGCGGCGAGCCCCGCCAGCTCGCGGGACCGACCGGCGACGACAAGAAAGATGCGGACAAGGACAAAGACGCCGACAAAAAAGAGGCCGACAAGTTCACCGCCGTCCGCCTGAGCGCGCATGGCGAGCGGCTCGTCATGTCGGACAAGAAAGGCCTCTGGATCGTCGACACGAAATCGGCAGCGAAGGAGCTCGCGGTGCCGATGCCCGAGGAGGACAAGGAGTCGGACCGCTATCAGGTGATCGACTGGAGTCCCGACGCCGCGCGCGTGTACCTGACGCACAACTCGCGCAAACAGTGGGAGCGCGGCATCGCGAAGTACGACGTCGCCGCGAAGCAGCTGACCGATCTGATTCGCGATTCGAAGATCTACTCGAACGTCCGCCTGTCCAGGGACGGCAGCACGTTCGTCTACAACGCCGCCGACGGCAATCAGCCCGCGGACCTCTACGCCGCGGGCGCCGACTTCCGCACCGTCAAGCGCCTCACCACCGCGAATCCGACGTTCGCCAACGGCACCGGATCGAAGACTGGACTGATTTCCTATCTCGACGCCGACGGCAAGAAGCTGTACGGCGTCCTCTATTACCCCGTCGACTACGTCGCGGGCACGAAGTATCCGACGGTGTTCGAGATTTACGAGGACTTCTTCGACGATCGGTTCAGCGGCACCATCAACGTCCTCACCGCGAACGGTTACGCGGTGATGCAGCCGTCGGTAAACCTCGAGATCGGCCATCCCGGCGAGTCGTGGGTGAAGGGCGTCACGGCTGCGGCGAACAAGCTGATCGAGATGGGCATCTCGGATCCGGATCGCCTCGGCGTGTCCGGCACGAGCTACGGCGGCTACGCGACGGCGCTCCTCATCACGCAGACGGCGCGCTTCAAGGCGGCGATCGACATCTCGGGCAAGGTGGACATGATCAGCTTCTACACCGACAGCCCGCGTCTCGGCGTCCGCAACACGCACGCGCCGGAGAAGAGCCAGGACCGCATCGGCGGAACGATGTGGGAGCAGCAGCAGAAATACATCCAGCATTCGTCGGTGCTGTTCGCTGACCGCATCAAGACGCCGCTGCTGCTGATGCACGGCGAGCAGGATCACAACGTGCCGTACCGGCAGTCGATGGAGATGTATTACGCGCTGCGCCGCCTCGGCAAGGACGTGAAGTGGGTCACCTACACGCACGGCGGCCACGGCATGCCGACGTCAACCGTCGACGAGGTGTACGACTACCATCGTCAGATTCTGAGCTGGTGGGACGAACACTTGAAGGCTGTATCAAAGAAGACGTCGTAGCAAGTGACAAGTCTGAAGTCTCAAGTCTCAAATCTGAAGTCTCAAGTCTCAAGTCTGAGTCTCGAGTCTTGTGACTTGAGACTTGAGACTTGAGACTTGCCATGCCGTTCCCCGACTGGCTCGAGCCGATGGCCGCGACGCTCACGCAGGAGCGGTTCACCGGTCCCGACTGGGTCTTCGAGCGCAAGTTCGACGGCATCCGGCTGCTCGCTTACAAGCGCGGCGACGACGTCCGCCTCTATTCGCGCAACCGGCTGCCGCAGAATCTCCCGGCGGTGGCGCAGGCGATCGCGCTGCTCCCGCACGGCGAGCTGATTCTCGACGGCGAAGCGATGTGGTCAGAGGAAGGCGGCTATCACGTCTTCGACGTCCTGTGGATCGACGGCCGCGACGTCACGCATCTGCCGCTGATGGAACGGCGCAGCATCCTCCAGTCGCTCCCGCTCCGCGGACCGCTCCACCGCGTCGTCGCGCTCGAGGACGGCAGGCCGTGGGAGCGGGCGTGCGCCGAAGGGTGGGAGGGCGTCATCGCCAAGCGGCGCGATTCGCGCTACGAGCACCGCCGATCGCCGAACTGGCTGAAGATGAAGTGCGAGGCGTCTCAGGAGCTCGTCGTCGGCGGGTTCACCGATCCGCAGGGCGCGCGGGTCGGCCTTGGCGCGCTGCTCGTCGGATACTGGGACGGCGGCGACCTCGTGTTCGCCGGCAAGATCGGCACCGGCTTCGACACGAAGCTGCTGCTCGACCTGCGCGCGAAGCTCGACGCGATGGAAATCCCGAAGCCGCCTTTCACGAAAGGCACCGGGCTCCCTCGCATTCGCGCGCACTGGGCGAAGCCGGAGATCGTCGTCCAGGCCGCGTTCATCGAATGGACCTCCAACGGCAAGCTGCGCCATCCGCGCCTGCTCGGGATCCGCACGGACAAGAATCCGCGCGAGGTCGTGCGTGAAGCCTAGCCGCGGCGTCACCATCACCCACCCCGAAAAGGTCCTCTTTCCAGAGGACGGGATCACGAAGGGCGAGGTCGCCGCGTACTACGAAGCGATCGCGCCCGTGATGATCCCGCACATGCGCGGACGTCCGGTAACGATGGAACGGTACCCCGCGGGCATCGCGAAGAAGGGCTTCTGGCAGAAGAGCGTCGTCAAAGGATTCCCGGACTGGCTGCCGCGCGTCGACGTGCCGAAGAAGGACGGCACCGTCCACCATCCGCTCGTCGACGACGCGGCGTCGCTGTTGTGGACGGCGAACCAGAACACGATCACGCACCACGTGTGGACGTCGCGCGTGCCGGATCTCCATCGTCCGGACGTGCTCGTCTTCGATCTCGATCCGTCGACCGACGACGCGGAAGTGTTGCGCCAGGTGGCGCTCGCGCTGCGGTACTTTCTCGGCGAGATCGGGCTCGACAGCCTGATCAAGACGACCGGCTCGAAGGGCTTTCACATCGTCGTGCCGATCGACGGGAAGACGAAAAAGGGCGACGCCGCGCGGTTCGCGGACGCGGTCGGGACGTTTCTCGTCGAACACGATCCCGAGCACCTCACTCAGGAGTTCCACAAGGTCGATCGCGGCCGCCGCGTGCTGATGGACACGGGACGCAATCACTACAGCGCGACGTTCGCGGCGGCGTATACCGTGCGCGCGAAGCCGGGCGCGCCGGTGTCGGCGCCGTGCACATGGGACGAACTCGAGCGCGGCACGGTGACGCCGAGATCGTTCACGATTCGCAACATGTCCGCGCGGATGAAGAAGGTCGGCGATCTGTGGGCGGACGCGAAGCCGTCGCCGTTGCAGCCGGCGATCGAGAAATTCCGCCGCCTGCGGTGACTGCCCTTCCGCCGGTCCTGTTCGAAGACGACGATCTGATCATCGTCGACAAGCCGGCGGGCGTCGTCGTCCATCCCACCTACAAGAATCCTGGCGACACGCTGCTCGACGCCCTTCCGCCCGGCTCGCGCATCGTCGGACGGCTCGACAGGCTGACATCGGGCGCGGTGCTCGTCGCGAAGCGCGCGGACGTCCACGCGCAGCTGCAGCAGGCGCTGGCGGCGCCGGAGGCGGAGAAGATCTATCTGGCGCTCGTCCGGGGCGCCGCCGACGAGCGCGGACGGATCGACCTGCCGCTCGGAACGGATCCGTCCGATCGACGCCGTCGTATCGTGACCGACGGCGGCGCGCCGAGCGCGACGGAGTTCGAGCGCCTCGACACGGGTAATCTGGATGGCGGGATCGTATCGCTGCTGCGCTGCCGACTTCTGACCGGCCGACGGCATCAGATCCGTGTGCATCTGTCGGCGCGGGGATGGCCCGTGGTTGGCGATGCCGTGTATGGAGAGCCGCTCGAAGGCTTTTCGCGGCTGGCCCTTCACGCATGGACGCTGACGTTTGTGCACCCGCGCTCCGGCGAGCGCGTCCGCGTCAGCTGCACGGTTCCCGCGGAGCTCGCTTCGTTGCTGTCGCGGTGCGGGCTGCGAGGGGACGCGTACGCGGCAGGCGCGGCTGGTGCCGCACGGCGGTGATCAAGAAAGCTGGGATTTGGCCCTCCAGCGCTGACTGACAACGCCGGCGAAGAAACAGAGCCAGAGTTCGTGCTCGAATGCCGTGGCACGGTCCCGGCGCAGCGTGCGCCACGCGAAGCTTCGAGCGGACCGGGCGCCTTTCTTCAGAAGATGGATCGGCACGCCGGCGATCTCCGGCTCGCCCGCGTGCGGCGGATTCTCGAGCTCGGGCTCCTCGATGTCATACCCGCCCTGCTGATACAGCAGCGCGCGGCTGATGCCGTGCCAGTACAGCCACCGCCGGAAGTACTGCTTGTGCAGCCGATCGGCGGTGACGACGTGGTGGACGACCATGCCGGGCAGGTAAAAACCGCGGGCCCCGGCGGCGCGCGCGCGCAGGTGCCATTCGCGCTGCGACTGATTACGAAGCGTACCGACCTTGCGCCCGAGGCGGTTGTCGAACAGCCCGACGCGGTCGAAGACGCTGCGCCGATATGCGACGTTGACGCCCAGCGGCCACGAGATGCCGCCGCGCCCGAACTCCCGCGCCTCTTCGCCGTGATCGAGGAGCGCGATGACTTTCGTGTAGAGGCTGTTCCGGTCCGACAGCCAGTCCGGCTTCGGCCTGGTCCACAGCGGCAGCACGCGACCGCCCACGAAGTCGCAGCCGTACCGCTGCAGGCCGTCGACGGCACGCTCGAGCCAGTCGGCCTCGAACCGGGCGTCGTCGTCGGTCGCCGCGATGATCGCGCCGCGTGCGGCGCGGACGCCGGCGTTCATCGCCGCGTACTTCCCCTGCTCGGCTTCGAAGACATACCGGACCGCAAACGGACACCAGGCCGACGCCGCGGCGACGACGTCGCGCGTGGCGTCGGTGGAATTGTTGTCGACGAGGATCAGTTCGGTGTCGCCGACCGTTCGAATGCGGGACAGGCTGGCGAGCGTGTCAGTCAGTTGATCCGCCCGATTCGCGGTCGCGATGATGATCGAGAGGTCCATTACCGTTCGTCGCGCGGCACGCTCGCAATTCGAACGCCAATCGCTGAGCACGGTGTGGGGCGGGGACACAGAAGGATGTTGTCAACAAAGAGAAAAGAATTCCTCAGAAAGCCCGCGCTGAAGAGTGCCGAGTGAGGTCTGAAGGCGTATCGATCGGCAGCCCGCTTGCTACCCAGCCGTTCGTGACCCGCACCTCCACGCTCCGCAGGATGCTCGTCGATCCCGAACTCGCGTTTCTCATGGAAGCGCACAACGCGCTCAGCGCGCGGATTGCCGAAGAGGCGGGCTTCGCGGCCGTCTGGGCCAGCGGGCTGTCGATGTCGGCGGCGCTCGGCGTCCGCGACGCGAACGAGGCGTCATGGACGCAGATCGTCGACGTCCTCGAGTTCATGGCCGACGCGACGACCGTGCCGATCCTCGTCGACGGCGACACCGGATTCGGCAACTTCAACAACGTCCGCCGGCTGGTCGGCAAGCTCGAGTCGCGCGGCATCGCCGGCGTCTGTCTCGAAGACAAGCTTTTCCCGAAGACCAACAGCTTCCTGCACGGCGAGTCGCAGCCGCTCGCGGAGGTCGGGGAATTCTCCGGCCGCATCCGCGCCGCCAAGGACTCGCAGCGCGACCCGGACTTCGTCGTCGTCGCGCGGACCGAGGCGTTCATCGCCGGACACGGCGTGCACGAGGCGCTCGCGCGGGCGCACGCGTACGCGGACGCCGGCGCCGACGCGATTCTGATTCACAGCGCGAAGGCGACGCCGTCCGAGGTGCTCGCGTTCGCGGACGCCTGGAAGACGGCCGCGCGCGACGTGCCGGTGCTCGCGGTGCCGACGAAGTACTGCCACACGCCGACCGACGTGTTCCGCCGGCACGGATTTGCGGCGCTGATCTGGGCGAATCACCTGCTGCGCGCGAGCATTCGCGCGATGCAGGACGCCGCGGCCGAGATTCTCGCGGCGCAGTCGGTCAGCGGCATCGAAGCGGCGATCGTCCCGGTCAGCGAAGTGTTCCGTCTGCAGCGCGTTGAGGAGCTGGAAGATGCCGAACGGCGTTACCTCGATCGGCCGGCTGGCGAGCGAGCCGTGCTTCACGGTTGACAGCAGGAACGGCCGCGTCGAAACGAGCGGCCCCGCAGAGTTCTTCCGCGGCCACGCGATCGAGGTGCCCGGCCACACGCCGGACGGCATCTTCGCGTCGTGGTCGTGGGACGGCCGGCGGCTGACGATCCGCAACGATCGGTACGGCGCGGGGCCGCTGTTCTACGCTCACGAAGGCACGCGGCTGTCGGTGTCGCCGTCGATCGTCCGCCTCGTCGACGCCGGCGCTTCGACGGCGTTCGACGCGCGCGCGCTCGCGCTGTTCCTGCGCCTCGGCTTCTTCGTCGGCCACGACACGCCGTTCACCGCGATCCGCGTCGTGCCGCCGAACGGCGTCGTCACCTGGGAGGACGGCCGCGTCACCGTCACCGGCGGCTACCGCTTCGTCGCCGGGCAGCGGATCGCGCGCGATGCGGCGGTGGACGGCTTCATCGAAATCTTCCGCCGCGCGATGCGGCGGCGGCCGCCCGTCGGCGACGATATCGTGGTGCCGCTGAGCGGCGGACGCGACTCGCGCCACATTCTGATGGAGCTCTGCGCGAGCGGCGCAGCCCAGGCGGCGCCGACGCGGGCCGTCACGATTCCGCGCTATCCGCCGCGCCCGACCGAAGACGAGCGGCTCGCGCCGATCATCGCGCGCGAGCTCGGCGTGCCGCACACGCTGCTGACGCAGACGACGTCGGCGTTCCTCCCGGAGCTGCGCAAGAACTGGGAGACGCACCTCTGCGCGGACGAGCACGCGTGGTACGCCGCGATGGTGGACTGCCTCGAAGGCCGCGCGACGACGATCTACGACGGCCTCGGCGGGGCGCTGTCGGTGCCGAACCGGTTCCTCAGCCGCGACACGATGATGCTGATCGAGCGCGGCCGCTTCCGCGATCTCGCAACGAACATTCTCGGAACGCTGTCGCGCTCGAGCGAATCGTTCCTGCGGCCGGTCCTCCGCCGCGAATGGCGCGATGCGCTGTCGCTCGACACCGCCGTCGATCGGCTCGCCGAGGAGCTCGCGCTGCACCGCAACGCCGCGGATCCGGTGAAGTCGTTCAACTTCTGGACCCGCATCCGCCGCGAGCTGGCGCTGACGCCGTACGCGCTCATGCGCAACATCCCGACGGTGTACAGTCCGTATCTCGATTGCGAGCTGTACGACTTTCTGTCGTCGTTACCACCGGAAGTCATGTCGCCAACGCTCTCGGCTTCCGACAAATCGTTCCACTCGGACGCGGTGCTGCGCGGCTATCCGCGCTATGCGCACATTCCGTTCGAGGATCGCGGCGCGGCGAAGCGCGATCGCCGCGCGCATGACGCGACGCTGGTGCGCGATGCGGGTCTCCACCTGCTGAAGCATGCGGGCGAGGCGCCGATTCTGCTCAACCGTGCGCACGTGCTGCCACGTTTCGCCGTCGGCGTCGCGAGCCGCAAGTATGGCGAGCGCGCCGGGTGGATGCCGGGCGTGGCGCTGTACCTGTTTCAACTCGATGCCCTCGCTCAGCGCCGCCACGCGGTGGCTGACGCCGCCTGATCGGTTCGAATCCACGCATTGTGCCGCCACATCTCGTACGAGGGACTGGCGGCGCAGAATCCGGCGACGTCGATGACGGCTCGATACGCCGGCTCGCCGGTGTGCTTCGACCGCAGCGCCAGGTCGACGTCGACGACGCGAGGCGGCAGCGACCGGCACGTGTTCCGGGCGAGGTCGAAGTAGATGATCGGATCGCAGCGGCTGCGGTGCGGGAGCCGCTTCGTCTGCTCGAGCGGGGTCGTACGCGCCGTGCCGTCGTCCAGGTGGTACGTCATCGACGCATCGCACTCGATCAGCGCGTCGAACATATGGAGCGCGAAGGCGCGGCCCTCGCCGGTGATCGCCGAATCGCCCGGAAAGAAGCGCGGCACGAACTGCAGCGCGGCGAGCACGGCGAGCGTCGCAACCGCCCAGTTCCGCCTTCGCTCGCTCGAATGGTGCGCGAGCGCCGGGGCTGACAGCAGACGCGACAGCGGCACGATCGCAAGCAGACAGAACATGAGCAGTGGATACCAGAAGCCGACGATGGGCCACGAGATGATGTGGAACGCGACGAGCTGCGCCAGCGTCGCCCAGAAGATCCAGGAGCGGCGCGCGTAGATGCCGAAGACGAGCGTCGTCTCGAGCAGCACCACGTAAATGCAGCTCGCGGGCACGAGTGCCGCCGGGATCCAGCCCTGGCTGTAGAGCGCGGCGCCCGACAGCCACTCCCAATCGAGCTTGAGAACCCCGGCCCAGAAGTACAGCGACGCGAGCACGTGATGCAGCAGCGCGCGCTTGCCGGGGATGAACAGGAACGCGAGCACCACCCAGTTGAGCATGTAGTGCTGATTCGCGCGCAGCCGGTAGTCCTGCGCCATCACGACCGTGCGCATCACGTTGACCGCGACGAGCAGCGCGTAGGCGGCGCCGACGCGGCGCACGAGGAACGCGGCGCCCGCGACGCCGGACAGCAGCAGGTACAACCAGAGAACGCGGCTGACGGCGGACGCCGAGACGAGGGTATGGCAGTTTTCCCAGAACGGCCAGCACATCGGTTGCGCCGAGCCGCCGATGAGGTCCGGCACGCCCGTACGGAACTGCCACTGATACCAGGTGAAGACGTTGGCCAGCGCGAGCGCGGCGCCGTAGAGAGTCAGCGCGCGGTCGGATCGGATCTCATCAATTTGGCGGCCGAGCCATCCCACGCCGCTGCGCTCGCAAGGCGTATACCGGCGTCAACGAGGGTGCGCCGCGACCCAGAGCGCCGCCACGAAGATGGCCGGCACCATCGCGATGCCGTAGAGGACGGCGACGCCCGCTTCCTTGGCCAGCGTCAGCACGTGCGACCCGCCGTAGACACGCTTGAACGCGAAATGGACGTACAGCGGCACCCAGATCATGACGACGATGCCGAGCGGGATCGACACCCAGCGGATGTGCGCGAGGCCGATCGTCGAATTCACGGCCGTCACGAGGAACGCGAACGCGTGGACGTGAAGCGCGAAGTAGAGGTGCTCGACGAAATGGCGCCGGTGGAAGAACGCCGCAACGATGACCGCGAACACGGGAAGCAGGACGAACATGGCCTTCGGCCACGTCGCGAACACGTCGCGGGTCAGCCCCACAGGATCCTGGATGACGCGGTGGATGAGCGGCTGCAGGAATCGGGGAGCCTGTTTCTCGTTGTCCTCGAGAAACTTGCGCTTCTCTTCGTCGGTCATCGGGCGCTTCGTGTTCTGGACTGACGCGCCGACGCCCTTTCCCGGGTCCGTGACGGTGACCGTGATTCCGCGCGTCGGCGTCACCGCGGCGACGACGAAGAACAACACGCTGATGGTCAGGTACAGCCGCAGCGGCGCGATGTAGCGCGCGCGGCGGCCGGCGACGACGTCGAGCGTCAGCTGACCGGGCTTCGTGACGAGCGTACGCAGCGTCTGAACGATCTTGCCGTCGAAGTGGAGAAACTCCTCGAGCGCGTCGTGGAGCAGTTCGTGGAGAGTCGGCTTCGGGTGGACCGCTTTCTGGCCGCAGCCCGAGCAGAAGGGACCGGCGAGCTCGGCGCCGCAGTTCAGGCACGTCGCTCCAATCGTGGCCAGCTGCTCGTGCACGGCGCCATTATGACTCCGGCACCCGTCCCTGCGCGCGCGCTCAGTCGAGCGGTGTCAGCTGACCGTCCTTCTTGACGCCGAGCCGGATGGGCCGCGGTGCTCCCCGTTTCGGTATCGTCACCTCGACCCAGAGCTCCTCGCCGGGAGGCCGGCGCGACGGATCCGGCACGTGCTCGGAAATGAAGTACGCAATCGGCTCGTTGAGACGCAGGACACGTTCGCCGTTCTGGACCATCATCGAGCCGGACTGGCTCGAGACGTCCTCGGACTTCACGGCTGTCAGGCGGCCGCCGCGATCGACGAGCGCCACGTGGCCGTCCGACATCCAGGCGCCCTGCTCCTGTCCCGGCTCCATTGCGGCATCGATCCGCAGGCGCACGTAGCGTCCGCGGATCGGCAGCATCGGATCGTACGGCGCCGTCCGCGCCCAGACGCGCGGACGCGTCGCGCGATCGACGAGCAGCTTGCCGCCCAGGCTGCCCACCAGGGCGAGATGCATCGCCGTGACGATGAGTCCCGCGCGCATCGGAGAAATCGATGTCATGCAATCCTCCGGACGAGTTGCCGCCGCACGCGCTCGATCGCCCATCCGCCGGTCAGGAACACAAGGCCCAGTCCGATGAGGCTCGTGGAGCGCGCGAGCATGTCCATCACGTGCGAGAAGTAATAGGTCAGCACCGTGATCCCGAACGCCGCAGCGCCGAAGTTGATCATCGCGGGACGCGATTCCGAGACGCCCCAGGCGGCGAGGCCGGTGGCCCCGAGCGCCCACCACGCGAACAGCGCGACGTCCTCGTGCAGCGGCCGCAAAGCGATGAGCACGGCGACCCACGCGGCGGCTGCCGCGACGGGCCATGCCTCGAACCGCCGAGAGATCGCGGCAACGGCGAGCGGAATCGCGATCGCCAGCGCCCATCCCGCAACGAAGTCGGCCTGCGGCAGGCTCGAGGTCCTGAAGACATTGGCGGTCGTCAGCGCGATCGTGAGCGTCGCAAACGGCAGCGCAATCGCGCCGAGCCAGCCGATCGCGCGCCGGTTCAGATCCATGCGGTCGCTGCGCGCGGTCGAGAAGTACGCGAGCGAGAGCAGAAAAACGAAGGTCGAGACGACGCGCCAGTCGTCCCAGGAACGATGGCGATCGATGAGGACGCCCCACTCGCTCACGAGCCACGCCGGTGTCAGCATCGCCGTCAGCACGAGCTGTGTGGGCGATCGAAGAATCGCCCAGGCGAGCGCCGCGCCGAACGCCCACAGCATCACGCCGGACGGCCAGTGCTCGTCGAGATTGAAGATCTGGCCGGCGAGGAAGATGCCGCCGCCCAGCGCGATCGTGCCGACGGTATGCAGCGCGGTCGCCATCGCGGGAAACCGTTCCGCGACCAGCGCGCCGGCACCGTGAAAGCCGCCGACCATCAGGACGACGAGGCCGAAGCGCACCGTCGGCGACAGCGTCTCCCAGTGCGCGGCGACGAACAGCAGCGCGCCCGCGCCGAGTGTGATGACGCCGAACGCGAGGGCAATCCAGATCGGCCATTTGAGCCGGTTGGATCCCGCATTCTCGCCTTCGAACGCCCGGATCCGCGCGACGGCAGCCGCGTCGATGACGCCCGCAGCACTCCACCGATCGACGAGCCGTTCCCAGCTCTCAGCCACGATTGCCTCCAGCGCGCTCCGCTCCACTGCGTTGCGCTCGCGCGCATCTCGCACCCTTCACTCGCTCCGCCTTCCGGCGTCGGTCCGTTCCGGGCGCGGCGTGTCAGTGTTACGTGAAGCAGTGTAGGGCGCGGCGTTACCCGCGTCCTGAGGGCGGGGTGAGAAAGAGTGAGAAACAGTGCCCTAACGCACGTATCCCTGCGCGGCCATGTGCGTTCCGCTCATCGCGCAGGCCTCCGGCGGCATGTCGTGCACGCCCGTCGCGTCGATCCAGGCGTTGTCGAAGCGGAGCAGTGCCTGCCCCGCGGGCAGCCCTCAAAGGCTGCGCTACCTCTGCGGGCTGCTCCCCTTCTTCGCCGGCGCCGCTTCGACCGGCTTGATCACCTGCGGCACCGTCAGCGTCAGGTTGTACTTCGCCAGCGACGCGCTGACCGCCGACGCCTTCGCGATGACGGCGTTCAGATCCGCGATCGCTTTCGGCGTCTGCGCCTTCACTTCGGTGTACGCGCGCGTCGTCTGATCGCCGACGACCATGCCGCTCATGTAGCCGTTCTTCGCCTGGCCGAGCAGCGCGTTGAGATTCTCGTTCGCGCCGCCGCGTCCGCCGCCGCCTCCGCCGCCGCGTCCGCCCGCCGGCGCGGCGAGCTTCGGCGCGAGTTTCGCGAGATCCGCCTTGAACGCGTCGAACGACGACTTCACGTCGCCCGGCACGTCGTTCCTTCCGCCGATCGTCGTCGTCAGCTCGGTCGTCTGGCGGTTGAGCGACGCGTAGGCCGCGCCGGCTTCCGTGATTCGCGGCTGCAGCGCGTGCAGCTCCATCGCGGCGTCGTACTGCCGCTTGCGCTCAACCGACGTCAGCACGACCTCCGGATCGTCGGCGACTTTGATCGGCTTCGTGTCGACCGTCTTGCCGTCGACGATCAGCGCGACGTTGTAGGTGCCGCCGGGGACGTACGGTCCCGGCTGCGGGCCGCCGCCGCCGAATCCGAAGCCTCCGCCACCGCCGCCGGTGGGCGACGGAATCGGCGGGCAGCCGGCGCCGAACGGACTCGTCTCGGGCTGTGCCTGCCCCGCCTGCCCTGCCTGCCCGCCCTCGGCCTGCCCTGCCTGCCCCGCCCGTCCCCGGCCGCGCCCGCGTCCGTCTTCGGCGGGCGGCGGCGCGGGATTCGGCTGCACGCGCAGATCCCAGCACGCCGACTGGATGCCGGCCTTGTTGCTCTTCACGAGCGGCTGACCGGAAATCTCGCGGACCTCTCTGCCGGCCGCGTCCGTGATCCGCAGCTTCACGTCGCCGACGTCTTTCCTGTTCAGCCACGAAACGATCGCGGCCGCCGGCGGATTCTCGCCGTAGAACTGCTGGTCGCCCCAGAACTCGTAATTGCGATCCCGCGCCGCGCGGCGGAACATCGACGATGGCGGCGGCGAGAAGAGCTTCGCGTCCGTTGTCGCGGCCTGCGCGGCCGCGTATTCCTGGATCGGCTCCGCGTGATCGAGGATCCAGATCGCGCGGCCGTGCGTCGCCAGGATGATCGCGTTGTCGCGCGGATGCTGCGTCACCTCGTCGATGCGGACGGTCGGCAGGTTCGCGCGGATGCGCATCCAGGTCCTGGCCTTGTCGACGGAGACGAACAATCCGGTCTCGGTGCCGACGTAGAGCACGTTGCCGTTCCGCTGATCTTCGGTCAGCGTCTTGACGCTCTCGCCCTTCAGATTGCCGACGGCCGACTGCCACGTCGCGCCGAAATCGTGCGTGACGAAGATGTAGCTCTCGAAGTCGTTCAGGCGGTGGCCGTCGGCGGTGACGTACGCGGTGCCTTCGTCGTACCGCGACGGGACGACTTCGGAGATCCAGATGCCCTTCGGCAGTCCCTGAATGTTGGCGGTCACGTTCGTCCAGCTGCGCCCCGTGTCGCGCGAGACCTGCACGTTGCCGTCGTCGGTCCCCGCCCACAGGACGCCCTGCCTCTTCGCGGATTCCGCGAACGAGATGATCGACGGCCACGCCTGGATGCCGTCGTCTTTCGCGATGCGGATGTCGCTGCCCTTGACGCCCATCGTCACGATGTCTTCGCGGTTCGCGTTGGTCGTGAGATCCGCGCTCGCGCTTTCCCACGTCAGGCCGCGGTTGGACGAGCGATAGAGCTTGTTGCCGGCGGCGTAGATGATTTTCGAATCCCAGGGCGAGAGATAGAGCGGCGTGTCCCAGTTCCAGCGCAGCGGCGGATCGCCTTTCTCGGCCTGGGGACGGATCGACATCGTCTCGCCGGTGACGCGGTCGATGCGCACCATGTTGCCGTCCTGCGACTCGCTGTACGCGACGCGGAAGTCGTTGGGATCCTGCAGCGCGACGAAGCCGTCGCCGCCCTGCATCGTCTGCCAGTGGTAATTCGCGATGCCGACCTGCCCGCGCACGGCGCTCGGCCCGCACCAGACGTAGTTGTCCTGCATGCCGCCGCAGATGTTGTACGGCACCGCGTTGTCGACGCTCACGTGATAGAAGAGGCCCACCGGAAGGTTCGGGAGGAACAGCCACGTCTTCGCCTGATCCCAGGTGACCGCGAGGCCGCCGTCGTTGCCGATGATCAGGTGATTGCTGTTCGCCGGATCGATCCACAGCGCGTGCGTGTCGTCGTGGATGCTGCGCGTGAAGTTGGTACCGACGGTCTTTCCGCCGTCGGTCGAGTGGTGGACCTTCACGCCTCCGTAGAAGATCGTGTCGGGATCGTTCGGATCGATCCGCACCTGGCTGAAATACATCGGACGCGGATTCGCGTCGTTCATCTTCTTCCACGTCGCGCCGGCATCGTCGGATCGATAGAGGCCGGTCGGAGTGTTCGCGGTGTTGGCGGTCGACACGTCGCCGCCGCGCCCGCCTCCGCCACCGCCGCCTGCCTGCTGCGGCTGCTCGTCCGGATTCCCACCAGCCCCACCAGCGCCACCGGGCCCGCGCCCGCCGCGTCCGCCGGCCGGCGACTGCCCTTCGATCAAGGCATAAAGAATGTTGGGCCGCTTCCGGTAGACGTCGAGCGCGATGCGCCCCATCGGCTCGTTCGGAATACCGCTGGCGAGCTTCGTCCACTTCTCGCCGCCGTCGGTCGACTTCCAGATGCCGCTGCCCGGACCGCCGCCGTTCATGCAGCACTGCGTGCGGCGGCGCTGATACGTCGATGCGTAGAGAATCTGATCGTTGGTGGGATCCATCACGAGGTCGTTCGCGCCCGTGTCGTCGTCGACCTTCAGCACCTGCTTCCAGGTCTTTCCGCCGTCGGTCGTCTTGTAGACGCCGCGCTCGCCGCCGG
>Ga0075425_100003083_pt1 | contig 16851 bp, 12 predicted proteins | sample SoiMethybrSBSTD4_FD_75300 | JGI IMG/M metagenome (GOLD analysis project Ga0075425, IMG submission 75300) | Bulk soil microbial communities from a Populus tree surrounding site in Tennessee, USA - Soil MetaG P. TD hybrid SBSTD4 | ecosystem: Environmental > Terrestrial > Soil > Tree plantation... | reverse complement strand
GCTGGGGCTAGCTCCGCGGTGTGCCGCTCACCGCGAAGACGACGATGGTCGGCGCGCCGGGGCTGCGTTCGACCCAGAAGTTCGACGGGCTGCCCGAGGCGACGGCGACGTATTGCTTGCCGCCGACGGCGTAGGTCGCGACGCCGCCGCCGATTGGACCGCCGGTATTGAACCGGTAGAGCACGCCGCCGGTTTTCGCATCGAAGATCGTGAAGTCGCCAGTCAATTCGCCGGTCATGACGACGTTGCCGGCGGTCGCCGTCACCGCAGCGACCATCGGGCGCGCCGACCTGTATTTCCACGTCACCGCGCCGGTCGCCGCGTCGATCGCAGTCAGCCAGCCCTGCGCCTTGTCGACTGGATCGAGATCGGTGCGGCCGCCCATGTAGCCCTTGCCGGGGATGAACCGCACCTGCTCGTAGGCGGTGAACGTCGCGCACCAGTCGACCGCGGGCACGTAGAGCATGCCGGTCGAAGGACTGTAGGCCGGACCGTTCCATTCCGTGCCGCCAAGCACGCCGGGACATGCACGCGTCGGCGTCGTGATCACCGGCGCGTCGGCGTTCTCGCGCGTCGTGACCGCCGTCTCGTACACGACGCCGTGAGTGTCGCGGTCGACGGCGCGCAGAACACCATCCTTGCCGGTCGTGACAACCAGCCGGCGCCTTGCGCCGTTGATCTCGGTGTCGAACATCGGCGTCGCGTGCGTGAGATCCCAGTCGTGTGAGTCGTTCGGCACCATCTGCCGGTACCAACGCAGCCGCCCCGTGCGCGCGTCGAGCACGATCATCGAGTTGGTGTACAGGTTGGCCCCCTGCCGCAGATGCACGGGCAGATCGGGCGCTGGATTGGTGACCGCGACGTGAAGGTCGGCGGTCTCGGTGTCGAGCGCGAACGAGGTCCACACCGCGCCCCCGCCCATCGGAATCCCCTTCGGGTTCTTCCAGGTCTCGAAGCCCGGCTCGCCCGGTTTCGGAATCGTGTTGAATCGCCACACCGGCGTCCCGTCGGTAGCGCGAAACGCGCCCACCCAGCCCTGAACGTTGCGCTCGCTCAGCGCCGGCCCGATCAGCACGAGGTCCTCGAACAGGATCGGCGCCATCACGAAGATCTCGCCGTCGGCCGGCTTTCCGATTCGCCTCGCCCACAGCTCTGCGCCCGTCTCTGCGTTGAGCGCGAGCAGGTAGCCGTCGGGTGTGCCGCGGACGACGCGGCCGTCCTTGATCGCCACGCCACGATTGCGCTGGAACCCGACGGTCTCGCGCGCCTGCCACGTCTGCCGCCACTTCACCCGGCACGTCGCCGCATCGAGGGCGATAGTGGCGCCAGTGGTCGTGATGTACATCGTGCCGTTGTAGACGATCGGGCCGGTTTGAAAATTGTCGCGTTCGCCGACTTGAAAGAGACACGCCGGCGCAAGGCGCGGCGCCGTAGTCGTGTTGATCTCCTGCAGCGGCGAGAAGCGCGTGCCGCCGTAGTCGTGCGTGTGCAGCAACCAGTCGGTTGAGCGCGACGCCTTGTCCAACGTCGCTTGATCCGGTCCGCTGGCCGCGGGCGTTGCGCCGGCGGCACCGGGGATGAAATCCGGCGGCGCCGGCCGCGCCGGCGTTCGCGGCGCGACGGCGACGTGTGCCGATTCCAGCGGCTGCGACGCCGCTGTCAGCATCGTGTCGCCGGACGGAAATCCGTTCATCTTGAGGATGTACGCGAACACCGCGGCGTGGTCCTGCTGCGTGAGCGTGCTCGATGCGCGCGGCGGCATCGTGGTGCGGGCGATGTAGAAAACGTCGCCGAGCGTGACGCGCGGATCGCTCCAGCTCGTTTCGAAGCCGGCGCCGGCGAGCGGCGGCGCCGTGCCGCCACTGAGCGTTGCGCCGTGACAACCCGCGCACGACCGGCGATAGAGCGATTCGCCGGCTGTCGCCTGTGCGTCCGTGTACATCGCGGCGCGGGCCGGTGCGCTGGCCGCCGGCTGGACGGCGCGAATGGTCGCCGCCGTGCCGAAGAGTGACGCGACGCCGCAGGTGAGGAGAACGCCGCTGGCCGAGCGCTTCGTGAAGCTCATGCGGCGCAGCATACTCCCATCAGTCGGCCTTCGGTGGAAGCTTCCGCAGCCGATCCAGGGCGCCCTTGTCGATCGCGGTGACGATGCGTTTCGAGAGGTCCTGCACCGTCTTGCCGGTGAAGATCTGATGGTCGGCGACGATCTGCAGCGCCATCATCCGGAACGCCATGTCGTCGTCTTCGATGCCGAGTACCATCAGCGTCTCGCGGTCGTACCGCTCGGTGACCATGAGGGACGCGGCAAGTTGCCCGGGCGAGGTACCGCAGATGATCCAGACGATGCGCCGCGCGCCGTCGGACGGCACGATCTCCACATCCGGCAGCGATTCGAGCCCCTTTCGCACGCTCTCGAAGAGCGCCGTCGCCGTTGCATCGCGATCAGCGCGTGCTTCGCTGCGGGTGACGAGCGCGAGCGGGAACTTCGCCTGCGCGGCCGCGGATCCGCCGAGCAGAACGGACACGACAAGAAGCAAAGCCGCCGTGAGGCATTGTTTCACGGCGGCTATTCTCTCACCGGTCGTGCGACCGCACGTAGCGCAGGCCTTCAGGCCTGCCGAAGCCAGGGGCAGCCCTGAAGGGCTGCGCTACGTTGAGACGCCTCTTAGAATCCCGGGCTCAAATTGAACTGAAACGCCCACCCGCTGCCCGGACGCTGAAATGGATGCGCGAAGTCGAACTGCCCCACCGCATATCCGAACAGGTTGACGCGCAACGCAACGCCGGCGCTCGCCACGCCGTCGCGCCAGTTGAACGCGTGCGGCACCTGCGACACGCCAAGGAGCGACGTCGCGATCGCCACCCGCTGCAGGTTGTTCCACGCCCAGCCTGCGTCGGCGAAAAACGCGACTTCGATCGGCACCGGTCCGTACATGCGCTGCGTCGCGCCGAACGGACGCAGCAGTGGGAAGCGGAATTCGAGATTCGCGACCAGCAGGCGGCTTCCCTGAAGCCGGTCGAACTCCGGGCAGTCGCTCACCGCGTTCGGTGTGCAGTCCTGGCTGTTGAAGGTGCCGGCGTCATAGCCGCGAACCAGGTTCGGATAGCCGATGAACAACGGATACAGTCGCGTGTCGTCGCTGCCGGAACCGTAGCGTCCATAGTGCAGCACACGAGCGGCAATCGTATAGAAGGACACCGGCATGAAATACCGCCGGTAGTCGGCCATCAGCGTCGTGTAGTGCAGCGAGCCGAAGGTCGGCGCCGCCTCGACACGGTAGCGCTGGCCCTGCACCGGGCTGGTTGCGCCGAAGCTGGAGGTGTCGTAGACGAGCGCGGCCGACGTGTTCGCGAGCGACAGGGTGTCGCCGATCGACGTTGTCGTCGAGTCGTTGAGCAGCACGTTGCCGGTGTTCAACGAGAACGCCGTCGTTTCGACGATCTGATCGAAGGAGATGCGGGTTGCGCCGCCCTGGAACTCGACGCGGTGGGCGCGGCTGAACGGGTAGGCGACGACGCCGCTGACGCTCTGTTCGGTCTGGCGGAACAGAATCGTCTGCTCGATTTGCGCCGGCTCGTTGCCGATCGTGCCGAAGCCGCTCTGAAATCCGCCCGATAGATACGGAATCTGACCGCCGACGATGCCCCAGTTCCAGCGATGCGCCTGGTTGAAGTACATCACCTGCGCGGCGGTGTTCTTCAGGCTGAAGTTGTTGGTGACGCCGGAATTCAGCTGAACGGCGGTGACCAGTTGATGATCGCCGAGCATGTCGCCGAACTGCAGCGCAATACCGCCGCCGACGGCGGCGCCGAAGCGATTGGCGCCGACCGCAATCGTCGGCTGCGCCAGCCCTTCGAGCGACAGCGACGACTTGTAGGTCTCGCTGGGATACTCGGTTGCGGGCGGCAAACCGAGCGTGGCGTTCTGGAGCAGCGCCTGCACCTCGCTGGTGCGCCGGTCGAGCGGCGGCAGCGTTCCGGCGTCGGGTGCGCGGTCGGCGAGGCCGCCGCTCGTTTCAACCCCGCGCGCCGGTTCGTTCGCGCCGCGCACGCCTTCGCTGCGAGCGGTCCGCTGCGGTCCGGCGCCGAGGTCGAGCGTGTAGATGTCGTACTTCCCGCCCTGATAAACGCTGAACGCCGCCTCGCCGGTGCGCGACGCGACCGACAATGCCGGGCTCGAGCTGGTGATGCCGCTGACGCCGGTGCCGATCCGCGTCACCTGCGTGAGGTCACTGCTGTCGACGGCGATGCGATACAGATTTGGAATGCCGTCGCGGTCGGAAATGAAAAGCAGTCCGCGGCCATCGGGCGTCCACTGCGGATTGATGTTCTTTCCGCTCGTGAAGGCGCGCAGCGGTTGTACCGCGCCGCTGTCGGGATCGATCAACGCGAGCCGGTAGTCGCCGATCGCCAGCGTCTCGAGGTTGCTCGAGAACCGATCGGTCGCAAACGCGATCCGCTTGCCGTCGGGCGACCACGCCGGCATCAGGTCGGCGTACGCGTCGTTGGTCAAGCGCTGCAGCTTCGACGCGGTGAGGTCGTACACATAAAGATCGGTCAGGCCGCGCGTCATGCCGGTGAAGCAGATGGCGTGACCGTCGGGCGCCCACGTCGGGTTGAACACTTCATCGAGCTCGCGCAGCGGAATCTCGCGCTCCTTGTCGCCGCTCTTCGCCGCGAAGACCGCCAGCGCGGGACGGCCAGAGACGACGGTGGCGATCGCGATGCGCTGGCTCGCCGCGTCCCAGCCGCCCGCCGAGTAGATGAACTGGATACTCGAGAAGTGCGGATCGGTGGCGGTACTGGTCGGTCGATGGACAACCTTGCCGCTCTCGGCGTCGGCGATGAACAGGTCGGTGGAGAAGACGCTGCGCGTCGACAGGAACGCGATCCACTTGCCGTCGGGACTGATGGCCGGGCCGACGTTCAAATCCGCGCCGAGCGTCGTCCCGCGAATGACGAGCCGCCCGATTTCATTCGGCGGCGTTGTTGCTGCGAGTACCGGTTCGTAAGTGCGGCGGATTGCCTCCTGCCACTCGGTCGACAACTCCTTGGTCTTGATCCCGAGCACGCGGTCGATCGCGACGTTGACGTCGCCGGCGGCCGATGCCATCGCGAGCATCCGCCGCACCACGTCGTCGCCGTACTTGCCGCCGACGTAAGCCCAGAACGCCTGTCCCCAGCGGTACGGAAAGTACTTCGGGTTGTCGAGTTCTTCGATTGTCGGCAGGCTGTCCCTGCCGGTCTTTTGATCTTTCTGACGAACTGCGTCGCGCAACCACATCGCGGTGTTCGGATCGACGGGACCGAGCGACAGATACTCGGCCATTCCTTCGATGAACCATAGCGGCAGCCGCTCGGCGCCGTTCTGTCCCGGCTGCGAGCCGGGATTGGTCGTGATGTCGAACTGGAAGGCGTGCACGAGCTCGTGGCCGATCACGTGATCGGTGTCAGCGAGCGGACCGCCCATGGGCAGGACGATCCGGCGGCGGAGCGGTTCGGTCACACCGCCCGTGCCTTCGCTCAGCTCGCCGTAGATCGCGTTGGTCTGTTCGAAATCCGGATGCGAGGCATACAACACCAGCGGCTGTCGTCCGCGCAGCTCATGCCCTAAGATGCGTCCAAGGCGCGTCCGCCAGCGTTCCGCCATACGCGCCGCGACGTCGATCCCTTCACGTTCTTCGGGGTAGTAGTAAATGTCGAAGTGCTCGGTCTTCAGGATCTGGAAATCGAGCTTCTTGTATTGGACTTTGTTGCGGCCAAAATATTGCGCCGACGCGGGGATCGGGAGTCCCGTCAGCAGACCGGCGGCCGCGAGCGCGATCACACATTTCCTTGCCCGCATAATGAGTTCGGCCGGTGCAAGGCGTGCGCCGTGCGATGATCGCCAAATGAGCTCAGCTTCGATGCCGGACACGGCGGCGGGGACGATCACGCGCGATGAGCTCATCCGCGCGTTGCGCCGCCAGCGAATCGTGCTCGTCGATGTCCTCGCGCCCGAATCGTTCATGGCGCTCCACATACCCGGCGCGATCAATCTGCCGGTTGCCGACATCAGCCGGCTCGCGCCGCAGTTGCTGCCCGATCGAGACGCGGACATCGTCGCCTATTGCGGCGGGCCGACCTGACCGCTCGGTGAGCAGGCCGTGCGCCTGCTGCACAGCCTCGGTTACACGCACGTCCGCCACTACGCCGGCGGCCTGAAAGAGTGGAGTGAGCACGCCGCGGACGCGGTTCGCGTCTCCGCGCCGGTGACTGGCCACGGAGTTGTTCCGCGGCCGCGAACGGCGCGCTCGGCGTCGGCGCGATTCGTCGATGCGCTCGCCGATCGATCGGTGGCCGAATTGTTCAAATTGTGGCTGGCGATCGTCCTCGGCTGCGGCCTCGCCTACTGGTTGCTCGAACTCGAGCTGCCGTTGTCGCTGGCGTCAGGCGGCGCCGGCGTCGGGACTGGTGGACGGGGGTTGCTGTCTGCGGTGTACTTCAGCGCGGTTACGGCGACGTCGGTCGGTTACGGCGACATCGTGCCGACTGGCATCGCGCGCGTCCTGGCGATCGCCGAAGGCGTGGCAGGGCTGATTCTTTTCGGCTGCGTCGTTTCCAAGTTCGTCTCCCGCCGCCAGGAACAGCTGATCGACAACATCCATCACATCGCGTTCGAGGAGCGTCTCGGCCGCGTCCGCACGAACCTGCTGCTCGTACGCGCCGAACTGCAGGCGACGGCCAGGCTCTGCGAGGGCCGCGAGATTGCGCCGCCTGAAGCGGTGGCCCGCGTCGAGAGCGCCGCGATGGTATTCGTCGGCGAACTTCACGCCGTCCACGATCTGCTGCACCGCCCGCAGCAGGCGCCCGAGGAAGCCGTGCTCGAGGGCATTCTCGCCGGCGTGACGTCGGTGTTCCGTGAATTTCTCGAGCTGCTTGCCTGCGTGCAGGCGCGCCGCGCCGAGCGGACCGCGGCGCTGGCGGCGAGCACCACCGTGATGGCGCGGCTTGCGCGCGAGATCTGCGGCGACTGCGTGCCGCGCGAGTACGCGCCGGCGCTGCGCACCTGGATGGATCAGATTCAGCGGATGGCTGGCGACGTCGAGCAGATCTGAGCCGCCTTCGCGGGCCAATCGCTGGAGGCGGACGGTCCGTCGGCGCCCGCGCGCGAGTCGGCCGCGGGTAGCGCGGCGCAGTACGCGGCAACCGAGCGCTGCACGTCTTCGCGCGCCAGCCGGAGATCGTGCCCGCGCTTCGCGTCGGCCGCGCTCTTCGCAACCGACCGGAACAGGCTCAGGAGATCGAATCCGACACCCGGCGGCTGCCAGCCGACCGGATCGGTAGCCCAGGCCGGGACATCGAAGATGTCGGCCATCGGCGGTCGCGTCTCGATGTGCACGGTGAAATCTGGCGGCCGATCTTTGAGCGCCAGTTTCGACGCCGGCCGGTTGAGCGCGGCGCGGACGCGCGCCAGCGATGCCGCGGTGCCGGATGGCTCTTGCGCAGAGGCGATAGCGATCGTCGAGATCGCCAACGTCGCGGTCAGCAACGGCCTCCGCAGACGACGGCGTGTCACCGGCCGATGCCCGAGCAGATCTGGAGACCGGCGCCGAGGTTCGGCTGCGCGTTGCAGTATTCGCCGACCGCGGCGCGCACTTCGTCGCGCGCCTGCGCTTCGGCACGAGCGCGCTCGCTCTTCGAGATCGCGTTGCCGACTTTGTCGGCGAGATACTGACGGACGAGGTTTTCGACGAGGATCGTCAGCAGCTGGCCCTGGCCAAACACGGCGTAGGGTTGCATCAGCGGATGATCAACCGGGTTGAACACCACCCGCTGCTGTTCCTGCATGCGCACGCCGCCGGCGGGCGTCGGGCCGGACTTGAAGTTGAGCGTGGCGAGCAGTTCCTCGATGTGCTGCCGCTCGCGGATCTGGACGCGGAAGGTCGGACGCTCGTCAATCTTGAGGACCGGCACGCCCTCGGACTGTTGCAGTTTGTCTTTGATCTTGTCGAGCGAGACCGGGAGATTCAATGTCGTGTCGGCCCCTGCCGACGACCCGGCAGACTGGGTGGCATCGTCGGTACGTCCGTTCTCGGTGTGCTGAGCGTCCGTCGGCGCGGACGCAGGCGGTTGCTGCGCCCACCCGGGCGTCGCGACGAGAATCGCGCTAAACAGCAGAGCACACAGGCGCATACGGATTAGACGCGGCGCGGCGCCAGCAGGCCGGGCACGCGTCACCTGCCCTCTAGAATTGCACGACTCGGGCCACGCGGTCGTCGTTCATTTTCGAACAGGTGCGCGTCGCGACGGCGGGGCGTAGAATGCGGCCAAGGCACGACGCTCACATCGAGCGCGACCGCCTCAGCGAGCGAGAGAGACGCCATGCATCAAGTTCCCCGCGCTGATCAACTCGAGCTCGCCGAGGCGATTGCTGAAGGCGCGAAGCGGCGCCCGACACAGGCCTTTGGTGAGTACTTTTCGTCCAAAGGTGGGTCCTGCGCGCTCGGCGCGGCGTACGAAGGCGCGTATGCGCTGCCGCGCGATCCCGAGGAAGCCCACACGATCCGGCCGCGGCTCGATCGGCTGTTCGACTGCCTCGAGAACGTCCGCCGCCGCTGCCCCGAGGGCTGCAACAAACGGCTGCCGCTGAACGCCATCATCCTGCATCTGAACGACGACCATCACTGGACGCGCGAGCAGATCGTCGACTGGTTGAAGAAATAGCTGCCTGAACTCCCTGACGTCGTCGTCTATCTCGAGGCACTGACGCGCCACATCGTCGGTTTCCGCCTCGAGCGCGTCAATCTGCTCAGCCCGTTCGTTCTCCGATCCGTCGACCCACCGATTCAGTCCATTCACGGCGAGACGGTCCGCGCGGTCCGGCGGATTGGCAAACGCATCGTGATCGAATTCGACGGCGATCGGTTCCTGGTCCTCCATTTGATGATCGCGGGGCGCCTTCGCTGGCGCGAGCCAGGCAAGAAGCCGGGGATGGGGCCGAAAATGCTCCTCGCGTCGTTCGACTTCGCGCACGGGACGCTGTTCTTTACCGAGGCGAGCTCGAAGAAGCGCGCCTCGCTGCAGCTGGTCGCTGGCGAATCGGCGTTGCGCGCCCTCGATCCCGGCGGCATCGAGCCGCTCGCCGCAACACCTGAGGCATTCCACCGGGCGCTGACGCGCGAAAGCCACACGCTGAAGCGCGCGCTCACCGATCCGCATCTCTTCAGCGGGATCGGCAACGCCTACTCGGACGAGATCCTCCACGCCGCGAAGCTGTCGCCGATGAAGCTGACCCGCTCGTTGAGCGACGCCGAGTTCATGCGGTTGTACGAGGCGACGCGCTCGACGCTGCTGCGATGGGTGGAGTTGCTACGCGCGCAGACCGGCGGCGGCTTTCCCGAGAAAGTGACCGCCTTCCACGACGAGATGGCTGTGCACGGCCGCTTCAAGCTGCCGTGCCCGGTATGCGGCTCGCCGGTCCAGCGGATCGTCTACGCCGAGAACGAGTGCAATTACTGCGCAACCTGCCAGACCGGCGGCCGGCTGCTCGCCGACCGCTCGCTGTCGCGGCTGCTCAAGGACGACTGGCCGCGCTCCATCGACGATCTGTAGCCACGCCTGCCGCGGTTGCATTGCCGAATCAACAAATGTAGATTTATTGATGTGAAGGCTGCGTCGACGCTCTACCGGCTGCTCGGCGACGAAGCCCGCCTGCGCCTCCTCCGGGTCCTCGCACGCGAGCGGCTCAACGTCACCGAACTCACGGGCGTGCTCGGGCTCGCGCAGTCCGGCGTGTCGCGCCACCTCGGACTGCTCAAGGACGCCGGGCTGGTCAAGGAGGAACGCGACGGCGGTTTCAGCTACTACCGCATCGCGCCGGCGCTCTCCGGCGGCGACGAGGCGCTGACCCTCCTGCTGCGCGCGCAGTTCGAGGCGGCGGCGTCGGATGCGACGGTCCGGGCCGACGAGGCGCGGCTGCAGGAGGTGCTGCGGCTGCGCAAGGAGAACTTCGACGCGCACTCCGGCCCGGACACGCGCGACGCGCGGCAACTCGTGCCCGGGCGCAGCTGGGCGGCGTGGTCGCGCGCGCTTGGGCTGCTGATGCCGCCGCTGAAGGTGGCCGATCTTGGCTGCGGCGACGGCTACCTGACGATCGAAGCCGCGCGGTGGGCGTCGCGCGTGATCGCGGTCGACAAGTCGGAAGTCGTCCTGAAACGGGCCAAGGCGCTGGCCCGCCGCCGGCGCGTGGCGAACGTGATCTGGAAAAAAGGGGAGCTCGACAAGCTGCCGATGCCGGATGCCGCCGTCGACGTGGCGATGCTCTCGCAGGCGCTGCACCACGCGCACGATCCAGCGCGCGCCGTGGCCGAAGCGGCGCGCGTCACTGTCCCTGGTGGCCGCGTCCTGCTGCTCGACTTGCGCGCGCACGAGGAGGAATGGGTCCGCTCGAAGCTTGGCGACCGCCGCCTCGGATTCGACGACGACGAGCTGCGGCGGATGCTGATTGGCGCGGGGCTCGCCAGCGTGAAGGTCGGCGTCGGCGCGCGGAAGGCCGGCGATCCGTTCACCGTCCTGATTGCCGCAGGCACGCGTCCCGCCGCCAGACGCGGTGCAACGCGGTAACAATGCGTGACAACACGAAACGGACACGTGATGACTGCTGACCTGACACGGCAACTGCGCGATCTGCTGGCGCGACGGATTCTCGTCCTCGACGGCGCGATGGGCACCATGGTGCAGCGCTACACGCTGTCGGAGGCCGACTTCCGCGGCGAGCGCTTCGCCGCCCACCATTCGGATCTTCGCGGCGACAACGACGTCCTGGTCCTTACGCGCCCCGACGTGATTGCCGAGATTCACGATCAGTATCTCGCCGCAGGCAGCGACATCATCGAAACCAACACGTTCAACAGCACCGCCGTGTCGCAAGCCGACTACGGTCTCGAAGCGCACGCCTACGAGCTGAACGTCGCCGGCGCGCGGCTGGCGCGCGCCGCCGCCGACGCCTGGACGGCGCGCACGCCGGAGAAGCCGCGCTTTGCCGCCGGGTCGATCGGGCCGATGAACAAAACGCTGTCGATCTCGCCCGATGTGAACAACCCGGCGTTCCGCGCCGCGACCTTCGACGACGTCTGTGCCGCGTTCAAGGATCAGGTGCGCGGGTTGATCGACGGCGGAGTCGATCTGCTGCTGCTCGAAACGATTTTCGACACGCTCAACGCCAAGGCCGGCATCGTCGCCATCGAGGAGGTGTTCGAAGAAAAAGGCGTCCGGCTGCCGCTGATGATCTCGGTGACGGTCACTGATCGCAGCGGGCGAACGCTGTCGGGTCAGACCGTCGAGGCGTTCTGGGTGTCGGTGGCGCACGCGAAACCATTCAGCGTCGGCATCAACTGCGCGCTCGGCGCGCGCGACATGCGGCCGTACGTCGCCGAGCTGGCGCGGCTGGCCGACTGCTACATCAGCTGCTACCCGAACGCCGGCCTGCCGAACGCCTTCGGCGAGTACGACGAGCAGCCGCAGGACACCGGCGGCTACTTGCAAGACTTCGCCGAGAGCGGGTTCGTGAACATCGTCGGCGGCTGCTGCGGAACGACGCCGGCGCACATCGCCGCGATCGCCGCAGCGGTTGCTTCGCTGCCGCCGCGGCGACTTGAGAATGTGGAATTTGGAGTCAGGAACTCGTACACGCAATTCGCCGGACTTGAAACGCTCACCATCCGACCCGATTCCAACTTCCAGATGATCGGCGAGCGCACCAACGTCACCGGGTCGGCGCGGTTCGCGCGGCTGATTCGATCGGGCAACTACGCGGAAGCGGTGCGGGTCGCGCTCGACCAGGTGCGCGGCGGCGCCAACCTGATCGACGTCAACATGGACGAGGGCATGCTCGATTCCGAGCGGGCGATGACCGAGTTTCTCAACTACATCGCGACCGAGCCGGAAATCGCCCGCGTCCCGATCATGATCGACAGCTCGAAGTGGTCGGTGATTCTGGCCGGGTTGAAGTGCGTCCAGGGCAAGCCGGTGGTGAACTCGATCAGCCTCAAGGAAGGCGAGGCCGATTTTCTCGCCAAGGCCGCCACCGTCAGGCGCTTTGGCGCGGGCGTCGTCGTCATGGCGTTCGACGAGCAGGGCCAGGCCGACACGATCGAGCGGAAGGTGGCGATCTGCCAGCGCGCCTACGCGCTGCTCACCGAGCGGGCCGGCTTCGATCCGGCAGACATCATCTTCGATCCGAACATCCTGGCGATTGCAACCGGCCTCGAAGAGCACAACGCCTACGCGATCAACTTCATCGAGGCGACGCGCATCATCAAGGCGACGTGTCCGGGCGTGAAAGTCAGCGGCGGCGTCAGCAACCTGTCGTTCTCGTTCCGCGGCAACGATGTCGTCCGGGAGGCGATCCATTCGGCGTTCCTCTACCACGCCATCAAGGCCGGCATGGACATGGGGATCGTCAACGCCGGCCAGCTGGTCGTCTACGAGGACATCGCCAAGGATCTGCTCGAGCACGTCGAGGACATCATTTTCAACCGGCGGCCCGACGCGACTGAACGGATGGTCGAATTCGCGGCGACCGTCAAAGGCGGCGCGACCCGACGCGAACAGGATCTCGCCTGGCGCGAGGCAACGGTCGAAGCCAGGCTGTCGCATGCGCTCGTGCACGGCGTCGTCGATTTCATCGAGGCGGACGTCGAAGAGGCGCGCCACACATACGCGCGGCCGCTCGCGATCATCGAGGGGCCGCTGATGGACGGCATGAAGGTGGTCGGCGACCTGTTCGGCGCCGGCAAGATGTTTCTGCCGCAGGTCGTCAAGTCGGCGCGTGCGATGAAGAAGGCGGTCGCCTACCTCGAGCCGTTCATGGAGCGGGAACGGCTGGAAACACAGGACGGGCTGGGCAGGCAGGAAGGGCAGAACGCACGCCGCAGCGCGAAGGGCAAGATTGTCCTCGCGACGGTGAAGGGTGACGTCCATGACATCGGCAAGAACATCGTCGGCGTCGTTCTCGGCTGCAACAGCTACGACGTGATCGATCTCGGAGTGATGGTGCCGGCGGACAAGATTCTGCAGACCGCGGTCGACGAGAGGGCCGACATCGTCGGTTTGAGCGGCTTGATCACGCCGTCGCTCGACGAGATGGTGTTCGTGGCCAAAGAGATGACGCGCCGGGGCTTGACCCTGCCGCTGCTGATTGGCGGCGCGACGACGAGCCGACAGCATACGGCCGTGAAGATCGCGCCGGAGTACCAGGAAACCACGGTCCACGTCCTCGACGCGTCCCGCGTCGTCGACGTTGTCGCAAGTGTGCTCAGCGAGGATCGCCGTGCCGCATTCGCGCGCGAGAACCGCGAGCTGCAGCAGCGGCTGCGCGACCAGCACGGCGCCCGCAAGGAGCGTCCGCTGCTCGCCTACGACGCCGCGAAGGCGAACCACCTCTCGATCGACTGGCCGCGGGAGACACCGCCGGTGCCGCCCTTCATCGGCCGGCGGGTGCTCGCCGACGTGCCGCTCGCCGAGATCGTGCCGTTCATCGACTGGACGTTCTTCTTCGCCGCGTGGGAGCTGAAAGGGCGGTTCCCGGCAATTCTCGACCACCCTGAGTTCGGTCCCGCGGCGCGCGATTTGTACGCCAATGCCACGACGCTGCTCGATCGCATCGTCAAGGATCGTCGCCTGACAGCGAGCGGCGTCTACGGCTTCTGGCCCGCGGCCAGCGAGGACGACGACATCGTCGTCTACAGCGACCCGGAGCATCACGGCGAGCTGGCGCGGTTCAACATGCTGCGGCAGCAGGAAACGATGGCGGCGGGGCAGTCGAACCTGTCGCTCGCCGACTTCATCGCGCCGCGCGGCGCCCTTGGCAGCGGCCGCACCGACTACATCGGTGCCTTTGCCGTGACCGCCGGCCTCGGCGCCGACGATCTGGCGCGCCGCTACGAGCGGGATCACGACGACTACAACGCTATCGTCGTCAAGGCGCTCGCCGATCGGCTCGCGGAAGCGTTCGCCGCTTATCTCCACCAGCGCGCGCGGCAGGAATGGGGCATCGACAACGCGCAGACTGCCCACGATGTGATGCACGAGTCGCACCGCGGCATCCGTCCGGCCTTCGGCTACCCGGCGTGTCCCGATCACAGCGAGAAGTTCAAGCTGTTCACACTGCTCGGTGCAGCCGACGTCGGGATCGCGCTCACGGAGCACGCCGCGATGATGCCGGCGGCGAGCGTGAGCGGCCTTTACCTCGCCCATCCACAGGCGCGCTATTTCACCGTCGGAAGACTTGGTGAAGATCAGATTGCGAGCTACGCGAAGCGCAAGGGGCAATCGATTGAGCAGGTAGAACGATGGCTCACGCCAAACCTGTCGTACGAGCCGGCTCGCTGCTGAGCTCTTTGTTACCGCTCAGCTCGAAAGCGACGGGTTGTCTACGCTAAGCTGAGTGCCGCTCGCCACTCTTCTATAACCCATGCGAATCACTGCAGTGCCGGCGGTTGTCTGCCTTGCGGTTGGGGTGTCGGCCGCAACGGCGAGTGGCGCCACCATCCAGGTTCCTCCCGGCGGGAACGTGCAGCAAGCCGTCACAGGGGCGCAGCCCGGCGATGTCATAACGCTCACGCCAGGCGCCGTTTATGCGGGTCCGATTACGCTGCCGGCCAAGAGCGGCGACGCGCCGATTACGATTCGCACCGCGGGAGACGCGGGACTGCCCAATGACGGGGCACGGATCGCTCCTGCAAATGCGGCGGCGCTTGCCGTGATCCAGCAGGCCGGCAACGCACCGGCCATCCAAACGACTCCAGGCGCGCATCACTGGCGATTGATGCTGCTCGAGGTCCAGGGCAACGGCACGAGCGACATCATCACGCTCGGAGACGGATCGAGCGGACAAGCGGTGCTCGCGCAGATTCCGCACGACCTGGTCGTCGATCGCGTGTACGTGCATGGCGACGCCGTGCGCGGCCAGAAGCGCGGCATCGCGCTCAACAGCGCGTCGACGACGATCACCGGGTCGTGGATCTCCGACATCAAAGCCGTTGGCCAGGATGCGCAGGCGATCGCCGGTTGGAACGGCCCGGGCCCGTTCGCGATCACCAACAACTATCTCGAGGCAACCGGTGAGAACCTGATGTTTGGCGGCGCCGACCCGTCGGTGCGCGGCCTTGTTCCCTCCGACATCACCGTTGCCGCGAACCGGTTCTTCAAGCAGCCGTCATGGCGCGACGAGAAGTGGTCGGTGAAGAACCTGCTCGAGCTGAAGAACGCACGCAGAGTCGCCATTCTACGCAACACCTTCGACTACAACTGGGAGGGCGGCCAGTCCGGCTACGCAATCCTGTTCACGGTTCGCAACCAGGATGGCAACTGTCCGTGGTGCCAGGTCGATCACGTCACCTTCGAAGGCAACGCTGTGCGTCACGCGGCGGCGGGCGTTGAGATCCTGGGCTACGACAACAACCATCCCAGCCAGCAGTCGCAGGCGATCACCATCCGCAACAACCTGTTCGCCGACATCGACACCGTGAACTGGGGCGGCAATGGCTACTTCCTCGCGCTCATCGGCGGCGCGCGCGATATCACCGTCGACCACAACACGTTCATTTCAGATCACGGCAGCGGCATTGCGACGATGGACGGTCCGGCGGTACTCGGCTTCACGTTTACGAACAATCTTGCCAAACACAATCTCTATGGCTTCATCGGCACCGGTCGCAGTATCGGCGCCGATTCGATTTCCGCATTTTTGCCCGGCTCAGTGATTTCGCGAAACGTGATCGCCGGCGGAACGGAGAGCCGTTATCCGGGCGACAACAGTTATCCCTCGGTCGCGCAGTTCGAATCGCAATTCGCCGGCTACACCAGCGGCGACTACCGGCTGATCGCGACCAGCCCGTGGCACGGCGCGGCGACCGATGGCCGCGACCTCGGCGTGTTTGTCGAGACCGGCGAATTGCCGCCGCCGTCGGCGTCGCCCGAGCAGCCGGTTGCCGGCGAAGGGGTGATTAGCGGCGCGGTGCACAGGACGTCGTGCCCGGCGCTGCAATTCACAATCGCGAGGTTCCGCGTCGCCGTCGACAGCGGCACGCAGTTCGAACGCGCGCGGTGCAAAGACCTCACGATCGGCACGCGCATTCGCGCGGTCGGCGTGATGGCGCCGGACGGCACCCTGCGCTTGTCGCACGTGACGATCGTCGGGAGCGGGACGCCGGCAGACGCGGCGCCCGACGACGGCGCTTCGACGCGCACCGCCCGACCGCGCCCCGGTGGGCGTTGACGTCGTTGCACCATCTGTATCCTTTCAGCAGACAAAAGACCGTGCAACAGACGGACTCTTGAAGACAATAAATTCTTTGAGAGGTCTCTAAATGGTCCATTTTGACACGCGTGTTCCGAGGTGGAACAGATCGCCAATCATGCCGCTTTGCCTAAGAGTTTCGTCACAATCAGGGAGAGAACTGAAACTCGTTGTGTCGGATCAGCACAACTCGACGGTAACGCTTTTGATCGTGTACAACCGAGTGAAATCGTGTAAGCTTAACCGCTGTCCCAACTTAAGAACTTGCTACCGCGAAACGGTCGAGATGGTCGCCGATTTGCACAGGATTCTCGCGTCATGACTGGGCCTTATTGTGTCGGGCCCCACAGGCGGAAAGCCGTCTGGGGTCCGAAACGTACCATTGCGGCAGCGGCGCTGCTGCTTCTCGCGTTCGCGCCGAGCGCGATCGCGGGAGGCCGCCACGCGGGCACTCCTCATACAGCAATACCAGGCCGCCCCAACTCAATCGTCAAGTCCTACAAGCTCGATGGCGAGCTCGAAAACCGCGCGACGAAGAACGACCCCACTCATAAAACGCGCGTGATCGT
>Ga0075425_100003081_pt1 | contig 16851 bp, 15 predicted proteins | sample SoiMethybrSBSTD4_FD_75300 | JGI IMG/M metagenome (GOLD analysis project Ga0075425, IMG submission 75300) | Bulk soil microbial communities from a Populus tree surrounding site in Tennessee, USA - Soil MetaG P. TD hybrid SBSTD4 | ecosystem: Environmental > Terrestrial > Soil > Tree plantation... | reverse complement strand
TCTCGCGCGCCTTGCGCAACATAGAAAATCAGCATGCTGGCGGCCCCTAGTAATGGGACCACGAGCGCGAGCCGCAGGCTTCCCGTGTGCGTAGATAGCATGCCGACAGCCCAGGGTACGACCGCACCCCCAGTGTTGCCGCTGGCGAAAACCGCGCTGCTGGCGTTGCGCTCGGACTCGCCAAACCACTGCGGGAACAACGAAACGCTAATCGGGAAGATGGATGCGAGGCCGAGGCCAGCCAGAATTGAACCGGGAATAAGCGTCCCCATGCCCCGGGCCCACATAATCATCAAGCCGCCTGTAACGGCCAAACTCAGGCCCAGTTTCGCGACTGTGGTCTCCCGATAGAATTTGAGACCAAGTGGCGCGAGGAACCGGCCGGCAAGCAATGCTCCCCAGAAGAAAGCAGGCGTCACTGCCCATAGCGATCGGCTGCTCGAATTCAGCCGTTTGGCATATGATGCCAGCCAAACTCCGAACGAAGTTTCCGTTCCCACGTAGACGAAGAACAGAGCGCAAATCAGGACCAGTGTGTTGGCTGTCCACGCCTTTCGCATATGCGGCTGCGAACCTGTCTCGGTTCGAACATCTGGAACAAAGTGGACGAATAAGAAAGGAACCAAGAGAAGCATGAGTGCGGCGGCGGTTCCGTAAAGAAACAGATCAGCCCGGTGACTGCGTTGCGCAAGCGCGACAAGAAATGGCGCAATCATCGCCCCAATCCCCCATACCGCATTAATCACATTCAACGCGGAGGCGCTGCCCTGTGGATTGATTTCGGCTGTACGCAAATTCGCGGCAGGAGTTGTAATCCCGTGACCGAAACCGAAGATGCAAACCGCAACGATCCCCAAATGCCACGGCCCTGAGGCGAGCAGAGTCACGCCCGAGGCCATCGTCACCAGGCCAATGATGAACGTAGTCCGGTACCCAACGCGCCCCACCAGCACACCTGACAAGAGCATCCCAAACATCGAGCTCAGAAATTGTGAAAAGCTGAGATAGCCCGCCCGTTCATCATTCAGGCCCCAGCGAACCGAAAGAATCGGCAGCATCGGCCCGAGAAATGTCATCACGATGCCGGTAACAAGAAGGTCCAGATGAAGCAACAGCGTGCCGCGAGTGGTGATCGGGAACCTTCTATGAGGAGAAGCAGCGGAACTCATGGGTTATGATGAGTGTAAATCACAGCTATTAGCTCTCAGCCTTTAGCTCTTAGCCGCACATTCTCCGTGTCCCCGGCGGGTCGCTGCTCGGTACAGCTAAAAGCTAACGGCTAAGAGTTTTTTTCATGCTCAACGGAAAACGCATTGCCGTCGTCATGCCCGCTTATAACGCGGAAAAGACATTGCCGGCGACCGTCAATGAGTTACCCGAGATCGTTGACGTCCGCATTCTGGTGGACGACGCGAGCGCCGACCGTACCGTGGAAGTTGCGCGCGAACTCGGTCTGGTGCACTTCGTCCATGATCGCAATTACGGCTACGGACGGAATCAGCAGACTTGCTATGCCGAGGCGCTGGCCGAAGGCGCGGATGTGATCATCATGGTCCACCCGGATTATCAGTACACGCCGCTCCTGGTGACAGCCATGGCGAGCATGGTCGCTTACGGCGTATATGACGTTGTTCTGGGATCGCGGATCATAGGCGGACAAGCGCTTCGCGGTGGAATGCCGCTTTACAAATACGTCTTCAACCGCTTTCTGACCGCGTTCGAAAACCTGTTCCTGCGCGTCAAGGTTTCCGAATACCACACCGGTTATAGAGCCTTTAGCCGCGACGTGCTGACGACACTTCCCCTGCTCGAAAATTCCGACGACTTCGTTTTCGACAATCAGATGCTCGCGCAATGTGCCTTTTTTGGATTCCGCATCGGCGAAGTCTCCTGCCCGACCAAGTATTTTCCGGAGGCGTCGTCCATTAACTTTCGTCGGAGCGTGAAGTACGGACTCGGCGTCGTCGCAACCACCCTGCAGTTCGCACTACAAAGGTGGGGCATGCGAAAGTTCAAAATCTTCGACCCAAACGGGCGCAAGCTGGAGATTGGCGCCGGCAATTACTACAATCGCGGAGCACTGGCCAGATAGGGCCTCATTTCTTTCGCGACAATACGTTCAGAAGCCTGCTGACAAGATCGTCGGAAAAGCCGAGCTTCGCCTTGCTTCGGGAATAAAGACCTACAGCTGTTTTGTCGATCCAGATGAAAGCGCGTTTTTTGAAACCGTCGCCCGGCCTTGCCTGGTAGTCGGTTGGGCGAGCAGCCGCTCCCCAATCTTCTTCGGGCGTGTAGTAGTAGAACGCTACGCTTTTACGGCGAACATTCTCCGGACATTGCAACGGATCCGGAAAGCCGTGTAAAGCATTGTTGTCGGTGTTGAATGGCACCGCGTGATTCTTCGAAACACTTCTCGCTCAGCTCCCAACAACCCAGTAGCAGAAGGACGATTGAAACCAGGTGCCAGGCGAAAAGATCATAAGGCAGAGGCAAATGAGTAAGCCGCACTGAGAATGCAATCAGTTTGGGAAATAATGAAGCACTTGCTTTAGGCTTCGAACGAGGCTGTACCAACGGGAAAGAGGCAGGCTGAAGAGCTTTTTCTACGCCCGGCAGTAAATCTCCGCATCTTCAGCATAGGGATGGTAACCGTGAATGGCGACCGCAAGCACGGCCAGTGCGAAGAGCGCGATGACAACTTTCGGCTGGGAAATGTCTTTCAACGTATGAGCTGGTTTGATTAAATCCCAGGACAAAGGGGGTCGGCCCACAGTCGTTAGGACGTACCTATTTCCCTGGTGGCGCCTGAATGCGCAAACGCACGTAAAATATGGTTCTGTGCACTTATCGAAAAGAGCCTTATTGAAAGGATTGGAATGAAGGTGCTCCGCCCGATTACGATTGCAGCGCTGCTGGTTGGTGCTTTCTTCTATTACACGACCTACCGTTCAGGAACGCTTCGCACGACCAGCTCTCCCCCGGAGAAGATTGAGATCACGCAAGCTGCCAGCACCGAACCGCTGGACGGCGAAGAGCAGAACAATATTTCTGTTTATCGAAAGAATATTGGTTCGGTCGTGAATGTCACGTCGAAAGCAGTCGCCTTCGATTTCTTCTACGGGCTGGTGCCGCAGGAAGGCCAGGGCTCGGGTTTCATCATTGATAAAGACGGCCATGTTCTCACGAATTACCACGTCATAGCGGACGCGCGCACCGTAGAGGTCACGCTTCACAATCGCAAGAAGTACCGGGCGACGGTGGTGGGCACCGACCGCTCCCACGATCTGGCGATTATCCAAATCAAAGCCCCAGATCTGCAAGCGATGACGTTGGGCGATTCCCGCAACCTTCAAGTCGGCCAAAAAGTGTATGCGATCGGGAATCCGTTTGGACTTTCAGGAACGCTGACCAGCGGAATCGTCAGCTCGATCCGATCAGTGCAGGAGCCAGACGGCGTCACAATTGACGAAGCCATTCAGACCGATGCCGCCATCAATCCGGGAAATTCGGGCGGACCACTGCTGAACTCGCATGGCGAAGTGGTCGGGATCAATACGATGATCGCTTCGAACGTTGGGCAGAACGCGGGAATCGGCTTTGCCATCCCAGTGAATACAGCCAAGGCGGTGCTGAACGATCTGTTGACGCTTGGCAGGGTGCGCAGACCGGCTCTGGGAGTTGTAACCCTTCCGATAAGCCCCGACATAGCCGACGAACTGGGCCTTGCCGCCGATTCTGGCCTGTTGATCATTCGGGTTGTGCCCGGAGGTGCGGCCGAACGCGCTGGACTGCGCGGAGGTTCCGAACGCGCGTACCTTGGCAACATGCCCATCATGGTTGGCGGAGACCTGATCGTGGCCATCGATGGTCAGGAAGTTCAGGACCAGCAGGAACTTTCGCGAATCATGAACAGCCACCGCGCGGGAGACACGGTCAAAGTCACGATTTATCGTGGAAAGCGAAAGGTTGATATGGACGTAACCTTAGGAGAGGCGCGCCAGCAGGTTTAACTGATGGATATGGACGCCATTCGTGTTTACTGCTTGTCTTTCCCGCATGCGACCGAGAATTTGCAGTGGGAAGATGAGCTTTGCTTCAAAGTTGGCGGGAAGATTTTCGCAATGGTCGGCCTGGGCAGTGTGCCCCAGCGGCTCACTTTGAAGTGCAGGCCTGAACATTTCGCCGAGCTCACCGAACGGGAGGGAATCAATTCGGCGCGCTACGTTGGACGATACAAGTGGATTACCGTCTCGCGTCCGGATGCGCTCACCGATTCGGAATTGCGCGAGGCAATTTCAAGTTCGTACGAGATGGTCGCCGCAAAGGCAAAGGGTGCCAAGGGCTCCGGTCGCAAGCGAAAGACCCGCGCCGCCTAGAGAAACTGCAGTGATTTGACGCGCGCCTGCACGCTGGGCTAGCCTCAAAAGTCCGCTCGCAATTGAATAACAACATGCTGAAGGCGATCTCTACATATATCTTCGTTAAAGAGCGGCTGCATCCTGGCTTGCTGGATAAGCTGGTGAGCGGCGGTGCGCAAGCCATCGAAATTTTCGGCGCGCGCCAGCACCTGGATTATGCCAACCGCAAACAGCATGTGCGCGAAATCGCCGACTGGTTCCGCACGAGTGGCGTTCCTCTTCATTCCGTCCACGCTCCTTTATTTGCCGACTATGAATGGGGGCGCACCGGCGCGCCGCCCATCAATATCGCTTCGACTGACCGTGCCTCGCGAATCGAAGCCATGGACGAGATCAAGCGCGCCATCGAACTTGCCGAGCAGATTCCGTTTCGCTTCTTGATTCAGCACATCGGCACGCCCAACGAATCGTACAATGAGCGCAAGTTCGAAGCCGCAATGACGTCGGTTGAACACTTACGCGCTTTTGCGAAGCCGCTCGGGGTCCGGATCTTGCTGGAAAACATTCCCAATGAGCTTTCTGTGCCGGACCGCCTGGTCGAGTTCATCCGCACGGCGCACTTTGACGATGTGGGCGTCTGCTTCGACACCGGCCATGCGCACATGATGAGCGACGTTCCTTCGGCTTTTGAAACCGTAAAGAATCACGTGCACTCGACGCATGTACATGACAATGCGAAGGACAAGGACTCTCATCTGTGGCCGGGCGCGGGTACGATCAATTGGAAAGAGACCTTGGAATTACTCAGTAGCGCGCCGAATCGGCCACCAATGCTGCTGGAGATTGAAGAAAACGAGAAGATTAATCCCGTCGAGAAGATGGGAGAAGTATTTGGACAATTAGTACCGGCGTAGGATACACACCGCCGAGTGCGCCGAGGTCGCCGACTCTTTCGACCAGTTTTTCTCGGCGATCTCGGCGTTCTCTGCGGTGAAATGCTTTTATGACTGCACCTGTTACGACAATTTCTGACATCGGCAAGCACGAAGGTCAGTCGGTCACGGTCCGCGGGTGGCTCTACAACCTGCGCGAGAGCGGCAAGTTGTTGTTCCCGATTTTTCGCGACGGCTCGGGCACGATCCAGGGGGTGGTTCCGAAGAACGCAGTCACGCCGGAAGTGTTCGATGCGGTGAAGAATCTCACGCAGGAATCGAGCGTCATCGTTGAAGGTAAGGTCCGTGTCGATAAGCGCGCGCCCGGCGGATACGAACTGGATGTTTCAAACGTGCAGGTCGTGCAACGCGTACCCGACGATCAGCCTTTCCCGATTTCCCTAAAAGAGCACGGTGTTGATTTCCTGATGGACAATCGCCATCTGTGGGTACGAACTCCGCGACAGGCTGCGATTTTGCGGGTTCGGGCAGAGATCATCAAAGCTTGCCGGGATTTCTTTGACGATCGCGGCTTCACACTCACGGATCCCCCGATTCTGACTCCTGCCGCGTGCGAAGGTACGACGACACTCTTCCCTGTGGATTACTTCGACGAGCAGGCGTATCTCACGCAATCCGGACAACTTTACATCGAAGCCACCGCCATGGCGCTGGGCAAGGTGTATTCGTTCGGACCAACGTTTCGAGCAGAGAAGTCAAAGACGCGGCGACATCTGACCGAATTCTGGATGGTCGAGCCGGAAGTGGCTTACGCAACCATCGATGACCTGATGGACCTAGCCGAGGGCCTGATCAGCTTCGCCGTGGAACGTTGCCTTTCAAAACGTCGTGCCGACCTACAAACCATCGGACGAGACGTTACGAAACTGGAGAAAGTAGCAGCGCCTTTCCCGCGAATCATGTACGACGAAGCTGTGAAGATGCTCCAAGAAGGGCACGCTAAAGGCGCGCTGGAAACTAAGTTTGAATGGGGCGGCGACCTCGGTTCTCCCGACGAAACGTACATTTCGTCGCAATTTGAGAAGCCTGTGATGATTCACCGCTATCCCGCGCAGGGGAAGGCGTTCTACATGGAACCTGATCCGCAGCGGCCTGAGTTGGCATTGTGCGTGGATGTGCTCGCGCCCGAAGGTTATGGCGAGATCGTCGGCGGCTCGCAGCGCATGGCTTCGTACGATCTCTTGCTCAAGCGCATTCACGAACATGGACTGCCGGAAGAGGCATTCAAGTGGTATCTGGATTTGCGCAAGTATGGCGGTGTGCCGCACGGTGGTTTCGGCATGGGAGTGGAGCGCGTGGTGGCGTGGATTTGCGGCTTGGAGCATGTAAGGGAGACGATTCCGTTTCCGAGGACGCTGCATAGGCTGTACCCATAGTCCCGCGGGAGGGTACAAGATCCTGTCGTATTCGAAGAAGGGTCATTTGGGGTGAGCACAATGAAGCCACTACTCGCTACGTGCTGGTTGCTGTCCCTTCCAATTCTCTTGTTGGCTCAGCCCCCAGAGCAGAGACCTGATATTCCGGTTGAGAAGTGGACTGGGAAGACGATCATGCTCATCGGCGCTCATGCCGATGATGACGCTCACTCCCATGGAACGCTCGCTTTGCTTCAATCGCACGGAAATCAGGTTTACATCGTCACACTGACTACTGGAAATGTCGGGACCCAAGATCTCAACTTGTCGCGCACACAGCTCGCGCAGATTCGACGACAGGAAGAATTGGCAGCACTGGGCGAACTCGGGATTCCTGGAGATCACTACATCAATCTGGGATATGACGACGGACTGCTGGAATTTGAGGACCGCAAGGCTGTGGTCGAAAACCTGGTGCGATGGATTCGAAAGTTGCGACCTGGGGTGCTAATGGCGTGGGACCCGGGAAAGAATTATCAGCGATGGCATAAATCCGATCATCGTGCCGCTTCGTATCTGGCTGCAGACGCGGCCCGCGCGGCAATGTGGCGGCTACTATTTGAAGGCCAGATTACCCAGGAAGGGCTCAAGGAATACATGATCCCTGAGTATCTGTTCTACAACGACTATGATCACGGCGATGAAAACACCTGGGTTAACATAAGTGATTTTGCTGAGAAGAAGGTCAATGCGTTTTCGAAGTACGTGAGCCAGTACGGGCCCGGCTGGAAAAATTACAAGCCAAAGCTGTCGGACACGGAGCTGAAAGAGCTGAAAGACCATGCGCGGAGCGAAATCCAAATGAAAGACGGCAAAGCGGTCGAAGGGTTCCGCTACTACAAGGGACTGCCAGACGCTCTCGGGAAGTAGGGAGAACTCAGGATGCTTTCCTCTGCACCTTCAACCAGCATTGCCGCCAAAAAGATTCGGGTCATCGGTGTGCCTCTTGACCTCGGCCAGTCTCGGCGTGGCGTGGACATGGGACCATCCGCCGTTCGCGTTGCGGGCCTGGAAGCGCGGCTGGAGCAGCTTGGCCATGTTGTTGAGGACGGCGGAAATATCGCCGTTGCTATCCCTGAGCAGAAGAAAGAAGGCGATCCGCACGCGAAGTATCTGAAAGAGATTACTGCCACCTGCACTAAACACGCGGAACTGGTTCTGAAGACGCTGGAGGCTGGAAAGGTCCCGCTGGTTTTGGGAGGCGATCACTCTGTAGGTGCTGGGACAGTTTCTGGAGTGGCGGAGTTTTATCGCAAGCAGAATCAAAAAGTCGGGCTGATCTGGATTGACGCGCACACCGACATCAACACCCCCGACAGTTCACCCAGCGGCAACGTGCATGGCATGCCTCTTGCCGCAATCATGGGACTCGGCCCTGCAGAATTGACGAACATATTCAATTTCTCTCCTAAGGTCGCGCCGGAAAATTGCGTGCTGGTTGGTGTGCGCGACATCGACGCAATTGAAAAAAAGAATGTCCGACGCGCTGGCATTGACGTTTTTACAATGCGCGACATTGACGAGCGCGGCATGCGCACGGTGATGGAAGAAGCCCTGCGCATCGCTGGCCGTGGCACTGCCGGCTACCACGTTTCGCTCGACATGGATTGGGTCGATCCTGAAGACGCTCCTGGTGTCGGCACTCCTGTTCGCGGCGGCGCAACCTATCGGGAAGCGCATCTCGCGATGGAGATCATCGCCGATCACGGACGCATGCTCAGCTTCGAGATCGTCGAAGTGAATCCAGTGATTGACGAGCACAACCGTACGGCGGACTTGGCCGTGGAACTTGCGCTGTCGGCCTTTGGCAAAAAGATACTGTAGTCATGCGAAGGGAACCATCAGGAGAAAAAAATGAGGCTTTCGTTCGTTCTCGTCTTACTGACACTGATGAGTTCCAGCTACGCGCCCGCTCAGACTGACTCGTCTGATGAGAAAGACGTTGCCGAAATCCTGAAACTAGAAGAGTTGCGCAATCAGGCTGTGCTGCATGGCGATGTGGTTGCCCTCGACCAAATGACCTCCGATGACTACTCGTTCATTACTCTGCGAGGCGAAATGCGCACCAAGTCGGAAATCTTGAATGGTTTCAAATCCGGATCGTTTCATTACGAGTCGCGGGAAATCTCTGATCTAAAGGTACGTGTGTACGGGAACAACACAGCAGTTGTGACAGGCCGCTCGGTGCAGAAAGGTACTGAGAACGGCAAAGATTACAGCGGCGACTATCGTTTCACAAGGGTATACGTGAAACAAAACGGCCGTTGGTTGACCGTCGCTCTGCAAACCACTTTGATCCGTCCTTGACGTAGCACGCGCAGCGTCGCATGCGCCAATCCGGCATCCCCTATAATGTTTGATCCCGCTGGAGCTCTTGTCTGTGTTCTCCACGTGCCCGGCGGTCAATCGTTCCAATGCTTCGTCCCGACTACAAGGAATTTTCCCGTCTCGCGAAGGACTCGACCCTCGTACCCGTCGTCAAGTCCGTCATGGCGGACCTGCTCACGCCGGTCTCAGCATTCCTCGCTATCTCACCAGGCGAGGAGAACGCGTTCCTGTTGGAATCAGTCGAACGCGGGGAGCAGATCGGGCGGTACACATTTCTGGGCGCGCGGCCGTACATGCAATTGCGTTCTGACGGCGGCGAGGTCACGGTCACTCGCGGGAGGAAATCTGCGCAACAAAAGGGGAATGCGTTTCAAATCGCCAAAAAGTTGCTGACCGAGCATCAACCGGCGGTCGTGCCCGGATTGCCTCCTTTCACGGGTGGCGCCGTGGGATTCTGTGCCTACGATATCGTCCGCCAGCTCGAAAATATTGGCGACAGCACTGAAGACGACCTGCATATGCCCGACTGCGTGCTGATGTTTTTCGACCGCCTGCTGGCATTCGATCACCTTCGCCATCAGATTCACATCATCGCTTCCGCTGACGTTTCGAATGAGAGTCCACGCAAGGCGTTTGATCGTGCCGTCGCCGACATTGCAAGCCTCGAAAAGAAACTAACAGCCGGACTCAAACCCGGGCAGTGGGAGAAGTCGCGCAGCAGGCCCGCGGGAAAACTGAAAGTTCGCCCCAGAGTCACGCGAGAGCAGTTCGAAGACTCGGTGCGCAGATCGAAGGAGTACATCGCTGCCGGAGACATCTTCCAGGTCGTGCCTTCGCAGCGCCTCGACTTCACACCCGGTGTGCCACCATTTGATATCTACCGTCAGCTGCGCGCCGTGAACCCGTCGCCGTACATGTATTTCCTGAAGATGGGCGACACACACGTCCTCGGTTCGTCGCCCGAGATGCTCGTGCGAGTGACAGGGCGGAAGCTGGAATATCGGCCAATTGCCGGCACCCATCCTCGCGGGAAAGATGAAGCTGACGACACGCGGCTGCAAGAAAAAATGCTCACGGACGAAAAGGAACGAGCCGAACACGTGATGTTAGTGGATCTCGGCCGCAACGATCTGGGCCGCGTGAGCGATTATGGTTCGGTGAAAGTCAAAGATTTGATGTACGTCGAAAAGTATTCGCACGTTATGCATATTGTCTCGGCACTCGAGGGCAAGCTGCGCCCCGAGTTGCACGCCCTGGATGCATTTGCGGCATGTTTTCCAGCCGGGACGTTAAGTGGCGCGCCGAAGGTCCGCGCCATGCAGATCATCGAAGAACTGGAGCCGACGCGACGCGGAGTTTATGGCGGCTCGGTTTTGTATGCCGATTTTGCTGGGAACCTGGATTCATGTATCGCGATTCGTACCCTGCTGATGAACGGCAGGAAAGCATATTTGCAGGTCGGCGCGGGAATTGTCGCTGATTCCGACCCAGCCACTGAGTATCAGGAGACCATGAACAAGGCACAGGCGGTTTTAAGGGCGGTGGAGGTGGCAAGGCGAAGCAGCACGTAATAGCAGTTCCGAATCCGAGCGTAAAATCAAAATCCCCACCCTCCTGCAGAGAACGCGGGAAGGGTGGGGCACCCGCTGAGTGTTAGTCCGTAATATCCATGTCCTCTGAAACTTCCCGCATCGAAGCGTTCTCCGATGGCGTCTTCGCCATCGCGATCACGCTTTTGATTCTGGATGTTCACGTCCCAACCCTTTCGCAAGGTCCACTCGGGGTAGCGCTCAAACGTCAATGGCCCACTTACGTGGCTTATCTCATCAGCTTTTCCTTCATTGGCATCATGTGGGTGAACCATCACCGCCTGTTCAACCACATTCGCCGGTCAGACAACGGCCTGGTGTTCTTGAATCTGCTGCTTCTGTTAGGAGTGAGCGTTGTCCCGTTTCCTACGGCGTTGATCGCCGCTCACTACTACGCGCCGGGAAGAACGTTAGCCGCAGCGGTCTTTAATGGCACGTATGTGCTGATCGCGATCTTCTTCAATATCCTTTGGAGACATATAGTTAGAGGAGAGCTGCTCGATTCCGCTACTCAGGAATCCGCCGAAGCGATCTCCCGACAATACGCTGTTGGACCTCTCTCATATCTGATTTGTTTTGCCCTGACATGGGTGAGCGTTCCCGCCAGTCTCATAGTGAACATTGCACTGGCAGTGTTTTTCGCCATTCCAGCCCGAATGCAAGCGCAAAAACACGCGCCGCAGATGCGCAGTGCAACGAAATAGTTGCATTTTTTGATTCCCCGGAGGTAAGATGAATTTCGGACGCAGCCTTTAGCGTCCGGTTCTGTGTTAAACCGCCCATTTCTTCCCGGGTTCGAACAAACGAGTTGTCTCAAAGACCGAGGCTAGCTGCTTGCCTCAGACCAGCTTTGGAGAGACCTCTTATGTCTTGGTATGCGTACTGCCTCACCGAACATCGCAATCTCAACGGAACACGGACTCGACGCCCCTTTGTTATGAGTGGGATCCAGGGCGTCCATAACGCGGTGGTAATGAGTTACCCCTGTGGTGAATTTGCGGTGATCGTGAGTGAGTTTGACCGGGCCAAGACCACCTTGGACGAAAACCACGTGCTTGAGCACGCAAAAGTGGTAAGCGTGTTTTTCCGCCAAGGGACGGTGCTGCCGTTTCGATTCGGCACGATTTTTGATACCGATGACTGCCTCCGCCAGGCTGTGCGCCAGAACCGCCGGGCCTTTTGCGAAAGCGTTGCCCGTCTGAAGGGCAAGGCCGAGATGCACGTAAAGCTGTTGGTTCGCGACGGGGCACTCAAGCAGCTTCAGGATGTGATCGTTCCTCAGACAGTTGGCGGCGAATATCTCTCCAAGCTAAGGGAGAAAGCAATGGCCGACCGCGAGCGCCAGACCAAAGCCAGGGCCATTTCGGTGCAGGTTCATCGGTTGTTTAATCCGCTGGAAGAGGAAATCAGTTGTAAGCGGGTTGACACCGACGGAATGATGATTGACATTGCCCACCTGATTGATTCCAAATCCATCGAAAAATATCAAAACCGATACGCCAGCGCAGCCAAACAGCTGAAAGACTGCGAGATGTCGGTGAGCGGCCCCTGGCCGCCCTACCATTTCCTGCCCGGGAAGCTAAGAACCGTAGCCTAATCAGCAATCTAAAGAGACTGAGGGCGCCCCACATCTCGCGATTTTCGAGAAGTGGGGCATTTCCTTGAAGGAAACATCCCTTACGCCTTGGTCTCCGGCGCGGGTTCATGATGATGCCGGTGCCCACATCTTCCGTGCATTCCCTGACGGAAGCGTTCCCGCTCTTCCGGCGTCATCGACTCCCAGCGTTCTCTCATGCGGTGACGCCAGTGTCCGCCCCGATGTTCCCCGAAAAAGCCCCTTGGCCCACCGAAAAGCAGCCAGCTCAGGCCCAGCAGACCCAACGCCTGCCAGTAGGTGATCGGATGGAGCCCGAACGTCGCCGGCATGAGCCAGTTCCACAGGTGCAGCACAGCCTGGCCAAAACCTAAGACGATGATCGTTCCGACAATCAATACCATCACTAACATTTGAACGACTCTTTGTGCCCTCATTTCATCTCTCCTCGTTAAGTTCCTTATAGATCTCTCGCAGCCGCCGCCTCAGAAACAACACCGCATAGCGCTTCCGTGACAGCAGCGTGTTGATACTCGTGCCGGTTTCCGCCGCAATTTCCGCAAATGTTCGTCCCGCGATCTCGTTGGCGATGAACACTTGGCGTTGTTCCGGAGGCAACTCCGCCAGCGCGTCTTCGAGCTCTTCCATCAGAACTCCTCTTGCGAAAACTCCATCCGGACCGTCGTCGGGCGAAGGCAGCACCTCTTCAAGCGAGAGTGCATTTTCGTCATCCGATCCGTTCGCAAGTCCGACCGCTTCCGGTTTCTTCTTCCGAAAGCGATCGATGATCCGGTTCCGCGCCACCTGAAATAGCCAGGCCCCCACCTGCTCGATCGGCTTCGCCAACCGATATGCAGCGACCAACTCGTAGAAGACGTCCTGCAGAATGTCTTCGGCGTCGCCGGGATCAGGCACTCGGCTACGAATGAAATTTCGCAACCGCCCCCGCTGCTGCTCGACCGCCTCGGAAATTTGCAGGTCCTGCTCGCGAGTCATCGCCTCGATGGTAAGCTCAGCCGCCATCTAGTGGTGAAGACGTTTGGGAGGAGAAAATATTGTGGCAAGATCGACGATGTGGCACAGGCGGCCCGCCTGTGCTAACCCTCACAGCCGAGCCGGCTGTACTACACGTCAGCCGTTCTGACGCGCGACCGTGACCGCCGCCAGCCACGCGATCGCCAGCGCAGCCAGCAGAGCAATGCCCGAGCCAATGAAAAGAGTGCGCCGCGCATGGGCCGTGGCGATATCTATGTCCGCCAGAGGATATGCCAGCCTGACTGCCCCACCTGAAACGGGCACCGCTACATAGAGAATCGGCATGGCAAAATCATTGCGCTTGCGGGTCATAACCCCTGTCTCTCCGTGCAATGCGGACACAAATTCAGGATGGAGCGCTTCCTTCTCAAGTGTCGAAGCCTGCACTTCGGAGTCGGCAATGACTTTGCCGTTGGTATCAACCACGGTCGCACGCGCACCGGCAGCTAGAGCTTCCTGCGCGACGATATCCTGGATTTTGTGGTCGTGGTCAGTGTTCACGCGGGCGGCGAACATTCGCGCCTTCTCCGTGAGACTACGCGTGATTTCAACGCGCAGCGCATTTTCCCAGTAGCGATGCAGGCTGTACCCGACGCTCACAGCTCCCGCCGCGATCAGCACCAGGAATGAGCTCAACAGAATAAAGAAAGCCCGCAATCGGACGGCATGCGGGCTCTGCGCGTCAGTGGCCATTGGTAGTCAGGGCGAGAGAAAGTATCGCCTTCTGCTCAACGTCGTGAGCTTTGGCAGAGCCCGTCGCTGGGCTCGGGCTGGCAGAACGCTTTACTGAAAGTATTGGACGGTCGCCCGCGAGATGCCGCAGCCGGGGCAGCATGTAGTTGAGCGCGCCCATGTTGGCCGGTTCTTCCTGCACCCAGATGATTTCTGCATCCGGGTACCGCGAAAATTCTGCCGCAATTTCGGCTTCCGGGAACGGATACAACTGCTCCACAAAGACAATCGCAACATTGCCGATTTTTTTCTTCTTTCGCTCAACTCGTAGTTCGTGGCCGATTTTCCCGGTGCAAAGAAGGATCCGTTCTGCTTCGGTGACTTCTGGATCAGGACGCACACGCAGAAAACCAGCGTTCGAAAATTCAGCAATTGGCGAAGACGCCTCGGGATGGCGAAGCATGCTTTTCGGCGTGAACACAACCAGAGGCTTCCGCCATGGCCTGAGTGCCTGCCTCCGTAGCAGATGGAAATATTGTGCGGCAGTGGAAGGCTGCGCGATCTGGAAGTTATCAATCGCGGCGAGTTGGAGAAATCTTTCTATACGAGCGCTTGAGTGCTCAGGGCCCTGTCCTTCATAGCCATGCGGGAGTAGCAGAACCAGGCCGGAAAGCAGGTCCCACTTGGCTTCACCCGCAACAATGAATTGATCAATGATCGCCTGCGCAACGTTCGCGAAGTCGCCGAATTGTGCTTCCCACAAAACCAGTGTTTCGGGATAGTCGCGGCCGTATCCGTATTCGAAGCCAAGAACGCCTGCTTCGGAGAGCGTCGAGTTGTAAATCTGGCATCGCGCCTGTCCTTCTGAGATGTGCTCGAGCGGAACGTACTCCTGCTCGTTCTCGATATCGAGCAGAACTGAATGCCGCTGATTGAATGTGCCGCGGCGGCTGTCCTGCCCACTGAGCCGCACCGGAGTTCCGTGCTTAACCAGACTGGCGAATGCCAAGGCTTCTGCCATTCCGTAATCTACGGCTCGTTTTCCATTCCCCATCTCAGCGCGTTGCTCAAGCAGCTTCCCAACCTTCGGATGAATGTGGAACGTCGGAGGAAAGGACGTCAGCCGTTCCGTCAACTGCGCGAGTTCTTCCGCGGGTACCGCAGTCTCGACCTCGTATTCGCGCTTGTAGCGGCGGCCGACGTACTTGTCCCAATAATTCGGCAGCTGCCGCAGCACCGGTTTTTTGCGCATGTGGCCGGCGCGCTTCTGCGCTTCCTCTAGTTCCGCTTTGATTGCATCGGCGCGCGACCGCGCATCCGAAAGATCATTGTCTTCGGCGTAGATCTCCCACAGCGGCGGATGGTCCTTAATAGCCTTGTACATCAGCGGCTGCGTCACTGTGGGATCGTCCACTTCGCTATGCCCATGCCGGCGGTACCCAATCAGATCAATCACAACGTCACTGCCGAACGTGTAGCGATAGTCCAGCGCCATTCTCGCGACTCCCATCACTGCGTCCACATCCTCGGCGTTGACGTGAAAGATGGGGATGTCCTGCCGTCTGGCAATCTGGGCGGCAAAGCGCGATGAATGCAGCTCGCGCGAAGACGTCGTAAATCCAATCAGGTTATTCACGATCACGTGGATCGTTCCCCCGACGGTGTAGCCGGGAATGTCAGCAAGGTTCAACGTCTCGGCGAGTACGCCTTGTCCGGCGAATGCGCCGTCGCCGTGCACCAGCAATGGCAAGAATTGCTTCTCGCCGCCTTCTCCAGCGCGGTCTTGTTTCGCTCGAGTGCGGCCAACCGTTACAGGGTCAACCGCTTCAAGGTGACTCGGATTCGAAACCAGGTGAATGTGGATCCTCGCTCCACTGCGCGTGGTGTATTCTCCTGTCGCACCCATGTGGTATTTCACATCGCCGCCACCGAGCCAGCTGCGTGGGTCCACATCTTCAAATCCGGCGAAGACCTCTTCGGGCGCGCGCTTGGCGACATGGGTCACAACATTGAGCCGTCCGCGGTGGCTCATCCCCATCACCAGTTCCACAGCGCCGTATTGACCAGCACCGTCGAGAATCTCGTCCACTAGCGGAATTAGTGCGGTGACGCCTTCCAGCGAAAAGCGCTTGCTTCCCAGATAACGCTGCTGCAAAACGAGTTCGAAGAGATCGGCGCGAATCAGCAGATCAAGAGCACGCTCGCGGTCAACCGGCGCGGCCGCGGTTTCAAGCCGCTCCTGAATGCAGCGCCGCCGCTCAGGATCGGCAATGTGCATGAACTCTGCGCCGATAGTGCCGCAATAAGCATTGCGCGCCTCCTGCGCGAATTCACTGTCAATCTGCAGCTCAGGATGCGGGATAGGCGCCAGGAAACCGAGCGGATCAAGATCGGCTTCGAGGTACCCCCAGTGGCGAAAAGCGTCGAACACGCGCTCGCGGTCGCTTTGCGGCGCATCCATAAGCGCGGTGCTGCTGGAAGTGGCTGGTTTGGACTGTCGGGAAGGCATAGCTCAGGTATCTAGAATAATGGATGCCGAGGCAGGACGCAGTGATTCGGAAGTGACTTTGGTCTAATTCGAAATCGGCCGCGGATTGGCGCGGATTTTCACGGATCACGCCAGCCGAACTAGGGAGAATTATCCGTGTGAATCCGTGTAAATCTGTGGCTGATCTTTGAATTTCTGCGAGCGCACAGAAAGTCAAAATCCCCACCCTGTCGCAAAGTGCGCGACAAGGGTGGGGCAACCGTCGCTGTTAGAAGCTGAACAGGTCGAACAGATCGCTAAGAGCCGGGCTGTTGGTTGGGGCGTAATTGCTGGCATTGCCGTATGTAGGGTTTGGTAGGTTATCGCGGCTACGTCCCGAGATGGTCGGCAAATTCCAGTTGCGCTCGATGAACTTCAGG
>Ga0075425_100003079_pt1 | contig 16854 bp, 13 predicted proteins | sample SoiMethybrSBSTD4_FD_75300 | JGI IMG/M metagenome (GOLD analysis project Ga0075425, IMG submission 75300) | Bulk soil microbial communities from a Populus tree surrounding site in Tennessee, USA - Soil MetaG P. TD hybrid SBSTD4 | ecosystem: Environmental > Terrestrial > Soil > Tree plantation... | reverse complement strand
CGAGACGCTCAACGTCTACGAACAGACCTTCGCGAAGCACCCCGAGAAGAACGGCCAGACGCTGCGCTGGCGGATCGAGCACACGCAGCACCTGAACGCCGCCGATATCCCGCGGTTCGGCAGGCTCGGCGTCATTGCGTCGATGCAGGGCATTCACGCGACGTCGGACGCCGTGTTCGTCCTCGCGCGGCTGGGCCCGGGGCGCGCCGAAGAAGGGGCGTACGTCTGGCAGAAGCTGATGAAGTCCGGCGCGACCATCGCCAACGGCACCGACGCGCCGGTCGAAGACATCGACCCGATCCCGTCGTTCTACGCGTCGGTGGCGCGCCGGCTCACGGACGGCTCGATCTTCTATCCGGATCAACGCATGACGAGGATGGAGGCGCTGCGCTCGTACACGATCAACGCGGCGTACGCCGGATTCGAGGAGGCCATCAAAGGGTCGCTCGCACCGGGTAAGCTGGCCGACATCACTGTCTTTTCGAAGGACCTCATGACGATCGCCGAGGATCAGATTCCGACGGCGAAGGTGCTCTACACCATCGTCGCCGGCAAAGTGCAGTACGCGACCGCGGCGGGTGCGTCGAACGACCGCTAGGTCGGTATAGGATCGTTGGACCGGACATGTTCGAGACAATCCAGCGCGGGTCGCGCCTAGCCGGGCGTCTGCTCAAGGCGAACGCCGGCCGCCTGGCGTATCCCCTCAAGCTCAACTGGTCGCTGACGTACTGGTGCCAGTACAAGTGCAAGACGTGCAACATCTGGCAGCGGCGGCCGGTCGATGAGCTCACCACGGACGAAGTCCTGACGTTCGTCCACCGCAACCCCGCGGTGTCGTGGCTCGATGTCACTGGCGGGGAGATCTTCCTCCGCAAAGACATCACCGACATCTTCGATGCCATCGTCGACACATGGCAGGACTTGTTCATCCTGCACTTCCCCACGAACGGCTTCCAGACGCGGCAGATCGTCGACGCGGCCGAGCGTCTCGCGCGCTCGCGCGTCCCGCACCTCGTGGTCACTGTCAGCGTCGACGGCAACGAAGCGCTGAACGACGACGTGCGCGGGATCAAGGGCGGATTTCGGCATCAGATGGAGACGTTCAACGCGCTGCGCGCCATCCCCCGCATCCGGGCCGTCATCGGCATGACGCTGTCGCGCTTCAACGCCGGACGCGTCGAGGAAACGTTCGACGCCGTGCGCACCGAGTGCCCTGGACTGGGCGCCGGCGACTTCCACGTGAACTTCGCGCAGGTGTCCGACCACTACTATGGCAACGCCGGCGACGACATCGCCGCGCCGCGCGACGTCGCGGTCCGTGAGCTCAAGACGTACCGGAGCCGCCGGGCGCTCGATCGGTCGGCGCCCGGATGGGTCGAGGGCCAGTTTCTGTCTGGCCTCGAGCGCTATCTGCAGTCGGGCCGGACGCCGATGCCGTGCCACTCGCTGCGATCCAGCTGCTTCATCGATCCGTGGGGCGTCGTTTTCCCGTGCATCACCTACACGCATCCGCTCGGACGGCTGCGCGACACGGCGATGCAGCTCGCGCCGATCTGGGACGACGATCGAACAGCCACGACACAGCGCGAGATCTGGGAGGGCCGCTGCCCTCAGTGCTGGACGGCCTGCGAGGCGTATCACTCGATCCTCGGCAATCTCGCGCGGCCGTTCCGCGCGAACGCTTTGTGAACATCCTCGGCATCTGGGACGGCCACGACGCCGGCGCCGCCCTGCTCATCGACGGCCGGCTCATCGCTGCCGTCAACGAAGAGCGCTTCACGCGGCGGAAGCTCGAAATTGATTTCCCGCAGCGATCGATCGAGGCATGCCTCGCGATCGCCGGGCTGGCGCCCACGTCCATCGATCGGGTCGCCAGCAGCACCAGCGACGTCGCGAAGGCCGTCGGCCGCATGTTTCCGTCGACCCGCGAGTCGTATTACCAGGTGCGGCGGCGGAAGGCTCCGCGAGGGTTGCTGACGGCGGCGCGAACCCGCGCCAAATACCGGATGACCGAATGGGCGCCAAACCCGGTGAGCCGCGGGGCGAGTCGCTGGGCGCTCGGCCGGTCCGCGCAGGCAGCAGGCATCGGCGCGCCCGTTCGAATCTACGACCACCACGCCTGCCACGCGGCGACGGCCGCGTACGCGAGCGGATTCCCGTCGGCCGTCGTGCTGACGATCGACGGCCTCGGCGATGGCCATGCCGCAACCGTGAGCCGCTTCCGCGACGGCCGCCTCGACCGCGTCGCCGCGACGCCGGCGCGCCACTCGCCGGGCGTCTTCTTCGAGCACGTCACGCGCCTGCTCAACATGCGCGAGCTCGAGGACGAAGGCAAGGTGATGGCGATTGCCGATTACGCGTCGACGGTGGCCGATGCGAACAACCCCATGCTCGGGCTGCTGACGGCGGATGGCGTCAGATTCAAAACGGCCGCGCCGGGACATGCGCTGCAGGCGCCGCTCGCCCGCATCTTGTGGCACGTGCCGAACGAGCAGTTCGCGTTCATGGCGCAGCGCACGCTGGAGGCGGCGTGCACGGGCGTGGCGGCGGCCGCGATCGCCCAAACCGGCGAACGCAGGGTTGCCCTCGCCGGCGGCGTCGCCTCGAACATCAAGATCAACCGGCGCATTCGCCTGCTCGACGGCGTGGACGACGTGTTCGTCTTTCCGCACATGGGCGACGGCGGCTTAGCGCTCGGCGCGGCACTCCTCGCCTGCGTGTCGGAAGGCGCCACGCCGAACGTTGAGCTCGGCGACCTGGCGCTCGGCCCCGAGTTCGGCGAGCGCGACATCGACGCGGCGCTGCGGAACGCCGGCCTCGCCGCGCAGCGCTGCCCGGATCTGCCGGCGGCCGTCGCGCGTCTGGTGGCCGACGACGCTATCGTGTTCTGGTTCCAGGGACGGATGGAATACGGCCCGCGCGCGCTTGGCCACCGCAGCGTGCTGGCGCGCCCCGATCGACCGGCGCTGCGCGATCGGTTGAATCTCGTGCTGAAGCGTCGCGTCTGGTATCAGCCGTTCTGCCCGAGCCTGCTCGAACGCGACGCCCGCACCGCGCTCTCCGACATGACCGGCCGGCCGAACCGCCACATGACGATGGCGTACGCCGTGTCGGCGGCCTATCGCGACGCGCTGGCCGGTGTCACGAGCGTCGACGGATCGTGCCGTCCGCAGATGGTGTCCGACGACGATGCGGGCCCGTTCGCGGCCGTGCTGCGCGAGATGCGGCGGCACATCGGCATCGGCGCGGTGCTCAATACGAGCTTCAACGTACACGGCTCTCCGGCGGTGTGCACGCCGCGCGAGGCGATTGAGGTGTTCGTGGAAACGGGGGCCGATGCGCTCGCGATCGGCCCGTATCTCGTCAGGCGCGCGTAGCTACGGACAGACGTTGTTCTGGATGGTTACCGGCACGCCCTGATCGATCGAATCGGCGCCGCCATTCTCGTCGACGACGGTGAGCCGGACGGAGAGCGTGCGGTTGACGCCCGATCCAAGCAGGTTCCCGCACCCGAACGACAGCGCCAGCGTAGTCTGATTGAACACGTCCTTGCCGGCGTACGCCCAATGATAGGTGACGATCGTGCGCGGCGCCGAGCGGAAGCCGGTGGAGCCGCCTCCATCGACGGTGCAGTTGACGCCGCCGTTGCCGATCGTGCACGGGTCGGGCGACCAGGTGAAGCTCGCGTGAATGCCGGCGCTGACCGACGTCGTGGTCGTGGGCGGCGCCGGCGTGAGCTGGACGTCCTGCGTCAGGTTCGACGTCGTCAGCGTGATCAGCAGGTCTTTGATCAGGAAGCCTGGAGACCAGAAGCGCGCCACGAAGGCGCCGCCCGAGAGGCCCGGCATCGAATATGTGCCGTCCTGGTTGCCGGTGAATCGCTTCCCGATGTTTGCGCCCTGGATGATTTCGATGACCGGGAATTGCGCCACGCTGCCGTCTTTGTCGCTGGTGACCTTGCCGCTCACCGTGAACACAGCCTGCACCGACGTCGTCGTCGACGTGGTCGACGTCGTCGCTATCGTCGTGGTGGCCACGGTGGTCGTGGTCGAATTACTGGGGCTATTGGAGGTGTCTTTGGTGCACGCGAAGGCCAAGAGAGCCACCGAAACCGCCAACGACACGGCAGCTCCAAATCGGATCGTGTGCTTCATAAGAGACCGCTCATCCACAAAGCGCGTGGCACCGCATAATACCATCTTCACGGCGTTTTTCGAATGAACAATCACGACCTTCGGGCGTTCCTTATGGAGTCCCAATTCTGGACGCTCGAGGCGCAGTGCGCGTGCGTGGTGCTCGCGACCCTGATCGAAGCTCGGCGAATCGCCATCGGCCGATCGACGCTCGCCGCAGGGTGCGTCCTGGCCATTGCCGCGTCGATTCTGACCGCTCGAGTACCGCCCCGTACCAATCGCATCTTCTACGACGAGCAGATCTATCAGGGCGTCGCCCGAAACATGACCGACCTGCACCGTGCCCAGATGTGCAACGACGGGATCGTCGAGTACGGACGCCTGGAGTGCCGCCGCGCGGAATACAACAAGGAGCCGTACGGCTATCCGTACCTCCTGTCGATCGCGTACCGGATCGCGGGCACGAGCGAGACGGCGGCGTTCCGGTTCAACAACGTCGTGGCTGGCCTCGCCGTTCTCGTCACCGTCCTCCTCGCCGAATTGCTGTTTCACGATCCCCGCGTCTCGCTGCTGAGCGGCCTCGCGCTCGCGTTGTTTCCGATGCAGCTGCAATGGGCGAATTCAGCGGCCTCCGAACCGGTCGCCGTCTTGTTCTGCGCGGCCGCCTTGCTGGCGGTTGTCCATTTCGCCCGCGCCCGGACGACGTCGGCGCTGGTGTGGGCGGTGACGCTCACGGCGTTCGCCGTCACGATGCGCGCGGAGTGCATGCTCGTCGTGCCGCTCGCCGGCGTCACGCTGCTGCTGCTCGCGCCCGAGGAATTTCGCCGGCGGCGGTTGTGGGTGGGCGCGCTCGGCGGTCTGGCGCTGCTGTCGATGTCGCTCGTGCACTTCGCCGCCGTGCGCGGCGAGGGCTGGGGCGCGTCGGGCGCGCCGATGGCCTGGGCGCATGCCGCGCGGAATTTCCGCGTCAACTTCTGGTTCTTCTTCTGGGACCAGCGGTTCCCCACGCTGTGCGGCGTCGCCGCCGTGGTGGGCCTGCTCGACGGGGCAGACCGCGTCCGCGAGCGCGTGTTGCTGCTGGCGTACTTTCTCGCGTTCTGGCTCGTGTTCCTGTTCTTTTACGCCGGCAGCTACAACTACGGCGCCGACGTTCGCTACTCGCTCATGACGTACGTGCCCATCGCGATTCTGGCGGCCCTCGGCCTGCTTCGCGCGGTCGCCGCCGCGGCAGCGGCACTCAATCGGGCGCTCCCAGCGTGGCGGGCCTTCGCCGCAGCCGCCGCCCTGGTCGTCGTGTCGTTTCTCTGGTACGCGCCGCTCGTGCGGGAGACCGGCGAGGAGGCGTGGGCCGCGCGCGCCGACGTCGCGGCCGCCCGCCAGTTCGCGGCGCGGCTGCCGTCGAATGCGGTCGTGCTCACGCACAATCCGTCGATGTTCCACATCTGGAACGTCAACGCGGCGCAGATGTCGAGCATCGGTACGAATCCCCATTTCGCCCAGGCCTTTTTCGACCGGTATGCCGGCGGGGTCTACCTGCACTGGAATTTCTGGTGCAACGTCAGCGATCCGGTACAGAACGACTTCTGCCGCAAGGCGCTGAACGCCTTTCCGCACGAGCTGGCGGCCGAATACCGCGAACGGGACTATGTGTATCGGTTCTACCGGCTGCAGCCCCCGGGTGTAGAATCCGAGACCGATCGCAATTTGAAAGGACTCATCCCGTGACACGCACCCGATCCCGTCGGACCCGGACGCTGTGGCTCGCGGCCACGCTCACGGCTCTTGCGCTGGCGCCGGCCGCCCGTGCGGCATCCCCGGTCGACGGCCTGTGGGACGCGACCGTCGTGTCCGCCGGCGTCGAGATTCCCTTCCGTTTCGAGATCCAGACATCGGGCGGAACGGCTCAGGGGTTCTTCTTCGAGGGCGATCGCAAGGTCGGCTCGACGGCCGGCACGTTCGCCGACGGCGTGCTGAAGCTCGAGTACGACTTTCTGAACACGGCGCTCGAGCTCACGCTCAAGGACGATCAACTCACCGGCACGTATCGCAACCAGCGTCCGAACGCGCGCCCGCAGGAGGTACGCATGCGGCGCTTCGCGCCGGTCGCCGCCGGGCAGCAGGACCCGCCGAATCTCGGCGGCACGTGGGAGATGCGCCGCAATGCCGACGAGGCGAACGCGCCGCGCGACACGCGCACGTGGACCGTGTTCCTGCGACAGTCGGGCGCGGACGTCTCCGGCTCGATCCTCCGCGTCGACGGCGACACGGGCACGCTGGTCGGCTCGTGGAAGGATGGCAAGCTACTGCTGAGCCACTTCGCCGGCGAGCGGCCGAACCTGTTCGAAGCGACGCTCAATCCCGACGGCACGATGGCGGTGACGTTGAACGGCAACGCGCACTATCTGGTCGCGCGCACGAGCGACGCGCGCGTGAAAGGCATTCCCGCCCCGCCCGATCCCTCGCGCTACACGAACATCAAGCATCCGGCAGAGCCGTTCCATTTCAGCTTCCCCGACATCGCGGGCAAGACGGTGGCTGATACCGATCCCCAGTTCCAGGGCAAGGTCGTGATTCTCGCGATCGGCGGCAGCTGGTGTCCGAACTGCCACGACGAGGCGCCCTTCCTGAGCGAGCTGTACCGCGACTATCACGCGAAGGGACTCGAGATCGTCGGGCTGATGTTCGAGAACGACCCGGATCCCAAGATCTACCGCCCGCGCGTGCAGAGTTTCATCAAGCGCTACGACGTGAAGTACCCGATGCTGTTCTGCGGGACGACGAACCCGACGCCCACGTCGAAAACGATCGCCGACGCGCTGCCGGAGATCGTCAACTTCGGCGCGTACCCGACGAGCATCTATCTGGGCCGCGACGGCAAGGTGCGCAGCGTGCACGCCGGCTTCGCGAGCCCCGCGACGGGCGAAGAGCACACGCGGCTGAAAAAGGAATTCCGCGAGCTCGTCGAGCAGTTGCTTGCCGAAGCTGCGAAGAGCTCTGCTCAGTGAGATTTCAGATTTCAGATGTGTTCTGAGAATTCAGAATTCAAGAAATCAATCTGAAATCTGAAATCTGAAATCTGAAATACAGCGTCAGTACACCCAGCTCCTGACATCCGCTCCGGCGGGCGCCGTTCTCTTCATCCACGCCGCCATCGCCGGCATGTAGCGCTGGTGGACCGTGCGGCTGCCGACCGCGTTCGGCGTCTCGGTGTCGCCCGTGAAGCAGTGCTCGCGGCGCTCGCCGTAGATGACTTCTGCTTCGGCCGACGGCGTCGCACGCATCAGGAACTCTTCCATCTGGTACACGGCGTTGTTCAGATAGCCGTTGTCCATCGTCCCGCTCGTGATGTGAATCTTGCCGCGCAGCTTGCGCCCGAGCGTCGCCCAGTCGCGCGCGAGGATGTAGCGCAGGTCGTAGTGGTCGCGCCAGTAGGTGGCGACCTCCGGATCCATCGCGCCTGTTGCCTTGTCGTACAGCGGCTTGTAGTAGCCGTCTGCGCCGACCGGCCCGAACACCGACGCCCACGCATCGTGCTGGCCGCCGGAGCGCCCGTGCGTGCCGAGCGCGAGCTCGACGAGGTTCCGCTCCTCGAACGTCGAGAAGAGGTGATCGCGGTAGTCGCGATAACCCGGCTTCGGCGTGCGCTTCCAGGGATTGTCTTCGTAGTAGTAGGCGTTGTGCTCGTCGTAGATGTTGACGGAGCGGTACGAGCGGAAGTCGATCGGATCGGGACAGAGCGCCCAGGCGCCGTTGTAGTCGTCGGGATAGAACACCTGCACGCCGAACGCCTCCCAGCCGCCCGTCGATCCGCCGACCGTCGCGCGCGCCCAGCCCTGGCCGATGCCGCGGAACTGTTTCTCGATCATCGGGATCAAGTCGTACGTGATCGCGTCGCCGTACGGGCCGTTGTTCGCGGAGTTGACCGCGTACGAGTCGTCGAAGTACGGCGTCGGATGCTGGATGAGCAGATGAATCATGCGCGGGAAGTTCGGGCCGTTCCACGCCTTGTAGAACGCGTAGCCGGCCTCCTGCGTCGCTTTCTGCGTTCCGGTCGCCTTCGGATCCGGCGGCGTCTCGCGCCACGTGTCGCCCGCCATGTTGCTCGGGAAATGTCCGTGATGGATCACGAGCGGATAGCGCGCGTTCGGATGCTCCGCCCAGCCGGAGGGCAGCAGCACGATCGCGCCGAGATACACCGGCTTGCCCCAGAACTTCGACAGCCGCTCATTCTGCACACGGAGATACTTCACCTGCGCGGTGTCTTTCGGCGGATCGATCGGCGGCACTTCCTGGTCCATCACGATCTTGATTTCGCCGCTCGAGCTGGGATCGACGCGCATCTTCACCGGCTTGCTGTACAGATTGCCCGGCTTGCTCGCCCACCGCTGCCCTTCGCCGCGATCCGGCGGCATCTTGATCGTGTGGCCGTCCGATCGCGTGTACGTCTCGTAGCGGTTGATCAACGCCTGCACCCAGTACTCGCCCGCCGGGATGTCTTTCAGACTGCGCACCGGCCAGCCGACGACGGAACCGTCGACGACGATCGGCTGATCGGGTTTCATGCCGTCGACGTCGACGCCGAAGATTGGCCGCGTGCTGTTGGCGCGGTACTGATCGGTCTGCGTCCGCGGCTCGGTCTTGCCGTCGTCTGAAATGAACAGGAGGACACGCCCGTCGAGCGGCTGCGCGCTGCGCGCGGCGGGAAACGAGATGGCAAAGTGCAGCGGTCCGCTGTCGGCCGCGCGCGCGGCTACCCCGACGATGGCGATCAGCGTCGAGACGACGCCGCCGGCAATCAGCGTTGAAACGTTGTGGCGCATGGCGGTGGAGCGTAGCATGAAAACCAATGGGCCCTCAGATGGTCGCCGCTGCGCTCGCGGCGAACGTGGCCTTCGTCCACGTCAACGTGATCCGCATGGACGCGGAGCGCGTCGAGCTGGATCAAACGGTCATCGTCGCGGGCGACCGGGTCACCGCGATCGGTCCGACGGCATCCATCGTCGTCCCGGCAGGCGCGCTGATCGTCGACGGCTCCGGACATTATTTGCTTCCGGGCCTGACCGACGCGCACGTCCATCTGAACACCGGCATGCCGTGGGCGCCGACGCGCGCGGATTTCGGCGACGGTCCGATGTATCTCGCGTACGGCATCACGAGCGTACTGAACCTGAGCGGCGCGCCGGAGACGCTCGACTGGCGACGACGCGTCGCGTCCGGTGACATCATCGGTCCGACGATCTACACGTCCGGGCCGTTCGTGAACGAGCCGCGCGTCTCGACGGTCGACGAAGTGCGGCGGGAAATCGCCGCGCAGGCGCGCGACGGGTACGATGCGATCAAGTTTCACGAGCTCGACGACACGACCTCGGGACTCTCGCTGCCGGCGTACGTCGCCATGAATCAGGCGGCGCGCGACGCACAATTGCCGCTCGTCGGCCACGCGCCGATTTTTCTCGGCCTCGAAGCGCTGCTGGACGCCGGTCAACCGCTCGCGCACGTCGGAATGTTGACCAACATCTATTTTCTGCCGCTGCTTTCGCATGTGTGGGTGCTGCCGGCGACGCTCGGTGCTCTCATCGTGCTGTTGCCGATGACGCTTCCGTGGACCGCCGCAGTGCTCGTGCGGCGCGTGCGGCTGGCGTCGGTCGCGGGGGTTGTGACGGCCGTCCTGCTCGCGCAGCTGCTGCCGGGCGGACCGCTCTACGCGAGCACTGCACTGCGCGTCGTCACGACAGCCGGGGCCGCCGTCATCGTCGCGTGCGCCGTCAGTCTCATCGTGGTCATGATCCAATCCTGGCGACGTCCTGCGTCCACGTCGGTTCGCATGCAGGCCACAGTCGCCGCCACTGCGTGCCTGACGCTCGCGATCACCACCGGGTTGTTCTGGATCCCCGTCGCATGGCGAAGCACGGAAACCGGGCTGGATCGCATCGCCGAGCGCGTCCAGGGGGCGCGCATTCCCGTCATCACCACGCTCGTCGTCTACGAGACGATGCGGGATGGCGCGAGAGGGCGATTGCTGCATGATGAGGCTGTCGATTTTCTCAGGCCCGAGACTCGCGTCGCGTGGCGCGCGCTGTCCGAAGGCGGGCGGCCCGGATACCGCTACGACGAGTTCGCGAAGCGGCTCACGCGCGCGCTGCACCGCGCCGACGTGACGCTCATCGCCGGGACAGACGCGATGGGCGTTGCGCTCGTCGCGCCGGGCTCGTCGCTGCACCGCGAGCTCGAGCTGCTGCGCGAGAGCGGCTTGTCGCCCTACGAGGCGATCCGCGCGGCGACGGTCGCGCCCGCGACGTTTCTGCGCAAGCAGCAGGAATTCGGCACGGTCGCGATCGGGAAGCGGGCGGATTTGATCCTCGTCGAGCGCAATCCGCTGGAGGATCTGTCAACCCTGCGCCGGCCGATCGGGGTGATGACGCGAGGCGTGTGGTTCACGCGCGATCGGCTGCGGCGGCTTCTCGCTGCCCTCACTTCAACGCGGCGGCCCAGTTGAGCACCACGGCGACCGGCGCGCTGGCTTGATCGTCCGCCGTTGTCATGGAGCCGACTGGCCGCGAGATGAGGAACCGCTGATCGTCGCGGGAGACTGCAGATCGCTGATACGGACCACTACCAGGCGGACACTGGAAAACTGAGGCGTCGCTCAGGAATAGTGAGTGGGACGCGCCGCGATCGAACGCTCCGGCGTTCGCGCCGACGTCGACCGCGATCAGGTTGCCGCGCGGCGTGCGTGGCAGCCGCTTCGAGATAAAACAGCTCCCGCCCGTCGCCGTGCCAGCGCGGCGCGACGGCGGAGTCGGTAGACACTTGATACTGCTCGCGGAACTGCGGATCGCCGGCGACCGCCGGCGGCAGGATCTTGATCGCGACGGTCCGGTCGAGCCGGATGTCGCGCGCCCGGTAGACTTCGCCCATGCCACCGCCCCGAGTGGCGCGGAGGGTCTCGTAGGGGCCGAGACGCGCACCGGCTAACAAGTTGGCCATGTGGTCAAACGTTTAACCCGCCAGCTGTTCCGGCGCCGCGCCCGCGCGAGGGGACTATATGCGCAGAGCGCGATGCTAGAATCGACACACTGGATCCGGATGGCTGTAAAAATCGCCCAGCGCGAAGTGCGCGGTGTTGTGATTCTCGATCTCGAGGGGCGCCTCGTGATGGAGGACGGCGTCCCCGACTTCGTCGAGCATGTGAGCGCCTTGATCCGGCAGTCGCGGCGGCGCATTCTCCTCAACTTCGACCAGGTCACATATCTCGACAGCGCCGGCGTCGGCGCGATCGCCTGGAAGTACGCGACCGCGCAGCGCCGCGGCATCGAGATCAAGCTCCTCAACCTGCGCCGCAAGAGCCACAACGTCCTCAAGACGACCCGCCTGCTGACAGTTCTCAAGTCCTACGAGTCCGAGGACGAAGCCATCGACAGCTTCCTCGACGACGACGAAGACGACGTGAACCCGATCTTCACGTAAACATGGCGCGAAAGCGCCGGTCGTGGTAAAAAACCCGTTCGAGGGACTCATATGATGAATCGCACGACGCGTCGGGACGTGCTGAAGGGAACCCTGGCTGTCGCGGGACTGGGCGTGCTGGGCGTGCCCGAATGGGTGCTGCCGGCGCTGGCCCAGGGCGAAACGGAAGTGCCGTTCACCGACCTTCCCGAGAACCTGCGATGGGAAACGCCACCCGATCGCCGCGGTCTCGACATCCGGACGATCGTCCCCGGGCAGTTCACGCCAAAGGACAAGTTCGCGACGACGCAACACTACGGTCATCCCGAGGTCGACATGGCGACCTTCAAGCTGAAGATCTCCGGCCTCGTCGACAAGCCGCTGCAGCTGTCCATCGACGATCTCAAGAAGATGGGCGGCACCGATCTGGTCGCCGGCTTCGAGTGCTCCGGCAACCGCGGCCCGCTCAATCAGCTGTCCGGCAACGGCAAGTGGACCGGTGTCCCGCTGAAGAAGGTGCTGGATGCGGCCGGCGTCAAGGCGTCAGCGCGCGAGTTCGTCTTCTTCGGCGCCGACAAAGGCGAGGAAGACGTCGAGTGGCGCACTGCCAAGTACAAGATCGACGTCCCCTTCGGCCGGAGCCTTCCCCGCGAGAAGGCGCTGTCGCCCGAGCCGATGATCGTGTGGGCGCTCAACGGTGAGCCCCTGACGAAACATCAGGGCGCGCCGCTGCGCCTGATGGTGCCGGGCTACTACGGCGTCTGCAACGTCAAATGGCTCTCGCAGATTCACATTCAGGAAGACGCGTATCTCGGCAAATACCAGGCGCGTTGGTACCGCACGGTGCGCGGCGAGATGATCGACGGCGAGCTGAAGTACATGGAAACCGCCGTCACCCACATGAACCTGAAGTCGTACATCGCGCGGGTCACCAAGGCCGGGAACAACTACAAGGTCCTCGGCGTGATCCTGAACGATGGGACGCCGATCAAGTCGGTCGAGGTGAAGGTCGACGAGGGCCCGTGGCAGATGGCGACGCTCGACCCGGCGACCGCGAAAGACAAGTATTCGTGGAAGCTGTTCACCTACAACTGGACCGGCGCCACGCCCGGCGCGCACACGCTCATCTCGAGAGCCACCGACGTCAACGGCAAGGTGCAGCCGACAGCCGCGGAGAACGAAACGAAGAAATCGTTCCTCGAGGAGAATTCGCAGGCGCCACGCAAAGTGATGATCGCTTAGGGATGCACGCCAGACGCGACCCGGACGTCGAGCGCGTCTGGCGGTTAATCACGCTCGCCGCCCGCGGCGACGCGCCCAACGGGTGGGCCGACGCCGTGGGCGCCGACGATCGGCACCGCCCGCTCGTTGATCTCTACCTGCCCATCTGCAACGCCACGCTCGCGCGGCCGATCGCGGTCGCGCACCTCGGCCAGAGCCTCGACGGCTTCATCGCCACGCACGCCGGCGAATCGCGCTGGGTGACGGGGCCCGAGAACCTGCTGCACATGCACCGCATGCGCGCGCTGTGCGACGCGGTGCTGGTCGGCGCCGGCACGGTCGCCGCCGACGACCCGCAGCTCACCACGCGGCTCGTCGAAGGCCCCAGCCCCGTCCGCGTCGTGCTCGATCCCACGCGCGGCCTCGAGCCGCGCTACCGCTTGTTTACCGAAGGACCCGAGACGCTCTACGTGTGCGCGCGCGCGCTCGTCACGCCGGGCGAACGGCGGTTCGGGTGCGCGACGGTCGTCGGCGTCGATCAGGCGCCCGACGGCGGGGTCGACTTGCGAGCCGTCATGCGTCTGCTGCACGAGCGCGGCTGCGCGCGCGTCTTCATCGAGGGCGGCGGCGTCACCGTGTCGGCGTTTCTCGCCGCGAACCTGCTCGATCGACTGCACGTCGCCCTCGCCCCGCTGCTGATCGGCGACGGCCGTCCCGCCATTCGCCTGCCGCCGCGCGCGGCGCTCGACGACTGCCATCGGCCGCGCTACCGCGTGTTCCGAATGGGCGGCGATATTCTGTTCGACTGCGATCTCAGAGGAGAGGACGCCGGCGACAGCGGGCGCGCGGATGGTGGGGCGATCGCGCGCGTGATCTGAGCGTCCCTCCCGTTCGACGTTCGGGCGTCTTCGCTGACGTTCGGGAGGCTTCGCCGACGTTCGGCGTTCGAACGAAGAACGGTACGATTCACCACGAACGACACATTTCAGCCGAACGACATGATCCCGCGTCGAACGGCAGCGTTCAGCTCGGAAACGCCGCGAGATCTTCGTGCGAGACGACGATGCGGGATCGGCCCGCGTCGAGGTGCGCGACGCGGCGCGCGAGCCAGTCGTCAATCATCGTCGACTCCGCCGGCTGTAGCTCCAGCGCAGCGTCGGCCCACCCTTGCATCAGCTCGCGCTGCAGGTCGTACGCGTCCGGCGGCAGCAGCCAATCGCTTTCCGCCCGCTCGACCCGGTAGCCGGCGGCCGTGAATGCGCGTTCGGCCGCATCGACCGCGCCGGGGCCGGCCGCGGCGCCGAATCCCTTGTCGCACTGCCGCTGGTGGCGATTCAGCAGCTCGCAGATGTCGTCGTCTTCCGGCTCCGCGGGCGTGCAGGTCGATCGGCCCGTGTAGGTGAGCGCGAAGAGCGCCAGCGCGCCGGCCGCGCGGCACCGATGCGCGAGCCAGCCGAGGAACGGCTCTGACACGAGATCGAGCAGCGCCGACGCGGTCACTAGGTCGATGCCCTCGAAGATGTCCGGCCGGTCGCACGCGCCGAGATTGATCTGCACGGTGTCGTACGGAACGTCGACGTTACCGTCGATCCGCGCGAGCACGGCGGGATCCTTGTCGACGAGAGTCCACCGCTGCTCGCCGCCCAGCTGGGGAGCGATGTAGCGGACGTTCGATCCGGTGCCGGTGCCCAGATCGAGAACGCGGAGCGTACGGCGGCGCGGCAGCGCGAGCGCGATCAACTGCGTCAGCGCGGCGGATCGCGCGATCGCGTCGAACGGCTCGCGCACACCAAGCCAGCGCGCGAGAGTCTGTGTCATGTCAGTGCGGCTGAGAGCTGCCGACTGGCATCATGCCACGTCGGCAGGGCCTCGCGCACCTGGCGGGCGCCCTCCGCCAGCCGCGACCGAAGGCGGCCATCGTCCAGCACGCGCGCGAGCGCGCCTGCGAGCGCGGCCGGATCGGCGGGCGGCACCAGCAGCCCCGCGGGGCTGTCGGCCGCGCACACGAGGTCCGGAATCGCGCCGACTGTCGTGCTGACGATGGGCAACCCGCGCGCGAGCGCCTCGAGCACCGACAGTGGATGCGTTTCGGCGAGCGTCGGCAGCACGAAGAGGTCGGCGCGGTCATAGAGAGCCGCGATCGCATCCGACCGCTGCTCGCCGGCGAGCGCCACGCGATCCTCGAGGTGGAAGTCGCGCACCATCGATCGCACCCGCGCGGCAGTCGCCGGATGCCGGGTCATGCTGCCCGCGCACGTCAGTCGCCAGCGGCGATCCCCGAGATTCGCCAGCGCTTCCATCAGCACGGCGTGGCCCTTGCCCGGATTCAGCGTCGCGACGGTGACGAAATGAAGCGGCCCGTCGCCCGACCCGCGCGCCAGTGGGGCGCGATCGGTGCCGGGCTTCGCGACGACGACGCGGCCGCGATCGACGCCGAGCGCCGCCAGTCTCGGGATCAACGAATCGCCCACGGCGATGAGGCGATCGACCACGGACAACGCGCCGGCTTCCGACCGCCGGCGCGCCGCCACAGTCTCGGCGTCGATCCCGACTTCGTCGGCGAGCAGCGCGTGCACGATCGGCACGAGGCGCAGTCGCGAGGCGTGGCGCCGAGCCTGCTCCGACATCGCGCCAAACGCGAGGCCATCGATAAGCACCAGCGAACCGTCGGGTCGTTCAGCGAGCGTGCTGTCCGCAGCGTCGAGCTCCGACCGCGTGGGATTTGGAAACCCGGCACCCAGCTCGCGAATCGCGACCGTCCATCCGAGCACGCGCAGGCCGTCGATCATGCGGCGGTCGTACTCGTAGCCTCCCGTGCGCGTGTCGATTGAGCCGGGGACGATGAAGGTGAGGTGGCATTCAGCCATCAGCCATGTCAGCGAAGCCGCCCCTCGAACGCCGCGGCAGCGATGTGCGATTCGTGGAGCGTCACCTTGAGGCTGTCGATCGCGCGGGCTCCGGGGCCGAGCCCGCCCGCCGCAATCGCCGCGACGATGCGGTCGAAGATCACGCGCGCCAGGAACTCCGTCGTCGTATTGCGGCCTCGAAACACGGGATCGTCGTCGAGATTCCGGTAGCTGAGCGAGCGGAGGGTTTCGTTCAGCGCCTCAGTGGCGCCCCCGATGTCGACGACGATCCCGTCGGCGTCGAGCTCCGGCCTGCGGAATTCGACGTCGACGACGTACGTGGCGCCATGCAGCGCCTGCGCGGGACCGAACACCTCGCCGCGCAGGCTGTGAGCGATCATCATGTGGCCGCGGACCGTGACGCTATACATCGACCCTCAGTACCTGATTCTGTGGCAGATCGTATCCGGCGAGCCGTTGGCGAGGCGGGCCATCACGGCCGGCAGATCGTCGAACGCGCTCTCGCCGGTAATCAGCACATCGAGGGCGGGGTCCGCGAGCAGCGACAGCGCGAGCGACATGCGGCGCCGCGTGTCCCACCGCGAGCGCTGGGTCGCCGCCACGTGTCCTACCTGTGACGACTTGAGCGTCAGGCGCCGCGCGTGAAACGCCCCGCCGAGCGGTGCGGCGACCGGCCGATCGCCGTACCAGCTGGCCTCGACGACAGTCGCTTCGAACCCGGCCAGCCGCAGTGCGGTGCCAAGGCCGGCCGGCGATCCACTGGTGTGGAACACGACGTCGGCGTCTTCCGCGCCTGCCTCAGGCGACGCGAAGCGGACGCCGAGTGTGCCAGCGATCAACGCGCGCGCAGGGTTCGTGTCCACGAGCTCGACCTCACAGCCACCAATCCGGCCGGCGAGCCACGCGACCAGGCAGCCGACGGTGCCGGCGCCCACGACTGCGATGCGGTCCCCGATGTGCGGCCGCGCGTCCCACACCGCGTTGAGCGCCGTCTCGAGATTCGCGGCGAGGATGCCGCGCGCGGCCGGGATGCCGTCCGGTAATTCGTACGCCGCTGACGCCGGCACGACGTATTTCGTCTGGTGGGGATAGAGGACGAAGACGGTTCTGTCGACGAGATTACGCGGACCGCGCTCCACACGACCGACGCTCGCGTAGCCGTACTTGACCGGTGCCGGGAAGTTGCC
>Ga0075425_100003078_pt1 | contig 16855 bp, 17 predicted proteins | sample SoiMethybrSBSTD4_FD_75300 | JGI IMG/M metagenome (GOLD analysis project Ga0075425, IMG submission 75300) | Bulk soil microbial communities from a Populus tree surrounding site in Tennessee, USA - Soil MetaG P. TD hybrid SBSTD4 | ecosystem: Environmental > Terrestrial > Soil > Tree plantation... | reverse complement strand
TCGTCCCACGTCATCCGCTGAAACGCCGCCTCGACCTCGATCCCGAGACAATCACGCCAGACGCTCTGCACCGTCCGCTCGCTCAGCTCGAAGATGAAGTCCTGGTCAGGGAAAGCCATCTCGACGTCCAGCTGGGTCAGCTCCTGGAGGCGGTCGGCGCGCAGGTCCTCGTCCCTGAAGCAGCGGGCGATCTGGTAGTAGCGCTCGAAGCCTGAGATCACGAGCAGCTGCTTGTAGATTTGGGGCGACTGCGGCAGTGCGAAGAAGCGGCCCGGTTGCAGCCGCGTCGGGACGAGGAAGTCGCGGGCGCCTTCGGGGGTCGGCTTGCCCATGATCGGGGTCTCGATGTCGACGAAGCCGGCAGCCTCCATCTCCCGGCGGATCGCCGACACGGCCCGCGCGCGGGTCCGAATGTTCCGCTGCATTCGGTCGCGACGGAGGTCGAGCCAGCGGTAGCGGATGCGGAGTGTCTCGTCCACGCCCTCCTCGTCGAGCTGAAACGGCAGCGGCGGCGCGGTTGAGAGCACGCGCAACGCGTCGACCTGGAGCTCGACCTCGCCTGTCGGAAGGTTCGGGTTGACGGCGTCCGGCGCGCGCGCGAAGACCTCGCCTTCCGCCTGAAGCACGAACTCGTTCCTGATCGCATGCGCGGCCTTCGCGGCGTCAGGTGCCCGCTCCGGGTTGACGACAAGCTGGCAGATGCCGGTTTCGTCACGCAGGTCGACGAAAATCAGCCCGCCATGGTCGCGTCGCCGCGCAACCCAGCCGGCGAGCGTATGGCGCTCGCCCACGTTGTCGGTGCGAACTTGGCCGGCTCCGAAGTCGCGCCAGCTCACGCCGACAGCCTCTCCGCCAGCCGGTCTAGCGGAACCTCGACGTCCTGCTCCCCGGCGGTGCGAATCGTGGCGGCTTCGGCTCCGACGACAACGGTTGTGCGCGCGCCGAGCCGGCCGGCCTGGGTCAGCTGGCCCTTGAGCGAGCGGCCCGCGTAGTCGGTGTCGGCGGAACGACCGGCCGCGCGAAGGCGGGCCATCAGCTCGAAAATGAGCTCGCGCGGGCCTTCGTCGCGGGCGAAGAAGACGTCGATCGGCTCCTCCCCCGGCGGCTCGACGCCGGCGTCCTCGAGGGCGATCAGCAACCGCTCGATCCCGGCGCCGAAGCCGACCCCCGGGGTGTGCGGGCCACCGATCTCCTCAATCAGCCCGTCGTAACGACCTCCGGCGCAGATCGCGCTCTGGGCGCCATGCTCGGGCCCGATGAACTCGAAGACGGTACGGGTGTAGTAGTCGAGCCCTCGGACGAGCGTCGGCACGAGTTCGTATTCGATCCCGTAGCCGTCGAGAAATGACCGGACCGCCTCGAAGTGCTCGCGACACGCCGCACAGAGAGACTCGCCGATCTTCGGGGCGTCTTCCAGGGCGGCGCGCACGCGTTCATCCTTGACGTCGAAGACCCGCAACGGGGTCGTCGTGCGCTTCTGGCGGGCGTCCTCGTCGAGGACGTCGTCGTGTGCATCGAGCCACGCCGTCAGGCGCTCGATGTAGGCGGGGCGGCACGCCGCATCGCCGATTGAATTCAGCTCCAACCTGTACTCGGTCACGCCGAGTCGATCCAGGAGTTGCGAGTAGAACTGGATCAGCTCCGCGTCGAGAGCGGGATCGTCGGAGCCGATCGCCTCGACCGAGGCCTGGAAGTGCTCGCGGTAGCGGCCCTTCTGCGGCGCGGCATAGCGGTAGATCGGCGCGACCGTATAGAGCTTCTGCGGCTGCGGCTCGCGATGCAGGCCGTGCTCGAGATACGCGCGGCAGATCGGCGCCGTCGCGTCCGCACGAAGCGTCAACGAACGCCCGCTCCGGTCCTCGAACGTGTACATCTCTTTCTGGACGACGTCGGACCCCGCGCCTGACGTGCGCGCAAACAGCTCGGTGTCCTCGAAGACCGGCGTCTGGATCCGTCGATAGCCGTACAGCGCGCAAAGGCGCTCGATCTCAGTCGTCACCCGTTGCCAGAGCGGCTGTTCGGCCGGGAGAACGTCGTGCGTCCCCCGCGGCGCCTCGAATCTGGGGCTCACGAGGCGCGGAGCTCGGCGAGGAACGGGTTGGCGTCGAGCTCGGCCCGGAGCGTCGTCTCCGGCCCGTGGCCCGAATAGACGGTCGTCTCGGGTGGAAAGCGTTCGGCGAGCAGGCGGATCGAGGCAATCAGCGTCTCCCAGTCGCCGAAGGGCAGATCGGTGCGGCCCACGGAGCCGGCGAAGAGCACGTCGCCGGAGAAGAGGCACCCGTCGGCGTAGTAGGCGAGATGCGCAGGAGAGTGGCCCGGGACCCGAACGGTCTGGAACGTGATCCCGGCCAGCTCGAGCTCCTCGTCACCTTCGAGCAGGACGTCCGGGTTATAGGGCCGAAGCTGAAGCTCCGCGGGCGCGAAGTCGGTGATGCGCTCGAGCGCGATCCGCTCGTCGGCGGCCATGTGGACCGGGACACCAGTGGCTTCGGCCAAGTCCGCGACTCCGCCGAGGTGGTCCCAGTGCCCGTGGGTGATCAGGATGGCAACGGGTGATGCACCGAGGCGGTGGAGCTCGCGCTCGAGCTCGTCCGCATCGCCGCCCGGATCAATCACGACAGCGTCCGAAGCAGCGTCGGACGCCCGCACGACGTAGCAATTCGTGGCGATCGGTCCGAGCTCGTAGCGTTCGACGGCAAGGCTCATGACGGCCGAGTCTACGGCGTTCGGCGTCAAGCGCTCGTTAGGATCCTGCTCTCGTGCGGAGCTGGGACCTTCACGAGATCGAGGTCAAAGGCGGCAGCCGCTCACCGGTCGTTCTCGACTCCGACGAGGCGGCCCGCGCAGTCTTCATCGCGCTCGAGCCCGGTCAGTCACTCGGCGACCATCAGGTCAAGGAGCATGCCTTCGTGCTCGTCGTCGAGGGCTCGGCCCGGGTCGAAGCCGGCGCCGACGCGGTCGAGGCCGGCCCCGGGACGCTTTGCATGTTCGAGCCGGACGAGCGGCGGTCGGTCTCGACCGAGGCGGGAGCGCGGATCCTCCTGCTGCTCGCCCCGTGGCCCGGCGAAGGCCACTACCGCGGCGACGCGCCCTCCTAGGCCGGCGTTCCTAACGCTTCGCGGTCGGCTGCTGGCCGGACCTGCGGAGATACGTGCGGTAGGCGGTGCGATCCATGATGTACGTGAGCGGAACGAAGAGCGCGGAGTACGCGAGAGAGCTGACGAACCTGACTTCGATCGACGAGTGCTTGTTCACGAGCGTGAAGACGATGAAGAAGAGCGGCAGGAACAACAGCGCGCGGCGCACCGAGCGGTTCCAGGACGGGGGCCTCACCTCGCGAAGCGGCCTCGCCTTGCCCGCGGCGGCCTTGCTCTTGCTTGCTTTCCCGCCGTTCGTTTCGCCCCTGCCAAGCCACCGGCCGCGGTCGGGTTTCTCCTCGGGAGGCGGCTCGACTTCCTGGCCGGCGTCGTCGACGTAGACGTACTCGTACTCGTGCCGCCGTTCCTTCGCTCGCCTGCGCCGTTGCTTGCGTGAAGCCATGGGACCAAGCCTAGCGCTGCACGTTTGACTCGGATCGCTCTGCGGCACGGCTCCATTTGGCCTCGCCACGCTCGATCACCGTCGCGACGAGGTCCCCGCCGAGGTGGTAGGCGAGGTAGCGCCAGTCCGGCGCGTCGAGCAGGATGAGATCGGCACGGTAACCGGGTGCGATCCGGCCGACCTCCCCTGCGACGCCGAGTACAAAAGCTGCGTTCACGGTGCACGCGGCGAGCGCCTGCGCCGGGGTCAGTCGAAGCTGCGTCACCGCCAGCGACGAAACGAGCGGGAGGCTCTCGCAGAAGGCGCTCCCGGGATTGAAGTCGGTCGCGATCGCAACCGCCGCGCCGGCGTCGACGAGTGCCCGTCCCGGAGGCATCGGGCGGTCGAGGAAGAGCGCGCTCGCCGGAAGCAGGACGCCGACGACTCCGCTCGCCGCGAGCCTTCGAATCCCGTCGTCCCCGGTCGCCTCGAGGTGATCGACGGAGCGGGCGCCGAGCTCGATAGCCAACGGGATCGCACCCTGCTCGGTGAACTGATCGCCGTGCAGGCGCAGCGCCAGGCCGGCATCACGGCACGCGGTCAGATACCGGCGAGCCTGATCGACGTCGAATGCTCCGTCCTCGAGAAAGACGTCCGCCGCCGCGGCCAGCCGCGCGGCTTCCGGGAGGACTTCGGCAAGCGCGAAGTCGAGATACGCGTCGGCGTCCGCGAACTCCGGCGGCACCGAATGCGCGCCGAGCCAGGTCGCGATTCCACCGGCCCCACGGATCGCCCGCAGCGACGCGAGCTCCGTCTCGCGGTCGAGTCCGTAGCCGGACTTGGCCTCGAACGTCGTCGTACCGGCGCGCCGCATCCACCCGCGATGCCGCCGAACGGCGCCGGTCAGGTTCGCCTCGCCCGCGGACCGGGTCGCCCGTACCGTCGCGAGGATGCCCCCGCCCGCCGCGTGGAGCTCCTCGTAGGAGGCGCCTGTGGCCCGCAACTCGAACTCGCCGACCCGGTCGCCGGCGAAGCAGGCGTGTGTGTGGCAGTCGACCAGCCCTGGAAGCGCGCAGAGGCCGCGCCCGTCGAGCTCCTCGAGCTCGCCGTCAGAGTCGCCCACCGTTGCCCCGAGCTCGCGCATCGGTCCGAACGACGCGATCAGCCCGTCCTCGCAGAGAACGTACGCATCACGGACGACCTCGACGGCGCCAAGGGCCTCGCCCCGGAGCGGCGTCTCGCCGCCGGCCGGCGTTGCCAGCTGAGCGAGATCGCGGACGAGCAGGCGCCGCCCGCCGCCGGGCTCGCTCACTCTGCGGGCCGTGGCTGCATCGGCGGCTCGAGCCCGTGGTCTGCCGCGAATCCGATCGCCTCGGGGTAGCCCGCGTCGACGTGGCGAAGGACGCCCGTTCCGGGATCGGTCGTCAGTACGCGCTCGAGCCGTTCCGCCATTTCGTCGCTGCCGTCTGCGACGACGACCATGCCCGCGTGGATCGAGTTGCCGATCCCCACCCCTCCGCCGTGGTGGACGCTTACCCAGGTCGCGCCCGCCGCGACGTTGAGCAGGGCGTTCAGGATGGGCCAGTCCGCGATCGCATCCGATCCGTCGCGCATCGCCTCGGTCTCGCGGTACGGGGAGGCGACGGAGCCGGAGTCGAGGTGGTCGCGTCCGATCACGATCGGCGCCTTGACCCTGCTCGAGCGGACGAGCTCGTTGATCGCGAGTCCGGCCCGCGCTCGGTCCCCGTAGCCGAGCCAGCAGATGCGAGCCGGCAGGCCCTGGAAGGCGACGCGTCCGGGGGCGAGCTCCAGCCAGCGCTGCAGCGCTACGTCGTCCGGGAAGAGCCCGCGTAGCGTCTCATCGATCACGGCGATGTCCCCCTCATCACCGGAAAGGGCCGCCCAGCGAAACGGTCCGATCCCTTTGCAGAACAGCGGTCGAATATAGGCCGGGACAAAGCCCGGGTATGTGAACGCATCCTCTACGCCTGCCGCATAGGCTTCACCTCGCAGGTTGTTGCCATAATCGAAAACATAGCTGCCCTGTCGGACGTACTCGAGGAGCCCCTCGACATGGCGGGCAATCGACTCCCGAGCCCGGCGGAGATACTCGTCGGGATCGCCCGCTCGAAGTTCGTCCGCAGCTTCTACGGAGAGCCCGGCCGGGACGTAGCCGGTCAGCGGGTCGTGTGCAGCCGTTTGGTCGGTGACGAGGTCGAAATGCTCGCCCCGGCGGGCAAGCTCGGGAACGATCTCGGCCGCGTTTCCCTGTAGGCCGACCGAGAGCGGCCGGCGCTCGGCTGCCGCCGCGCGAACGCGCGCCAGCGCATCGTCGAGCGAGTCCGTCGCCTCGTCGAGGTAGCGGGTCTCGAGCCGTCGGCGAATCCGCTCCGGATCGACTTCCGCGCACAGAATCGCTGCACCGGCAAACGTCGCGGCCAACGGCTGAGCTCCGCCCATACCGCCGAGGCCGGCCGTCAGGATCGTGCGTCCAGCGAGATCGGGCGAGCCGAAGTGTTGCTCTCCCGCGGCGGCAAAGGTCTGGTACGTGCCCTGGAGGATCCCCTGCGTGCCGATGTAGATCCACGAGCCTGCAGTCATCTGGCCGAACATCGTCAGCCCGAGCGCCTCGAGCCTGCGGAACTCGTCCCACGTCGCCCACTTGGGAACGAGCAGCGCGTTAGCGATCAGGACGCGTGGAGCACCGGGATGCGTTCGGAAGACTCCGACCGGCTTACCGCTCTGGACGAGCAGGGTCTCGTCGTCTCCGAGCTCGAGCAGCGAGGCGACGATTGCCTTCAGGGCGTCGTGGTTCCGGGCAGCTTTGCCGGAGCCGCCGTAGACGATCAGCTCCTCGGGACGCTCGGCGACGTCGGCGTCGAGATTGTTGAGCAACATCCGGAGCGGCGCCTCGGTCGCCCACGAACGCGCGTTCAGCTCCGTTCCCCGCGGAGCGTGGATCCCGGCAAGGTCGCCACAGAGCGCCTCGACGGTCGCCGCGAGTGTGTCGACTGTGGTCATCCGCCGCGCCCCTGCTCGGCTCGACGGCGAAATCTCCACCACGTCCAGGCGGTCGCGACAACGAAGAACGCCACCGCCCCAATGATGGCCCTCACCATGTCGCCGTTGGTGAACTCGGCGACGACGACGATCACGATCGCGAGCACGCCGTACATGATCACCGTGTCCCTGAACGGATGGCGGGACCGACGTGGCTCGTCCCGGTTCACCGAAGCTCACCAACATCGGCCTCGACCGCGGCCGCGAAACTCCCGTCTCGGATGGCCTGTGAGACCGTTTCGATGTCCGCCGCAAGCGACCGGTCTTCAGAGACCCGTGGCGAGAGGGTTCGGACAGCGTCGCGGACGGAACGAGCGCCCACGCCCGGCTCGAGCGGTGCCAAGAACTCAATCGCCTGTGCCCCTGCGAGCAGTTCGATCGCGACGACGCGCTCGGCGTTCGCGAGCACCTGCCAGGCTTTCAGGCCTGCGGCGTTGCCCATCGAAACGTGGTCTTCCTGGCCGGCGCTCGTGGGGATCGAGTCAACGCTTGCAGGGTGGCAGAGAGCCTTGTTCTCGCTGACGAGCGCAGCCGCCACGTACTGCGGGATCATGAACCCCGAGTTGAGGCCTCCATCGTTCGTGAGAAAGGGAGGCAGGCCGTCAGACAGGCTCGGGTTTACGAGCCGCTCGAGCCGGCGCTCGGAAATGTTGGCGAGCTCGGAAACGGCCATCGCCAGCGCATCGAGCGCAAAGGCGACCGGCTGGCCGTGGAAGTTGCCGTTCGAGACGAGCAGGTCGTCTTCGACCAGTACGAGCGGGTTGTCGGTGGCCGCGTTCAGCTCCACCGAGACTGTCGCCTCGACGTAGGCGAGCAAATCCCGGGAGGCGCCGTGAACCTGGGGCGCGCAGCGCACGGAGTACGCGTCTTGAACCTTGTCGCACCAGCGATGAGACTCGATGATCGCCGAGTCCTCGAGCAGCCGGAGCACATTGGCCGCCGAGTCGATCTGTCCCGGCAGCGGGCGAGTCGCATGGATCTGCGGGAGGAAGCTCGTGCGCGATCCTTGGAGTGCCTCGAGCGAGAGCGCGCAGGCGAGGTCGGCAGTCTTGGCGAGCCGCCGCGCCCGCGCCACCGCGAGGCTGCCGAGGGCGGCCATGAACTGCGTCCCGTTGACGAGTGAAAGCCCCTCTTTCGCCTCGAGCACGATCGGCTCGAGCCCGACCGCGGCCAGCGCGGCTGCGCCATCCAAGCGTGTCTCGTCCACCCAGGCTTCCCCCTCGCCGACGAGCGGCAGCGCAAGGTGGGCGAGCGGCGCAAGGTCACCGCTGGCACCGACCGATCCGCGACTGGGAACGTGCGGCAGAACGCCACGGTTCAGGCACTCGATCAGGAGCTCGACCGTCTGCGGGCGGGCACCTGAAAAGCCTTTCGCAAGCGCGTTCGCGCGCAGGAGCATCGCGGCCCGCACGACCTCGTCCGGGTACGGCTCGCCCACGCCACACGCATGGCTCCGGAGCAGGCGGAGCTGCAGCTCGCCGGCAAGCCCCTCGGGGATCGAGCGCGAGACAAAGCGGCCGAAGCCGGTGTTGATGCCGTACGTGTGCTCGTGCGTGCCGTGGGCTGCGCGCTCAACGACCTCGCGCGCTCGCAGGACCTTCTCGCGCGCCACGCTGCTGAGGGCCGCGGGTGCGCGGTCGACGGCGACTGCCCAAACGTCGTCGATCGTCAGGTCGTCGCCGGTCAGCTGGACCGCCGTGCGCAAGGCCATCTGCGGCCAGTCTAGCCCGGCGGTTCACGCGAAATCCTGCGCTCGCCACCGCTCGGAACAGGCCCCGTTTAGCTGAAGAGACGGCGGAAGAAGAACGCAATCCGCCGCCAGATGTTCATCGAATGCTCGCGTTTTTGGGTCGGCGCAAAAGCCTTGCCTTCGAGCTCGCGAGCCTCGGCGCTCACCGACTCGCCGAAGCCGCTTTTGCTGCCCGGCTCGATCTGGGCGCTCGTCGCGGGCTCGAGGTACTCCCCGAGCTGCTCGACCTGCGCAGCCGTCAGCGACAACCGGACCGTTCCCTCGGTGATCTCTTCAACCTGCTCCGAAGGGACGTAGCGCGGCTTTCCGAATCTGGTCGTGGCAATTGCGAGGCCGTCGAAGATGTCGGCGTTACTGTCGCCGACAACTTCATCGACCGAGCCGACCTCGCTGCCGTCGGCCGCAAGCACCTTCCAGCCGGGATCGATCACGAGCCAGGAGACGGGATCCGCCATCGCCGGGCAGTCTGACTGATGGTGGCTTCCGTCGCCGCGGACTCCGCCAACGTCCGGCTGGCGTTGTTGAGGCACAGCCAACCTCCTCCCCGCCGCGAGCGTAACGAGGATGCGCCTACGCGTGGGAAACGCGTTTGCGCCGAAACTCCGCGTGCGCCGCGTCGGACCGGACGTCACCGAACCCACGCGTCGACCCAGCTCTAGCCTAGGTCAGACACGTCAGGCTCAAGCAACCGGAGCTCGAGAACGCGCGTCGCGTCGAAGCCGTCGATCCGCAATACCGCCCCCGCGGCGGCCGCCGCGGCGCCCCCCGGCATCAGGCCGACGAGCTCAGAGCCGACGACGTCTGCCATGCGGGAAGCCGCCTCGCGTTCGATTGCCGCGAGTAGCTCGTGCAGCGCAGCCGCTTCCCAGTCCTCGACGTTCATGCTCACCTGGACGAGGTTTTCACGCGGGAGCTCCAGGCCGAGCGCGCGCACGCCCGGAAAACCGCCGTCGCGCTCGCGAATGATCGAGGCGATCTCCCGCGCGGCTGTGAGCTCGCCACGCAGGTTGACGTTGAACGCAATCAGCGGTCTTCGCGCTCCGACGAGCACCGCACCAGAGCGCTCGCCGATCCGGCCCGGCCCGAACTCTGGGTTCAGCTCCCCTGAGTCGACCCGTCGGCGCAACCCTTCGAGCCCGTCAGCGCGGAAGAACGCCGGCCCGCGGCCTGGCGCGAGCTCGCCGTAGAGGAAGACGGGCAGGTCGAGCTCGCCGCCGATCCGTTCCGCCAGCGCAAGGGCGGCCCTCTTCGCGCGCTCCATGTCGGCCGGCCGCACCGGAACCATCGGCACGACGTCTGCGGCGCCGACCCGCGGATGCGCACCCTCGTGCCGACGTAGATCGATCCGCTCCACCGCGCAGGCGACCGCCGCCACCAGGCTTTCGACCAGGGCGTCATCGCCGCCAACGAGCGTAAAGACGGACCGATTGTGGTCCGCGTCGGCATGGATATCCAGCAGCCGCGCCCCCGTGGAAAGGACGCCGGCGAGCGCGTCGAGCGTGGCCGCTTCGCGCCCCTCGGAGAAATTCGGCACCGACTCGAGCGGCAAGCGCACGCGCGTAGTCTAGGACCGCGTGAAGGCCTACTACGAGCGGCGGGCACCCGAGTACGACGACTGGTGGCTCGGGACCGGGGTCTTCGGGGACCGCTACAGGCCCGGCTGGGACGAGGAGAGGACGGCTCTGACCCGCACGCTCGAGGCCCTGGCGCCTGTGCGAACGCTCGACGTGGCGTGTGGTACCGGCTTTCTGACCCAGCATCTCCAGGGGGAGATCACCGGTCTCGACCAGAGCCCATCGATGCTCGAGCTCGCGCGGGCGAAGGTTCCGAGGGGCCGATTCGTCCAAGGCGATGCTCTCGAGCTCCCGTTCCCGGACGATTCCTTCGAGCGCGTGCTCACGAGCTTCTTCTACGGGCATCTCGAAGAAGACGACCGCCAGGCTTTTCTCGGCGAGGCGCGCCGCGTCGCGGGAGAGCTCGTCGTCGTCGATTCGGCGCTGCACGAGGGCGTCCAGCCGGTCGAGTGGCAGGAACGCCTGCTCAACGACGGCTCGCGCTGGCAGGTCTACAAGCGCTACTTCGAGCCGGGCCTGCTCGCCGACGAGCTTGGGGGCGGCCAAACGCTGTTCGCGGGCCGCTTCTTCGTCGCCGTCCAGGCATGACCCGCGCTGGATGACGCGGAGGCGCTCGACCTACCGCTCGCTTCGATCAGTGCAGCGCGACAATCGAGTCTGCCGAGCCTGCGTCGAAGCCGGCTATCCGCTCGAGTCGCTGCCCGTGGTCCAGCCCTACACGGGCCAGCGCGCGTACATCTTCGGCCAGGCTCCCGGCGTCGAGGAGGGGAAAGAGCGCCTCCCCTGGCGCGGCCGCGCCGGCAGGACACTTCGCCGCTGGCTCCAACTCGAGGAAGACGAGTTCTACGCGACGTTCTACTGCGCCTCGGTGACGCGCTGCTATCCCGGCAAGGCGCGCTCCGGGCGCGGCGACCGAACGCCGTCGCCCAAGGAGCAGGAGCTGTGCTCCTTCTGGCGAGAGTGGGAGCTCCGGCTGATCCGCCCGAGACTCGTCGTCCCGGTCGGCGGCCTGGCGGTCCGGCGGCTGCTCGGGCTGAAGAGAGTCACGGAGTGCGTCGGCGAGCGGTACGAGTGGGACGAGGCCGTCGCAATCCCGTTGCCGCACCCCTCTGGGGCGAGCGGCTGGCTCAATTCCCCTGCAAACCGGGCGCAGGTCGACCGTGCCGCTGCAGTGATTCGCGCCGAGCTGGCCCGCGTCGGCAACGGGTTCCCGGGCGGCTAGATTCCAACGGTGCCCGATACACCGCGCTATCGCCGAACGTTCTTCCGACTGCTCGGATTTCTGCGGCCGTACAAGGTCTCGCTGGCGATCTCGACGGTTTTCGCAATCGGCTACCAGGCGAGCCAGATCGCGCTCGTCTGGCTGACAAAGAACGTCATCGACGATGCGCTGTCGCCCCACGACTCGCGCAAGCTGTGGATGTACGTCGGTGCGATAACCGCGCTCGGAGTCATCCGCGCCGTCCTCATGTACGGCCGCCGGATGATCTCCGGTCGGCAGGCGCTCGCGGTCGAGATGGACATGCGCCAGAGCCTCTACGCCCGCCTCGTCCGGCTGTCGTTCGGCTTCTACGACCGCCACCAGACCGGTCAGCTGATGTCGCGCGCAACCGTCGACCTTCAGGGCGTGCGCTTCTTCCTCGGCTACGGACTCATCTTCTTCTTCCAGAACATCCTCACCGTCGTCTTCGTGACCGGAGTGCTATTCGTTTTCCAGTGGAAGTTGGCGCTGATCGCGCTGGCGATCACTCCGGTCCTCGTCGTTCTCGCCTACCGCTACAGCCACGTCGCACACCCGACGCTCCGCGATGTTCAGCAGAAGCTCGCCGACGTGGCCACCGTCGCCGAGGAAAACATCGTCGGCGTCCACGTCGTCAAATCGTTCGCGCAGGAGGAGACGGAGCGCGACAAGTTCCGGGCCCGCACCGAAGCGGTCTTCGACCAGACGATCAAGGCGAATCGCCAGCGGGCCCTCTATGTCCCGCTGATCTCCTGGATTCCGCTCGTCGCTCAGGCCGCCGTGCTGCTCGTCGGCGCGCGCATGGTCAACTCCGGCGAGCTTTCCGTCGGCGGCTTCGTCGCCTTCAACCTCTACCTCGGCCTGCTCGTCACGCCCCTTCGCTCGCTGGGGATGTGGATCGGACAGGCCCAGCGGGCAACGGCATCGGGCGAGCGCATCTTCCAGGTGATCGACGAGCCGGAGGAGGTGACGGATCGCCGCGGCGCCGGAGAGCTCCCCGCCGGGGGCGGCCACATCCGCTTTGAAGGGGTCGGCTTCGAATACATCCCCGGACGTCCGGTGCTCGAAGAGGTCGATCTCGACGTGGCGCCCGGTCGGACGATCGCTTTGATAGGCCATACCGGCTCGGGCAAGACGACGCTGACTTCGCTCGTCCCACGCTTCTACGACGTCACTTCCGGCCGCGTCACCATCGACGGGGCCGACGTCCGGGACGTGAAGCTGAGCTCGCTGCGGCGCGAGATCGGAGCGATCTCCCAGGACACGTTCCTGTTCTCGGCCACGGTGCGCGAGAACATCACCTTCGGCGCACCGAGCCTCAGCGACGACGAGCTCGAACACGTCGCCAGGCTCGCCCAGGCCCACGAGTTCATCGATCGGCTCCCGGAGGGCTACGACACAGTCATCGGCGAGCGCGGGATCACGCTCTCCGGCGGCCAGCGGCAGCGGCTCGCAATCGCCAGAGCGATCGCGGTCGACCCACGGATCCTGATCCTCGACGATGCGACAGCCTCCGTGGACGCGAGCACCGAGGCGCGGATCCGGCTCGGGCTGCGCGAGGCGATGGAAGGGCGGACGACGCTGATCATCGCTCACCGGCTGTCGACGATCTCGCTCGCCGACGAGATCGTGGTCGTCGACGACGGACGCATCGCCGCGCGGGGCACGCACGACGATCTGCTCGAGACGAGCCAGGTCTACCGCGACATCTACGAGCACGGCCTCCTCGAGCGCCAGTTCGCCGACGCGGTCGAGGCTCGAGCGTCGATCGAGGAAGCCGAGGAGGCGGAGGTCGCATGATTTACGGTTTCGGCGCCGAGGTGCCCGATACACGTGCGTCTTTCGGCGATACGCTCACCGCGGGTGGCGGGTGGACCTCTCCACCACCCGGGTGGGGAAGCGCGCGTGAACAAGAAGGACGCCGCGCGCAATGAGGGTCTGGCAGCCCGGGAGCCATCTGACGATGCAGCGTGGCGCTGAGGTCGAGGACTGGTCCTGGGGCCGCACCCGCCGTCGGCTGACGACGCTCGCCCGCCTGACCGCCCCGTACCGGACGCGGACGATCTTCTCGATCTTCTCGCTCCTGCTGGCGACGGCAACCGCGCTCCTGCCGCCCTTCCTCTCCAAGTACGCGATCGACGACGGGATCCGGAACCACAATCTCGCCGCGCTCTGGGTGATCGTCGCCGTCTTCCTGCTCGCGGGGCTCGCGAACTGGGGCATGAGCTACGTGCAGACGTACCTGACGGGCTGGGTCGGCGAGCGGATCCTCGCCGACCTGCGGATGAAGCTCTTCGGCCACCTGCAGCGCCTCTCGCTCGGCTTCTTCGAACGCAACCGCGCGGGCGTGATCATCAGCCGTCTGACCAATGACGTCGAGGCGCTCGACCAGCTCGTCACCGACGGCGTCACGACACTCGTGCAGAGCACGCTGACGTTGATCGGCACGGCGATCCTGCTGTTCGTGCTCGACTGGCAGCTTGCCCTGGCCACGCTCGCCGTCATCCCGCTGATGAGCGTCGGCACGATCCTCTTTCGCATCTACTCCGCCCGCGCCTACGCGGCCGTTCGCGAGCGGCTCGGGCTCGTGACAGCGACCCTCGCCGAGGACATAGCCGGGATGCGGATCGTGCAGGCCTTCACCCGCGAGCAGCGGAACGTGGACAACTTCCGGGAGGTCGCCGAGCACTACCGCGAGGCGAACATGCGGACCGTGATCCTGAACGCGGTCTACTTCCCGTTCGTCGATCTCGTCTCGACCGTCGCGCTCGCCGTCGTCCTCGGCTACGGCGGGCACCTCTACTTCCAGGGCGCTCTGACGCTCGGAACCCTGTTCGCGTTCCTGCTCTACGTCCAGAACTTCTTCGACCCGGTGCAGCAGCTCTCGCAGCTCTACAGCACGTTCCTGTCCGCGACTGCGGCGCTCGACAAGATCATGGACGTGCTCGACGAGGAGCCGCAGGTACTCGACAAGCCCGACGCAACCGAGCTCCCTCCGGTTACCGGGCACGTCCGCTTCGAGCATGTCAGGTTCGGCTATGGCGACGGCCCTGACGTTCTTCCCGATCTCGATCTCGACGTCTCCGCGGGAACGACGGTCGCCCTCGTCGGGCACACGGGCGCCGGCAAGTCGACGATCGCAAAGCTGCTCGCACGCTTCTACGACCCACGCCAAGGCCGGATCACGTTCGACGGCATCGACCTACGGGACGTCACCCAGGCCTCGCTGCGCCGCCAGCTCGGGATCGTCCCCCAGGAGGGCTTCCTGTTCGCTGGAACCGTCGCCGAGAACATCGCCTTCGGGCGGCCGGAGGCTCCGCCGGAGGAGATCGTGCGCGCCGCTCAGGCGGTCGGCGCGCACGAGTTCATCCTCCGGCTCGAGAACGGCTACGAAACCGAGGTGCAGGAGCGAGGGAGCCGGCTCTCGCTCGGTCAGCGCCAGCTGATCGCCCTGGCCCGCGCGCTGCTTGCCGACCCGAGGATCCTGATCCTGGACGAGGCGACGTCGTCCGTCGACATCGGCACGGAGCGAAAGATCGAGCAGGCGCTACGGCTACTCCTCTCGGGACGGACGGCGTTCATCATCGCCCACCGCCTGTCGACGATCCGCGATGCAGACCTGATCGTCGTCCTCGAGCACGGACGGATCGTCGAGCAGGGCACCCACGACGAGCTGATGAGGCAGCAAGGCCTCTACACGTCGCTCTATGGGGATTGGGCTGAGGACGTGGCGTAGGGCTTAGGCTCCCTCTCGTGGAGCTCGACAAACAGACCGAAGAGCGAATCGAGCAGCCGGTCTCGGAGGAAGCCGAGCGAGATACCCGTCTCACGCCGGCGCAGGCCGTCGAGCGGATGCGGCTCAAGGTTCCGGCTCGCGGGAACCGCAAGCTGCGGACGCTGCTGGAGCGGGTCAACAAGGACAAGCAGCTCAAGGCGTGGTGGCACGTCGCGAATGTAAATGCCGTCGTCCGCCTGCAGATCAACGACCATTCCTGGGTGCACGTCCAGATCGTCACCAACATCGCCCTCAAGCTCCTGCGGCAGCTGACCAAGCACTCGGTCGAGCCTTCGATGGTCACCGACTACGGCATGGAGCGGGAGGACGCCGAGATTGTCGTCGCGCTCGCGTCCTTGCTGCACTGCATCGGGATGGCCGTCCACCGCGACGGCCACGAAGACTTCAGCCTCTTTCTCGCGGAGCCGAAGCAGCGACAGCTGCTCGAGGGCCTGTACGAGGAGCCCGAGTTGACCGTGATCGCGTCCGAAGTCCTGCACGCGATCACCAGCCACCGCGAGTATGGCAAGCCGCTGACGCTCGAGGCCGGCATCGTCAGGGTCGCCGACGCCCTCGACATGGCGAAGGGCCGTTCGCGGATCCCGTTCGAGCGAGGCCGCGTCTCGATCCACTCCCTCTCGGCGGCCGCGATCGATGACGTCACGATCGCGGACGGCGTCGAGCGCCCGATCGGGATCGAGATCACGATGAACAACTCGTCGGGGATCTACCAGGTCGACGAACTGCTCGGTGCCAAGCTGCGCGGCTCCGGGCTCGAGCCTTACGTCGATGTGATCGCCCACATCGAGGGCGAGGCGGAGAAGCTGCTGCTCCCGAGCTACCGGCTCGAGACCTGACCGGGCGATGCCGGCCGCTCTCGTCACGGGAGTCAGCCGCCTCAGCGGAATCGCAGCGGCCGCGGCGCGCGCGATGACGAAGGACGGCTGGACCGTGGCGGGGACCGGCTATCGCGCGTACGACGAGACCGAGCCGTGGGGAGCTGAGCCGGACGCGCCGGACCGGCTGCTCGCCGAGGGCGCGTTGGCGGCCTGGAGCGAGGACGACCTCTCGGACTCCGACGCGCCGGTGCGCGTGCTGGACGTCGCAGAGAACGCCGTCGGACCGCTAACGGCGCTCGTGATCGCCCACACGGAATCCAGAACCGGCGGCATCTTCGATACGACCGCAACCTCCTTCGACCGGCACATGGCGGTGAACGCGCGCGCGACGCTCCTCCTCGTGGCCGAGTTCGGCCGCCGCTTCGTCGCCGAACCGGGCACAGGACGGATCGTGGCCTTCACGAGCTCGGCGATCCACGGCGAAGTCGGGTACGGCGCAAGCAAGGCAGCGGTCGAGAAGGTCGTCATCGCCGCTGCCGCGGAGCTTGGGCCGCAGGGGATCACGGTCAACGCGATCAACCCCGGGCCCACGGACACCGGCTGGATGTCGGACGAACTTCGCGAGCAGTTCCACAAGGCCACACCGCTCGACCGGATCGGCCTGCCCGAAGACGCCGCCGCCCTCGTCGCGTTTCTTTGCTCGCCGCGGGGAGGCTGGATCACCGGCCAGATCCTCGTCTCGGACGGAGGCATCGGCGTGGCGCCGACATTCCGCAGAGGCCGGAAGCCGCTCAGTTAGGCCGGCGCTACACTTCGCGCACCCCGTTGCGGGGTCGTCTAATGGTAGGACGCTCGGCTCTGGACCGAGTAGTCTAGGTTCGAATCCTAGCCCCGCAGCCTCACGGAAAAGCCCCGCGCCCGGCGGGGTTTTCTTCTTCCCGAGGCAGCCGTCTTCGCCCCGTGGTTGGCGTTGAGCAAAGGGCCGAGCCCGAACCTCGTTCGGCTAGACTTCCGCCCCGCCGGGCGCATTCGTCTAGTGGCCTAGGACACCGCCCTCTCACGGCGGCGGCACGGGTTCGAATCCCGTATGCGCCTCTC
>Ga0075425_100003076_pt1 | contig 16863 bp, 12 predicted proteins | sample SoiMethybrSBSTD4_FD_75300 | JGI IMG/M metagenome (GOLD analysis project Ga0075425, IMG submission 75300) | Bulk soil microbial communities from a Populus tree surrounding site in Tennessee, USA - Soil MetaG P. TD hybrid SBSTD4 | ecosystem: Environmental > Terrestrial > Soil > Tree plantation... | reverse complement strand
CTTATTCCACCGCTCATGGTGACGACTTTAAGAGGATGAAGTTCATGGGGGATTCGCTTCTCCGCCAAACCGTCAATCAGACGCTGCCCCAACGTTTGAGCTCCATCCGGTAGGGTTTCGGGAAGTAGAATCAAAATTTCCTCGCCCCCGTATCGATAGAGTCGGTCTGTTTTCCGGACAACGCTTTTGAGAAACAACGCAAGCTGTTTTAGCACTTCATCTCCCGCTACGTGGCCGTAGTAGTCATTGTAGAGTTTGAAGTGATCCACGTCCAACAAGGTGATCGCATAGGGTCGCATATAGCGCTGCGCGGCGGCGTGGGTGTGCTCGAGATCGACTTCCATGGCGCGTCGGTTGCCGATCTTAAGCAGCGGGTCTTCCAACGATAGCTCTTGCAGCTTTTTATTGACTTCCAAGAGCTCGTGTGTCCGATGGGCTACCGCGCGTTCCAAAAGGTCCCTCTGCGTCTCAATGACCCGAAAATGCGCTGTCACGAGATCCGTGTAGGTGACGACTCCGACAAGTTGATTCTGATTGTTGACAACGGGCAAATGACGAATCTGGTTCGATCTGGCGATGACCAAGGCTTCGAACAAATCGGTGTGCTCGCGCACGGTTACCAACTGGCGCGACATGATCGACGCAGCCTCCGGATCGTAATCTTGACCTTTCTGGATTAGATCAGCGAAGTGATAGACGATATCCCGTTCCGTGATGATGCCGACGGCGGTTTTATCATTCGTGATCACCATGCAGGAGTGACGGTTTTCTTTCATTGCCCGGATGACCTGAGAAAGCCTCGTTGCCGGCGATGCGCAGTGGACTTCTTCCGTCATAAGGTTCTTGATGAGTATTTCTTGCATGAAGGCTCCTTGGGTCGATGCTTAGATCATTTCAGTCGCATCCAATTCATTGAATCGGCAATTGGAGTAAAAACTTAAGCGAGTGATCGCGTCCTAAACACGATCGCCCCGCGATAATTTCTCATTTCACAAGCAAAGATCCTCCGAGTTTCCATCGAGACCCCCCCATCCGCTCAGTTGACACACAGTCAGACGGTTAGATAGTCTCCGCCAGAAACTGAAAGCTCGGAAAGGAACCAGGACATGAAACTAAAAGGACAGGTCGCGATCGTTACCGGAGCAGGACGAAATATCGGCAAGGCGATCGCTAAACTTTTCGCTTCCGAAGGCGCAAAGATTGCCGTGATCGAAATGCACGAAGGTCGAGGGCAAACCGTGGTCGATGAAGTCAATCAATCAGGTCAGGAAGCGATGCTCGTACAGTGTGATGTTTCGCAGTCGCGCGATGTGCAGGACATGGTGAAAAAAGTCGTCGCGCGCTTTGGCGGCATCGATATTCTCATCAATAACGCCGCACTCACAGATCACGCGAATATCTTCGACAGCACCGAGGAGGAATTCGACAAGGTGATTGCGGTAAGCTTGAAGGGTCCTTACCTCGTAACCAAGCATGTTGCGGCACAAATGGCAGAGCAGCGACGCGGAGGAAAGATCGTTAACTTCGGGTCCACATCCGGCATGATCGGACGGGCAGATGGTATTGCTTATGCTGCGGCCAAAGCTGGCGTCATCAACATGACGCGAGCCATGGCTGTGCAACTCGCGCCGTATAATATTCGGGTCAATTGTGTGGTTCCCAATCGTTCAGGCTCTCCCGTCGGATTCGACGATGACGTTACGGGAAGCCGGACATTCGAAAATCTTGCCGGCCGTTTGGGAACTGCCGAAGATCAGGCGAAAGCGGCGCTCTTTCTCGTGAGCGATGATTCCGCGTTTGTTTACGGTCATCCGCTGGTGGTGGACGGCGGGGTCATGGCGACAGCGAATTTTCCCAAGAATCAGTTCGTCAAGTAGGACCGCTGAGCGAAAAACCTGCGGCCTCAGCGATAAAGAGCAAGGGCAGCGATGCGCCGCTCGATTTCGGCCATCATTTGTTTATAAGCCGGCGCGTCGATTCCTCCGAAGCGGCGTTTAAACTCAGGCTCCGGCATAAACTCGGGAAGATCTTCGGTAATGGGCATAACCTGCCGCTCGAGGATTCCCGTCGCCAACCGTTGCTGAAGATTTCTAGCGGATGCCGCACTTTGGGCGGCCCATTCTCCAAAGCGCGTACTGGCGCGATCGGCGGCGATATCGTTGAACGAAAACCCGCTGCCGCCGCGCGAATCAGCAATTTCCTTATAAACCCCTACGGCGTCGGAAAGCGGAGTGCCCGCATACGCGGCCAGTGCTGCGGAGACGATGAAATGCTTCGCGAAATCATCGCGGCGATTGAGCAACACCTCATGCACAGCCGGGTGGGGCCAATTTCTTGCCACCGGTAGGATCGCGGCAAGCGGTTGGCCGTTAATATAAAAGGTAAGAACCAAAATAACGAGCCCACACGAGCGCCATCTCAGAACGCCAAGTTAGCTTGTAATTAGCTTTTGACACCGTCAAGCTCAGCCTTTAACCAATTGATGATCGTGGGCAAGGTCTCCGGCGTCTGGCCCATATGGCCGCCCGGAAAGACACGGGCGGATTTGGGACTGCCGGATTCAAGCAGAATGTAAAGATCGGCGATGGGCGTTTGGAGGTCGTCTTTACCGTTGACGATGAGCATGGGACAGGAGGGTTTATCCAACCACCCCTGTGTTTTTAGCGACATCGCGGGAAATACTTTCGCGAGTTCATCGATGGTGCCGACGCCAAAAACCATGCATCGGGCGATGTCATGATCCATGAGATAACTTTCTGCGTTGGTGGACTCGCGCAGCCAGTCTTCCTGGAAAAAGTAATGGACGCCGCCGCCCCAGACCACGGACGCCCGGAGACGTTGCGCTTCGACAAAGGCCATTTTTGCCGCCCAATAGCCGCCGAAGCTGCGCCCTACCATCGCGATGCGTTTGGCATCCACTTCGGGTTGTTTCTCCAAATAATCGATGACGGCGCTGAAGAGAGATTCCGCTGTCGTCGATGCCATGATGGGACTCTCCCCGACTCCCGGCATGTCGACGGCGCAGGTGGTTAACCCGGTTCGGTGCATGGCTTCTTCGTACTCGAAGGCCTCCGCTTTGAAACCGTCGATGCCGCCAAAGTTGATGACAATGGGATGCTTCTCTCCATCGCGCCGTAAGCGCAGGTAAGCTGGAATGGTTTTGTCACCGAAGGGAATCTCAACCCGCTCAAGGGCGGGCTCAAAGTAACGGCCGGCGTTTTCATAAAGCTCAAGGCTTTTACGCAGGCAGCGCATCTTTCCGGCCGTGTGAGGCACCGGATAACGCCCGGTGGCATAGTAGGTGTAAGCTTGAAGATAGGCCGCGCGGGCTTCGTTGAATTGTCCGGCTTGCTCGTGCCTAGCTCCTAAGTTTTCGTAGGGTTGGGCAACACGGGACCACTCGGTGGCCCAAAGCTCGGGATCTTTGCTGGTGAGGTTGGCCAAAACGGATTCAACATCTTCTTTCTTGGCGCGCCGAAAGATTTTTTTCTTTCCCGTGTGATCGCGGACTTCTGCTTTGATTTCCTCGAGACTTTTTGTGCGGCCCATAATAACCTCAGACGGGCGACCGGCCGGTCGCCCCTACATGGACTTCAAGTCGCTTATGGTAACACGATCCGAAAATAGGGGCGACGGGTGGCATCGCCTTTGTAGCAATGGAAGGACGAAATCCAAGTCTCTTGACAGGGTGTAGCCCCTATGAGATTTTCGGCCTCAACGATAACGTCGATTGATGGCCGATTTAATTCAAGTTCAAAATTTGCAGACTTCTTTTTTCACTCCGGAAGGAGAAGTGCGCTCCGTTGACGGGGTGAGCTTTGAGATCGGAGAAGGCAAAACCCTCGGCCTAGTCGGAGAGTCCGGCTGCGGTAAGAGCGTAACGTCACTCTCGATCATGCGCCTCATACCCTCGCCGCCCGGTCAAATCGTAGGCGGCGCGATCTACTATCGGGGGCGGGATCTGCTCAAACTCAACAAAGAAGAGATGCGCAAAATCCGCGGCAACGAAATCTCAATGATCTTCCAAGAGCCCATGACTTCGCTCAATCCGGTTTTCACTGTAGGCAATCAAATCGGAGAGGCAATCCAATTGCACCAGGGGCTGGGCAAGAGAGAGACTCGCGCCAAGACGATCGAAATGTTGCGTCTGGTCAAGATCGCTGATCCGGAGTCGCGCGTGGATTCCTATCCGCATCAGTTAAGCGGCGGCATGCGGCAGCGAGTCATGATCGCGATGGCGCTCTCTTGTCATCCTAATCTTTTGATCGCGGACGAGCCGACGACCGCTTTAGACGTGACCATCCAAGCACAGATCCTGGAGCTGATAAAAGAGCTGCAGCAAAAAATGGGCATGGCCCTATTGTTGATCACCCACGATCTCGGTGTGGTCGCCGAGCGTGCCGATGAAGTCGCGATCATGTATGCGGGGAAAATTGTCGAGCGCGGAAGCGCGGAAGCTATCTTTGCTCGGCCGTTACATCCTTATACGGTGGGCTTGCTTAACTCTCTTCCGGGGACGGGGGGCAAAAAGAAGAAACGGCTGGATGCGATCCCGGGGGTTGTACCGAGCCCGCTGGATTTGCCCAGCGGCTGCCGGTTTCGTGATCGCTGTCCCAAAGCCGCAGGGATTTGCGCGGAAGCGGAACCGCTGCTGTCGGAAAAGGAGCAAGGACATCCTGTGGCTTGCTATTTCCCAGGATGAAAAAAGTCAGAAATCTGAAGTCGGAGCAAATAGCAAATGGCTGATAGCAAAATCATGTCGCTGACGTCTGACTTCTGACCTCCGACTTCTAATTAGCACGATGAGTCTTTTAGAGATACGCGATTTGAAAAAGCACTTCCCGGTGGGGGAAGGGTTGTTTTCTCGCAACAAGGGCGCGGTCAAGGCGGTGGACGGTGTGAGTTTGACCGTCGAGGAGGGCGAAACCCTCGGCATCGTCGGCGAATCCGGGTGCGGCAAATCGACTCTCGGACGGACGATTCTCAGGCTCATCGAACCCACCAGCGGCGAGGTGGTTTTTCAGGGAAAAAACCTAGTCGCTATGTCGCAGCGGGAACTGCGTGAGATGCGCCGCCAAATGCAGATTATCTTTCAAGATCCTTATGCCTCTTTGAATCCGCGCATGCGTGTCGGAGACATCGTTGGCGAAGGTTTGGAGATCCACAAACTTGCCAAAGGCAAGGCAAAGCGCGACCGCGTGATGGAGCTGCTCCACCAAGTTGGTCTCAGAGAAGATCACTACGGCCGTTACCCGCACGAGTTTAGCGGCGGGCAACGCCAGCGCATCGGCATCGCCCGCGCTTTGGCGGTGAATCCCAAATTCATCGTCGCGGACGAGCCGGTCTCATCCCTTGACGTCTCGATTCAGGCGCAAATCATCAACCTCCTGCAGGAACTGCAGGAGAAGATGCACCTGACCTATTTTTTTATCTCCCACGACCTCCGGGTCGTCGAGCATATTAGCCATAGGGTCGCCATCATGTACCTTGGCAAGGTCGTCGAAATCGCCAAAAGCGAGACGATTTATCAAGATGCCAAGCATCCGTATACGCGAGCGTTGCTGTCGGCTGTGCCTATGCCAGACATTAGCCAAAGGAAGGAGCACGTTATCCTTCAGGGGGACGTGCCGAGTCCCGTTCATCCTCCCCCGGGTTGTGCTTTCCACCCCCGTTGCGCCTATCGCGAGGCCATTTGCGATAAGACCGAGCCGCCGCTTGACTTTGCTGCGGACGGTCACGGTGTCGCCTGCCACGTCTTTGGCCCGATTAAACGGGCTTGAAACTTTCAGTTTTCCTCGCGGTCCCCGATGATCAAAGCTGAGCAGGAGTTGATTTCTCGGTGTTGAATGGTAGACTAGCAGAAAATTTCGACACCACGACAAATACTAAAGGCCTCTCGGAAGTAATTTCGAGAGGTTTTTCTTTTGTTTAGGAGTGGAACACATGGCAACTCAGGATTCTCGCGTGCCGATGACGAGCCGAGGGTACCAGTTCTTAATGGAGGAGTTGAAACGCTTGAAAAGCGTGGAGCGGCCAAAAAACGTTCGTGAAATCGAAGAAGCGCGAGGACATGGGGACCTTTCTGAAAACGCCGAATTCCATGCGGCGAAAGAACGCCAATCGCTGCTCGATGTGCAGATTCGCGAAATCGAAGATAAACTCGCCCGGGCGCAGGTCATCGAAGTCTCCAAATTATCCGGGGACAAAGTGGTATTCGGCGCCACGGTGTCGTTGGCCGATGGTGATACGGGCGACAAGATGGTATATCAAATCGTGGGTGATCATGAGGCGGAGCCGAAGAACGGAAAGATTTCAATTAGCTCTCCCGTTGCCCGTGCCTTAATTGGCAAGAGCGAGGGAGACGAGGTCCAGGTCCGCACCCCCACGGGCGTCCGTTCGTTTGAGATTCTGAGCGTCGAGTATATTGATTAGATCTCTCACTATCTCTCCTGTGGGGCGGGCCTTTCTGGAAAGAAATCATGCCCTTTTCAGCCGGAGCGGCTGCGCGCAGTTTTTGCCTTTGCTGCGTATTCCTCTCTCTTCTACTATCCCCATCTTTCAGCGCTGCTGAAATTCTCATCGAGCCACGAGTCGGCTTTCACGGTGTTTTTCAGCTAGGTCGTCCGTTTCCACTAGAAGTGGAGCTGTCCAACACCGGACGGCCAGCGGAGGGAATCCTGGAGGTCCGGGTTTGGAAGGGCGGAGCGTCCAAAGCCGGGGCGCTCTACGCGGTCTATTCCCGAAGGGAAATTTTTCTTCCCGCTCAATCGAAGAAGACTATCGAATTTACCGTCGACCCGGATTTCATCAGCCGTCCGCTGACCATCACTTTCTCCGGCGAAATGGCGCGGGCGGCGCGCGAAGTTGACTTGCGACGTAATTTTTCGCCGGCACCGGTGATTCTATTCTTTAGCGAGGGGAACGCAGCGCCGCCGGTTTTTCTTGGATCATCGTCCCAAAATCGATTGGTTTCACTATCCCTGGCCGAGCTGCCGGCAGATTCGAGAGCGTTACTGGGTGTGTCGCATCTGATGCTCTACGATCAATCCTTGCGCGAGCTATCCCGCTCTCAACTTTTTGCTCTCGAGACGTGGATTGTCTCAGGCGGGAGGATGATCATACTGGGCAGCATCAACCATGCGCTCTATCGTGAGCCCAACCTCAGTCGCTTTTTGCCGGTTCATGTAACGGGTTTGACGCGCATCGCGTCGTTCCCCGGTTTGAATCGAGGCGAACACGTTTCCCCGCTCACCAATGTCTGGGTCCAGACATCTACGTTGGTCGAGGGCAAGGTTGTGACCGAGGCTCAGGGAACTCCCCTGATCGTCGAGTCGATCCGGGGAAAAGGAAAGATTACATACGTATCATTTGATGTTGGCCGCCCGCCGCTCTCGCATTGGGACGGACTACCGCAGCTGTTCCAAAGCCTTTTGACACCGGCCGTGGAAGGGGCGGTGGCGCCACGGACGCAATGGGACGATGCCGTGTTTTCGCAGTTGATCGTGAGCCCTTCCTTCATTTCCACCTACGTTCCGAGCGCTTCACTGCTATGCGCGCTCCTCGCCTATCTCACGGGCATCGGCTTTTTTGCCTGGTTATGGCAGAAAAGACACTTATCCTCGCGCACGCTGCTTCTGTACTTCGCGGCTTTTATAACGGTGGCGGCGTTGGGTGGGTACCTTTTTTTCAGCCGCGGCGGCAATATTCCCGACGGAATACTGCTCGCTTCGACGGTTCTTGAGAACGTTGCTGACGGCTACGTTGAGGCGCAAGCCAACGTGGCCTTGTTTTCCACACAGATTCGTCAATACGATCTCCATGTGGAACGGGGATGGTTAGATTTGATTCCCGTCTCGACGCGTACGCGCGAGCGGGAACAACCGGCGATCATAAACCAGGACGGCAGCGACTCCGGCCGCTTCCAGTTGCCGTTCAAGGAATGGGACTATCGTCTATTCAAAGCGCGATTCATCGAACGCTTTCCACTGCGCGCGGAGTTCGAACAGCAGGGGGAGAAGATTGTGATGAACGTCAACAATCAAAGCGCCAACGATCTGACTGATTGCTGGTTAGTCCTGGCCGGTCAGCGCTACGCTTTGGGCGACCTTCCGCCAGGTGGGCGTTGGAAGAAAGAATTTTCCTTGGCGCGCACGCCGCAAGAAACAGGGAGCGGCGGTCGTTTCGATCCATGGGGTTTGCGGGACATCACTTTTAGAGATAAGACGCGCGACATTCTGTTCCACTCTTCTTTTTTCCCCCGCGATGCGGACGCCGCCCAGTGGAGCAGCGGCGCGGTAATCTTCTTGGGCTGGGTAAAGGAGCAGAATCGAAGGGTCTGGGTGGACGACCCCAAGATCTGGACTTATCAGTATACGCTATTTCGGACGATCTTTCCGTTGGCCAGCGGGGAGGACACTTGAAGGCGAACCCTGTATGGCGCGAGAGCTTGAATGTTTTCTTCGGCGAGGGACACGGGTACGCCGCCTATTTTTATACCCTCATCATACTAGCGCCGATCGAGTTTTTTTCCCTCTATCTCCCTTCCTTGGACTCCCAGATGTGGAGTGGTTCGGCCAGTCTGTTCAAGGTGTGCGCGGTGACGGCATTGTTGCTGATCGCCTACTTTACGCTGCGGGTGGCGAATCAGGAATTCGCGCCGTGGAGGTTTCAATCCATCAAACGCTGGATCCGAGAGCAGGGCCAATCCGTCCGCGCAGTGGCGCAGGCGCAACTTGGGTTTCTCACCCTCCACGTCTTTTTTTCCATATTTCTCTGCAGCCCCTTCCTAGTCTGGGCGGCGGCCATTGCTCGGACTTCGCCGGGCAGCGTGGCAGGCACTCTTTTGCTGCTTTTCTTCTACTCGTTGAGCTATGGAGTCTGGGGCCTGGTGACGCTCGTTTTGTGGGAACGGCGCGCCGAGAGCCGCCAAGTTTTTATCCGGTGCTTTTTTTTCGCTCTGATCATAGGTTCTGCGTTGATGTACTTGCCCCTTAATCCGGTGGCTTTTTTACTGGCCTATCTCGGCCGCCAAGAGTTATCGCCGCTGAAGCTTCTGGGCTCGACATGGTCCGCGACGTCCGTCCATTTTGCCTTTCATTTCTTGCTCGGCGGCACGGGGCTGGCGGCGTATGCCTGGGCGCTCAGGAGGCAGGTGGCGCTTTGATCCAGGAAACGGAAATCCTGCAGCAAAAATTCGCCGAGCTGTTGGGTTGGGAAAAGACCAAACGGCGAGAGCGAATCTTCAGTGCACTTTGTTGTTATTCTCTCATCGGGGCGCTGGTGGTCCTCCCGTTTCATGCTCAGCTGCTGGCGGCGGTTGGCCGTGTATGGGTGTTGCCCGTGATTTTTCTGGTCCTGGCGCCATGGCTGATCTTTGAACAGCGCTGGCGCGCGCGAGATAGCGCGCGGGCGCTGGCAGACCTGGACAAAAGCCTTCGTCTCGACGAGCGGGCGGTTACAGCATGGGAAATACTCGGACGGCGGCAGGCAAGCGCGGCGGAAACGTTGGTTATCAGGCAAGCTGCAGAGCAAATAACGGCGCTGGAACCCCGGACACTTTTCCAACGGCAATGGAGTTGGCGCCACTATCTGGTTCTACCGCTCTTCGCGCTATGGTTAGCGCTGCTTTGGCTCGAGGTAGGTGTTTCGGTGGATCACAACGTCGGAAAACCGACGGCGCAGGCTTTAGCCCGCCAGCTGCGAGAATATTCGCGTGAACTGCAGGAAAGAGCGCAGCGTGAAAAACTCAGCGATAGCCTGCAAGCAGGCCGGGAACTGGAAAAGGCGGCACAGAAAGGAATCAACGAGAAAACCGGCGACGAAAAGTTCAAAAACGATTTGGCCGGCCTGGCAAAGAAACTCGAAGCGCTGGGAAAGCCATCGGCCGAGCAATCGTCTTTTTCGCTTGCCGAAAGCGAGCAGAATCTCAAGGACCTGAGGGCTGAATTGGAGGCAGCGCGAGATCTACTGAATTTTCCGGAGGCCGCCAAGGGGCCGCGGGATTTGGAGCAACAGTGGCTCGACCGTTTAGCGATGTTGCCGCAACTCAAGAGACAATTGGACCAAGAGAATCAACTCGGGCAGACGTTTCGACAAAACGAAGTGAGATCTTTTCTCGACAAATTGGACAAGCAAGCGACCAGCGAGCTGGACCGGCGAACTTTGTTGGAGGCTCAACAATTCCTGGACCAGCTCATGAAACAAGGACAGGGGGACAAGGGAGAAAGTAACGCTCGGGTGGCCGGCCGGGGAGAACAAGATTCGGCTGGCGATACTGAAAAAGAGAAAAGCCGAGGCAATTTGCCCGGGAAGGAGCCGGGAAAGAAAGAAAGTTATGGCTCTGCGCCCGAACTCAAGGGGGGCGCAGAGACTCACGTGAAGGGCATGCTCGACGCGGGCGATAGCAGCAGCTTGGTGTTCAAGGGAAAACCATCAGCGGGCAAAAGTGAAGTATCCCAAGACGAAGTGATTGCGAGCTATCGGCGGCAAGCAGAAGCCGAGCTCAACACCGAGCGCGTACCGGAGGCGCTTAAGGAGATGATCAAAAACTATTTCATGTCTTTGGGGATGGGTGAGGGGAAGAAATGAACATCAGACTTAAACGATCAGGGGAAACAATGGCGCATGGGAGGACTGGAGTAGCGGAGTGTTGGGGTATTGTCTCGGAGTTTCAGTACTCCATTGCTCCATTATTCCATTACTTCAGCTTTTCGAGGGCATTATGGAAGCAGTGACAGAAATCGAAGAACGGATGCAGAGTGCCCGTCGCTCTTTTGATGCGTTGAAGGCCGAAATGGCGCGGGTCATCGTGGGCCACGAGGAGTTGATCGAACACGTCTTCATCGCTCTGGTGTGCGGCGGTCACTGTCTGCTCGAGGGAGTGCCCGGGCTGGGCAAGACTTTGATCGTCCGCAGTCTCGGCGAAATTCTCAGCCTGACCTTTTCGCGGGTTCAGTTTACCCCGGATCTTATGCCTGCCGATATTACCGGAACTAACGTGCTCACCGACGATCCATCCGGGAAAAGGGTGTTTGATTTTCAAAGGGGCCCACTTTTTGCCCACATCGTGCTAGCGGATGAGATCAATCGCGCCACTCCCAAGACTCAGTCGGCTCTGCTGGAAGCTATGCAGGAACAGAGCGTCACCGTGGGCGGCAGGCTGCATCGTCTGGAAAATCCTTTCATGGTGTTGGCGACGCAAAATCCCATCGAAATGGAGGGGACGTATCCGCTTCCGGAGGCTCAGATAGACCGATTCTTTTTCAAGCTTTTGCTTCAATATCCCAGCCGCGAAGAGCTGGCACGCATCGCCGACCTCACGACCGCCGGCGCGCCTGCAACCCTGCGGGAAGTGCTAGACGCGAGCGGCATTTTGCAAATGAGACAGTGCGTGCGCGAGGTTCCGCTGGCCGATCTGGTCAAAGATTACGCGGTTCGTTTGGTTCTTAGCACCCATCCGCAACCGGAAGGCGCCAACGGCGCCGCCTCGTTGGCAAAGAAGTTTGTGCTCTACGGATCCAGCCCCCGGGGCCTGCAAAGCATGATTCTGGCAGCCAAAGCTCGCGCGCTACTGTCGGGTAGACCGAACGTTTCCTTCGCCGATCTACGCGCGACGTTGCTGCCGAGTTTGCGCCATCGTTTGATCCTCAATCTAGAAGCGGATGCCGAAGGAGTCAGCAGTGAAAAAATTCTGACGGAACTGTTAGAAGCTGTTCCTGAAGTTCCGTAAGCCGGAAAGTATGGCTTTTGCGTTCCGAGGTCAAAGTTCCGTGTTTGGATTGCGCCGGTTTTGGAAAAAATGGTTAGAGCGCTTTAAGCACCTGCGCGTGGGCGAGAGATCGCGGACGCGTTCATGGAAGCTTTCGTTCTCAGCGAGCCAAACTGAAGTCTTCCAATCCGCTGTCCAACCAGAAGCCATAAACCAGAAATCCGAAACCTTTTTTGACGCGGAGTTTCTCAGAAAGCTCGAACGGCTGCACTTGATCGCCAAGCGGCTGAGCTGGATGGGGGCCAAGGGCGAACATCCTTCGTCCCGCAAAGGCTTCAGTTTGGAGTTTTCGGATTACCGGACTTACCAGCGCGGCGACGACCTCCGCTATGTCGATTGGAACATTTACCGGCGGCTCGACCGGTTGCTGCTCAAGGTGTTTACCGCTGAAGAGGAGATGAACGTTTACCTGCTGGTCGACACTAGCAGTTCCATGGCCGAAGGCAAGCCGCCCAAGATCGACTGTGCCAAGAAAATCGCCGCGGCTCTGGGTTATATCGGCTTGAAAAACTTGGATCGCGTGGGCGGAGCGTCGTTTTCTTCGGCCTTGCATGCGCCGCTCACTCTAGGCCGGGGACGCAAGCAGATCCTGAGCCTGTTCAACTTTCTCCTCAAGCTCTCGTGCAACGGCGCGACTGATCTGCGCTCGACCATTCACGCTTTCACCCATCTTTTTCCCCATCCCGGATTGGTGGTGGTCGTGAGTGACTTTTTCGATCCTGCCGGTTGGCGCGTCGCGTTGGAAGAGTTGGCGAGAAAAAAATATCAACTTTTGGTGGTTCACGTTGTGGATGATCAGGAAGTCAATCCCAAGTCACGGGGGGATGTGGCGCTGAGCGACGTGGAGAGCAGGCGCGAGCGGCGACTCTTGTTGGATTCGGATCTGGTGCGCCGCTACCAAGAGGAGCTCGGCGACTATTTCAAAGAAATTGAAGCGGTTTGTGCCAGCCGCCGGATCGATTATCTACGCACGACGACGCAAGTCCCTTTTGACGATTTCGTGCGGCAAGCCCTGCGCCAAGTCAGCAGCGTCACGTGAGCCATGCTTTGGGGCGTACCATATGCGCTGCTGCTCGCGTTGGGAGCCGTTCCGCTCATTCTCTTTCTCCATAGTCTTAAGCCCAAAGGATTGAAAGTCAGTACCACGACGCTTTTTCTGTGGGAGCGGGTGCTAAAGGAACGGCCGCTGGCCACGCGCCTGGGCTGGTTATTCAAAAACAATTTACTGCTGATATTGCAGATTCTGGCGGCGTGTTTGCTTATCGCCGCGCTCGCGGACCCATCACTGCTCCATTTCGGCGCCCAGTCGGGGGATACGGTGGTGGTGATGGACTTGAGCGCCAGCATGAAAGCCAAGGGAAAAGCGGGCACCCGGTTCACAGCGGCGCGCAACGCGTTCCTTTCGCTAGTCGATTCCTTGCCGTCGGGTCAGAAAATGATGGTGATCGGGGCCGGTGTCCAACCGCGTCTCCTCATGCCTTTTACGTCGGACAAATCAAGGCTGCGAGAGTTGGGACGTAATTTGGCTGCGAGCGATGCGGCCGGACGGGTGAAGGAAGCGATTCTTTTCGCCCACGCGTTTCTTAAAAGAGGCAGTCCGGATCGAGTTGTCCTGATCAGCGACGGGGCCTTCAAAGGGGCTGAGGATTTCGCGCGCCCAGCCGCCCATTTCAATTTCATCAACATCGATGGCGGGAAAGATAACGTTGGCATCGTGGCTTTCGAAGTGCGGCGCCAGCCTGGGCGCTCATCCCACTATGAGGTCATGGTTCATGTGAGAAACTATACGCCCAAGATGCTGCGTGTGCCGCTGACCTTGACGTTGGGAGAAAAAGCTCTGGTGCGCGAGCTCATCGATATCGAACCCAACGGCCGGCGGGTGCTGATTTATCCCCTAGAAGGATCTCTTGCCGGCACGTTGGCCGCGCATCTGGAAATCGACGACGATTTCGCAACAGACAATCAAGCTTATTTGGCTTTGAACGATGCGCCCCTGGTGCGGCTGCTGTATGTCGGTCCAGGAAATCCGTTTCTAAGCAACCTTTTCCGTTTTTTCCCACAAGTTCAAGTGACCACGGCCCAGCGCTGGGAGCAGGATGCAGCTCCGCTGCTTGCCCAATACGACGCCGTTATTTTCGACCGTGTTCCCGTTCCTGACTTAACCCAAGGGAACTTCGTTTTGATTGATACCGTCGCGCCGAACGTGCCGCTAAAACTTCAGGGGAAAGTCAAAACTCCCCGATTGGCCGGTCCCATGGCAAAACACCCAGTCACCGAAGGGTTAAGTCTCGGCGATCTGCATGTGGAGGAATCCCTGCGAGTATCGGTGGCCGCGGATGGTGTTGTTTTGGCTCGATCTACCGAGAGTCCGCTGCTGTTTGCCTGGGAGCGAGGGAAGCTACGGCTGCTGTTCATTGGGTTTGATCTTATGTCCTCGGATTTGCCGCTCAGAGTCGCTTTCCCAATTTTGTTCAACAATGTCTTTGAGTGGTTTCAACCTCAGCGTCTGGAGTTTCCCGCGCAAAGCGTTCAAGCGGGAAGCCCGTTCGCCCTAGCGTTATCTCCCGTGGACAACGCCGTTGAAGTGGCGACCCCTTCGGGCAGGAAAGAGGAATTCAAAGTATTGGGCAGCCCTTTCATCTTTACCGACACGTTTGAAGCGGGTGTGTATGCTTACAAGAGCGTCGGTAGAGAAGGTCGTTTCACGGTCAATCTGCTCGACGAAGAAGAATCGCAGATTACTTCTAAGTTGACCCCGCGAACGCCCGCCCGGGACGCAAAAGGTCAGGAAAGCAGCGCCGCTGTCGAAGCTGGATTTTCTCTCTGGCCCATGCTGGTTGCCCTCGTCCTTGCGTTGCTTGCGATAGAGCTCTTCGTCGCTTTTCGAATTGGCGTTTCATTTTATCCCATCGTCGTTCGAGGGTGTGCGTTTGCAGCCCTCGCTTTGGCGCTGGTGAACCCGAAAATTTTTTCGCCGACAAAGGCTTTGGATGTGGTCCTGGCCGTCGATCTTTCGCGCAGCGTAGGGCAGGAGGGTCGAGAAAAAGCCCGTGACATCCTCGAAGCGGCCAGCCGCATAAAAAATCCTGAGACCCGCACGGGTCTGTTGTTATTTGGCCGGTTGCCGGAGTGGGAGTTTGTGCCGCGCCAGGAGTTTCCGGTGGCCGATTTCTCATCACGTTTGGACCGCGAAGAGACCGACATTCAGGCGGCGCTCCAGGCGGTCCTCGCGCAGATGAGCGAAGGCCGCCAGGAAAAGATTCTTTTAGTTTCGGATGGCAACGAGAATCGCGGTCAAACCGCGCGCGTCATTCCGCTGCTGCGCTCCCAGGGTGCTCAGGTTTGGACCTTGCCCGTGAGCCTTTCGCGCGGGCGCAATGAAATTTACTTGAGCGATCTTACGTTGCCCAGGGAAGTGGACAGTGCCGAGGGCTTCGAAGTCAGAGCAAAGATCGAAAGCTTTCGGGATGCCGCCGCCCGCGTCAAACTTTTGCGTGATGGTCTCTTGCGAAGTGAACGCGAGATGCCCTTGAAGGCGGGAGCGAATCAGGTTAATTTTCGCGAGAGCTTAAAGGATCGGGGCAGCCACACCTACGAACTACTGGTCGAGGCGGTGGATGACACTCTGGCCGAAAACAATCGGCTGCAAGGCGTTGTTGAGGTGAAAGGACCGCCCCGGGTTCTTCTGCTATCTGCGCAAAAGGAAAGCCAACGGTTTCTCTCCCGGGTTTTACAGGTTCAAGGCTACGCCGTAGAAGAGTCACGGCCTGAGACTCATTCCCTTACTCTGCCTGAGCTTTCATCTTTCGATCTTCTGGTCCTGGATAACGTTCCCGCGTTTCAACTCTCACACGGTAAGATGGAGAATATCGAGAAATACATTCGGGATCTGGGCGGCGGTTTGCTAGTCATCGGCGGTTCCCAGAGTTACGGCGCCGGCGGTTACTATCGGACACCGCTGGAACGGGTTCTTCCGGTGGACATGCGGCCGCCGACGCGCCTCGATCTGCCCCACGTGGCGTTGCTGTTCGTTCTCGATAAATCGGGGAGCATGGGAGCGGGGCCTGAAGGGAGCACAAAACTGGATCTCGCTAAGGCTGCGGCCATTGCCGCAGCGGACGTCATGAACCCGACGGATCAAGTGGGCATTATCGCTTTTGACGCCGCGTGGGACTGGGCGCTGCCGTTTCGGCCCGTGGGTAGAGGGGAATGGATTTCAGACAAACTCGCTGCGCTGGAGTCGGACGGCGGCACGGACATGTACAAGGCGTTGGTTGAAGCGTACCGCGCTATCGTCAAGAAAGAGGCCGCCATCAAACATGTGTTGGTACTCTCCGATGGGCTCACCGACAAAATGGATTTTCACTCCTTGGCAACGAGAATGGCGCGGGACGGCATTACGGTTTCTACCGTATCGGTGGGTAGCGACGCTGATGTCCAGCTCATGGCGGACATCGCAAAAGATGGCAAAGGCCGAGGCTATGTCGCCCTCGATCCACAGACTATCCCGCAGATTTTTACCACAGAAACGCTGCTCATCTCGCGCGATCTGTTGGTGGAAAAACCGGTGACGCCCAGCGTCGTAGCGCCGGTGGGGCCGCTTAAAGGTATCCCTTCAGCGCACTTGCCGGCGCTGCGGGGTTACGTGCTCACCTATCCGAAGCCACGCGCCGAGCTGCTCATGAAAGCGGACAAAGACCCGCTGTTGATCTCCTGGCGCTATGGTCTCGGGCGAGTGATGGCTTTTACCTCGGACCTGAGCGGCCGCTGGGGAAAAGAGTGGATCGCCTGGCCGAACTTTCCCCAATGGGCGAGTCAACTAGCCCGGGATACCATGCGCAAGATTCTCGATACCCGAGTGCGGACCGAGTTTCAACCTGATGGCGAAGAGATAAAGGTCGTCGCTGACTTTGTTTCTAAAGAGGGGAACTTCTTAAATCACCTGAATCTTAGAGGCAATCTGGCGGCGCCGAATCAAACCACGTATGAGCAAACCTTTCAGCAAATCGCGCCGGGCCGCTACGAGGGTAAGTTCACTCCCAGCCAACGCGGGATCCACTTTCTCACGCTGTATAATGAAGGAAAAGGCGGTGAAT
>Ga0075425_100003075_pt1 | contig 16864 bp, 13 predicted proteins | sample SoiMethybrSBSTD4_FD_75300 | JGI IMG/M metagenome (GOLD analysis project Ga0075425, IMG submission 75300) | Bulk soil microbial communities from a Populus tree surrounding site in Tennessee, USA - Soil MetaG P. TD hybrid SBSTD4 | ecosystem: Environmental > Terrestrial > Soil > Tree plantation... | reverse complement strand
CACATGGTGCCGGGCGAGAATCCGCCGGTGACCGACGACCAGTGGCTCGAAGCGGCGCGCACCCACTTCAACGGCCGTATCGTCGTCGGCCACGATCTCCTGGAACTCTAAAAAAAGAAGGGGCCGGCGAAAGCCGGCCCCCTCCTTCAACTGGTAACCGGTAACCGGTTACTGGTTACTGCCTAGAACACGAATCGTCCGCCGAAACGGACCTGCCGCTGCGCTCCGGTCGTGCCGGTGATCTGGCCGAACGTGTTGCCGGTCGCCGTGCTGAACGTCGTATTCGGGTTCGCCCAGCGCACGGAGTTGGTCACGTTATAGGCGTCGACGCGGAACTCGGCGTACTTCGAGGCGCTGATCTGGAAGCGCTTGAACAGCGCGCCGTCGAGCTGCCAGAACCCGGGGCCGTCCGGGCCGCTGTGCCGCTTCATGTTCCCCTGCACCCCAGCCGCCGGGAGCGAGTACACGGTCGGATCGAAGTACAGGAGGCCGGGACCAAGGCCGCCAAGGACCTTGTTGTCGCCGTTCAGGTTCACGAACGCCGAGTTGCCCGGCGTATTGAGGAGCGTGCCGTTGCCGCCGATGGTCAGCGCCTGGCCGGACTGCGCGACGAACAGGCCGCTCACCTGCCAGCCGCCGAGGATCTTGCTGGTCATCCCCTCGTTCAGCCAGCGCTTGCGCACGCCGAAGGGCAGCTCGTAGACGCTCGACAGCACGTAGTTGTGCAGGCGATCCGTATCGGAGCGCGCCCAGCTCAGGTCGAAGTCGATCGGCGTGTTGATGCCCGTGTTCTCCTGCGCCAGGTCGGTCGAACGGCCCAGGGTGTAGGAGTTGGTGATCAGGAATCCATTCAGGAACCGGCGATCGACCTTCATCTGCAGCCCGTTGTAGCGCGACTTGCCGAGGTTGGTGCGGGTGCGGTTGGTGCCGGTGCGGCCGAACTGCGCGAACTGCGCACGGCCGTTGTTGCCGGATCCGTAGGTCATGCTCGCGTTGGTGTCCAGGTCGGCGACGAGATCGACGCCCTTGCTGCCGACGTAGGCGACGTCGGCGGTGAAGCCGTAGGGCAGCTGCCGCTGGAACGCGACGTTCCAGGAATGCAGCGTGCCCTCGTGCAGCGTCGGCGGGACGACGTCGTAGAGCGAATTCAGCAGCGATCCGCTGACCGGAATGATGCCGTCAGACGGAATGTTGGCCAGCGCCGGCGCCGGGAACCCGGCGGCCATCGACCCCTGCCGCTGGAAGCCATTCGCGGCAGTGCCCTGATAGTTCTGCTTCACCGGGAACGCGAAGGCATAGCGGTTGTCGGGGAACGGGATGGCGCTTGCGCCGTAGCCGGCGCGCAGCACCGACTTGTCGTTGAGGCGCCACGAGATGCCGGTCCGCGGCCCGAAGTTCTTGAAGTAGTTCTTCACGTTGAGGGCGTTCGACGTGTCGCCGTAGCCCGCGACGTGCAGGGTGTTGGTCGTCGGATCGTAGTTCGAGAGGGTGCCCTTCCCTTCCACGCCGACGAGCGGGTGGTAGTACTCCCACCGCAGGCCCAGGTCCACGGTGACGTTCGACCGCACCTGCCACTTGTCCTGGACGAACGTCGCGATCGCCCAGTGCCGCGTGCCCGGCTCATCGACGACCTTCAGATCGCGCTGCACCGTGCTCGGCCAGTCCAGCAGGAACGAGGCGAGCGGGTTGGCGATGCCGCTGAGCGACGCGGTTTCCGCGGGGGAGCCCGTGCCCGACGCGTTGAAGGCAAAGCGTCCGCGCGAGCCGCCGGCGTCCTGCGTCTGCAGCAGGATGTCGCGGTTCTTCCGCCACTCTCCGCCGAACTTCACGGTGTGACGGTTCATCAGCTTGGTCATCGACGAGACGACGTTCCACGTCTTCTCGGATCGGTCCCACGGCTGGCTGGCCGCGAACCCGAGGATGGGATCCGAGTAGCCGTTGATGGTGAACTGCGACAACCCGCTGGTGTAGTCGTCGAGATTCGCCCCCGGGATCCCGATGTCCTGGCTCGTCGTCAGGCCGTTGCCGGTCGTGATCGTCGTGTTGCGGTAGTAGTTGACGCCGCCGCGGACGTCGAGCAGCGTCGACTGGTTGATCACGCGCGTCCAGGTGACGGCGCTGCTATAGGCGGTGTTGGTCCCGGTGCCGGCGAAGCCGCCATTGGCCGGGCCGCCGAACTCGCCGAACACGCCCGGGTCGAACACCACGGGGCGCATGAAGCTCAGGCGATAGGACATCTGGTCCTTCTGGTTCACCGTGTGGTTGACCTTCATGTCGAACCCGTCGGTGGTCTTCTCGCGCGTCTGCGGCTTGACGTAGTTGGTCTGGCCGAGCGGCGCGTCGATGTTCGGCAGCGGGATGAACGCGAGCAGATCCTTCGCGATCGGGCTGATGCGGTCGGCCGGAATGACGTTGTTGGCAAACGCCACGCGGTTGTTGCCGTTGATGTCACCGGTCAGCGGATCGTAGATGTGCTGCGACACCGCGCTGAAGTCGCCGTTGCGCATCGCCGCCGTCGGCACGGTGGCGCGGACCACGTAGCCGTTGTTGTCGACGGTGCGCTGGTAGTCGCCGAAGAAGAACAGCTTGTTGCGGACGATCGGGCCGCCCAGGGTGAAGCCGCTGTTGACGAACTTGGTCGGCGCCTTGGTGTGGCTGAAGTAGTCGCCGGCGTTGGTCGACTCGGTGTTGCCGAACAGGAACGTCGTCCCCTTGTACTGGTTGGTGCCCGACTTGAGCGTCACGTTGGTGATGGCGCCGCCCGATCGGCCGAACTCGGCGTCGTAGTTGCTGGTGGTCACGCTCACCGTCTCGAGCGCGTCGGCCGCCGGGATGATCACCTGCAGCAGCCCGGTCTTCTGGTTGTCGTCCACTCCCTCGATCATCGTGTTGTTCGCCAGGCGCGACTGCCCGTTCACTTCGGTGGACAGCGAATCCTGCGAATTGAAGAACGCGGAGTGCTCGCGGTGCGGCCGGGTCGCACCCGGCACGGTCACCAGGATGCTCTGGAAGTTGCGGTTGAAGGTCAGCGGAATGTCCGTGACCATCTTCGACTCGATGATCCGGCCGGTGTCGGTCCGGTCGGTCTGCAGGATCGGCTTTTCCGCCGCGACCGTGACCGCCTCGGTGACCGCGCCGACCTGCAGCACGACGTCGACGCGGATGGTGGTGTTGACGTCGACCTTGACGTTCTCGTGGACGACGCGCTTGAAGCCCTGGAGCTCGGCGACGACGGTGTACTTGCCGTTGACGAGGCTTGGAAAGATGTAGGCGCCGGCTTCGTTGCTGACCGTCGTGCGGCTGATGTTGGTCGCCACTTCGGTCGCGGTGACGCTGACGCCGGGGACGGTCGCCCCGCTCGCGTCAGTCACGTTGCCGAGCAGCGTTCCCGTGACGGCCTGCGCGGCCGCCGGGACGGGTATTGCAAGCAGTGTGAGTGCGACGGTCAGCGCCAGAACCAGTCGTCCGGTGAGCTGAGACATGTAAACTGTCCTCCTCCCTGAACAGAACACGGATAGGGAGAGGAGACTCTACCTGCTGCGGCGAGTCAAGCGAATTTCTTGGATGAAATCGGTGTCATGAGCAACCCCGTTCACGGCCTGCACCACATCACCGCGATTGCCGGCCCGGCGCAGGAAAACCTCGATTTCTACGCCGGAATCCTTGGCATGCGCCTCGTCAAGCGCAGCATCAACCAGGACGATCCGGGGACGTATCACCTGTTCTATGCGGATGCCGAAGGGCACCCGGGCACCGACCTGACGTTCTTCCCGTGGGCGCAGATGGCGCCGCCGCGCATGGGCCACGGCCTCGCGGTCGAGGTCGGGCTGGAGGTACCCCCCGACAGCATCGGCTGGTGGCGCACGCGGCTGGAGCGCTACCGCGTCACGATCGCGCCGTTCGAGACGCGATTCGGCGATCGCGTCCTGCCGCTCGCCGACACGCACGGCATGCGCGTCGCGCTGGTCGAGAGCGCCCGGACGATCGCGCGCGCGTTCACCCCGTGGACCGGCAGCCCGATCCCGGCCGAGCGCCAGATCCGCGGGCTCTACGGCGCGCAGCTGTGGGAGCGTGACGAGGCGGCGACCGCCACCTTCATCACCGGCGCCCTCGGTTTCCGCGCCCTCGCGCGCGAGAACGGCTGGACGCGCTACGGCTTCGACACCGCGCCGGGCATCCTCGACATCAAGGAAACGCCGAGCGAGCGCCGCGGCGCCTGGGGCGTCGGCGCCGTCCATCACCTGGCGTGGCGGGTGACGGATCTCGACGAGGAGCTGCGCGTGCGGCGGCAGGTCGAAGAGGCCGGCGGCCGCGCCACCGAGGTCATCGATCGCTTCTGGTTCAAGTCGGTCTATTTCAAGGAGCCGGGCGGCGTCCTGTTCGAGATTGCCACCGAGGGGCCGGGCTTCGCGGTGGACGAGGACCCGGCGCATCTCGGCGAATCGCTGGTGCTGCCGCCGTGGTTCGAGGCCTCGCGCCCGCAGATCGAGCGCGTGCTGCCGCCGCTCACGATGCCGGTGGCGAAGTGACGGATCTCGGCTTCCATCATGTGTTCAAGCCGGCCTCGGCGCCCGGCGCGACGACGCTCCTGCTGCTGCACGGCACCGGCGGCGACGAGCACGACATGGTGCCGCTCGGCAACCTCGCGCCGGGCGCGGCCGTCCTCAGCCCGCGCGGAAAGGTCCTCGAGAACGGGGCGCCGCGCTTCTTCCGTCGTCTCGCCGAAGGCGTCTTCGACGTCGAGGACCTGACGCTTCGCGCCGGCGAGCTGGCCGCGTTCGTCAGGGCCGCGGCCGCGCACTACAAGTTCGACGCCTCGCGCGTCGTCGCCATGGGTTTTTCCAACGGCGCCAACATCGCCTCCGCGCTGATGCTGCTCCACCCCGGCGTGCTCAAGGGCGCCGTGCTGTTCCGCGCGATGGTGCCGCTCGAGCCCGATCCGTTGCCGTCCAAGATCGGGACGCGTGTCCTGATTTCAAACGGGCAGATCGATCCACTCGTCTCCGAGCAGGAGACCGAGCGCCTCGCCCGGCTGCTGCAGCGCGCCGGCGCCAACGTGGAACTTCACTGGCAGCCGGCCGGTCATCAACTGATGCCGTCCGACTTCGCGGTCGCAAAGACATGGCTGCAGTCGATATGATGATTGGATGACCGACAAGGCCGCTTTGAAGCATTCGGGTATCCGCAAGTGGGTGGACGACGTCGCGGCAATGACGCGTCCCGACCGCATTCTTTTCTGCGACGGCTCGGACTCGGAAAAAGACGAACTCATCCAGGAGTCCCTGAAATCGGGCGAGCTGATCGAGCTCAATCAGCAGAAGATGCCCGGCTGCTATCTTCACCGCAGCGCGCCGCACGACGTGGCGCGCACCGAGCACCTGACCTTCGTCTGCACCGCGGAGAAGGAAGACGCCGGCCCCAACAACAACTGGATGGCGCCGGCCGACGCGACCGCGAAGCTGACGCCGCTCTTCACGGGATCGATGAAGGGGCGCACGATGTACGTCGTCCCCTTCCTGATGGGGCCGCCGGGATCGCGCTTCTCGAAGGTCGGCGTCGAGATCACCGACAGCAAGTATGTCGTCCTCAGCATGCGCATCATGACGCGCGTCGGGCAGCCGGCGCTCGATCACCTGGGCAGCTCCGACGACTTCACGCGCTGCCTGCACTCGCTCGGCGATCTCAGCCCTGAGCGCCGCTTCATCATGCACTTCCCCGAGCAGAACACGGTCTGGTCGATCGGCTCGGGCTACGGCGGCAACGCGCTGCTCGGCAAGAAGTGCATGGCGCTGCGCCTCGCCAGCTGGCTGGCGAAAAAGGAAGGCTGGCTGGCGGAGCACATGCTCATCCTCGGGCTCCAGGATCCGCAGGGCAAGATGCACTACGTCGGCGGCGCGTTCCCCTCGGCCTGCGGCAAGACCAACCTGGCGATGCTGCTGCCGCCGAAGACGATGCCGGGCTGGAAGACATTCACCGTGGGGGACGACATCGCGTGGATGCGCCCGGGCTCGGACGGACGGCTGTGGGCGGTGAACCCCGAAGCGGGCTTTTTCGGCGTCGTCCCCGGCACCGGACACAAGACCAACCCGACCGCGTTCGACATGATCCAGCGCGACACGCTGTTCACGAATGTCGCGCTGCGGCCCGACGGCACGCCGTGGTGGGAGGGGCACGACGATCCGGCGCCGGCGCAAGCGCTCGACTGGCAGGGACGGCCGTGGACGCCGGCGTCCGCCGAGAAGGCGGCGCATCCCAACAGCCGGTTCACGGCGCCGGCCACCAACTGCGCGACGCTGTCGCCGGAATTCGCCAACCCGAACGGCGTCCCGATCGACGCCATGATCTTCGGCGCGCGCCGCCAGCGCCGCATTCCGCTGGTGTTCGAGGCGCGCAACTGGCAGCACGGGACGTTCCTCGGCGCGACGCTCTCGTCGGAGACGACGGCGGCCGCGACCGGCAAGGTGGGCGTGCTCCGGCGCGACCCGATGGCGATGTGGCCCTTCTGCGGCTACAACATGGGGGACTACTTCCAGCACTGGCTGGACGTCGGCGCGAAGCTGGCAAAGCCGCCGAAGATCTTCCGCGTGAACTGGTTCCGCACCGACGAGTCCGGCCGCTTCCTGTGGCCCGGCTTCGGCGACAACCTGCGCGTCCTGAAGTGGATCCTCGATCGCGCCGAAGGGCGCGGCACCGCGGTCGAGACGGCGATCGGACAGGTGCCGACCGCCGATGCGATCGATCGCTCCGGCCTGAAGGTCTCCGAGGACGACATGAAGCAGTTGCTGAAGGTCGATCCCGCGGAATGGGTCGAGGCGCTGGAAGGGCAGGACGAGCTGATCCGCATGTTCGGGGATCGCATGCCCAAGGAGCTCAAGGCGGAGCACGAGCAACTGGCGCGCCGCATCAACACCGCCGTCACGCCGCCGGATCTCGTCGGGCGCGACTCAGGCACCTGATTGGCGATTGGAGATTTCGGATTGTCGATTAACGGATTGAGGATTGAGGATTGGCGATTGAATTGAGGATTGGCGATTGAATTGAGGATTGACGATTGAATTGAGGATTGACTTTGCAATCCCCAATCACAATCGGCAATCTCCAATCCGTTTAATCGGCAGTCGGCAATCGGCAATCTCAATCGTGAATCGACGATCCGTTAATCGACAATCCGCAGTCGGCAATCGTCAATCATCAGCCGCCGATTTTCACGATCCGAATCGGCGGTCCCCACCGCTGCGCCGTCGGGCCGATCTGGAAGACGGTCGGCCCGGCGTTGACGTAGTCCCCGTATCGGGTCACGTCCATCGCACTGATCACCAGGTAATCCACGCGCTGGCGGTACCAGTTGACGTCGTGGTCGAGCAGCAGCTCGGTGCCGGCGACCCGGAACCCGGATCGATCCAGGTAGGTCGGGCCGTTGTTCTCGACGGCCAGGCGCGTGCCGCGCGCGGTGTTGCGCTGCAGCCAGTCGCTGGCGATCGCGCGCGTGTCGGAGCGGCGCTGCAGGTCGAGCCATCCCACCGTGTCGTGCACGCCGCCGAACAGCAGCCCGACGATCGCGACGCCGGTCAGCAGGCGGCGGACGCGCGGCTGGGCGATCGCGGGGACGCGCGCCGCGGCGTCGAGCGCCTCGAAGACCGCCACCGCCACGAACAGGCAGAGGATCGGCAGCAGCGGCAGCGCGTAGCGGGCGAAGACCGGCGAATGCGACGACAGGATGTAGTAGTAGGCCGCGGTGAAGACGAACGCCGGCGTCCAGCGCGGACGCGTCTCGCGGCGCCAGAGGAGGATGGCGATCCCGGCAAGCGCCAGCGGGATGAAGAAGCGCGCCGACGGCGGCGACAGGTGCTTCACGTAGAGGAGCCACGCCGGATCTTCCCCGCGCACCGGCCCGGCCAGCCGGGCGAACTGCCTGGCGAAGCCGTCGAGGAACCCCGGCATGTCGATCACGGTGAAGGGCGCGCCGGCGACGAAGCCGGCTGCGGCCGCGCCGATCGCCGCGCCCAGCTTGGCCAGCCGGCCCGGTGACGATCGTTCATTGACCAGCCACGCGGCGACGACCGCGAGCAGCGCGACGCCGCCGTTGTACTTCGCCGCGGCCGCCAGCCCGCAGGCCGCGCCGGCCCAGGCGTAGGCCCGGATCGTTCCCAGCCGCGAGGCGCGCACCGCCAGCCAGATCGCCAGCGTCGTCAACGCGGTCATCGGCACGTCGGTCAGGATGAAGTGCGACTCGCGCACGTGGATCGGCTGCACCGCGAGGAGCGCGGCGCCGAGCAGCGCGGCGCGGCGCCGGCCGAGCGCTTCACCGAGCTTGAAGGTGATCCACACCGTCGCGACGCCGATGCACGCCGCCATGAAGCGGCCGGCGGCATACACCGCTTCGATGCGGTAGGCGTCGAGCGACGCCCACTGGCCGTCGAGCGCACCCCAGAGGAAGCGCAGGATCGCGACCGCCGCGTGGAAGTAGATGACCAGCGTCGGGTAGTCGAAGACGTGCGGGTTCCAGTCACCGGTCTGCAGGATCCGCAGCGAGCGGTTCACCACCTGCGGCTCGTCGATGCCGACGGCGTACGGGACGCCGGCCGTCAGGTACCAGCACCGCGCCGCGAGGGCGACCGCGAGAATCACACCGAGGAGGGAGAAGTCAACCGCGCGCGCACCGCTCGGGAAAGAAGGGCTTCGCTCGGCAGACATTCAGGTGCCTGCAAAGGATACCATCGTGTTGCACTATGATCGCTGCCATGGGGCACGCGTTCACGATCGGCGTCGAGGAGGAATTCCAGATCGTCGATCCCGACACGTGGGAACTGCGCTCGCACGTCTCGGAGCTGCTGACCTCGAGCGGCCCCGCGCTCGGCGATCAGATCAAGCGCGAGCTGCACCAGTCGATCGTCGAGGTCGGCACCAAGATCTGCGCCGACGTCACCGAGCTGGAGCGCGAGATCTGCCACACCCGCCGCGAGCTGTCGCAGGGCGCGGAGCGCGTCGGCCTGCGCGTCGCCGCCGCCGGCACGCATCCGTTCTCGCGCTGGAAGGACCAGGTCATCTCCCCCGGCGCGCGCTACGACAACATCGTCGAGGAGCTGCAGCAGCTGGCGCGGTCGCTGCTCATCTTCGGCCTGCACATCCACGTCGCCGTCCCGGATCAGGCCAGCACGATCGAGTTGCTGAACGAAGCGCGCTATTTCCTGCCGCACCTGCTGGCGCTCTCGACCAGTTCCCCGTTCTGGCAGGGGCGCGACACCGGCCTGAAGTCGTACCGGACGACGGTGTTCCGCCGCTTCCCGCGCAGCGGCATCCCCGATGAGTTCGACTCGTGGGGCCAGTACGAGGCGTATCTCGACATGCTCGTCGAGCTGCACTGCATCGACAACGGCAAGAAGATCTGGTGGGACCTGCGCCCGCACCCGATGTTCGGCACGCTCGAGTTCCGCATCTGCGACGTGCCCACCTCGCCCCGCGTCACGGTCGCGCTGGCGGCGCTGGCGCAGGCGATCGTCGTCAAGCTGTACCGCCTGCGCCGCAGCAATCTCGGGTTCCGCATCTACTCGCGCGCGCTCGTCGAAGAGAACAAGTGGCGGGCCGCCCGCTACGGCATCGACGGCCGGCTGATCGACTTCGGCAAGCGCCAGGAGGTGCCGATGCGTGAGCTGGCCATGGAGCTGCTCGCCTTCGTCGACGACGTCGTCGACGAGCTGGGCAGCCGCAAGGCGCTCCAATACGTGCACACGATCTGCAACGAAGGCACGAGCGCCGACCGGCAGCTGCAGGTCTACAAGGAGACGGGCGATCTCCGCGAAGTGGTGCGGTGGCTCGTCGAGGAAACACGCTCGAGCAGTCAGGAGGTCGCGTGAAGGTCGGATTGCTGTGCGGCCGGGAATATTCCTTCCCGCCCGCGTTCCTGGATCGCGTCAACACCCTGGGGCGCCCGCACGGCATCACGGCGGAATTCGTGAAGCTGACGGGAACGAAGATGGGCGAGCCCTCCGGCTACCGCGTCATCGTCGACCGCATCTCGCACGAGATCGAGTACTTCCGCGCCTACCTGAAGCACGCGGTGCTGCACGGCACCTACGTCATCAACAATCCCTTCTGGTGGACGGCGGACGACAAGTTCTTCAACTACTCGGTCGCGAGCAAGCTCGGGGTGGCGGTGCCGAAGACGGTGGTGCTGCCGCAGAAGTCGTATCCGCCCGATATCGACCTGACGTCCGAGTCGCTGCACAACCTCGGCTACCCGGTCGACTGGGACGGGCTGCTCGACTACGTCGGGCGGCCGGCCATCCTGAAGCCGTATTCGGGCGGCGGCTGGAAGCACGTCTACAAGGTGCACAATCGCGAGGAGCTGCTGGCGGCCTACGACAACACCGGGCCCTACTGCATGACGCTGCAGCAGTTCATCAACTTCGACAAGTACGTGCGCTGCTTCACCTTCGGCAAGACCGACATCACGCCGGTGCGCTACGACGTGCACGAGCGCCGCTATCTGGTCGAGCACGAGTATCTCGACTCGGAGGTCGGCGCCCGCATCGTCCGCGACGCGCAGACGCTGAACACGGCGCTCGGCTACGAGATGAACACGATCGAGTTCGCCGTCGAGGACGGCGTCCCCTACGCGATCGACTTCCTCAACCCGGCCCCGGACTTCGAGCGGGACCGCATCACGCCGCACTACTTCGACCTGGTGATCGACCGCATGTCGGCGCTGGTCATCGACCGCGCGCTGAGCGGCGACGCGACGCAGTCGTGGCCGCGCTGGGAGCAGATGACCGGCCTGGCGACGCACGTGACTCCGGTATGACGATTGGGCGTTGGGCATTGCGGAGTTGCGGAGTTGACAGCGAAGTCTCCTGATCCGATTACCACCTGGCACGCGGCGGTGGCCGGCGACGTGGCCACGCGTCTCTGCGGATCGCTGGCCGACCGCATGCGCGAGGCCCGGCTCACCTTTGGCGGCCGCCTGCTCTGCCCGTTCCTGCGGCCGTTCTTTCTCGATCCCGGCGATGAAGCGCGCATCAGACGCGCCGCCGAAACGTTGTGGGTGCTTGGCGAGCGCGTCGCCAGGGTCGCCTCGACGGACGCGGTGATGCTGCAACGCCTCGGATTGTCCGAGGCCGAGGTCCGGCTGGCGCTGATCGATCCGGGCTACGAGGTCGCCAGCACCGCGGCCCGGGCCGACGCCTTCATCCTGCCCGACTCTTTGCAGTTCGCCGAGTACAACGCGGAGTCTCCCGCCGGCCCGGGCTACAGCCAGCGTCTCGCCGAGCTCTTTGCTCAGGTGCTCGGCGAAGAGCCTGCGCTAGCCTCGTTCCGCGATCGGTACAGCGTCTTCTTCTACACCCCCATCTTCGATCTGCTCATGTCCCTGTTGGCGAGCTACCGCGACTGGGGCGGCACCGCCAGCCCGCCGCGCATGGCGATCGTGGACTGGCGAGAGGTGCCGACCTGGAGCGAGTTCGAGCTGCTGCGTGACGCGTTCATCGCCCAGGGGGTCCCGACGCTCATCTGCGATCCCCGCGATCTGATCTTCGACGGCCGCTCGCTGACGGCCGGCGGCGAGCGCATCGACCTCGTCTACCGCCGCGTCCTGATCAACGACATCGTCGCGCGCCCCGACGAGTGCAAGGCGTTGATCGACGCCTATCGGGCGAAGGCGGTCTGCGTCGCCAACACCCTGCGCTGCAAGATTTCCCACAAGAAGGCGTTCTTCGCGGTGCTGACCGACGATCGCTTCGCCTCGCATTTCAGCGACGCCGAGCGTGCGATCGTCGCCGCCCACGTCCCATGGACCCGCGTCGTCGACGAGACGCGAGCCGACGACATCCGCCGCCGGCGCGAGTCGCTGGTGCTGAAGCCGAACGACGAATACGGCGGCACCGGGGTCACGCTGGGATGGGAGAGCGACGAGCGCGAGTGGGACGCGGCGATCGCGCGAGCGCTGGCGGAAGCAAAAGACGATGCCCGGCTGTGGGTCGTGCAGGAGCGCATCAACGTCCGGCGCGAGCCGTTTCCCGTCTGCGACGCCGCCGGCGTCGCCGAGCGCAACATGCTCGTCGACTTCGCGCCGTACGTCTTCCGCGGCCGTGTCGCCGGGTTCCTCACGCGGCTCAGCGCCACCGGGCTCGCCAACGTGACGTCGGGCGGCGGCCAGGTCCCGGCCTTCGTCGTGCAACCCAGGTAACCGTGTCGATACTGACCGTCTTCGGACCGTTCTCTCCCGAGCTCGCCCCCGGCGCCCACAACGCCGTCAACGTCTGCCTCGCGATCAAGCCGCGCGAGCGCGTCGCGCTCATCGCCGACGAGGCGAGCCGCGAGGTGGCCGCGAGTCTGGCGGCCGCGCTCGACGAGGCCGACGCCGTCTCCGAAAACGTGCTCATCGAGCAGGTTTCCGCGCGTCCGTTGACTGCTGCGCCGAAGCCGGTACTCGACGCGCTCGAGCGCGCCGACGCGGGCATCCTGTGCGTCCATCCCATGCAGGGCGAGCTGGCGTCGCGCATGGCGATCGTCGCGGCCGTCGAGCGGCGGCGGATCCGCTACGCGCACATGGTGGGCGTCACGCCGGAGATCATGCAGCAGGGCATGCGCGCCGATTACCTCCTGGTCGATCGGCTGAGCACGCGCCTGTGCGAGCGGATGCGGACGGCGCAGTCGCTCCGCGTCGAGACGCCGTTCGGCACGAGACTCACCGCGACGTTCGATCCGACGCTCCACTGGATCAAGACCAGCGGCCTGATCAGCACGCGCTACTGGTCCAACCTGCCGGCCGGCGAGGTGTTCACGACGCCGGCGTCGGTCGACGGGGTGTTCGTCTGCAACGGGACCGCGGGGGACTACTTCGGCCCGAAGTACGGAGACCTGTCGGGGACGCCGCTGACGCTCGAGATCGCCCGCGGACGTCTCGTCAGCGCGCACTCGGAGCGCAAGGAGCTGGAGCGAGAGTTCTGGGACTACTGCCACACCGACGAGCACAGCGACCGCGTCGGCGAGCTGGCCTTCGGCACCAACCTGGCGCTGACGGAGATGATCGGGATCCTGCTGCAGGACGAGAAGATCCCCGGCGTCCACCTCGCCTTCGGCGACCCCTACGGCAGCCAGACCGGCGCGGACTGGAAGTCGAAGACGCACATCGACGTCCTGACACGCGACTGCGACGTCTGGATCGACGACACCCAGGTCATCGAGCGCGGCCGCTACCGCCTCGACCGCCTCGGCCTGTGATCCGCCGCTCCGGGGGCCAGGTCTGCAAACGGCCCCGAACCGGGGTCAGGTCTGCAAACTGTTCCTTCCCGGTGCCAGGCCTGACGTCACCCAGCAGCCCTGGCACCCTGAAGGGTCGTTTTGCAGACCTGACCCCCAGCCGCTCGGGGGTCAGGTCTGCAAACGGCACCCGCGTGGTGCCAGATCGACCGTCAGCGCACCAGGCCTGGCACCGCCAACCGCCCGTTTGCAGACCTGACCCCCGGTCGGGGTCATACCCACCGCGTGTATTCCCACATCATGTGCCGCCAGTACGGCCAGTCGTGGCCCCCCTGCGAACCCCAGTCGTCCAGGTGGTGCGGCACCCCGCGGCTCGCGAGGATCCCCGACAGCCGGTACGATTCCTCGGGATGCTCCCACGGCCCCGTGCCCGTCGCCAGGTGGATGTCGCAGCTCGACAAATGGTGCAGCGCCCAGCCGTCCGACAGGTTCGACATGTAGTCGACGGGGTTGTTGAAGTAGAAGTTGTCGTCGTAGTCGCCGCCCATGAAGCGCTTCATGTCGTACACGCCCGACAGCGCGAAGCAGCGCTTGACGATGTCGGGATGCTTCAGCAGCGTGTTGACGGCGTGATACGCGCCGAGCGACGCCCCCATCGTCCACACCGGCACGTCGTGGCTGCGGCAGTGGCTGCGCACGAACGGGATTACCTCGTGGACGATGTACTGGTCGTACATCACCTGCATCCAGCTGCGGTGCCGCGGATGCGCGTGGCCGTTGCCGTACGAGTCGCCGTTGTTGGTGTTCACGCAGAATACCTTGACCCGGCCGCCTTCGATGGCGTCGGACATCACGCCGATGACGCCCTGGCGCTCGTACTCCCACTCGTCGCCACCGGTCGTCGGAAAAGTGATCATCGGCGGGCCGTAGTGCCCGTAGACGACCACGCCCATGTCGCGGCCGAGGCGGCCGGAATGCCAGTAGTGCGCTTCGCGATGCATCGGTAGAAGCTTAATGGAAAAACGATCGTTCGAAATCTGGTCGCCGCAGTTCCGCAACCGCCGCTACGTCGACGTCTATCTGCCGGCCTCGTACGGCGAGGGACGGCGGCGCTATCCCGTCGTCTACCTGCAGGACGGACAGAACCTGTCCGATCCCGCCATCGCGTTCGGCGGACAGACGTGGCATATCGACGAAGGGCTGCCGTGGCTCGCCGAACGCGGCATCGAGCCGATCGTCGTCGGCATCCACAACAACGCCGATCGCCTCGCCGAGTACAGCCCCTTTCCCGACGCGAGGCACGGAGGCGGCGACGGCGACCGCTACGCGCGCTTTCTGATCGACAGCGTCAAGCCGCGGGTCGACGGCGAGTTCCGCACGAGGAAGGACCGTGACGGCACGATCGTCGGCGGCTCGTCGATGGGAGGGTTGATCAGCGTCTACCTGTTCTTCCGCCGGCCGTCGCCGTTCGGCGGGGCGGTGGTGATGAGCCCGTCGATCTGGTTCGGCGGCGGCGAGATCCTGAGGTTCGTCGAGCGCGCCAGGACGACGCGCGGGCGCATCTATCTCGACGTCGGCACCAACGAGGGCGCCGGGACGCTCAAGAACGCCCGGCTGCTGCGGAGGGCCCTGCGCGCCAAGGGCTACACACGCGACACGCTGCGCTACATCGAGGCCGAAGGGCACCAGCACCGCGAGGCCGACTGGGCCTGGCGCCTGCCGCAGGCACTGGAGTTTCTGCTGCGGGAGCGATAATCTTCCGCGCCATGAAGCTCGACCGCCGTCAATTCCTCGCGCTGTCGTCCACGGCGATCAGCGCGGCGCCGCTCACCCGCCTCCTGGCGCAGCAGCCGCCCGCGCCGGCACCGCCGGCCGCGCAGCCTGCGCCGCCGACACCCGTCTTCACCGACGTCCGCCGCAACGTCGGGATCTTCACCGCGCGCGGCGGGACGATCGGGTGGCTGATCAACAAGGACGCCGTCCTCGTCGTCGACACGCAGTACGCGGACACGGCGAAGCTGTGCATTGACGGGCTGAAGGGAAAAACCGGCGGGCGAACGATCGATCTCGTCTTCAACACGCACCATCACGCCGACCACACCGGCGGCAACGGTGTCTTCAAGGCCGAGGCAAAGAAGCTGGTCGCGCAGGCGCGCGTGCCCGAGCTGCAGAAGCAGTTCGCGCCGACGACGCCCAACACTCCGCCGCAGGTGGTGGCCGATGCGACCTTCGACACCACCTGGTCCGAGAAGCTCGGCGACGAGAGAGTGACGGCACAGTACAACGGCCCCGGCCACACCGGCGGCGACGCGATCGTCCGTTTCCACGACGCGCACGTCGTGCACATGGGGGATTTGTTCTTCCGCGAGTTCCACCCGCGCGTCGATCGCCCGTCGGGCGCGTCGATCCAGAACTGGATGAAGATTCTCGAGAAGGTCGCGAAGGAGATGCCGGGCGATACGATCTTCATCGCCGGCCACGCCCGCAGCGGTCTTGCGCCGACCGCGGACCGGAAAGCGCTGCTCGCCTTCCGCGACTACTTCGACGCCGTGCTCACGCTGGTGCGCAAGGGCATCGCCGCGGGGCAGACAAAAGACGCCATCGCGGCAACTTCGACGCTGCCGGGGTTCGACGCGTACCAGAGCTCGGGCACCGTGCTGACGCTTGGCGGCGTGCTCGCCGTCGCCTATGACGAGCTCACCGCGAAGTGAGCCAGGGATGCTTCCGCTGAAGCTCGGCCGAGTTCAGGAGCGTCCATAACTCGAGGCGCCACAGCCGCTCGCACTGCGGGCACCAGGTCAAGTAGTAGGCGTCCATCGTGCCGCGCAGCTCAGTTTCAGCCTGACACTTCGGACAGTTCAACATCACAGCCATGGGGTGTTTGTACGATTTCGTGACGCGGATCACCGCGAAACGGTCGAATTCCTACTGGCACCGCATGGGTCATGCCGTCCTTAATGCCTCATCAATGGCACGGCTTTGGCAGTGGGTCCGCCACTGCGACCAGACTGAACCATATGCCCCGGCAACGCTCCGCGCGCATTCGCACGCCTCGCGACGTCATTCACGAGGACGGACGCCAGACGCTGGCGATGCTACGAGCCTGTAACCAGACAATCAACATGGTGCTCGTGGCGTTGACCGACGGCGTCGAGCTCGAGATCTGGGCCGATGGAACGATGCGGCGTCGCTCGCGTTTCCTGCGCGATACCGAGGCGCGCAAGTATTCGGAACGTCTCTCGGCGCGGCTGATCCGCCGCGGCTACCGGAAGGATGTCGAGCTGCGGTGATTCCCCCACGCAAACAGCCGCTCGTGCTGCTGGCCGAAGACTTCGAAGACGCGCGCGAACTGTATCGCGACTACCTGCAGTTCTCGGGGTTCGATGTGGAGACGGCCAACAACGGGCGCGAGGCCATCACACGGGCCGTCGAGCTGCAGCCCGACCTCATTCTGATGGACGCGAGCATGCCGGTGCTCGACGGCTGGCAGGCGACGCGCGAGCTCAAGGCCAACCCGATCACCCGCCACATCCCGATCCTGGCGCTGACGGCGCACGCGTTCGACGATGCCCGCCGCGAAGCGCGGGCGGTCGGCTGCGACGGCTTCGTCACCAAGCCGTGCCTCCCCGACGACCTGGTCACCAAGGTGCGCGCGGCGCTGGACAAC
>Ga0075425_100003073_pt1 | contig 16875 bp, 13 predicted proteins | sample SoiMethybrSBSTD4_FD_75300 | JGI IMG/M metagenome (GOLD analysis project Ga0075425, IMG submission 75300) | Bulk soil microbial communities from a Populus tree surrounding site in Tennessee, USA - Soil MetaG P. TD hybrid SBSTD4 | ecosystem: Environmental > Terrestrial > Soil > Tree plantation... | reverse complement strand
ACGGCCGTGCAGCTGAAGAGAAATGGCGTTGAATCGATCGTGCCGGGGGCTTCACCGCCGGCGACGAAAATGAGGTTGCCAATCCAGGGCAGCACCGCGGCCAGCACCAAGATAACTGCCCGCTTGCGATACAGGTAGGGCGACCGAACCGCTTGACCAACGAGGATCGCGAGCCCTGCGAAGAGTACGGCGTAGGTGTAGGCGACATTCAGCCAGAACCCCGGTCCCCGACCGGCTAATGTGGACAACGCCCCAGGGTGGACCGTCATTCGGCCCCAAAACAGCCCGTGCGTGTCGTTCGTCCAGGCAGCGAGCAGCGTTACGACGGCGACCGCAGCCATCCCGCGTTCTATGCGTTTCACGACGGTCGGGTCCCACGCGACGAAGTTCAGGATGAACCCGAGCCAGGCAACGGGCAGCGCGGTGACCCCGAGATACTTGATCTTGAGAGCCAGTAGCTTTTGGGCAGGGTCGTCAACCACGAGTTCCACTGCGTAAACGCCACTCCAAAATGCGATCGCAAGCAGGAGAGTGCCGTACCACATCGCCCCGTGGACCTCCCGACGCCTAAAGGCGTACAGGGCCAGTGGCAACAAGATGGCCGGTCCGATGATGAGCGGGACTAACCCCAGCACAGTCCTTGTTAGAGATAACGCTCCAATCGCTTAGGTGGACACAGAACTTATGGTTGAGCTTGCGGCCATTGCACAAAAACGGCCTTTACGGGACGACCTGACGTGACCACGCGCGCCCTACTTCATCAGCCAGATATTCCCTGTTGTCTCCGTTAACGACATATACAGATAACCGTCCTGCACGTCGTTCATCGCGGTTGTGCCGACCGCGACGCGCAGTCGGGGCTCGTGGAAGTGACGTACAGGTCTCGGTTCACCGAGCGGACGCTTCGTACGCGGATCGACTGGTTGGAGCCATGCGCAATAGAACCCGTCACGCGAGGAGAAGTAGTAGATGCCGCTGCCGTCAGGCGCCCAGCTCGGATAGATTCCGTAGTCGGTCACGATCGGGATCCAGGATTCGACTGGGACGCTGGTTCCACTCGTCGCCGGCACGGCGTAGATCTGCCTGACGACCGGTGTGTTCGTCGTGTGAAACACCACCCAGTCATCGCCCGGCGAAAAGCGCGGCTGCAGCAGATTCCAGTGGGGGTGTGCCGCAAGGGCGGTTTCGACCTTGGTGCGGACGTCGATCACGATTCGCCGCCGCGGTGTGCCGCGTCCAAAGATGAATCGCGTCCCGTCCATCGACCACGCGCCCTCGCCGCAGTTCTCGCAGAGCCGCGATGGCTCGCCGCCGCCCACCGGATAGAGATCGATCTCCCCCAGCATTAGCGAACTCACGGCTACCATCGTTCCATCGGGACTGATTCGAGCGTCCACTGCTCCGGACGACGTGAGCTGACGCTCGAGGCCCGTGTGCAGATCTTTCAACCAGACTTCGTCGCGCTGAGCGCGAGAAGAGACGAACACCATCGTCCGGCCGTCTGAACTCACATTCTCCACGCGATCAGTCGAGGCGTTGTCGGTGATCCGCTCGAGAGCACCGTCGGCGATCCCACTCACATGATCCAGCGGCACACGCCATACATCAACGTTCTCGACAAGGCTGTCGAAAACGAGTAGTCCGTCCTTGCTGATCGATGGCGATCGCTCGACTGCCGTCCCGAGCGTCAACTGTTTCGGTGAACCACCGACACGGCCGGTCGCTGGCGACACAGCAAGTTGCCAGACGTTGGCGGCCTGATCCGTCTGGGCAGTGAACAGCACATCGCCGCCGCTCGTCCATGCCGCGGGAACGGGAATGCCCTCCACGCCGGAGCGCGCCAGTACGTCGATTGCGCCCGTGGGGCGCGGGGTGCCTCCGGCGATCGGCATTACAAACCAGTCAGGGTCGCGGATTCTTCGCCCTCGCCATGCTCGCCCAGAAAGAGAATCGAGCCACTGTCCGGCGACCAGATGGGATATCGTGCACTCACGAAATCCTCTGCCACCGCTCGAGCAAGTCCTCCGGCCGATGGCATCAGCATCAGCGAATTAATGATCCCGGGCACACGCGGGCCGGGCAGACCTGTCGGGGAGGTCTTGAACGTCTGCCCTGTCCAGAACGCCACCCAGCGGCCGTCTGGCGAGAAGCGGGGTGTTCGCGCGCGCGTCGCCGGCATCAGCAGCTTCGCGGCGCCACCGTGTGTGCTGACCACGTATATACCGCCCTGCTCACGTCGCGAGAAGACGATCGACTCACCGTCTGGCGAAAAGGCCGGCTCCACCTCGTCAGCGGCGTCGGACGTGAGCCGCATCGGCTCGCCGCCATCGATCCGTCGCATCCAGATGTCGAAATTGCCGCTGCCTGCGCGCTCCGAGGCGTAGGCCAGAAGTGAACCATCCGGGGACAAGGCCGGATCGACGTTCACGCCCTCGGTCGTCAAACGGGCCAGGTGGCCGCGTGCCACAACGCTCACCTCGCGGCCACGGCTATCGCGGAGCGTGCGCCAGGCAAGGAGGGACACCACCACGAAGCCGAGCGCCGCCACGGCAACCCGACGCCGGACGGCCCTGGGTTGTCCGTCCGGCCGTTCCGCGCGCGTCGCGTCGCGCTTGGCGGTATTGGTGACGTCCTCGACTCGGGCAATGAATCGATAGCCGCGCCGAGGGATCGTCTCAATGAACTGCGGCGTCGTCGCGGAATCAATCAGGACGTCACGTAATCGTCTGATCGCGGCGTTCAGACTGTGTTCGAAATCGACGAATGTGTCTTTCGCCCACAGCTCCCGGCGCAACTCGTCTCGAGTCACGAGTGTACCGGCGCGGCGCAGCAGGATGGCGAGAATACGAAACGGTTGGTCGGGAAGGATGATCCGCTGATCCTGTTTATAAAGCTCGCCCGATTGCATGTCGAGCGTGAACTCACCAAATCGCACGAGGACGGAACGTGGTGCGCTCATCCAGGTGGCCCGGCTGGAAAAGGGATGCTAGCACACGGCTGATCGACCGGGCCGTTACCTACATTTCACCCATTTTTCCCCCATTCATCATTGAGCGCCAGGGTTCATCTGCCTAGAGTCAGGCCACAACGACCCTCTGACGGAGGCCACCATGTTCGACGCCGACTCATCATCTCGCCTCAAGCTCCTCGCGGCCATATTCACTGTCTCGGCTGCGTTCGTTGTAGCGTGCACAGGAGGCTCTACGCCGAACGGACCAACCAACGTCGGTTCGGGTTCGTCGCTGTCCCATGTCGGCCACGGGATGGCGACCGCCGGCACCACGAACCCGAACGCCGGTTCACTCGACGAACACGGGTACATCGACGGTTGGTTCCATGGCGAAACGGTCCAGCTGCATTACACGAAACTCTTCTTCTGCGCGGAACCACCGGCGAGTGGCGCACCCAGCAATTGCGAAATTGGCGCGGGCGCGGAGATCGATCCGCGGCCGGGCCCAATTCCGACGATTTACGCCATCGCAGCGGCGGGCATTCAACCGGATCCGTCAACGCTCGCCTGTCCCGCCGGCAGCCCCTGCCTGGATCACCCCGCAATGATCGACATCTCGCGTATCCGCCCCGGCGTCACCTCTGCGCCCGGACTGCCTCATAGCCATATCGTCACGGAACGCCACGGCGGCTGGTTCAACACGGTCAACATCCGCGTCACCAACCTCGATGTCTGGAATCAGATCGCCGCGGCAAAAACGTTGGAGAAGGTACGCGGGCTGCAGGCCGATCCGAATGTCGGTGGCAAGGGGCTGATCAGTCAGGACACGCCGACGAACATCTTCTTCTTCATCGCGTCCTGGCGTTAACGACAGGGGGCTATTCCGCGCACGGGCGATTTAGCCAGCATGCACCTTATGGCGGATGAGGACGCCGCGAAGAACGTCAGCTGTTTCTTCGTCGCTGACTACGCCTCCTTCTCTCAACATCACGGGGGTCGTTCGCGATCTGCTTCAACAACCGATCCGCGACGCTTACGTTCGTGGCCGATGCGTCATGCACATCACTGCCGCCCTCTGTCCGGGCGCGGTCGTACAGCGCCGTCCTGTCCCCGATGCCGTCGAACGCGTGGGCGATGAAAACAGTGCTGAGCGGAACAGATTTCTACGATGGCCTCGACTCGATGTTCGTCGGCAGAAACCGCGATGGGCTCTGGTTCGGCGTCTACAGTTGGGACGCGGTGGAGCGCTGGCTGGAGGAGTATCCAGTCGTCGAACGCCTCACGCGGACCTCGTATCTCGCGATCAGGGGAAAGGCGACAGCTCCGTTCCCGAACTCGCAACCGACAGTTACGGTCGCACTCGATGGAACGTTCGCTTATTGCGGGCAATCTGTGGAGCCGCAACAGTCAGGGTCTCCGCCGACATGTGCGATTCTGCCGGTCGACTGCACGTCGAACGGCCATCGGCTGACGTTTACGCGATAGTGGCACGAGTCGACAGCGGGTGGCGGTGACCACGATGAAGAAGTCACAAGCTCGCGAATCGGTTGTCGCTACTGGCGGTCCAGCACGAACGCCTCTACAGGGCCACTTAATTTCGGAGAGAGGCTCCTTTCCACTGTGTTGTATCCGGGCGCGGAGGCGCGAAGCGTCACTGCCACTCCGGTCGTCAAATTCCTCAACATAATGCCGCCACCATAGTCCCACACGCTGCACGGCGTCTCTTGACGAATGATGTCGCCGCTCGGACTCTGGCCGCTCACGATCTCAAAGGCCGCGTCGGCGACGCACGCCCCAGTGCGTTCGACCGCCATCGCCCAGATCCACCCATTAGTGGCCGCATCCGCCGGGTTTGGCGAATCAAGAGTGGGAGTCGTTGGATTGGCGGTCGGTGATGAAGGTACGGCGGGTGAGCACCCTGCGAGCGTCAAAGCGATGAGGGCGGTCACTGGGAACTTCATGACGCCTCCACGCGACCCACTTGAGAATCCAATGTAACACGATGTAGCGGCCGTTGTTGCATGACCGGATTCGCCGCAGGGTTAAGAAAGCACTGCATTCTTCCCACCGATACCTCGGGACCAGCCGCACTGGCTCGGCCTAGGTCTCGAGGTGAAGCTCGGTGGACCGTCCCGCCAGCCTCAGGCCGATCAGAATCACGGCGCCGATCGCCAGCCAGATCAGGCCGCCGACCTTCGCGTGGACGTCGGCGTTCACCAGTACGAAGCCGATGATCGCGAAGCCGATCACTGGCGACAACACATGTGCCCCCAACGTCCACGTGCGCCGCTTGATCAGGAAGAAGACGACCACCGACACGTGCAGCATCAGAAACGAGAAGAGCGCTCCGAAGTTGACGAGTGACGACAGCAGCCCCACCTGACCAACAAAGAACAGGCCAAGGACTAGACTCACCGCCGCGACAAAGAGCAGCGCGCGCTCGGGAACGCGCCGCACTGGATGGACGTGCGCGAGCGCGCGCGGAAGCTGACCGTCGCGTGCCATCGCGAAAAGGAGTCGCGCCGTCGCGGCCTGGGCCACCAGCGCATTCGCGATCGCCGCCGACAACGCCGCGGCCACCGCAACCATCAACTTGAGCGCCGACCCGCCGACCAGCGCAGATACCGTGTAAAACGCATCGTTCATCGCGGAGTCGCCGACGAACTCGGTCCGGTCACCGACGAGCAGCGCTGCGATGTAGGTCTGAAGGATGAACAGGCCCGCTGCAAGCACCAGTGCGATCATCGTCGCCTGTCCGACGACGCGTGCGCCGCCCTTGGTCTCCTCCGCCAGCGTGGAGATGGCGTCGAAGCCAAGAAAGGACAGCACGGCGACCGACAGCGCGTTGAAGATGATGCTGGCGCGGAACACGCTTGGATCGAAGAAGGGCCGCAGGCTCCAGTGCGACCCGTTGACGCCGCGGCTCACCGCGATCGCGCCGAGGACGACGAAGACTGCGAGCACGATGAGCTCCATGACCAGAAAGAGCCGGCTCGCGCGGGCTGTGGTCTCGATCCCGAGCATGTTGACCACCGTGTTGAACGTCAGGAAGCCGATCACCCATAGCGGCTGCGGGATCGACGGCAGCACTGCGTGCATGGCGACGGCGCCAACCACGTAGCACAGCGTCGGGATTAGGAGATAGTCGAGCAGGATGGCCCAGCCCGCGAGAAAGCCGGCCGACGGATGGAGACCGCGGCCGGCGTACGCGTAGACCGAGCCCGCAACCGGAAAGGCTTCTGACATCTCGCGGTAGCTGACGGCGGTGAACACCATCGCCACGACGCCGATCAGATACGTGAGCGGCACCATGCCCTTCGACGTGTTGAACACGATGCCGAAGATGGCGAACGGCGCGATCGGGACGATGAACACCAGTCCGTACACGAGGAGGTCGCCGAGCGTGAGGCTGCGTCGGAGCTGCGAGTCGTATCCGAAGTGTGAAAGATCGGCGTCTCGCGCGGCGGGCGCGGCCTGTTGGGCGGTGGTCATCGGTCGCGCTCGTCGATGAACTGCTGCGCGAGATTCATGTAGGCGTGGTGATGCCTAGGTGCGGCGGCGAACGCACGCAATCGCTTGATTAGCCCTATTTCGAGGAACGTGGGCCAGATCGGTCAGGTTCTGTCGTGAATTTGGGTCCATCGATGGTCAGGCTCATTGGGTTGCGCACACTCCGTTGAGGCGGCACCGGCGGGACGTCGACAAATTGACTGGACCGGGGAGGTGAGGAATGACCGGTTACCAGAAACAAACTTCATGCGGAGACCGACGTCGATTGTACGTGATGCGACCGAGCCATTGTCTGCCATCGAACCGAGGAACAGAGCACGCCGGAACTTCGGGAAATACCTTCCACCGCGCACCACGATAAGTCCTTGGGCGACGCGAAGAACGACCAGCTCGTAAACGCTCGAGCGAGTGGTCACGACAATCGTTTCCCGTGCCGGAGATGAATCAATGTGAATCGACATGTGTATACCCCATCCGACTGTGATATGGCCTCGGCCACCCAAGGCACCGCATGACGCGGCCTCAGTACTGTCATTCGCCTCTCACTTCGTCGCCCAGGAACCACAGACGAGCATTCGTCCAGCAAAAGAGGTCGACCTCGTCGCGGGTGAGTTCGACACCTCGCAAGCACAGCTCGGCGACCGTCTCGAGCTGATCGAGCGCAAACCGGATGCGCAGGTTCTTATCGGTGAGCAGCTTGTCAATGACTGTTCCAACGCCTGCTTGTGACATCGCCTCGCCTCCTTCAGAGCTGTACCTGGCCAGGGCAACATCCACGCCATTCCCTGCAGCAGCGCAGAGACTGATGCCGGGCTGCACCCGCGTTAACACCGCAACCGATTGGATTAGACAGGGTTGGCGCGTTCCGCGTCCGTTCGTCACGCGGCCATCGGCTGTTCTGAACACGGCAGTCTTCCGTCGCGGGACAAAAACCGCGTGCTTCCGTACCGCGCGTTAGCACACGCCATGCGCGCTTACACGCACCCGCGAATCTCGTAGAGCGGAATGCCAGCCGTCCTAGAGAGGGCTCGCGACAGAGCGAGGCTAGCTTCGCTTTTGCCGAAGATCGCGAAGGCGACGGAGAAGATGTTCAAGAACTCCCCGCCCTGGCGGGAAGGGTGCAACGTGAATGACCTTCTCGAGAGATGTTGGAAGTGAGCTACTCGTCGGAGGGCTTCTCGAGCCCATACTTCTGCAGCCTGAGATAGAGCTGAGTGCGCGTGAGGCCGAGACGCTTCGCGGCGCGCGTCCTGTTCCAGCGGCACTCGCGCAGTACCTGCGCAATGGTCTCGCGCTCGATCGTGCCGAGGTCGGACGAGGCCGCACCCGGCGATTTGCCCGTTCCTTCTAGTGCGAGGTGTTCCGGCCGAATGAGACCTCCTTCGCACAGAATGGCGGCGCGCTCGAGCGCGTTGCGGAGCTCGCGCACGTTGCCTGGCCAATGGTAGCGGAGCAGCGCCTCGCGGGCCTCCCGCGTGAGGCCCGCCGGCGGGCGCCCGAACGACTTGCCGATGTCTTGCAGCAACCCCTCACTGATCGGGGGAATATCGGAGGCGCGCTCCCGCAACGGCGGGATGCCGATGTCGAACACCTTCAGCCGGTAGTACAGGTCCTCGCGGAAGTCGCCGCGTTCGACGGCTTTCCGCAAGTCACGGTTGGTTGCCGCGATCACCCGAATGTTCGCCTTCAGGGTGCGCGTGGCCCCGAGGCGCTGGAACTCGCGTTCCTGCAGGACGCGCAGGAACTTCGCCTGAGCCATCAGGCTCATCTCGGTGACTTCGTCCAGGAACAACACGCCACCGGACGCCATTTCGATCTGGCCGGGTTTGGGTTGCTGCGCGCTGGTGAACGCTCCGCGCTCGTAGCCGAAGAGCTCCGACTCGAGCAGCTGCTCGGGAAGCGCCGCACAGTTCAAGGCGACGAACGGGCCGCGGCTTCTCGCCGATGCCCGATGAATGAACCGGGCCACGACTTCCTTGCCGGTACCCGACTCACCGGTCACGAGCACGGTCGTGTCTGTCTCCGCGACCTGTGATGCCTTCTTCAACACCTCGCGCCATTCCGCGGATTCGCCAACCACGCGGATTTGCGTTTTCGATTCCAGTTCCTCAGAGAGAACCTGCACTCGCGCTTCCAGCCGCTCGGCGCGTGCCTGCGCCTCGGCCGCTCGTCGTTGCGCCTCGACGAGCTGCTCGTGCGACACCGAAAGCGCCACGTAGTCGGCGATTTGGCGCGCCGTTGCCGCGTCGCGCGGTTCGAACGTTCCTGGGGTTTTCGACCAGAAGGCCAGCATGATCTGCTGCTCGCGAGCCGGGATCCTCACGGCCAGCAACGAGCGATACCCGGCTGCAGTGATCGAACGAAACGCGTCCGCGGGCTCGAACAGCGGCAACGGGCCGGTAGCGACGTCGGCGATGATGTATTCGTCGGGTAACGGTGTTTTGAACGTGACCGACGGCGGGTCGGGGAAGTCGGCGGGCCACTTCGCCTGGTGTACGTAGTGACGCCCTCTGTCGACGAATACCATGACTAACGCGTCGTGTGGCAGCGTTTTGCTCGCAATCTCCGAGACGCGGTGGAACACTGTGCGGATGTCGAGCACGTCCGCAATGGTCCGGAGCAGTGCGGCCGATCTCTCAGCGTCGCCGGAGCGCTGACGCTCGACCCCCGCCTGTTCTCCATCGGACGTCGACAGCCCGTTACCTGATCCCATCTGCGGCTCCCTTGCGCGGCCCTGAGCCGCGTCACGCGTCGGCAAGAATAGCGCCATTACCTTGAACAAGGGATCACGTTGTTCACGATCGCGTCGTCCGTTGCACGTCGATACGCACGCCGCGTGGATCCAGACGGCGCCTTTCAGGGTTGTGAGAAGGGTATCAGCGAATTCACGCCGTTTCTCGCAAGCGGTATGGCGGCAGCCGCGTTGCTCAAGAAACGACCGTAGCGGAGCGCTCCTGACGACATGCTCCGACGAACAGGGCCTCGGCCCAAAGTGTGTGAATCATGGCGCAACGAACCGTGCAGCTGATCATCGGACAGATTCTGACAGACGAGGTGTTCCGCTCCGATTTTCTCGAGTGCCCAGTCGAAATGCTGACATCGCTCCGCGAACGAGGGGTCGACCTTACGCACATAGAAATCGAAGCGCTCGCTCAAACCGACCGCCGCTTCTGGTTGATCGGCGCCGAGTGGGTAGACGCGCGGCTTCAACGCTGTCGCCTGGTTGGTGGAGAACGGAAGTGACGGCGTTCTGGCCCCAAGACCAGCCGGAGACTCGCGACAAGACGATCGCGAAACGATTGAGAAGTGTTCAAAAACTGCCCGCCGACTCTCTCCATGAAGTTCGTGGCGTGTCACGCGCCGCGGTTTGAACGCTAGACCCTCGTCAGAAGAGGGTCTTCTTGATGAGGGCCGGAATCGTCGGCGTCGCTTGCAGCTGAATGTTCCACGTCGGACCGGAGGCGTTTGGACGAACGGCGTAGTACTCAACCTGCACTTGGAACAACGTCGGCAGGCCTCCGCATCTGCAGAGCTTTCCCATCTGTGGTCCGATCGAAAATGCCACTCGGTTGTCTTCGGGTGCCTCCCAATTGACCGAGAGGCTCGGCTGGGTGCCTATCGTGTACCCGTTTGCGAAGGTGTACGTGTAGTTGAACACGCCGTTCATCTGGTTCGTGTCCCGGCCGTCTCCGCCGACCTTGAACCATTGCTGCACAAAGCCGTAGGCGATGAAGTTCTTGCCGAGCAGCGTGGCTCCGACATCAGGACCGATTTGCCAGGTGTCCTGGCCGAGCTCTCGCTCCGACGCCGTGGGAAACGCGAACGTCGGGCCTGCACCGAGAACGAGCCGTCCGCCGAGCAGAGGACGCGCCGCGGCAATTCCGAGGACTGTGTCGCCGAACCCGTTCGTTCGTTCACTGTGGCCGCTCTGATCGAGCTGGGGCAGGGAATTGACCATCGTGACGACAGGACGCATGTAGAGGCCCCACTTGTCACTGAGTGCCACACTCAGCAACGGTTGAAACATCAGGTTGCTTTGCATCCGATTTCCGGATTCGAGCGGCATGTCCATCCAATTGTTGTTCTGCTGCAGCTGCATCAGCCAACGACTGGAGAACGGATTGGCTGCCTCTTGGGCCATTGCGGCGGCAGACTGATCCCGATCCCCTGATGTCTGTGTTCCGTTGGTTGTGGTCGTCTGCGTTTGCGCAAAGCTCGCGTTCCCCACGCACGCGAATGCGAGAACGGCGCCCAGAATCGTTATGACGTTCTGCCGTGTCATCTTCACCTTCTCCTCGTCAGCACGAATGTGTGCCGCACGCTGCTCCTAGCGGCAAGGGCCATGCCTTCGCGCGGCAAACGGGTCGCTCCCTTCCTTTGTGACAGCTGTGTGCGAGAAACATTCGGGATCGACGAGGTTCGTGTGCGTCGTCGCGGCGTTTAAGGGCCAGCCCGTCTTCATCGTGTCCGCCGCCTGATATCGCACGCACCGCGCGAAAGCGCACGGTCCTCTGAGCGGCGACCACACCGAAAGCCGGCTATTTCAGCGCATTCCCGAGGGATTGCAGGTCGGCATCGCCGTTGCCATCTCACCACGCGTCATGCAGCGCACCTCATAAGGAGGTTCGCAGAAGGTCGTGGAGATGGTCATGCGAGCGTTCACAAGGTTTGCCCAGTATCTCGTGCCAGGTGCTCTGGTGGTCTGCCTGATGTCGCTGGCCGCGCCGTGTGCGGCCCAAGAAAACGTAGACGCACCTACTGTTCCGTCTGCACCCGATTTCGGCGACGGCCGTGGCTCACTCTTCGCGCCTTCAGCCTGGCTGGTGCTGAGCACCCCGGTGCGGAAACAGATCGATTTGAAGCTGTATGGGTTTTACATCGGCGACTTGAGTGTCCCAGTCACGCAAGTCGACATTCCTTTACGGATGACGAAGTTTCTGACGGTGGTTCCCAGCTACATGTATTACTCGGTTCCTGCAAGCGGTCTCAATGAGATCTCGCCGCGTCCTGGAAGATTCACCGACAGCTACGAGGAGCACCAGTTTCGTGTCGACGGAACGGTGGCGTTCTCCGTTCGTAAGTTCGAGATCTCCGGCCGCAACATGTATGTCAGAAGGTTCCGTCCGGCGCCGGCGACGGATATGAACCGTTACCGCGGTCGAATTGCGATCGCGCATCCACTCACGGTTCAAGGGCGCACTCTGAAGCAGTTCGCCTCATACGAGACGTTCTACGAGCGCAACGCCGGGTGGAACAGAACTCGTCTCTGGACTGGCGTCACGCTGCCGGTCAACAAGCGCGTGTTCCTTCAGCCGTCCTACATGTGGGAAAGCAGTAAAGGCAGTAGAGACCTCAACTACGTGTTGTTTGGCGTGATCGTCAACACGCGCTAACCCTCATTCATCGTCGACTCACCGTGAAAGGAGAATCCATGCCGAAAGTATTGCAACGAGGAACCGCCATGCTGGCCGTGCTGATCGCCAGCGTGGTGTTCGCCACGACCGCTCTGGCGCAGATGCCAACATCACCCTGGAAGAAGGGTGCACCGTTTCCGGAGGCGGACGAAGAGCTCTACGGCGTTACCGTCAACGGCAAACTCTACGTAATCGGCGGCTGGGGCGACGGCAAGGCTCGCGGCGCCAATTACGAGTACGACCCGGCAACCGACAGATGGACGAAGAAGGCGCCGATGCCGCGGCCGGCGCACCACGCGGCGCTTGCCGCGGTAAACGGCAAGATTTACGCGTTCGGTGGCTTTGTCGCCCCGGCGACCAAAGCTATCCCGCTCGGTGCCGCATGGGAGCCCATCGCCGACGCATGGGAGTTCAATCCGGCCACCGATTCGTGGAAGCCGCTCGCGCCGCTGCCTGCCAAGCGCGGTTCTGCAATCGCCGCGGAAGTAAACGGCAAAATCTACGTGATCGGCGGCGCCACGACGACGGAAGGGTCCAAGGACCCATTCTTCACGGCATTCGGACCGGCTCGCGTTCTCGGTACGAACGACGTGTACGACCCTGCCACGAACATGTGGGAGAGCCGTAACCCGATGTCGGTGCCGCGCAATCACGCCTTCAGCGGCGTCGTCAACGGCAAGATCTACGTCATCGGCGGCCGCACCGGCCAGGCCTTCATCCTGTCGGCGACAAACACGGATGTGGTCGAAGAGTACAACCCCGCATCCAATACGTGGAGTATCCCGCTGGAGCGGATGCCCACGGCGCGCAGTGGTGGGGCCTCGGGCACCGACGGTCGCAGGATCTACGTCGCCGGCGGCGAGGTGACGACCACGGAACTCGTCGGCGCGTTTCGAGCCATCGAGGCGTACGACCCGGTGACGAATTCGTGGATGACGCTGCCCTCCATGCCGATGCCGCGTCACGGCGTCGCCGGCGGAGTGATCGGGAATCGCTTCCACCTGGTGAGCGGGATGATCCAGTCGGCGGGAGCGCTGACGTTCCTCGACCCGACGCTCTCCACGCACACCGCGATGCACGACGTCCTGGAGCTGCAGTTCGGTGCGCCGCCTGCGACGTCCTCTGCAACGAGCGCGGCGCCGGCACTGACCCAGGCTCCATGAAGCACCAAACAGGACCTTAATCATTCATTCGTCGGAAGGAGATCGTTATGTCGAAAGTCTTACAACGGGCAACCGCGGTGCTCGCCGTGATGATGGCGAGCCTGGTTGTCGTCGCGACCGCGCTGGCGCAGATGCCAGCATCGCCCTGGAAACACGGCGCACCCTTCCCAGTCCCCGATGAGGAACTCTACGGCGTCGCCGCGAACGGCAAGCTGTTCGTCATTGGCGGCTGGGACGACGGCAAGGCCGGGGGCGTCAACTACGAGTACGACCCCGCCACCGACAAGTGGACGAAGAAACAGCCGATGCCAAGGCCGGCGCACCATGCGGCGCTGGCCGCTGCGAACGGCAAGATCTACGTGATGGGTGGCTTCGTGGCGCCGACCGAGACGGCTCTTCCGCTCGGTGCAGCATGGCAGCCCATCGACAACGCGTGGCAATACGATCCGGTCGCCGATTCCTGGAAGTCGCTGCCGCCGCTGCCCACGAAGCGCGGGTCCGCAGTAGCGGTCGAAGTCGGCGGCAAGATCTACACAATCGGTGGCGCGACGACGATGGAAGGGCGGGTACTCGATGATTCGATCGGCCGTCTTGGCGACTCGAAGGACCCGTTCTTCACCGCGTTCGGACCTGCCCGGGTTCTCAGCGTCAACGAAGTGTACGACCCCGCCACGAACAAGTGGGAGACCCGCCAACCGATGTCGGTGCCGCGCAATCACGCGTTTGCCGGTGCGGTGAACGGCAAGATTTACGTCATCGGCGGTCGCACCGGCCAGGGCTTCATCCTGACCGCCACGAACACCGATGTGGTGGAGGAGTACAACCCCCTCTCTGACGCGTGGAGTGCTCCGAAAGAGCGGATGCCCACCGCTCGCAGCGGCGGCGTCTCCGGCACGGACGGACGCAGGATCTACGTGGCTGGAGGTGAAGTCACCACCCAGGAGCTCGTCGGCGCGTTTCGAGCGATCGAGGCGTTCGACCCGGTGACGAATTCGTGGAGCAAGCTTCCGCCGATGCCGATGCCGCGTCACGGCGCCGCCGGTGCCGTCATCAACAATCGCCTTTACCTGGTGAGCGGGATGATCCAGTCCGCCGGCGCACTGGTGTTCCTCGACCCCAAACTCGCAACCCACACGGTGGCGCACGACATTCTGGATCTGTCGACGCTCAATCCGAATCCTCCAACCGCTGCTGCGACGAGTCGCGCGGCGACGGCTTCCACGACAACCACGAGCGCTGCCTCGATCGTGAAGGTGAGCGTTCCTGCGACGAACGCGGTGGCGCCTTCCGGCGGCGTCAAGAAGGTCTACACGCGCTACAACGTCAACAGCCCGGAAGGCATGGTGATGCTCGCGAAATACGCGCACGCAGTGGAGATCATGAGAACCTTGCCCCTCCACGACCAGCATTCCTGGGACTGGTGGTGGTATACCCATTGGGTCAAGGGCTTCCCGGCGGCCCTGTGGGATTTGTCGGAGAAGAGGAAGGCGGAAGTCGTCGCCACACTTCCGAAGGAGTACCAAGCCGACGCGATCGCCGTGTGGAACGGCTGCCAGGCGCACCCCACTGACCCTTCGGACCCGGAGCATTACCAGCAGTGGTTCTTCCTGCCGTGGCACCGACTGATGCTCGCGCAGTTCGAGGGCGTCATTCGTGAGGTGCTGCACGACGAGGATTTCACGCTTCCGTACTGGAACCCGGTAACCGGAAATCCCGACGATTTCATCCTCCCCGCTGCGTTCCGTCTGCCGGGCACCCCGCTCTACAACGGAACCCGCTGGTTCTGGGTCAATGCCGGCGAACGGATCGATAACCTCTATCGAGACTGGATCAGTCTCGATGCGCTGAACGAGAAGTTCTACATCGACTCGCCGCAGGGAAGCCTTGGGTTCAATCCGCGGCTCGATCAGAACCCGCACTTCTTCACGCATTTCGCCCTCGGGGGCGACATGGCCGAATTCTCCACGGTCGGAGGCGACCCGCTGTTCTATCTGCATCACGCCAACATCGATCGACTGTGGGAAAGCTGGAACCGGCTGGGAAACACCAATCCCACCGATCCCAAATTCCTGGATCGCAAATTCGCGTACGGCGACAGGAGTGGCAAGCGGGTCGATCTGCCGGTCAGCTCGGGTGACCGTACCGCGCAGCTCGGCTACGAATACGACCGCTATGAGAAGCCGCCACAGCCACGGACCCTCTCGACCGCGGAGGCCACCGAGCGCGAGCGCGTTTACCACACCCTTCACGAGCAAGCCCTTGGCGGTTCGCACGATGCCCCGAATGCGTCAATGCCTGCTGGAGGAAAACACTAATGATCCTGAAACTTTTGATCAGCCTGATCTTCATGAGCGCAGCGCTACAGAAGTTCACGGGAAAGGTGGCGCCGAACTGGGAGCGGTGGGGCTACTCGCGGCAGTTCATGTATGCAACCGGCATCTCGGAAGTTGTCGCGTTAGCCGTCTTCTGGTGGCCTGGACTCGAACTGGTGGGTGCCGCAGGCCTGGGTCTGGTGCTGCTCGGTGCACTGGCAACCCTGATCAGGTACCGCGAAGGACGGTCCCATATCGCTCTCACCACGGTCACGCTGCTCCTGGTAGCGGTGCAGTTGTACCGCTCAACGGTCGCATGACATGGTGAGAGAACGAACGCCGGACGCCGTGCTGGCGGCGAGCTGACAAGGAGGCCACGTCAATGAACCGCATCATCATCGCAGTGACGGCTCTCGTTGTTTCCCTCGCCGGCGGCTCGTTCGCCGGCGCCACGTGGTGGGTGTACCGGTCCGGCGCAGCGCACGCGAGCGCGCACGCTGCAACCGGCTACACCTGCCCGATGCACCCGAACTACCACAGCGACCATTCTGACAACTGTCCGATCTGCGGCATGCGCCTGGTGGAAGCCAATCGTGGGCAAGGCGCCACGGACGGCACCGACGCCGCGGCGCCGGCGCTGCCGCATGGCGCGGTGCATGTGAGTCACGAGGGGCAGCAGGCAGTCGGCATCCGGCTCGGCGTCGTGAAGCGGTTGGCCGGAAGCCGGCTGCTGCGGACGACCGGACGCGTGGCGGCCGACGAGAACCGGACGTATCCGATCGTCGCCGCCGTGAGCGGCTGGATCCGCAACGTTGACAGTGTGACGACGGGAGACACCGTGAAGAAGGACCAGGTGCTCGCGTCGTTGTTCGCGCCCGATGCCCAGTTCGAGATGGCGCAGCAGTCGTACTACGCCGGCCTCGAGATGCTCTATCGCGTGGCGAGCGCGCAGCCGCAGTCGCAATCGCACGACTCGGGACGTGCGCTCGAGGAAGTCGAGCGGCTTGCCGACGGTCTGCGGAGTCTGGGCCTCTCCAACTCGCAACTCAGGTCGATGGCCGCGCGCCGCGAGCTCGTGCACGACATTCGCCTGGAGTCGCCGGTGGATGGCGTCGTGCTGAAACGCAGCGTCTCGCCCGGTCTCCGATTCGATCGCGGCTTCGAGTTCTACCGGATCGCGGATCTGAACCGCGTGTGGATTCTCGCCGACGTGTACCGCCACCAGCTGCCGTTCATCCGCCGCGGTGCTTCCGCGCGGATCACCACGGCAGGCGAGGGTCGTGCGATGTCGGCGACGGTGAGTCAGTCGGAACCGATCTTCGACGAGGCGACGCTGACGCTGAAGGTGCGGCTCGAGGCCGCGAACCCGCAGCGGGCGCTCAAGCCCGGCATGTTCGTCGACGTGGAGTTCCCGGTCGACCTCCCGGCGACCCTCGTCGTGCCGGCGGATGCGATCGTGGACTCGGGACTGCGTAAAACGGTGTTCGTCGACCGCGGCAACGGACACTTCGAGCCGCGACTGGTAG